>Ga0302046_10000953_pt1 | contig 27544 bp, 22 predicted proteins | sample RVTome_11_FD_200261 | JGI IMG/M metagenome (GOLD analysis project Ga0302046, IMG submission 200261) | Soil microbial communities from uranium-contaminated site in the Upper Colorado River Basin, Wyoming, United States - RVT147D111 (version 2) ... | reverse complement strand
GGCCCGGGCGCGGGCGGTTAGACTGCGGCCGATGGCGCGCAAAGTCAGCGAGGCCGGCGCCAGAACGGTCGGCGAGCTTCTCGACTGGGCGAGCCGGCGCCTGAAGAAAGCGCGTCTTCATTACGGCCACGGCACCGGCAATCCGCGCGACGAGGCCGCGGCGCTCGTGTTCCACGCGCTCGGGCTTGCCCACGACTCCGCGCCCGCAAGTTATCGACTCCCGGTTTCCGCGCAGGGCGCCGCGCGCGCCCGGGCGCTCGTCGAGCGGCGCATCGCGGAACGCAGCCCTTCGGCGTACCTGACGGGTGTGAGCTGGTTCGCCGGACACGAGATCAGCGTGACCCCGGACGTGCTCGTGCCGCGCTCAGCCATAGCGGAGCTCTGCGCGCGGGGCTTTGCGCCCTGGGTCGAGCCGCGCCGCGTGCGAAGCGTACTCGACATCGGAACCGGATCCGGCTGCATCGCGATCGCGGCAGCGCATGCATTGCCGCGGGCGCGTGTCGATGCGACGGACCTTTCGGCGAAGGCGCTCGCGGTCGCACGGCGCAATGTGCGCCGGCACCGCCTCGGCCGGCGCGTGCGGCTCAAACGGGCCGATGTGTATGTGGGCCTCGGCGCCCGGCGCTACGATATCGTCGTGAGCAATCCGCCCTATGTCTCCGCGGCCGAAATGCGCCGGCTGCCCCGCGAGTACCGGGCCGAGCCGGCGATGGGCCTGCGCGCTGCGCGCGGGGGTCTTGCCATCATCGAGCGCATCGTCGCCGGCGCGCGCCGCCACCTGACGCCGGAGGGGATTCTGGTGGTCGAGGCGGGCGGCTCGGCGGCCGCCGTGCGCAGCCGCTATCCCGATCTGCCGTTCACCTGGCTCGAGTTCGAGCAGGGCGGCGACGGCGTATTTCTGGTCCGCGCCGCCGGGCTCCCGGACTGAATGATGTCCGGCAACACCCTCGGCCGCTCGTTCTGCGTCACGACCTTCGGCGAGAGCCATGGTCCGGCGCTCGGCGCCATCGTGGACGGCTGTCCACCGGGGCTCGAATTGTCGGAGCAGGATCTGCAACAGGACCTGGAGTTCCGGCGCACCGGGACATCGCGGCATACGAGCCAGCGCCAGGAACCGGACCGGGTGCGAATCCTCTCGGGAGTGTTCGAAGGACGCACGACGGGAACGTCGATCGGGCTCGTCATCGACAGCGTGGATGCGCGCTCGCGCGACTACGACAAGATCAAGGACCGTTTTCGTCCGGGCCACGCGGACTACGCCTACCAGCAGAAGTACGGAATTCGCGATCACCGCGGGGGAGGGCGGGCGTCGGCGCGCATCACCGTCGCAACCGTCGCGGCGGGCGCCATCGCCCGCAAGTACCTGCGCGAAAAACTTGGTCTCGAGGTGGCCGGTTATCTGTCGCAGGTCGGTCCGCACCGGCTCGGGTGCGTGGACCTGGCAGCGGCCCGCGGCAATCCGTTCTTCTGCGCGGATCCTTCGATGCTGCCGCTGCTCGAGGATTACCTTCGCCAGCTTCGCAGAGATGGAGATTCCGCCGGCGCCCGCGTGACGGTCCAGGCGCGCGGCGTGCCGCCGGGACTGGGTGAACCGATGTTCGACCGGCTCGACGCCGACATCGCGTTCGCAATGATCGGAATCAACGCGGCGAAAGCGGTCGAGATCGGGGACGGTGTCCTGGTCGCCGGCCAGCGCGGCTCGGAGCATCGCGACGAACTGCTGCCGGGCGGATTCGCCTCGAATCACTCCGGCGGAACGCTGGGCGGCATCAGCTCCGGCCAGGAGGTCATCGTGCACGTTTCCTTCAAGCCGACGTCGAGCATCCAGCTGCCCGGCCGCACGGTGGACACGGACGGCGCGCCGGCGGAGATCGTGACCACCGGCCGGCACGACCCCTGCGTCGGATTGCGGGCGGTGCCGATCGTCGAAGCGATGCTCTTGCTGGTGCTGATGGATCACTTTTTGCGGCACCGAGGCCAGTGCGCCGACGTGGTCTCCCGCACCCCGGTCATCACGCGTTGAATGCCAGCGAATCAACGCATTGCGGCGGCCGGCGGGAGTGGCTTCGCCTGGCCGTCATTGCGTGACGCGGGGCAAGATTTTGGTAAATACGGCGTGTAAGCTATAGTCCCAAAGGATCAGGGACTTGTGATCGGTTTCACACCCATTTCGCAAGCTCGCGGCCAATGTTTTGCCTGCCGCGGCCTTGGGGAGTCACGATGAGCGGGAAATTGCGCGTCCTCATTTCGGCGATTTTGCTGACGCCGACGGTGGCCTTGGGCCTCGGCCTCGGTGAAATCCGCCTGGGTTCGGCGCTCAATGAGCCGCTATCTGCCGAGATCGACCTGGTTGCGGCCACTCCGGAGGAACTGGGCACCCTCGAGGCGCAACTCGCGTCCACGGAAATTTTCGAGCGCTACGGCCTCGATCGCCCGGCGTACCTGAACTCGCTCGAATTCACCGTCGGCCGCGGACAGGACGGGCGCGGTGTCCTTCTCGTGCGATCGCGCGAGGCCATCAGCGAGCCCTTCGTCTCCTTCCTCGTCGACGTCAACTGGCCGCGCGGCCGGCTGCTGCGCGAGTACACGGTGCTGCTCGATCCGCCGGTCCTGGTGGCCGCCCAAGACAGCCCCGCGGCCGTGCCCGTTGCCGCGCCGACGACCGCGCCCTCGGCCGTGCCGACTCCGGCACCCGCGCCGGCCCCGACGCCCGCCGTCACGCCGGAACCCGCGGGCGTTGCGGCCGCCCAGTCGACCTACGAAGTCGCGCGCGGCGACACGCTCTATGGCATCGCCGGCTCGTTGTCCGGCGGCGACCACCAGGCGATCCAGCGGACGATGATCGGGCTCTACCGCGCGAATCCCGAAGCCTTCATCGGCAACATCAATCTGTTGCGTGCCGGCGCGATTCTGCGCGTGCCGCCTTCCGAGGAGATCGCCAACATCGCGGCGGCGGAAGCGGCGGGCGAGGTCAGAGAACAGCACGCCGCCTGGCGCGCGGCCGGCGGCGGGCAGGAGAGCGGGCGGCTCCGCCTGGTCACGCCGCCGGAAGACGAGGCCGCGGCCGAGGCCGCGACACCCGATGCGACCGGCCGGGTCGAATCCCAGATCGACTCGCTCGAGAAAGACATCGCGGAGCAGCGCCGGCTGCTCGAATTGCGGAATCAGGAACTGGCGGCGCTGCAGGAGAGACTCGCCCAGGCCCGGGCCGAGGAAGCGGCCGCAGCCGCGAAGGCCGCGGCGGACCAGGCGGCGGCAGAAGCGACTCCGCCGGAACTGCCCGTCGACGAAACGGCGGTTGCGCCGGAAGACGACATCGCACAGCCGGAAGCGCCGCCCGCCGCGGTCGAGCTCGAGCCCGAGGAAGCGCCGCCCGAACGGGCGCCGGTGGCCGAGCCGTCGTTCCTTCAGAAACTGACTGACAATTGGATGATTCTGCTGGGCGGAGTGGGCCTGCTGCTCGTCGGCCTGCTCGGTTATGGCTATTACCGTCGCCGCCGCGAAGAGGACGTGGGCGCCGCACTCAAGGGATTCGATCTGCCGGCGACCGCACCGGTGCCTTCCGAGACGATGCGGCTCCGCGCCCTCGGGACTGGCGACAAGACGGCGGAAATGGTGCGGCCGCCCGTATTCGACGACACGGATGACGACGACGACATTGTCGTCGAGGAGCGGCCGGTCGCGCGCCCGAAGACGGAAGCGCCGCGGCCAAGCGCGGGCCACGAGGAGACGATCAGCGCGGAGGCTGCGCTCGACCTCGACCAGGCGGACCCGCTCGCGGAAGCCGATTTCCACATGGCCTACGGCCTCTACGACCAGGCGGTGGACCTGGTGCGGATGGCCCTGCAGAAATCGCCCAATCGCACCGACCTCAAGCTGAAGCTCGCAGAGATCCATTTCGTCGCCGGCGACACGACGCAGTTCCTGTCCGTGGCGCGCGATCTGCGCAGGTCGCTCGGCGGGGGCGGCGACTGGGACCGCATCGTCATCATGGGCCGCCAGCTCGCGCCGGACGAACCGATATTCGCGGGCAGCGTCAAGCAGGCGGGCGTCGATCTCTCCCTCGAAGGCGGCGACAATCTCGTGGATCTCGACTTGCTGTCGGCCCCGGACGGCGACGAGGGCCTCGACCTCGATCTCGGCAAGGTGGCCGCCTCGACTGACAGCACCGTGGAGACCGGCGAGAACACGGCCCTGGAATTCAATCTGGACGAGGGGCCGACATCGTTCACCACGACCCAGGAAATCACCGGACGCGGAATACCGGGCACGGTCGAGATGCCGACGCTCGAGCTTCCTTCGACCGAAACGCCGACCGTGGAAACGCCGACCCTCAAGATGGGCACCCAGCCGGCGCGCGATCGCGCAAGCGGCGTACCGACGGATTCGACGGCGGAAATGTCGATCGTCGATCTCGGCCTCGATCTCGGTAATCTCGACAATCTGCCTGACCTCGACGACGCCACCGCCATTGCGACCGGCGCCCACGAGGAGGCGACCCAGATCGCCCACCGCGGCGACACCACCCAGGTCATGACGCGCAAAGCGGACGATGACGACGACGGCACGGCGCTGATGCCGGGCGGCACCGGCGCGACGGCCGTTCTTCCCAAGATCGATTTCGGCGAGATCGATCTCGATCTCGGCGCGGCCGCGGACGATGGCGATTCGTCGCCGAAGGCGCGCGACCGCATGGCCACCGAGCAGATGCCGCAGCTCTCGCAGCTCGAGCCGGTGACGATGAGCGAAGTCGGCACCAAGCTCGATCTCGCGCGCGCTTACATGGACATGGGCGACCCTGACGGCGCCCGCAATATCCTGCAGGAAGTGCTGGCCGAAGGCAGCGCCTCGCAGAAGCAGGAAGCGCGCCGGCTGATCGATACCCTGCCGGGAGCGTGAGCAGCCCGACGCGACGACTGGCCGTCGGCATCGAGTACGACGGCACGCGCTTCGCCGGCTGGCAGCACCAACCCGGCCTGCTGACCGTCCAGGACTGCGTTCAGAAAGCCCTATCTGCGGTTGCGGATCACCCGGTCGTGGTCGTGGCCGCCGGCCGCACGGATGCCGGCGTTCACGCCTGCGCGCAGGTCGCGCACTTCGAGACCCGCGCCGAGCGGCCGGTTCGCGGCTGGGTGCTCGGCGCGAACAGCCACCTGCCTCCCGACATCGCCCTGAACTGGGCCCGGGAAGTCGAGTCCTCGTTTCATGCCCGCCACACGGCGCAGGGCCGCAGTTATCGCTACTGCATGTTGAGGCGCGCCACGAGGCCGGCGCTCCTGCGCGACCGCGTTTGCTGGACCCGCGAGACCTTGCACATCGAGGCGATGCACGATGCGGCGCAGGCGCTCGTCGGCGAGCACGATTTCACATCGTTTCGCGCGGTCGAATGCCAGTCCACGACGGCCTTGCGTCACGTCGACGCGATCTCGGTCAAGGGCGACGGGCCGCTCGTCGTCCTGGAGATCAGCGCCAACTCCTATCTGCAGCACATGGTGCGCAACATCGCCGGCACGCTGATGCAAGTGGGAGCCGGCGAGCGGCAGCCCGCATGGGTCGCGGAGACCCTGGCGGCCCGAGACCGCACGCGCGCCGGCATCACCGCGCCGGCTTGCGGCCTCTACCTGTGGCGGGTGCGCTATCCACCGTCGCTCCAGATCCCCGAACCGGTCGCGAACCGGCCTTGGGCTATGATCGCCGGGCTGACCTGACAGTAAAGAACATGACCTGGTTCGAAAAGATCATTCCGTCGCGGATCAAGACGGAGCGGCGCACGCGCTCGGTCCCCGAAGGCCTGTGGATGAAGTGCCCGGCCTGCGATTCGGTCCTGTACCGGCCGGAAGTCGAGCGCAATCTCCAGGTCTGTCCGAAGTGTGCGCATCACATGCGCATCGGCGCGCGCGAGCGCCTGACCCAGTTCCTCGATCCGGACGGCGGGGTCGAAATTGGTACCGAAGTTGCGCCGGAGGATCCGCTGCGGTTTCGCGACACGAAGCGCTATCGCGACCGGCTGGCCGCCGCGCAGAAGGCCGTCAGCGAGCGCGACGCGCTCGTCGTGATGAGCGGGACGCTCGACGGCATCGAAGTCGTCGCGGGCGCGTTCGAATTCTCGTTCATGGGCGGATCGATGGGTTCGGTCGTGGGCGAGCGCTTCGTGCGCGGCGTCGAACATGCGATCGCGCACCGCACGCCGCTCGTCTGCTTCTCCGCAAGCGGCGGCGCGCGGATGCAGGAGGGGCTTTTGTCGCTGATGCAGATGGCGAAGACGAGCGCCGCGCTCGCGGAGCTCGCCGCCGAGCGCCTGCCGTTTATCTCGGTGCTGACCGACCCGACGACCGGCGGCGTCTCGGCCAGTCTCGCGATGCTCGGCGACGTCAACATTGCCGAGCCCAAGGCGCTGATCGGCTTCGCCGGTCCGCGCGTGATCCAGCAGACGGTGCGCGAGACGCTGCCGGAGGGCTTCCAGCGCAGCGAGTTCCTGCTCGATCGCGGCGCCATCGACATGATCCTCGATCGCCGCGACCTGCGCGAACGCATCGCAACGCTCCTGCGCCTGCTGCTGCGCCGGCCGGCCGCCTCCAGCTAGCCAGGCTTTCTAATGCGCTTCGCGACCGTCGCGGCCTGGCTTGCCTGGCAACAGGTCGCGCACCCGGTCGAAGTGGATCCCGGGCTCGAAAGGGTCGGCGCGGTCTGGCGCAAGTTGCGGGTCCCGTTTGCGGCCACGGTGCTGACCGTCGGCGGAACGAACGGCAAGGGCTCGGTCGCGGCTACGCTCGACGCGATCCTGCGGGCGGCCGGCTACGAAACCGGCCTGTTCACGTCTCCGCATCTTCAGCGCTACAACGAGCGGATCCGACTCGCCGGTCGCGAGGTGTCGGACGAGGCGCTGCTCGCAGCGTTTGCCGAGATCGATTCGGCGCGCGGCGACGTCTCGCTCACGTTCTTCGAATGGAACACGCTCGCGGCGCTCATCGCGTTCGCGCACGCGCGCGTGGACATCGCCGTGCTCGAGGTCGGCATGGGCGGGCGGCTCGATGCGGTCAACCTGCTCGATGCGGAAGTCGCGGCCGTGGTCTCGGTCGGCCTCGACCATCGCGAGTGGCTCGGCGACACGGTCGAGGCGATCGGCGCCGAGAAGGCGGGCATCTTCCGGCCGGGCCGGCGCGCGATCTTCGGCGCGCGCCAGGTGCCGCGGAGCGTTCTCGCGCACGCAGCCGGTATCGGCGCAGGCCTGCGCCGCATCGGCGTCGATTTCGATTTCGTCGAGCGCGCCGACGGCTGGGATTACGTCGGATTCGGGTCACGGCGTCGCGAAATGCCGCTGCCCGCCCTCGCCGGGTCGAGCCAGCTCGGCAACGCGACGGTCACGCTCGCCATGCTCGAAGCGGCGGAGCCCGCGATCCTCGTGCCGGACGAGGCGATTCGCGCCGGCCTTCGCGCCGTGCGCCTGGCGGGCCGGTTCCAGATCGTGCCGGGCGATCCGGAATGGATTCTCGACGTCGCGCACAATGCGGATGCCGCGCGATCGCTCTCCGCAAGTCTCGCAGCGCGGCCGCCTTGCGGCCGCACCCTCGCCGTGTGCGGCATTCTCGGGGACAAGGACATACCGGCCATCGTCGCGGCGCTCGCATCGCGAGTCAGCCGGTGGATCGCAGTCGGCCTCGAAGGTCCGCGCGCGATCGACGCCGCGACTCTCGCACGGCGCATCGTGCAAGCGAGTGGCGGGCCGGTCGTGGCGGCGGGGAACGTCGATGCCGGCATGGAACAGGCGCGCTCCGAATGCAGGCCGGGCGACCGGGTGCTCGTATTCGGCTCGTTCCTGACCGTCGGACCCGCGCTTGCCTGGCTCGGCCTCGCCGCCTAGTCGCGCCACAGACGCTACAATCGATCGCGATGGAAGTGCGAGTGCGCGAACGGCTGATTGGAGCGCTGGTGCTGGTCGCCATCGTGGTGCTGATCGTGCCCGCGGTGCTCAAGGGCCGCGATCCGCCGCCCCCGAGCACTCCTGCGCAGCAGACGCGCAGGGCAATTCTGCCGGCCGGCAATGTGGAGCCGGTTCCCCAGGAGGAAATCCTGGTCCCGGAGCCCGACCTCCCCGATGCGCCGGCGCCCGTCAAGGAAGCTCCGCAACAGAAAACCGCGACTGCCGCTGCCCGACCTTCTGAAACGCCCTCTGCGAATGCTGCGGCGGCCAGGCTGCCCGCCGAGGAAGCCGTCCCCGTCGTGCCTCGGGATATGCCGGCCTGGGCCGTGCAGCTCGGCGCCTTCTCGAACCGCGAGAGGGCCGATGGGCTCGTCGCGGAGCTGCGCAAGCGCGGCTACGCGGCATTCGTGCTCGAATACCGCGCCGCGGGGAAAGTGCTCTATCGCGTCCGCGTGGGACCGGAACAGGATCGCGCGCGCGCGGATGAGATTGCGGCAAGGCTCGGGAAGGACGGATTCCAGCCGGTCGTCGCGCGACATCCCTGATCGGCTAGAATGCCGCACGTTTCGACGGGGGCACGATGGGCGGCGCCGATCACCTGTTCGCAATCATCCTGCTCGTATCGGGCGCGCTCGGATACTTCCGCGGCTTCATCCGCGAATCCATATCGCTTTTTTCGTGGCTCGTGGGCCTCTGGCTTGCCTGGCACTTTGCCTATCTCGTGAATCCCTGGCTCGGCGGCGCGCTCGCGGAGCCGGGTGTCCGCGAATGGGCGGGCCGCGCGATCGTGCTCTTCCTTGTGCTGCTCGTCGGTTCCGGGGTCGGCGCGGTGGTCGGGTATTTCGCGCGCCGCGCCGCGGGTCTTGCCATGCTGGACCGCCTGCTCGGGGCGCTCTTCGGGCTGATGCGCGGCGCAATCGTGATCGGGCTTCTCGTCATCGCCGGCCGGGCGGTCAATCTCGATCGCGAGCCCTGGTGGAACAATACGCGGTCGATGCCGGCCGCCGTCGCGATCGCGAACTGGCTCGAACGCTATGCGCAGCCGGCCGCGATGGAGCTCTACGAAAAAGCCCAAGAGAAGCCGGGGACCTAGGCCATGTGCGGCATCGTCGGCATCGTCGGCACGGGACCGGTCAACCAGCGCATCTACGACGCGCTGACGGTGCTTCAGCACCGCGGGCAGGATGCCGCCGGCATCATGACGATGGACGAGCACGCGCTGTTCGTGCGGAAGGACGCGGGACTCGTGCGCGACGTGTTCCGCGAGCGCGACATGCGGCAGCTCTCGGGCAACGCGGGCATCGGGCACGTGCGCTACCCCACCGCTGGCTGCGATGGGGCGGACGAGGCCCAGCCGTTCTACGTCAACGCGCCGTTCGGCATCGGCATCGCCCATAACGGCAACCTGACGAATGCCCTGGAGCTCTCGCGCACGATGATCGACGAGGACCGCCGCCACCTCAACACGCGGTCCGACTCGGAAGTGCTGTTGAACGTCATGGCGAGCGAGCTGCAGCGCTCGGCCGCTTCGCGGCCGGCGCCGGCGGATGTGTTCCGCGCGCTCGAGGCCGTGTTCCGGCGCTGCCATGGGGGATTCGCGGTAGTCGCCATGATCGTCGGCCACGGAGTCGTCGGATTCCGCGATCCGCACGGGATCCGCCCGCTGGTGCTCGGCAGGCGCGATGCGCCGCGCGGACCCGAATGGATGCTGGCGTCCGAGAGTGTCGCCCTCGACATGGCGGGATTCACGCTCGTGCGCGACGTCGGCCCGGGGGAGGCGATTTACATCGACATGCACGGCCGCATGCACGCGGCGCAGTGCGCGGAAGCGGGCAAGCACACGCCCTGCATCTTCGAGTACGTGTACTTCGCGCGGCCGGACTCGATCATCGACAATATTTCGGTGCACAAGGCGCGCATGCGCATGGGCGAGAAGCTCGCGGAGAAAATCGAGCGCCTGCGCCCGGATCACGACATCGACGTCGTGATCCCGATCCCGGACACGAGCCGCACGAGCGCACTCCAGCTCGCGCTCGCGCTCGGCGTGAAATACCGCGAGGGCTTCGTCAAGAACCGCTACATCGGCCGCACATTCATCATGCCCGGGCAGGACATGCGCCAGAAATCCGTGCGCGGCAAGCTGAATGCGATCGATCTCGAGTTCCGCGGCCGGAACGTGCTCCTGGTGGACGATTCGATCGTGCGCGGCACGACCTCCGCGCAGATCATCGAGCTTGCGCGCGAGGCCGGGGCGCGCAAGGTGTACTTTGCGTCGGCCGCGCCTCCGGTTCGTTACCCCAACGTCTACGGCATCGACATGGCGGTCGCGGCGGAGCTCGTCGCGAACGGCCGGAGCGAAGACGACGTTGGCGCGTTCATCGGCGCGGACTGGCTGGTCTACCAGGACCTCGACGACCTCGTGGCCGCCTGCCGCCACGACAATGCGCGGATCGCCGAATTCGACACGTCCTGCTTCTCGGGCCGATACGTGACGGGGGATGTGACCGAGCAATTCCTCGCGCGTCTCGAGCGCGACCGGTCCGACGGCGTGCGCGCCCAGCGCCTCCTGGATCTCCAGGGGGGACGCACCGCCCGCGCGATCTAGATTTTTTGAAGGGGACGTTCACCTTCAGGATGGCGTTTGGTGGCATCCAAAGATGCCATGACGGCTGAAGGTGAACTTCCCCTTCAACAAATCGCTGGCCGATCCGCGACGCGCGATGCTGCTGGATTTCTATCATGCGGCCCTCGCGGCCGTGGAGGGTCGCCGCCGCATGCGCGCGGCGCTCGCGGCCGATCGTCACCCAGGTCCGGTCAGCGCCTTCGCGGTGGGCAAAGCCGCCGCGAGCATGATGCTGGGCGCGGCCGATGCGCTCGGCGCGCGCTTGCAGCGCGGTCTTGTCGTGGCGCCTGTGGGCGCGGTCCCGGGCGAACTCGCCGGACGTCCCGGCATGCGCTGCCTGGAGGCGGGCCATCCGCGCCCGGACGAGCGGAGCCTGGCGGCCGGGCGGGCCCTGATCGAATTTGCCGATTCGACGCCACCCGGCAGCCGCGTCCTGCTACTCGTGTCCGGCGGCGCGTCGGCGCTCCTCGAGGTGCCGGCGCCTGGCGTCAGCCTCTCCGATCTGCGCGCGCTTTACGATCATGCGCTGGCGGAACGACTCGACATCGAGAGCCTCAATGCAAAGCGCGCCGCGCTGTCGCTGGTGAAAGGTGGCCGCCTGCCGGGCCTCTTTCGCGGCGCCGAGATCGAAGCGTTCATGATTTCGGACGTTCCGCGCGACGATCCGGCGGTGCTCGGCTCGGGGCTGCTCGCAGCGCCCGGCCAGAAGCCAGTGCTCGTCGGTTCGCTCGACGATGCACTGGATGCCGTGCTCCGCGCGGCGCGCGCGCAGGGGCTGCGCGCTGCTCGTGGCGGGGAAAGGCTCCGCGGCGACGCAGAAGCCGCGGCGCGCGCGGTCTGTCAGGAACTTGCGGTTGGAGAATTCGAACTGCTGGCCTTCGGTGGCGAGACGGTCGTTCGCCTTCCCGCGCGCCCGGGACGCGGCGGGCGATGCCAGCACTTCGCCGTGGCCGCCGCCCGCTGCATCGCCGGACACCCGGAGTACCTGATGCTCGCGGCGGGCACCGATGGGCGCGATGGCGCGAGCGAGGATGCCGGGGCCATCGTCGACGGCGAAACGGTGCAGCGCGCCGCCGACTCTGGGCTCGACACGGCGGCAGCACTGGCCGCGGCGGACGCGGGACGCCTGCTCGAAGCGACCGGTGATCTCATCTGCACCGGCGACACCGGCACGAATGTCGGCGACATCGTCCTGGCGATGCGCCTGCAACCGGCGGATTCGTCGCCCATGTAGAATGCTCCGATGACTGTCCGGATTCTGATCATCGACGACCAGAACGATGTCCGGCGTCTGCTGGCACGGCACGTCGTCACGGGTTTCGATTCGCCGTCGGTCGCCGAGTACGACCCGGCGGCGCGCGGACGCCTGCCCCCGGATTTTTCCGGAAGCGCCTACGACGCGGTGCTCCTCGGCGACACGCCCGGGACCGACGAGGGCCGCGAATGGCTGAGGGACCTGAGCCAGCGGAACGGCTTTCCGCCCGTCATCTACCTGACTTCGCGGCCGTCAGCGGAAGCGGAAGAGGCGGCGATCGCCGCGGGCGCTCACGCCTGCCTCTCGAAGCGAAAGGTCGATCATGAGGCGCTGGTCGGAGCGCTCAGGGCCGCACAGGCGAGGCGCGGGCAATTCTCGCGTCCCGCCGCCCACCGCGACGAGGCTTCGCGCGCGACCCGTTTCGGCGACACGTCGATCCGCGGCTACCGTTACGTGTGCCAGATTGCCGACAATCCGGAGTCCAGCGTGTACCTCGCCGAGAGCGAGCGCACCGGCCAGCAGATCGCGCTGAAAGTGCTGCACCAGCCGCCCGAAGGCGGCTCAGGCGTAAAAACCTTCGACCGGTTCCTGCGCGAATACCAGATCGCAGCCGCCATCGAGCATCCGAACGTCGCGCGCGTTCACGATTTCGGCGTCGCGGACGATCACGCGTTCATCGTCATGGAGTATTTCCCGCTGGGTGATCTCCGGGCCCGCATCAAGACGGGCATTCACCCGCTGCGCGCGCTCACGTTCCTGCGGCAGATGGCCGAGGCGCTCCAGGTGCTGCACCGTGCGGGAGTCCTGCACCGTGACCTGAAGCCGGGCAACGTGATGCTGCGGGACGAGCTCTCCGTGGCGCTCATCGACTACGGGCTCTCGAAACACGTCGACGTCGACGCCACGCTCACGAACAGCGGCGAGATATTCGGCACGCCGTATTACATGAGCCCGGAGCAGGGACACGGCAAGGACACCGATGCGCGAAGCGACATTTACAGTCTCGGCATCATCTATTACGAGATGCTGATGCGGCGGAAACCCTATGTCGCCGGCACGCCGATGCAGGTCATCTACAAGCACGCTCATTCTCCGCTTCCGGAGCTCAGGGCCGAACTGAAGCGCTTCGAGGAATTGCTCTACAACTGCATCGCGAAGGATCCGCAGCGGCGCTACGCCAGCGCGGAACAGTTGCTCGACGCGGCACGCGAGCTCGAGCGCGACGAGATGGAGCGCTGAAAGAGCGGCGCTGCGCGGCGTGCCGAACCGTTGCGGCGCGGGCCGGTGACGGGCGGGGTCCCGAGCAAGCGAATGTCCGTTCTCCTGAGCGAGCGAGGGAACCCCGCCCGTCACAAGGACCGCGCCAGCCACGGCTTCACGCCGGGCAGGGCATGAGCTGAAAGCCGGACGAGTCCCAGCGGAGTACGTTCGCCTCGTCGTGCCAGGCGCCGAGCACGATTCGGGTCCGCGCGCTGCCGTCCGATTCGAATCGATGGACGGCCGGGCGATGCGTGTGGCCGTGGACGAGCAGGTTGATGTTCGCGTCCCGCAGGAGCGCTTCGACGGCGGACTGGTTGACGTCGGTGATGTATTTCCCGGCGTTCGCAAGATGCTCGCGGCTGCCCGCGCGCGCCTCCGCCGCGAGCCGCCGGCGCGCCTCGAGCGGCAGTCGCGCGAATCCCCTGCGGACGCCCTCGTCCCGCACCAGGGCGCGCAGGCGTTGGTAGGCGCGATCGTCTACGCACAATCCGTCGCCGTGCGACAGGAGCACCCGCTCGCCCCGGATGGTGACGATGGCGGGATCCTCGAGGAGGATGGCGCCCGATTCCGCGCAAAAGCGTTCGCCGATCAGGAAGTCGCGATTGCCGCGCATGATATAGACGAGCGTGCCGGCTGCTGCGACGGCGGCGACCGCCGCGGTCACGTCGCGGTGCGCGGGTTCCGGATCGTCGTCGCCGATCCAGGCCTCGAACAGGTCGCCGAGCAGGAACAGGGAACGCGCGCCGCGGGTTGGACCGGCGAGGAATCGCTGGAAGCGGGCGGAGATTTCCGGGGTCGATGGATCGAGGTGGAGATCGGACGCGAACCAGCTCGTCATTCGATCACGAAAGCGCGCCGGACGATCGGCCGCTCGACCGGCACATCCGCGCCGAATGCGGCGACTGTCTCGGTCGGCAGGTGTCCGATCCGGTCGACGACGTCCATGCCCTCGACGACGCGGCCGAAGACCGCATAGCCCCAGCGGCTCGGCAGCGGATCGAGACCCTGGTTGTCGATCAGGTTCACGTAGAACTGCGACGAGCCGGAGTGCGGGGTTTCCTCGCGCGCAAGACCGACCGTTCCGCGCCGGTTGGAGAGGCCATTGCCGCTCTCATTCGGGACCGCCGCGCGCGCGGGGCGCGCCGCGAGCCGCTCGTCGTAGCCGCCCCCCTGGATCACGAAGTTCGCGATCACGCGATGAAAGACGGTGCCGTCGTAAGCGCCGTCCCGCACGTAGCGCAGGAAGTTCTCCGCCGTGAGCGGCGCGCGCACGGTATCGAGCTCGAGCACGAAATCGCCGAGCGACGTCTCGAAGCGGACGCGCGGCGCGAGCGACGTCGGCGTTTCCGCGGCGGCCGCACAGGACAGCAGCAAGGCGAGCAGCCAGGGAAGGGAGCGCGGCATGGATTGCACCTTGCCGGGAATTCTAGCGCACCGGGCGCGTGAGGCGGCGGTGCCGATACTTTAGACTGTGGCCGCGATGGAACCGGGAATCGTCACGCGATTTGCGCCGAGCCCGACGGGGGCATTGCATCCGGGCAATGCGCGGACGGCGCTCTTCAGTTTCCTGCTGGCGCGCAGCGCCGGCGGGCGCTTCATCCTGCGCGTCGAGGACACGGACCGCGCGCGCGGCAACGACGACTTCATCGCCGCGCAGCAGGCCGATCTCGCCTGGCTCGGCATCGCCTGGGACGCGGGGCCGGATCGCAACGATGGCCGCGGTCCCTACCGCCAGTCGGAACGCGGCGCGGTCTACGAGGGCCTGTATGAGCGGCTCGAGTGCGAGGGGCATGCCTATCCCTGCTATTGCACGCCGGCCGAGCTCGACATGGCCCGCAGGAGCCAGCTCGCGGCCGGCGAGCCGCCGCGCTACCCGGGAACCTGCCGCAAGCTCGACGCCGCCGCGCGCGCGGAGCGCGTCGCCGCCGGCCGGCGGCCGGGGCTCCGATTCGCGATACCAGGTCCGGAGATCGTCCGGTTCGACGACCTGGTGCGGGGACCGCAGGCCGTCGACGCGTCGACGCTCGGCGATTTCCTGGTACGCCGCGCCGATGGCGGCGCCGTATTCTTCTTCTGCAATGCCGTGGACGATGCGCTGATGGGCGTGACGCACGTGCTCCGCGGCGACGATCACCTGAGCAACACGCCGCGCCAGCTTCTGCTCCTGCGCGCGCTCGCCTTGCGCGCGCCGCGATACGGCCACCTGCCGCTCCTGCTCGATGCCGGCGGAGCGCCGCAGTCCAAGCGGCGCGGCAGCGTCACGATCGCCGAATTGCGGGAGCAGGGTTACCTGGCTTCGGCCGTCGCGAACTACCTGCTGCGTCTCGGCCATCACGGCGCGCCGGACGAGTGGGTCGAGCCTGCGGAGTTCGCGAAGCATTTCCACGCGGACAAGCTCGGACGCGCGCCGGCGCACTTCGATCCCGTGCAGCTCGCCCATTGGCAGCGCGAGGCGGTGCGACGCCTCGACGGCGACGCGGCCGCCGCCTGGCTCGCGCCGGTGTTTCCCGGGAACTGGCCGGCGAGCCGCCGCGCGGATGCCGCGCGGCTGCTGCTCGGAAACGTCCTCCTGCCGCAGGACGCGCGCGAGTGGCTCGCGGTGCTCGACGGCGAGCTCGGGCCGCTCGCGGCCGACGCGCGTAGCGCGATTGTGGAAGCGGGCCCGGAGTTCTTCAGCGCCGCGCTCGCGTCGTTTGCCGAAGCCGGCGCGGATTTCAAGGCGCTCGCCGCGGGGCTCGCAAAGCGCACCGGGCGCAAGGGCGCGGCGCTCTATCGGCCGCTTCGCTTCGCCCTGACCGGGCGTCACGACGGGCCTGAGCTCGCCGCGCTCCTCGCAGCGATTCCGCAGCCGCTTATCCGCGAGCGTCTCGCGGGTGCGGCGCGCATGGGCGGAAGCTGAACGGCGTGCTGCAGATCCACAACTCATTGACGGGCCGCAAGGAGCCCTTCGTGCCGCTCGAGCGCGGCCACGTCAGGATGTACGTCTGCGGCATCACGGTCTACGACTACATCCACGTGGGGCACGCGCGCTCGCAGATCGCCTTCGACGTGGTGTGCCGCTGGCTTCGCGCGAGTGGCTATCGGGTGACCTACGTCCGGAATATCACCGACATCGACGACAAGATCATCGATCGCGCGCGCGAGCGCGGCGAGCCGTACGAGGCGCTGACTGCGCGATTCATCGCCGCGATGAACGAGGATTTCGCCGCGCTCGGCATCGAGAAGCCCGAGCACGAGCCGCGCGCGACGGCCTACCTCCGCGAAATCATCGAGATGATCGGCCTGCTGCTGAAGCGCGGCTTTGCCTATGCCGGCGCGAACGGGGACGTCTACTATTCGGTCGCGAAATTCGGGGAATACGGAAAGCTTTCCGGGAAGAAGCTCGCGGATCTCCGCGCGGGCGCGCGCGTCGAGGTGGACGAGGCGAAGCGCGACCCGCTCGACTTCGTGCTGTGGAAGCAGGCAAAGCCCGGCGAGCCGGCCTGGGATTCCCCCTGGGGCAAGGGGCGGCCGGGCTGGCACATCGAGTGCTCCGCGATGGCGGTCGCGTTGCTCGGCAGGGAATTCGACATTCACGGCGGCGGCATGGATCTCAAGTTTCCGCACCACGAGAATGAGATCGCGCAGACCTGTGCCGCCTGCGACGCGCCCTTCGCCAGGGTCTGGATGCACAACGGCTTCGTCCGCGTGGATGACGAGAAGATGTCGAAGTCGCTCGGGAATTTCTTCACCGTGCGCGAGGTGCTGCCGCGCCTCCGGCCCGAGGTGCTGCGCGCCTTCCTGCTCTCGAGTCATTACCGCGCGCCGGTCAATTACACCGACGACAACTTGCGTCAGGCGGACGCCGCGCTGCAGCGCCTCTATCTCGCCTTGCGCGACGTCACACCCTCTGAGGCTTTCACGCCTGGCGAGGGGTCGCGGCAGTTCGCCGAGGCGATGGATGACGACTTCAACACGCCGGGCGCCTTCGCCGGGATGCAGTCGATCGCGCGCCAGCTCAACGTCGCCAAGACCGCGGGCGAGAAGCTGAAGGCCGCCGCGCTCGCCGCGGAGCTGCGCCATCTCGGCAGCCTGTTGGGCGTTCTCCAGCATGCGCCGGTCGCGTGGCTCGCGACCGGCTCGACACTGGCGGGCGGCGCGATCACGGGCGGGGTCGATCCCGCCGCGATCGACCGGCTGATCGCCGCGCGCCTGGAGGCGCGGCGGATTCGCAACTGGACCGAGTCCGACCGGATACGCGACGAGCTGTCGGCGCAGGGGATCCTGCTCGAAGACGGCCCATCGGGCACGACCTGGCGCCGGAAATAGTAACGGGGCTCAGCCCCGCAATCGCCTCAACGCCGACTCGAGCGTGTTTTTCATGAGTGCCACGATCGTCATCGGGCCGACGCCGCCGGGCACTGGCGTGATGTAGCCGGCGCGCGCGGCCGCTTCCTCGAATTGCACGTCGCCGACCAGCCGGCCGTCTTCGAGCCGGTTGATGCCGACGTCGATCACGACCGCGCCGGGCCTGATCCAGGCGCCAGGAACGAAGCCCGGCTTGCCGACCGCCGCGACGAGGATCTCCGCCTCGCCGACGTGCCGCGCGAGGTCGCGGGTCGCGCTGTGACAGACGGTGATCGTCGCCGCCTTCATCAGGAGCTCGAGCGCCATGGGCCGGCCGACAATGTTGCTCTGGCCGAGGATGACGGCGTTCTTGCCGCGGACCTCGATGCCCGTGCGCTCGAGCATTAGCATGATGCCGTACGGAGTGCAGGGCCTTGCCACCGGCATGCGCTGGGCGAGCCGGCCGACGTTGTAGGGATGGAAACCGTCCACGTCCTTGGCCGGATCGATGTGTTCGAGCACGGCGACCGACGCGATGTGCTTCGGCAAGGGTAGCTGTACGAGAATTCCGTCGATCGCCTCGTCCGCGTTCAAGCGCTCGATCAATGCGACCAGCTCGTCGTCCGACGTCGATTCCGGCAGGTCGTGTGCGACTGACACGATTCCGGTTTCCTGGCACGCGCGGCGCTTGTTGCGCACGTAGACCGCCGAGGCGGCGTGGTCGCCGACCATCACGACGGCGAGGCCCGGCCGGCGCAGGCCGCGCCGCTCCAGGGCGTCGGTTCCGGCCCGGACTTCGCGCTTGAATTCCTCTGCTATCTTCCTGCCGTCGATGATCTTCGCGCTCACGTGGCGGCCGCCCGGTTGAAATCACCGGAAGCCTCGACCAGCGCGGCGACGGCTTCGCGCTCGGCCGCCGTGAGATGCGGATTCCAGACGTCGATGATCAGGACGACGCGCGTCTGCGTCCCGCGGTTCCAGGCCTCGTGCTCGAACGTGTCGTCAAAGACGACAGCACGGCCTTCGCGCCAGCGGTGCATCTCGCCGCCAACGACGAGCGCGCAGTCGTCGGGTATGACGAGCGGCAGGTGGCAGACGATGCGCGTGTTCGTGACGCCCCGGTGCGGCAGGATGTGCGTGCCCGGTGTCAGGACCGAGAACATTACTTCCGGCGCGTGCTCGCGGATGCGCACGAGTGGGAGCGCCTCGAGCGCCGCCGAGGTCCGCGGGCAGAGGGCGTGATTCTCGTCCCGCCGCTCGCCGTGGCGATAGAAATAGAACCCGGTCCAAGTCGGCGCACCCTGATCGTTTCCAAGCCCCTGACGTTCGGCGGTGTCATCCGCGAAGACCCGTTCGCTGCGCTCAGCCTGCGGGAGCACGGCCGAAAGCTCCGCGCGGATCGCATCCGTCTGCCGCTCGAGAGAGTCAATCCAGGGGAAATTCGCGTGATCGAAGTAAGGCGAAGTCGGCAGGCCGGGAAAATACAGGAAGGACGGCTGCTGGCGCGAATCGGCGGGCAGGGCGCGGCGCTCACCGACGTGCAATGCGAGGCATTCCTCGAAGCGGCGCAGCGCCGCGCGGCCGTGCCGCGCGAGCACGGGCGCGAGCACCATTTCGAATGCGCGGCGCCGGCCCGCTTTCACGTAACGCATGGCGTACGTGACGCGCTCGAGGATGGCCGGCGGCGTCGAAGCCTGGTCGAGCCAGCGGCCCTGCCTCTGGGCGTCGGTAATGGCGCGGTAGTACGCAAGGAGCGCCTCGCCGTGCTGCTCCATGCGCTCGAGCGCGTGGGCGAGGAACATCCGCGGCGTCGGCTCCCCCGGCTGGGTCGCGACGGCCTGCCGGTACGCATCCCGCGCCGCGAGCCAGTCACCGGCGGCCTCGCGCTGGCTTCCGCGAATCAAGAGGATGCTTGGGTCGTCGGGGTCGCGCCTGTCCGGGACCGCATCCGCCATCTTGCTGTCTCCACCGTATTGCGTCAGCGGCCGCGGCGACATTATATCTGGCGCCCCGCCAGCGCCCGCGCCGGTCGCGAGTCCGCCAAAGAAAAGCCCCCTTGCGGGGGCTTTTCAGGCTCGCGGGCGAGCGATGTCAATTCTCGAATGACGCCCTAAGGTACAGGAACGTACCTGCGATGGGATAGATGGTCCCGTCCAGGCTGTTCAAGTCGCAGGAGAAGCAGATCGGCGGCTTCTCGTCGAACAGGTTGTTGGCGCCGAGCGCGAAGCTCCATCCGCCGCCGAACAAGTTTTCGGGGGACCAGGCAACCTGCAGATCCGTGTAGATCACGCTGTCGAGCTTGTTTGTCGTCGGTGTCGTGCAGAAATCGGTGAACCCGAAATCCGCGACCAGGCCGACGCATTGCTCAGTAAGCGAACTCAGGTACCTGAACGACAAGAGCCCCGACCATTCGCCGAGCGACCAGTGCGTGTTCAATGTCGCCTTTTCCTCGACGAAGCCGCGAGTCGGCGAGCCGAGCTCGAATCCTGCGCGCTCGACGCGATCAATGCCGCCCGCGGAATTGACGAACAGCTCGTCGTAGTCGAACAGGAGTGAGGTCAGCAACTGGAAGCGGAACGAGCCGATGCCGGTCTCGGTCGTGCTGACGTCCAGGTTGATGTCGACGCCCGAGGTCTCGATGCCGCCGATGTTGTTCAGCACGCCCGCAATGCTCGTGATCGTGCCGCTCGGCTGGCGGTTGACTGCGTCGCAGAAGATCGGATCGAGCGTCGTGATGCAGCCGTCGAGCAGATCCTGGCCGTCGGGCGCCTGCACGGCATCTTCGATCGTGATGTCGTAATAGTTGGCTTCGAGCAGGAAGTTCTCGATTCCACCCATGTTCAGCGGAACGTCCCAGGTGAAACCGAACGTGATCGTTTCCGAGGTCTCCGGCTGAAGATCGGGATTGCCGCCCGTATCCACCGAGATCTGCGGATTCAACTGCGAGTAACCCGCCGGGACGCCGAGCACCGCGCAATTGGCCGGCACCGGCACGCTCGGCGTTGTGCCCACCGAACATTCATCTGAGATCGAGGAATCGAACCGGGAACCCAGATTGAACAATTCGCCGATGTTGGGCGCCCGGAATCCTTCTGAGTAACTGGCGCGCAGCATCAGGTTCTCGGTCGGTCCCCAGTTCAGCGCGAGCTTGCTGCCGGTCTCGCTGTCGAACAGGTTCGAATCCGAGTAGCGCGCTGCCGCACTGAACGTCAGCGAGTCGAAGGCCGGGGCGTCCTTCAGGATGGGAACGACGATCTCGCCGTAGAACTCATCGACGTCATAGCCGCCCGTCGTCGGGTTGGTCGGCACGTCCGCGGTTTCGCCCGCGGCGACCACCGGATCCGGAACAAAGGAGCCGTCCTCCTCCCGGTGCTCGAAGCCGACAGCGAAACCGAACGGGCCGGCCGGCAGGTCGAAGAGCTCGCCCGACAGGTTGGCGCTCGCGTCGGTGAGTTCCTGGCTGCTCGTGTCGACGCCGGTGTAGGTGACGAAGTCGAGCATTTCCGGCGTCATCGACCCTTCGCCGACGATATTGAGCGGCACGCAGCCCGGCGTCGCCGCGCAGACCGCCGGGTCGCCCATGGCGACATTGAGACTGCGGGCATTGAACTGGTTGAGCTTGGTCTGCCGCGCGTTGTTCTCCGACCGGATCGCGGTCACGTCCCAGTACATGTCGCGCTCGCCGACAGTGAACTGGCCATCGAATCCGCCGGACACATACCAGGTATCCACGTCCTGGTTAAAGATGCGCGGCCCCGCCTCGGTCGGGCGGCGCGCGATGAACGAGATGTTGCTGCTGTCGAGGTCGATGCCGAACGGGTTGAACGGATGGTTCGCCGGCCATTCCACGTTCACCATATACGGCGTCGAACCGCCGTCGGGTCCGAAGAAGAGCGGAACAGCCGCTGCGCGTCCCTGCGACTTGCGATTGTTGAAGCTCGCGAGCACACGGAACATGACATTGTCGGTGACGTCATATTCGCCCTTGGCGAACACGTTCACCCGCTCGTTCGGCGTGACCAGGTGGTTGAATGGCTGGTAGTTGAAACGATCAGCCAGCGCGAAACCGTGAAAATCCCCCCCGTTCGGGTCCGAAGGATCCCATTGCGGCAGCGGGCTCGCCTGATTTGGCGCGACGCTGAAGAACCCGTTGTCGTCGTCTGGATCGCAAGTCGTGAACGGTGGATCACAAAAAATGAACCGGCCCATCACCGCGCCTGAACTGACGCCGAACGGAAACCCTGGTAGCGGATACACCGACGTCGGGCGATCAGTCGTATTGATGTCCTTTTGGTCGGTGTAACTGATGTCGAGCAGGCCCCGACCACGCTCGCCGCGGGCACCCATTCGAATGTCGAACTCCGCGGTTTCGCCGTCGCCTTCGCTGTACTGGCCGGTGTAGCCGGAGATCTTGAATGAGTCGTAATCATCCTGCGTGATGATGTTGAGCACGCCGCCGATCGCGTCGGAGCCGTACACGGCCGAGGCGCCGTCCTGAAGGATTTCGATCGACTTCACGGCATTGGCCGGAATCGAGTTCAAGTCCACCGCGCCGGAAACGCCGGATCCCGATGAGCCCTTGATCCAGCGGCGGCCGTCCACCAGTACCAACACGCGCTTGGAAGCGAGGTAACGCAGGTCCATTTCCGCCGCGCCGGCGCCGATGCCGCCGCCGTCCGGCGGATAGCCGAGGTTGCCGGAGGAGTTGTTGGTGCGATTGATCGCCGAGCCTGAGATCGGCAGCTTCTGCACGAAGTCAGCCAGCGACGTCGCGCCACTCGCCTGATAGTCCTCGGAGCCGACGCTCAGCACTGGCAGACGCTGCTCAAGCGGGTTCTGGCGGATTCTCGATCCGGTAATGACGACTTCGTCCAGCGCTTCCTGAGAGAACCCTGCGGGCGACGCGAACACGGCGGTGAGACCTGCTGCACCGCCGATCGCGAGTCGGATGGCACGCGCCAAGGGCGTATTGGTTTTCACGATTGATCCCCTCGTTTGCGTAAATACGACAATCGCCGCGCGATTGTGCTGCCTGAAATCTACACCTATCAACGAGCGGATTGCTACTGTGGTCGAAAAAGAACAGTTTTGGCGTGGACCGCAGGCGAATCCTGCAGCCGGCAGCGGCGCAAATTGACGGGTCCGTAGAGCCTCCGTAACATGCCGGCGCGCGCCTGACACGGTCCGGCGCGGCGCGACCGGCAGATCCTCCGGCGGGGCATGGCGCAGTCTGGTAGCGCATCTGCTTTGGGAGCAGAGGGTCGGGGGTTCAAATCCCTCTGCCCCGACCAACAACCTTCCGGCGCGCCTTGGTCTGCAGTGCCAGCCTTTGCTGACGTGGCTTGGGCAATTCCTCCGATGCACTTTTTTACCGATGGCGCTCATGCGCCAGGTGATGTCACCGAGCATTCTTTATCGCTTCGACGACGAGACGGTCGTCGCCGTGTTGAAGAACATGGACGCCAATCAGGTGCGGCGCCTGATCGGCTGCGCGCACGGCGGGCCTGTAATACACTCGGCGCGCTTTGCGCCAGGCACGGCCGTGCGCCCGTAGCTCAGCCGGATAGAGCAGCGGATTTCTAATCCGCCGGTCGGGGGTTCGAGTCCCTCCGGGCGCGCCATGGCGTATAATTTTGCGGAACACGATGGCGGGCGTAGCTCAGCTGGTAGAGCCCCGGATTGTGATTCCGGCCGTCGCGGGTTCGAATCCCGTCGCTCGCCCCATTACTCCGGGCCATTAGCTCAATTGGTAGAGCTGCGGACTCTTAATCCGTCGGTTGTAGGTTCGAGTCCTACATGGCCCACCAGCTTCCGAGGCTGCGATGCCTGAGCCGCGCCGTCCGATTCCGGAGCCGACCTATCACTGGCCAGGCGGCCCGACGGCCGATGACGACCCGACGCCGCTCGAGTCGGCGCTCGCGGCGCTCAAGATCGGCGCCATCCTGGCCGCAACCGTCACCATCGTCCTCTTTTACTTCGCGACCTACGGCGGCGTCGCGGCGGGACGCGGCGGCGCAAGCCTTGTCGTGGTCGCCGCATTCGTCCTGCCGAGCGTCATCGCGTTCCTGCGCACCTACTGGTCCCGCCGCCGGCGCCCGCCGGGGCGCCCGGCGCCTTAAGCTATACTTACCGGCTGTAAATGACGCGGGCGCCGCGTTTTCAGGCCGGTTCCAGATGCGAAAGTGGCGGAATTGGCAGACGCGCCGGATTTAGGATCCGGTGGGGAAACCCTTGAGAGTTCGAGTCTCTCCTTTCGCACCACGAGGTTGATCGATCGATGATGGTTTCAGTCGAGACACTATCGGGGCTCGAGCGACGCCTGCAGGTTTCGGTGCCGGCGACCCGCGTGCGTCAGCAGGTGGATGCACGCCTGCTCAAGGTGAGCCGCACGGCGCGCATCAAGGGCTTCCGCCCGGGCAAGGCGCCGATCCATGTCGTGCGCAAGCATTACGGCCCGCAGGTGCGCGACGAGGTCGTGTCCGATCTCATTCGTGAGACCCTGGCCGAAGCGCTGCGCCAGGAAAAACTGCAGCCTGCGGGCGGACCGCGGATCGAGCCCCAGAAAACCGAGCAGCTGGACGATCTCCGCTACACGGCGACATTCGAGGTCTATCCGCAGTTCGAACTGAAGGGCGCGGGCAGCATCCGCCTGACGCGGCCGACGGCCGCGGTCGCGGAAGCGGATCTCGACGCGATGATCGAGAGCCTTCGCCAGCAACGTCCGGTCTGGACCGAAGCTGAACGCGGTTGCCGGGACGGCGACCGGATCACGATCGATTTCGAGGGCCGGATCGGCGGCGAGTCTTTCGACGGCGGGAAAAGCGAGAACCTCGTGATCGTGCTCGGGTCCGGCCGTCTGCTGCCGGATTTCGAGCAGGGCGTGCGGGGCGCCGCGGCCGGCGAGAAGCGCGCATTTGACCTGCGCTTTCCGGACGAATACCAGGTGAAGCCGCTCGCCGGGAAGACGGCCCGCTTCCAGGCCATCGTGCGCAAGGTCGAGGAGAGCCACCTGCCGGAAGTCGATGCGGCGTTCTGCGAAGCCTTCGGCGTCACCGAGGGCGGCATCGAGGCGCTTCGCGCGGAAGTGCGCGAGAACATGGAGCGCGAGCTTGGCCAGGCGGTGCATGCGCGCCTCAAGACCCAGGTCATGGACCAGTTGCTTGCGGGCAATCCGATTGCCGTGCCGAGAGCGCTCGTCGAGGCCGAGATTCGCGACATGCAGATGGAGTTCCTCCGCCGCGCCGCGACGCGTGAGGCGCGCGAGCTGCCGCCGCGGCAGTCTTTCGAGCAGGCGGCGAGACGCCGCGTGGCGCTCGGCCTGCTCCTGAACGAAGTGATCCGCCAGGCCGGTATTCAGCCGGACGCGACGCAGGTCCAGGCGCGGCTCGACGAAATCGTGTCGGGCTTCTCAGACCCGGACGCGGCGCGCCGCCAGTATCTGCAGAACGAGGCGGCGACGCGCCAGTTGCAGATGTCGGTGCTGGAAGACCAGGCGGTCGCCTGGGTCATCGGCCAGGCGCAGGTCACGGATCAGCCGAGCAGTTTCAAGGACATCATGAACTTCGGCGCCGACCCGGCGTCCCAAGCATAGGGGTGGCAGCCGTGGGCAGATCGATCGAAACGAAAGCCTTGAATCTGATTCCCATGGTGGTCGAGCAGACCGCGCGCGGGGAACGCGCCTACGACATCTATTCCCGGCTCCTCAAGGAGCGGGTCGTGTTCATCGTCGGCGAGGTCGAAGACCAGATGGCGAATCTGGTCGTCGCCCAACTGCTCTTCCTCGAGTCCGAGAACCCCGACAAGGACATCCACCTCTACGTCAATTCGCCCGGCGGTGCCGTCACCGCGGGACTCGCGATCTACGACACGATGCAGTTCATCAAGCCGGACATCAGCACGATCTGCGTCGGCCAGGCGGCCAGCATGGGCGCGGTGCTCCTCGCGGCGGGCGCCAAGGGCAAGCGCTTCGCCTTGCCGCATTCGCGCATCATGGTTCACCAGCCGCTCGGCGCTTTTCACGGCCAGGCGACGGACGTCGAGATCCACGCCCGCGAGATCCTGGACGCGCGCCTGCGGCTGAACCAGATCCTGTCGCTCCACACCGGCCAGTCCTTCGAGAAGATCGCGAAGGACACGGACCGCGACAATTTCATGAGCGGGGAAGGGGCCCGCGATTATGGAATTGTGGACGGGGTCCTCGAAAGGCGCGGCCAATTGCCGCAACTTGGCAAGGACTGAATGAGATTTCGCTCCAGATAGCAGGGCCAACTGGTTGAGATAAAAAGGATTTTACCGGTAGAAACCGGCATGCTATAAGACGGCTGCCGGCCTCACGGCGAACGAGGGGCACGACGCATGGTTGATGACACGCGGGGCAAGCACGACGACGGCAAGCTGCTGTATTGCTCCTTTTGCGGCAAGAGCCAGCACGAGGTCCGCAAGCTGATCGCGGGCCCTTCCGTGTTCGTCTGCGACGAATGCGTCGAGCTCTGCAACGACATCATCCGTGAGGAACTCGAGGAGAAGCAGGAACGGTCGCGGGACCGGCTGCCGAAGCCACACGAGATTCGCAAGGTCCTCGACGAGTACGTGATCGGCCAGGACCGCGCGAAGAAGATCCTCGCGGTCGCCGTCTACAACCACTACAAGCGCCTGCAGGCGAAGCCGGGCGACAAGCGCCACCGCAACGACCGGGACGAGGTCGAGCTCTCCAAGAGCAATATCCTGCTGATCGGGCCGACCGGCTGCGGCAAGACGCTGCTCGCCGAGACCCTCGCGCGGCTCCTCAACGTGCCGTTCACGATCGCCGATGCAACGACGCTCACCGAGGCGGGCTATGTCGGCGAGGACGTCGAGAACATCATTCAGAAGCTCCTTCAGAAGTGCGACTACGACGTCGAGAAGGCGCAGACCGGCATCGTCTACATCGACGAGATCGACAAGATCTCGCGCAAGTCCGACAACCCGTCGATCACCCGCGACGTGTCGGGCGAGGGCGTGCAGCAGGCGCTCCTGAAGCTGATCGAGGGCACGATTGCCTCGGTGCCGCCGCAGGGCGGCCGCAAGCACCCGCAGCAGGAATTCCTGCAGGTCGACACCGGCAACATCCTCTTCATCTGCGGCGGCGCTTTCGCAGGCCTCGAGAAGATCATCGAAAAGCGCAGCAGCCGCGGCGGAATCGGCTTCGCCGCCGAGGTGCGCGCGCCATCGGAGCGCCCGCAGGGCGCGGACCTGTTCAGGGACGTGGAGCCCGAGGACCTCATCAAGTTCGGCCTGATCCCCGAGTTCGTCGGCCGGTTGCCGGTCGTGGCGACCCTCGAGGAACTCGACGAGGAAGCGCTGGTCACCATCCTGACCCAGCCGCGGAATGCGCTTTCGAAGCAGTACGCGCGGCTGTTCGAAATGGAGACCGTCGACCTGGAGCTCCGCGAGGACGGGCTCCGCGCCGTCGCCCGCAAGGCCATGGATCGCAAGACCGGGGCGAGGGGGCTGCGCACGATCCTCGAGAACGTCCTGCTCGACATCATGTACGACCTGCCCTCGCTCAAGAATGTGGCGAAAGTCGTCGTCGACGAAACGGTGATCCTGGGCGACAGCAAGCCTTATCTCGTCTACCGCAGCGACGAGTCCCAGGTGGCGCCGGTCGAGATCCGGCGCGCCGCGGGCTCCGACTCACACTGAGTCGTTTCCGCCGTTTGTGACCGGTTCCCCGGCCCGCGGATTTCGGCTCCGGGGAATGCGACTTGTGCAGCACACCCTCCGCCCCCATGACGTATCCTTCCTGACGTGAGAGCGGCGCTCCCCGCGCCGGAGGAAAAGACAGTGCCCGAAGAGAAAAGCAAGGCCGAGAGCGTTCCCCAGGCCACCCGCGTGCCGGTGCTGCCGCTCCGCGACGTCGTGGTCTATCCGCACATGGTGATCCCGCTTTTCGTCGGCCGCGACAAGTCGATCCTCGCCCTCGACGAGGCCATGCGCCGCGACAAGCAGATCCTGCTCGTGGCGCAGAAGCAGGCCGACGTCGACGACCCGAAGGCACGGGATCTCTACACCGTTGGCACGATCGCGACGATCCTCCAGCTCCTGAAGCTCCCGGACGGCACCGTCAAAGTGCTGGTCGAGGGCGTCGCGCGCGCGATGGTCGAGAACATGGACGTCGACG
>Ga0302046_10000952_pt1 | contig 27576 bp, 28 predicted proteins | sample RVTome_11_FD_200261 | JGI IMG/M metagenome (GOLD analysis project Ga0302046, IMG submission 200261) | Soil microbial communities from uranium-contaminated site in the Upper Colorado River Basin, Wyoming, United States - RVT147D111 (version 2) ... | reverse complement strand
TACTCGGACCGGCTCCTAGCCCAAGTCGTCGGCGCCCACGGTGCCGTGCAGCCCTCCCCATCCGGCGCGCTCGATCGCGGCCGGTAGGAACTTCTGCAAGTTGCCCTTCAGTCTCACCACCACGAGCTCGTCCCCGTCGACCACCAGGACCAGCATCGCACGAATCCGATCGCCTTCGATACGGCACAGCACCTGGATCCGTTCGTTCCCGTCCCGGATGCGAACCACCGGCTCCCATCCCGGGAGATCCACGACGTCGAGGTCGCCGCTCGCGCCGGGCTCGCGATCGCCCACGACGTTGTAGACGCCGACCTCGATCTTGGCGATGCCCTTGAGCGGAATCGAGTCGCCGGAGGCGTGCCTCGCGAACGGCTTTGCCATGGCCGTTGTGATGCGACCCAGCTTGATGCCGAACTCGGGCTCGAGCTCGACCCCGGTCCGAAGGGTGACCGCGTTGCGCACGTCGGAGGTGCTCCCGGTCCCGAACCAGCAGCCGGTGTGGAACGCGACGGCGAGCCCGATCACCGCCAGAAACGATATCTTGCGACTCATCGAACCCCCCGTGGCCGAGCCTCAGTCCGGAATCTCTTCCAGGCCGGGAATGTCCATCTTGTCCGCCAGCGCCCCGAGCTGATCCATGTCGATGTCGCCCGCGATGTTGGCGAACACGATCTCATCGGCCCCGACGACGAGCACGACGAGGCCCTGGACCTTCTCGCCGCTCATGAGCATCAGCACGCGGACGATTTCGTCCTTCTCCTGGACGACCGCGAGGCGCTCCCAGCCCTTGGCCTCGAGGCTCTTCTCCGTCTTCTCGACCATGGCCCGGACTCTCTCGACGTTCGGCGTGCCCTCCTCGAACTCCAGGATGACCGCCCCGATCCACTCGAGACCGCACGCCACTTCGAGGTCCGCGTCGTGGTTCGTGAGGGCCCCGCAGAACGGTTTCAGGATCTTCCCCGGAAGGGAAATCTCCACGCGTGAGCCTTCCGGATCCGAAAGCTCGGCGAACGACGAGCCGTCGACGTATCCCGCCAGCTTCGCGATCTCGGGATCGACCGCCCCGGCGACTCCCGTCGCCAGCATCGCCGCGATGGCGACTCCGATGACCCGTCTCGCGGAGGCTCGAATCCGTGCTCGTCTCCCTGACGTTGCGATCATGTCTTCGATCTCCTGTCCGCCGGAGAACGGGTCTCCGGCCATTGGATTCCGATCTTGCGAATCGCGGGTGAGACCTCGCCTCCGAGCACGCGCTCGATGGCCGCGTGCTCGCTGCGCTTCAGCGCCGCGGCGGTCACTTCCAGAACTTGCCGCGCTTCTCGGCCCACCTGCTCGATCTGCTCGGCGTGGAGCCGGCCCGGAGCCGGCACGGCAGCGGGAGGGAGTCCCCTCGACCACGAGATGATCAGCGCGACGAGGGCCACCGACGCTGCCAGCGCCGCCGCCGCGACGAACCGAGGCCGCCACGGCGCGGCGCTCGCTCGCTCGCGCTCCGCGTTCACGGTCCGGTCCCACACCTGCCGCAGGGCGACGGCGGGGAATGGCGTCTCGGGTAGCGAGCGCAACCCGGCGCGGACGGCCTCGAGCCCGTCGTCGACCTCGCGGCACTCGTCGCAGGTCGCGAGGTGGGCTTCGAGCGATGTCCGGCGACCCGCCTCCACCGGACCGTCCAGGAGGTCGTGCAAGGTCTCCCGGGAGACGGCGCACTCCCCGGGAAGGATGGAAAGAACGTCGTCCCTCATGGAGCGACCCCCGCCGTGACGAGCGCGCGCCGCAGGCGCTCCCGCGAGCGATGCAGGATCGATTTCAAAGTGCCGAGCGGAAGGCCCACGGCATCGGCGATCTCGTCGTAGCTCATGCCGTGGTGCTCGCGCATCAATACCACCGAGCGGTCCCGCGGAGAAAGCGTCGCCAGGGCGACCGCGATCGCCTTGCCAAGATCCGCGTTGTCGAGCGAGCGCTCGGGACCCCGAGCGTCTTCGTCCTCGAGGAGCTCGAGCCGCTCGGGATCGACCTCGTGCCGCACCGTCTTGCGACGCAGGCGGTCGATGCACAGGTTGTGCGTTGTCTTGAGCAGCCACGACCCCACGGTGTCGGGCCGAAGCTGGCTGCGATGCACCCACAGTCTCAAGAGCGCCTCCTGGGCCACGTCCCGGGAGTCCTCGCGGCCTTGGAGCACCCAGACCGCGTGGCTGTGAACGCGGTCCTTGTGCCGAAGCACCGCCAGTTCGAACTCCTCCCGATCCATGGCTCCACTCTCAGAACGCTCGGTGGGCCCCGGAGTTGCATCCGTCGATTCGTCGCGGTCACCGACCCCCGAACCCGTGATCGCCTCATGCTAGGGCGAAAGTCACACAAGCACAATCGTTTCAATGGATTGAGCCGGGAGGACGCGTCGCGCGATACATGAACCACGGTTGGTACTCCACGCTGAACAGCCGCGCCCAGTCCGAGGCGGAAGGGAGCTTCCCCGGTGAAGGGCAGGGGCGCTCGCGAGGAGCGCGCCTACTTGGACACGCCCCTGGCGGCGACGTGAGCGCGAATCGCCCGTCTCAGTTCGGGAAGCCGATCGAGGTCCCGCGGCGCCGAGACCCGGAACACCGGGACGTCCATCGCGACGCGGGCGAAGAAATCGAGCTGCCGCGCGAGCATCGCGCGATCCTCGATCTCGAACCGGAACGCCCGCGACAGCAGTTCCATGGCCGCATCGCGCGGCGCAAGAGCGCGCACGGCGAATTCGGCGGCGTGCACGTCGTCCAACGCGTAGACCGCGAGCAGCGGATGCGGCTCGCGCGGGGCGCCGCTCCCCGCCACGCCGAGCGCGAGTCGGCGCTTGTCGGTGTATCCGGCGAGGGGCGCGTCGTTCCCGATCGCGCCCAGGCGACCCATGGCGTCCCGTCGCAAGCGCAGTCCCGGATAGGCGGGCAGCACGCGGAAGCGGCCGGCGCTCGCAAGCACGGCGACGCAGTCGTCGGCGAGTACCGCGTCTCCCGCGCGCGCGAACTCCGCCGCGATCGTGGACTTGCCTGCGCCCGACGGCCCCGTGAACACGATCGCGCCCGCCCCGGCGAGCACCGCGCTGGCATGCAGGGCTTCCACGCCTCGCAGGTTCAGGACCAGCGGCAGGACGTGATCGATCAGCAGGTGACGGACCGTCTCGGGAGAGCCGTGGCACGCGGAGTGCGTACACACGATCTCGCGACCGCCGGCATCCAGCAGGAAGTCGGCGAGTCCGTGAAAGCGGAGCGCGTAGCCGTCGCTGCCGCGAGCGGCGGACAGCCACGGCTCCCCCGTCGGGAGGCGCCAGTGCATGAACCAGCGTTCGGGGCGGAGGGGGAGGCTCGAGGCCTCGCGGCGGAAGCGAACGTCGCAGACCCGGCCGAGCGGCGAAATCGAAGCCGAGGCCAGCTCGGGCAGCGGCTCCGCGCTCTCGAGGGTCAGTCCGTAGATCCGGTAGCTCACGCGCAGTAGTCCCGGAGGACCTTGGAAACGAACGCGGCCGCGTCGCGCCGATCGCGGAACAGGCTCGGAAAGCGCTCGGAAGCCTCGCGCTCGATCGCCTCGAGCCGCTCGTGGCGGCCCGCGAGATCCAGGATCGCGCGCGCGGCTTCTCCCCGCGAAGTCAGGGACGGGCGGTGCGCCGGCTGCTGCCGCTCCAGGGCCTCCCTGGAGAGCGGCGTGCCGTCGAGCGTCGAGTGCCGGGACGCGACCCTGTGGTCATGACTGTCGACCCGGACGTCCCACGTCAGGTAGGTGCCGGCGGTGGCGAACGGCGCGAGCCGCATCTCGACCTCCACGCGGTCTCCTTCCCGGAGACGCACCGGCTCGCGAAGCGGAAAGAAGCAGTGATGCCACAGGGGGTAGGGGAGCCTAAGCGGGGGAGCCAGCGAGACGGAGATGGTCTCGTCGAGATGCTGCACGTACCACGTCGCGAGGCCGTGCAGGAGTCCCTCGCGCTCGGCGAGGAACACCGCCTTGCCGCTCATCCTCCATCCGCTCGCGACCTGCAGATCCACACGCACGATAGGGGCGGGCTCGGACAGGAGCTGATCCTCGTCGAAGCGATCGATGTGGACGGTGTTGGCCGCAATGTTCCACATCGGCTCGAGGTCGATTCCGAAGCAGCCGCCCTTCCAGAAGGCGATGTCGCGCGCATGGGACTCGGGACTCTCCACCGGCACGGCGAACAGCTCCATCGATCCCGGGACGATCCGCCCGCCGGGCGCCAGGAAACGGTCGCGCGCATCCGGCAGGTAACGCAGCGTGCTGTCGAATCCGAGGTTCGCGACGATGACGTCCACGGGTTCGGGCAGCTCGACCTCGGTGGAGTTGCCGGCCACGAAGACCACGCGGTCGGCGCAGCCGTTGCGGTCGACGATCTCGCGCGCTAGATCGATGATGCGGTCGTTCTCGATGGCGTAGACCCTGGAAGCGCCCGCCGCGCACGCGAAAACGGCGTGCACCCCGGTTCCCGCCCCGAGGTCCAGGACGCGGTCGCCCTCGCGGACGACGCCCAGGATCGCCTCCCTGAAACGGCCCTGCGTATCGGTGTCGGAGAGCAGATCGCGATGGAAGGACAGCAGGAACGCCTCGTTGGCCATGGTCGCCTCAGTGACCGCTGTTTCCGTGCGGGATCGCCATGACCCCGGGTCCGCCGAAGTCGCTGCTGCCGCTGCCGCCGGTCTGCGTCAGTTTGCGGACGTCGCCGTATTCCACCAGACGCGGTGAGTGGTAGGTCTTGCGCGGTTCATTCTCGCGCTCGCAGTCTCGATTCATGCCGCACCTCCTCGCGCGGCGTCCGCCGCGATCGAGCGCGACCAAAGCTCGAGCCCGATGAAGTTGAAGACGGCCCAACGCGAGGTCGCCTCGTCTCGTCCCTCGACGACGGCGCGGAATCTCCGCAACATTCCCGCGCGATCCACGACGCCCATCTGCACCAGCACCGAGTCCCGAATCAGCTTCTCGACCTGCGTCGCGAGGCTGCCGCGGACTTCGCGGTCGAGCACCACGGAGAACTCCGCTTTCGTCCTACGCTCGCGGATCTCCTCCGGGAGCACGTCGCGCAGCGCGCGCCGCAGGATCGCCTTCGGACGGTCCATCCACCACCTCTGCCGCTCGGGAATCGCGATCAGGAACTCCACCACGCGCCGGTCGAGGAACGGATAGCGGTATTCGATGCCGAACCTCGACGCCAGGAGGTCGTTCTCGCCGATGGGGTACGACAGGTTCGAGTTGTGCCGCAGGACGCGATGCAGGGAGCGTTGGGATCGTGTCGCGAAGCGGCTCGCGACCGGACTCCCGTTCGCCTCCGGATCGAGTCGGTGGTGATCGAGGATACCCGGGATGAGCCAGTCGGGCGCTCCGTTCCCGGCGAGCCGGCGCCGCAGCCGGCCCAGGGGTGCCGCGACCCGCCGCGGAATCAGGGGCTTCAGGCAGTGCTCGCGAAACAGGAGGACCTGCGAGGTCGCGTACAGATCTGCATCGCAGCGCAGCTGACGCAGCAGGGTCCTGAAGCGTCCCGCGAGCAACAGATCGGTGAGGTGCTCGAAACCCGAGGCCAGGAACTCGTCGCCCCCGGTTCCGGAGAGCATCACGCCGATACCCTTGTCACGCGCGTCGGTGAGAGCCGAGGTCACGGCGGCGGTGATCGGCGCATACAGGACCTCGGGGTGCTCGCGGCACGCGTCGAGATCGCGAACCCGCTCCTCGTTCTCGTAGTGAACGAAGTTCGAGGGGAAGCCGCAGCGTCGCACGACCGCGGCGATGTACTCCCGCTCGTCGCACGGCAGGGTGTCGAACAATACCGAGTAGGTCTCGAGCCCGCGGTACGCCTGCGCACCGCTCGCGTACAGGTCGGCGGCCGTACAGACGATCGACGACGAATCCAGCCCGCCGCTCAGGAGGGCCCCCACGGGCCCGTCCGCCGTCAGTCGAGCCGAGACCGCCTCACGGAACAGCGTCGAGAAGCGCGCATCGTACTCGGCATCGTCCCGACATCGGACCTGGTGGAGCGGATCGACGTCCCAGTAGCGCCGGATCTCGATCCCGCCGGGCCCGGAGGTCAGGGAGTGCGCGGGCTCCAGGCGCTGGACTCCGCGATACAGCGTCTCGCGCCGCTCGGTGTAGTCGTCCGTCAGGTAGCGCGCGAGCAGCCCCAGGTTGGGGTGCGCGTCGACGCCCTGCAGGATCTGGCGCGGCTCGGAGCCGATCAGCAGCCTCCCGCGATCGAAGTGGTAGTACAACGGCTTGACGCCCAGGGGATCTCGGGCGCAGAACAGCCTCCGCCGGCGCTCGTCCCACAGCGCGAAGGCGAAGTCGCCGAGCAGCCGCTCGACGCACCGCGGTCCGAAGCGCTGGTAGGTCGCGAGCACGAGCCCCGCGTCGCTGGCCGCGCCGGCGATCCCCAGCAAGGCCCGCAGCTCTTCGCCATTGTCGATCCGCCCGTCGAAGGTCAGCCGCAGATCGCCGTCGCGATTCGCGGCGACGCCACCGCCGAGCCGGGCTCGGCGGCGATGCCCCAGCCCGACCTCGTCGCGAGCCCAGAGCGCCGATCCCTCCGGTCCGCGATGTGCGACGACGGCGATCATGCGCTCGAGGAGAGCCGAGTCGACCGGCCCGCCCCGCGCCTCGTGGATTCCCGCGATGCCGCTCATCGTCTCAGAACCTCAGGAACGGAGAGAACCGGCTCGTGTGCGACGGGCTGTCCACGACCGGTCGTCCTCCGATCTCGACCCAGGCGTGACCCTCGAGCTCGCCGCCGCTCCCCTTGGCGGCGCCGATCCGGAGCACGACGGGCTCGCCGCGCGTCCGCATCAGCCACAGCAGGAGCAGCGATCGCGGCAGGCAGCGGTGCCGTCCGGACGTGAGGAGCGTCGCCAGGTCCACGATCGTCGTCAGGCGCCCCGAAGCCAGGGACTCACTGAGGAAGGGGAAACGCCGCAGGCGCTCGCTTGCCGCACCCCGGCCGAGCGCCGCGGCGACCCGCTCGACAGGCGCCGCCAACAGGGCGACGTGGATCGCGAGCGACACCACGACCAGCTGCGCCAGGAGCAGCCACTCGCGGATCGACAGGCTACGTATCCGAACGAATCGTCGGCGTCTCATCGACCCGAACCAGCCCTTTGGCGGACAGCTCCAGGATCAACCGCTCGAGGTCGGCGCGGAGGGTCGGTTCCTCGACATCGTATTCTTCGAGCATCGCGCGGACGGTCGGCTCGGTATCCCCGTGCTGTTCCAGGAGTTGCCACACGCGGGTCCCGATTTCGTCGAGGCCGAAGTAAACCCCGGCCGCGAGATCGAGCAGGACCGCCTCACCCATCAGGTTCCGGGCGACGACGTCGCCAGACACCTGGATCTTCATGCACTTACCCCCCGGACATGCGCCGTCGAACTTAGGGCCGAGGTCCGGGGCAGTCAAACCGGCGCCCATCCTTGCCCGCCGCCCCTACGGGCACTAAACATGGACACGCTCCTGTCATCGGGGAAGCGGGTGAGGTCCATCGCCACCATCGTCTCGGGCATCCTGCGCTGCTGGAGCAGGGTCGAGCCCGTCCCGGCGCCCCTGGCCGCCGTCCTGGACCAGGACGGCTGGGAGCGACTCGCCGGCGCGGCGGAGCGCGAGGGCGTCGCCGGCCTGGTGCACCGTGCTCTCCACCACGACCCGTGCGCCGTGCTCGTCCCGTCCGCCGTCCGGCTGCGGATGCAGGACGTGGCGCGCACGCAGGCCGCCGCGCACGCGTGGGAGGAAGCGGCGCTGGGCGAGGTGCTCGACGCGTTCCACGCGCGCGATCTCGCTCCGGTCGTGCTTCGCGGACACGGCCTCATCGCGTCGTTGTACGGCTCGGACGGCTCTCTGCGGCCTCAACTGGATCACGATCTCCTCGTTCCGAAACCGGACGTCCACGAGGCCCGGAGGGCCCTTCGCAGTATGGGGTTCGACACGGACGGACCGCTCGGCGACGTGTTCCATCGCGGCACGACGACGGTGGATCTGCACTCTGATCCCTACGATCGCGCACGAGTCCGGTCTCGGGGCAAGGTGATCCGCGCGGATGCCGCGGCGGTCGTCGAGCGCGCGGTACCCCTGACCCTCGCGGGGCGCACCGTGCTGCAGCCATGTCCCGCGGACCGCGTGCTCCTGCTGTGCGCCCATCTCGTCAAGCATTCGTTCGATCGCCTGATCCGCATGGTCGACGTGGCGGAGTGCTGCCGCCGCCTCCGTCTGGACGCGGACGCGTTGGCGGACCAGGCGCGCGCCGAGGGCACGGCCGACGCGCTGTACTACGGGCTCGCCGCTTCGGCGGCGCGGGCGGCCGCGCCGGCCGAGCGGTTGCTCGCGCGCCTGAGCCCGCGGCGCCGGCCCCGGGTCGAGCGCGCGTTCGCCGAGGTCCTCGCAGGCCGCCCGAGCCCGTTCTTCGCCGAGCGCTTGCTGCTGTCCCAGCTCGACGGTTGGCCGGAACGGCTCGCGGCGGTCAAGGAGCTGTTCTGGACGCCCGAGCAGCGCGCGCGACTGCGCTTCGGGTCCACTTCCGGACGGCTCGTCGCGGTCCCGGAGCGCGTGGTCACGCTTGCCCGTAGGGCGCTCGCCGGTCCCTGACCCCAACGTGGTGCGGAGCTTGCTGCACCGAGTCCGCCGTTTCGCTGTGCCGGTCACCCGATTCGGCTGCGCAGGCAGGCCGGCGCTCGCGGGCACCGCATCCGGCTCATATCTACCATAATTTCAATACTTTGCGGGACGGCCTGCAACAAGCACCGCACCACGTTGGGTCGATGGGCCTTGCCATTCGGCCCACCCTCGTCTATATTTTTGCCTTCTCAAAAAATGGGAGGCTTAGCAACTTGGGGTCGATTCGCACCAACGCGCTGCTGGGACTCTTCGGATCCATGGCGCTGGTGTGCGCCGTCACGCTCGTCCTGGCAGCGCCCAGCCCCCCTTCCACCATGGACATGTCCCACCACGACAGTCTCACCGGACTGGACGGGCTCGACCTCACGGCCTACCGCAACCGCGCGGTCGGCGACGTCGGCACCGAGCTGCTCGACCCGGACCGGATGCTGGTCGACTACGAGGTCGGCGAGATCTCGACCCTGCCCGGCGGCCGGACGCTGCGGACGTTCAAGATCCACTCCATCAACAAGACGATCGAGATCGCTCCGGGCGTGTTCTTCCTGGCGTGGACCTACAACGGCCGCGTCCCGGGGCCGACCCTGCGGGCGACCGAGGGCGAGCGCATCCGGATCGAGTTCACGAACCTCGGCGATCGGCCGCACTCGATGCACTTCCACGGCTTCCATCCGGCCGCCATGGACGGCGCGATGCTCATGCAGCTCGTGCCCACGGGGGGGAGCTTCGTCTACGAGTTCGACGCCGATCCGGTGGGCGTGCACCTGTATCACTGTCACGCCACGCCGCTCACCCAGCACATTCACAACGGTCTGTACGGGTTCTGGATCGTCGATCCGAAGACGCCGCGGCCTCCGGCGAAAGAGCTGTTCATGATGATGAACGGCTTCGATCCGAACTACGACGAGGAGAACGAGATCTACGCCGTCAACACCGTCGCGTTCCACTACGAGCGCCATCCCATCGCGGTCAAGCAGAACGAGCTGATCCGGATCTACGTCGCCAACATCACGGAGTTCGATCCGATCAACTCGTTCCACATCCATGCCACGTTCTTCGATTACTACCCCACGGGGACCCAGACGGTCCCGCGGGACTACACCGACACCATCATCCAGGGACAGGCGGAACGCGGGATCGTGGAGGTGCGCTTTCCCTATCCGGGGGAGTACATGTTCCACGCCCACAAGACCGAGTTCGTGGAGCGGGGCTGGATGGGGATGTTCCACGTGATCCCGAGCGAGGGCGGCCATGATGGTTGATTCGAAGCCCGGCCTGACCCTCGGGACGATCGTCCTGGCCCTGATCCCGGTCCTGCTCCTCGGGGGAGTGACGTGGTTTCTGGTCCGGGGTGGCGCGGTCGCGATCTTCCGAACCGATCTCCCGGCGGTGGAGCGCATCCACGTCCTGCGCCACACGCTCGCGCCGGACGTCATCCATCTCGACGTCGTCAACTCGGGTCCCGACCCGGTCTCGATCGCGCAGGTCATGGTCCGCGGGGCGTTCTGGCACCACGACGTCACGCCGTCCCGGACGCTCCAGCCTCTCGACACGGCCCGCGTCACGATCCCGTTCCCGTGGAATCCGGGCGAGCCCGTCGAGATCCAGATGCTGACCTCGACCGGGCTGACCTTCGGCCACGAGATCGAGGTCGCCTCGACGACCCCGAGGCCGACCGCGGCCGCATTCGGCAGGTTCTCGTTGCTCGGGATCTACGTCGGGGTCATACCGGTCGCCCTCGGCATCGCGTGGTTTCCGTTCCTGCGGCGCCTGGGGCGCAGGGGCCTGGGCTTCCTCATCTCCCTGACGGTCGGCCTGCTGGCGTTCCTGGTGGTGGACTCGTTCTTCGAGGGGCTCGACATCGCGCGCGGCCTGCCGGGCGTGTACCACGGCGTCGCGCTTCTGGTGCTGGGCGTGGCGGGCACCTACCTCGTGCTGCTGTCGGTGGAGCGTACCGCGCGGGGCGCGCGCGGACCCGGCCGCGCCGGGGCTTCGGGCGTGCTGATCGCGTGGCTCGTGGCACTCGGGATCGGGCTGCACAATCTGGGCGAAGGGTTGGCCATCGGCTCGGCGTACGTGCTCGGCGAGCTCGGGCTGGGTGCGCTGCTCGTGGTCGGCTTCACGCTCCACAATGCCACCGAGGGCATCGCCATCGTGGCCCCGATCCTCGATCAACGCGCGCGGCTCTCGCGGCTGGCCGGGCTCGGGCTGCTTGCAGGCGGGCCGACCATCCTCGGATGCTGGATCGGCGCCTTCACCTACTCGCAACTGTGGGCACTCCTGTTCCTGGGCATGGGTGCCGGCGCGATCGTGCAGGTCATCGGCGCGATCGTGGGACGCCGGCCCCTTTCCGAGACCCTTTCACCTTTGAACGTCTTCGGGCTCGTGGCCGGCTACCTCGTGATGTACGGCACGGGCTTCCTGGTGGGTGCGGCATGACACGGCAAGCCAAGCGGGTCAGCGGTGTGGTCCTCGGGATGGTCGCGGCGGTGGGCGTGGTCGCGTTCCTGGTCGCGGCCGGGATGCGCTCGGAGGCCGAGCCGGAGCCGATCCGCGAGATCGTGCTCGAAGCGCGCGGCACGGCCTTCGACGGCGACAACCCGACGCTCGTGCTTCGCCCCGGCGAGCGCGTGCGCGTCGTCGTGCGCAACAACGATCCCGGAGTCGAGCACTCCATCGCGATCCCCGAGCTCGGCATCGAACGCCGGGACGTCGGTCCCGGGGAGGAGATCGCGTTCGAGGTCGAGGCCCCCCGGCACGGGGTCATCGACTACGTCTGCCCGCAGCACCTGCCCCTGATGCAGGGCAAGATCGTCGTCCGGCCCTGAGTTCGGGCCGAGCTCTGATTTCCGGCTCCGTGATACGATGGCGGCCCGCACCCGGCGATCGAACCATGCACGATCTGGAGCACCGCCTCCGCGCCTACTTCGAGTCGCGAGACGACGGACTGGCAGCGGTCTATCTGTTCGGTAGTGTCGCCCGCAACGAAGCCGGCCCGCGAAGCGACGTCGATCTCGGGTTACTGTACACGAAACGTCCGGAGTCGACCCTCCATGGGCTTCCACTCCGGCTCGAAAAGGCGAACTCGAGCGACTCTTCGGCCGGACGTTCCAGGCGGTCGTCCTCAATACCTCACCGCCGGACTTGATCCACCGCGTGCTCAGAGACGGCAAGCTGGTGCTCGATCGAGATCCCTCATTGCGGATTCGATTCGAGGTGCAGGCTCGCAACCGCTATTTCGATCTGCTGCCGTTCCTGCTTCGCTACCGTCGATCGTCGCAGGCTGGAACGCGTTGACCGACCCCGATGCTGGCCCGGGTCGAAACCTGTGTCAGCGAGCTGCGTAACCCGAGCCGTCCCGAGATCATCGAACGCGATCTTCGTGAACAGCGTTTCGTCGAACACACGCTCCAGATCGCGGTTCAAGCCGCCCTCGATGCGGCGTCGCACATCGTTTCCGACGAGCGTCTCGGCGAGCCGAGAAGCGATCGTGAGCTGTTCGACCTGCTGGCTCGAGCCGGTTTCCTGGGGGACGATCTGGCCGCACGCCTGCAGGACATGGCCGGTTTCCGCAACGTCCTAGTCACGGCTACGACAGCGTCGACTTGGCGATCGTCCGCGAGATCGTCGAGAACCGCCTCGACGATCTCCTGGCGTTCGTGACAGCCATCCGAACGAGACTCCAGTGAGTTCTGCACACCCCCTTCGCCACTCCGACGCCGTGCGCCGAGCTGCCGCGCCGTTCGGGTTGCGGGAACGGGGCCGAGTCGGTCTATGATAGGGCGCTCGATCCAAGCGACGAGACCGCACCGGGCGCGTGCACGGTACTGGAGGTGTTCAATGAGCCGAGTCACACGATGGATCGTGGCCCTCGCGGTGTTGCAGACCGGGGCGCTGGCATCGGCCGACGATCTCACGGGCTCCGACAAGTTCCTGTGCGCGCCGATGGCGGCGAACACGTGCTGGCCGGACGAGGGATGCGAGCAGAAGGGTCCGTGGGCGTTGAACATGCCGATGTTCATCGAGGTCAATCTGAGAACCAAGCGGCTGAGCACCACCGAGGCCAGCGGCCTGAACCGCGCGACCGATATCAAGAACCTCCTCCGGGAGGAGGGCCTCATCGTCCTGCAGGGCTACCAGACGCGCCGCGCGTTCAGCATCGTGATCACCGAGGAGTCGGGGATCGCGACCTTCTCGGTCGCCGGCGACGACGAGGGAGCCGTCGTGTTCGGCGCCTGCACTCCGCAACCTTGACGTCCAAGGAGAACGCGTCATGAAACGAGCACTCATCGCCGTGGTCGCGATCGCCGTCGGCGCTCCGTCTTGGGTCGTGGCGCAGACCGCGCCGCCGTCGGAGCAGAAGACGCTGGCGGCCACCATCAACGTCTACGTCTTTCCGACCAAGGGCCAGACGAGCCAGCAACAGTCCCAGGACGAAGCCGAGTGCTACAACTGGGCGGTGGGACAGACGGGTTCGGACCCGTTCGCCCTCCAGAAGCAGTCGCAGCAGCAGCAGCAGCAGACCGCGGAGGCGCAGAAGCAGGCCCAGCAAGCCGGGAAGGGGGCCGGGGCGTCGGGCGCCGTGAAGGGCGCGGCCGCGGGAGCCCTGATCGGCGAGATCGCCAGCGACGACGCCGGCAAGGGCGCGGCGTACGGCGCGGCCGCGGGGGTGATCGCCGGGCGGCGTCGCGGCAAGGAGGCCCAGCAGCAGGCGACGCAGCAGGCGACGCAGCAGGGCCAGCAGGCGCAGCAGGCCACCGCCGAGCAAGTCACCAACTTCAAGAAGGCCTTCTCCACCTGTCTCGAAGCCAAGGAATACATGGTCAAGTTCTGAGCGTCAGCGCCGGTACTCGTAGGTCGTCGTGAACTCCTCGACGAAGCCGGTGCGGCGGTTCAGGACGGGCTGAGCGACCACGATCGACACGCCGTCGATGGCCGGGTAACGGTCGAGAAGCGCCCGGGCGAGCCCCGTCGGCCGGGCGAGCCTCCCGAGACCCAGACGCGCCCGCAGGTACTCGTACCGCGTCGCCTCGAGCTCCGGCGGGAGCGCCGTCAAGGGGTGGACGCCCACCTCGTCCGGCGTGAAGCACGAGATCCGCAGCTCCGCGGGGATCTGGGGCGCCGAGTACATCCCCCATCCCGCGAGCTTCCACGGATTGACTTCCCACGTCCTCACCAGGCCGATGTGCGCCGCCGGCCACAGGGCGAAGACGATCAGTCCCGCGTGCACCACCGACCGCTTGAGCGCGCTCAATGGAACACGACCTCCGGAACGACGCCGAGGCGCACGAGCACGAGGGCGGCGAGCAGCGCGGCGGCCGGCACGACGCACCGCCGCAGGAAATCCCCCGGGAGAAACAGGAGGGTCGCGGCCGCGAACTCGACCCCGAACATCAGCTCCCGCGCCACAAGCTCCGCCGCGGCGATCAGCGCGCACGTCGCGACGCAGGCGAACGTCCGGGTCGCGCGCGGGATCAGGAGCGCGGCCAGGGCCATCTCGGAGAGCCAGATCGCGTTCGAAAGGAGCACGAGCGGCCGGCTCGTGACCACATAGGGTCCGTCCCCCGCCGACCAGCCATGGGAGGTCAGCCGCGCGAATTCCTCCGCCGGCAGCAGGGGCTCGAGGGCCGTCCGGAAGCTGTCCTGCCACAGAGACCAGGCCAGGAACTGACCTCGCAGCCAGTAGCCGTGGACGAGCTTCTGGAGGCCCGAGTAGAACAGCACGACGAGCACCATGGTGCGCAAGGAGCGCAGCAGGAGCACCTGCTCCGCTCCGTCCTCGTCGTCGAGCGCGGCAAAGGTCGCCGCAAAGGCCGCTTCGAGATAGCGGTGGTTGCCGGCCATCGGAAACAGGCTGAAGACGTACCACGTCTGCACGAGGGCGATGCCGGCGAATGCGGGGCGGCGCCAGCGTCCGTGCGCGACGGCCACGGTCAGGACGGTGACGGCACACCACGCGACGACCTCGTCGGGGCCGAGCTCGCCCCACCGGCGGAGATACTTGGTCCCGTACTCGGTGCAGATGACCAGGGCAAGGATGATCTGGAAGGCCCGGAGCTTGCCGTGTCTCGTTCCCGGCTCGTCGCCGTCCAGCCGCGACAGCACGCTCTCGAAACCCATGCCGGGACTCCGCGCCGCTGCCCATTGTGACACGAACGCGCGCCCCTCCCGGGTAGTGGCTCAGTTTGAAACTGAGCCACTACCCCCTCCCGGGTTCGCTTGGAGCGCGACGGGAGGCGGAGTAGAATGCCGCCTTTTCCCACGAGTCCCGTTCCGAGCGGAGCCAACGGATGAGTCGTCGCCTCTCCGTCCTCGCGGTGCCGGTGCTCGCGGCGCTCGCCGGGTGTGGTGGGAACGACCGCCATCGCCAGGAGGTCGCGGTGCAGCCCCCGGGACTCCTCGACAAGTACACCACCGTGAGACTCACCGCGGACCTGTCCGGATTGACGCCGAACGAGCGCCGCATGATCCCCTTGCTGATCGAGGCCGCCCAGGCGATGGACGACGTCTTCTGGCTGCAGGCCTACGGCGACCCGCACGAGCTGCTCTCGCAGATCGGCGATCCGGCGCTGCGCCGCTTCGCCGAGATCAACTACGGTCCCTGGGATCGCCTCGAAGGCAACGCGCCGTTCATCGCGGGGGCCGGACCGAAGCCGCCCGGCGCCAACTTCTACCCGCGGGACATGACCCGGGAGGAGTTCGACTCGGCGGTGGCCGGAGATCCGGTGAAGATGGCCCGCTTCCGGAGCCAGTACACGCTGATGCGCCGCGACGCGTCCGGGGCTCTCGAGGCCGTGGGTTACGCCGAGGCCTACTCCCGGCAGATGCGCCTGGCAGCGGGGAAGCTGCGCGAGGCGGCGGCGCTGGCCGAGGATCCGAAGCTGCGTCGTTATCTCGAGCTGCGGGCCGAAGCGCTGCTCAGCGATCGGTACCGCGAGAGCGATCTGGCATGGATCGACATGAAGGACAACTCGCTCGACATCGTGATCGGGCCCATCGAGACCTACGAGGACCAGCTCTTCGGCTACAAGGCCGCGGCCGAGGCCTTCGTGCTGATCAAGGACGACGAATGGAGCCGCAGGCTCGCGCGCTACGCGACGTTCCTTCCCGATCTCCAGGCGGGGCTCCCCGTTCCGGAGGAGTACAAGCGCGAGGCGCCCGGGACCGACTCCGACCTCAACGCCTACGACGTCGTGTACTACGCCGGGGATTGCAACGCCGGCTCCAAGACCATCGCCATCAACCTGCCCAACGACGAGCAGGTCCAGCTCCAGAGGGGCACGCGGCGCCTGCAGCTCAAGAACGCCATGCGGGCCAAGTTCGACGAGGTCCTGGTGCCCATCGCTGGAGTGCTCATCGCCGAGGACCAGCGCCCCCACGTCACGTTCGACGCGTTCTTCGAGAACACGATGTTCCACGAGGTTGCGCATGGGCTCGGCGTCAAGAACACGATCTCGGGTCGCAGCACGGTGCGCGAGGCGCTGAAGGAGCAGGCCGCGGCCCTGGAGGAAGGCAAGGCCGACGTCCTCGGTCTCTACATGATCGTGTCGCTCGCCGAGCGAGGCGAGATGGGGCCCAAGGACCTGAGGGACAACTACGTGACGTTCCTGGCCTCCGTCTTCCGATCGACGCGCTTCGGGGCCTCGAGCGCGCACGGGCGGGCCAACGCGGCGCGGTTCGAGTTCTTCGAGGACATGGGGGCGTTCTCGCGCGACGAGGCCTCGGGCACCTATCGCGTCGACTTCCCACGGATGCGGGAGGCCATGACGGCCCTGGCCGAGAAGATCCTGCGGTTCCAGGGCGACGGGGACCATGAAGGCGTCAGATCGTTCATGGACCGGACGGCGCAGATCGGACCGACGCTCGAGCACGACCTCGGTCGCCTCGCGTCGGCCGGTATTCCCGTGGACATCGTGTTCGACCAGGGAGTCGACGTTCTCGGCCTCGCGTCCGAGTAGGCTCGATGGGCAGGGGGGCCGCTCTCGGGACACGACGGTACGCGAGGATCCGGCGCGGGATCCCGGCCGGCGTGGTGCTCCTCGCAGCGGTGCTCGGAACCGCGGCTCCGCGCTCCCTGGCCGAGGAGCCCGGCACGCAGCGGCCCTCGGAGGAGCGGCTCCTGACCCGCGGAGAGCTGCAGCGCAGGCTGGACCTGGTCCTCGCGCAGCTCGAGGACCTCCTGGCTCGGCTCGAGGTCGAGGACCAACCCACTCCCGAGGAGATCGAGAGCCTCAAGCGACTGCGACGGGAGGCCGCCGATCTGCAGAAGCGGATCGAGGACACGGCGCCGGAGGCACCTCACCCGGAAGACGACAGCTGGAAGGCGCGGTGGGGCCGGTTTCGAGCAGCCACGGAGGACGTGACCCGGTACGACCTCGACGACGGGATGCTGCGGTTCAGGCTGGGCATCCGGCTCCAGCTCGACGAAACCGCGGTCTTCGAAAGCGACCGGCTCGAGGACGAGTTCGGGAACATCTCCGGCGGACTGAATGCCCGCCGCGCGCGCGTTTTTGCCGAAGGTCGGATCCTCAGGCGATGGGACTTCAATTTCACGTACGATTTCGGCATCGACCCCGGGATCAAGAACGCGTACCTCGAGGGCGTCGGGGTCATGAAGTGGGTCCACTGGCGCCTGGGCATCTTTCAGGAGCCCTTCGGCCTCGAGAAGTACACCTCCTCCGACTACAACGCCTTTCTGGAGTGGTCCCTGCCCATCGGGACATTCACCCCGGGCTCCAACTTCGGCGTCATGTTCCGGCGCTCGGAGGTCGATCAGCGCCTGAACTGGGCCATCTCGACGACCACGAAAACCAACAGCGGCGCCGACAACAGCAGCACGTCCAAGTACAATTTCACGGGCCGGATCACGGGAACCCCGATCCGCAAGCAGGACGGCCAGCAGCTCGTCCACCTCGGAGTCGGGGTCAGCATCCGAAGTCCGTCGGGAGGCGTCGTTCGATTCAAGACGCGCCCCGAGGCTCGATTCGTGACCCCCTTTCTCGACAGCGGCGATCTGTCCGCCAACGCCAATTCGCTCCTGGGATTCGAATTCGCCACCGTTCGGGGTCCCTGGTGGGCGCAGTACGAGTGGGTGGGGACCCAGCTCGACGCCGACAGCCTGAGCGACCCGGTGTTCTCCGGATCCTACATCGAGGTCGGTCGTTTCCTGACCGGGGAGAGCCGGCCGTACGACACGACCAAGGGCACCTTCGCGCGCGTCTTGCCGTTCCGGCCCTACAAGAAGAAGGGCAACCCGTTCAAGAAGGACAGCAACGGAGGCGCCCTGGAGGTCACGGGGCGTCTTTCGACCACCGAGCTGAACGACGACCTCGTCAGGGCCGGCAAGCTCGACAATCTCACTCTCGGGATGAACTGGTACCTGACGCCCGCGACCTGCTTCATGTTCAACTACATTCACTCCGATATCGACCACGGCGGTCACGCCGACATCCTCTTGCTCCGCTACCAGTTCAACCCCTGATCGCCGTCTTTTTCGACCGGCGCCGAGGGCAGGCACGGGTTAACACAGATCTAACACGCGCTTAACATGCGATTCACCACCTTGCTTCATAACTGGGGTGAAGGGCTCCGTCCGGGTGTGGATGGAGACTGTTCGAATGGAGATGGTGATGATGATGATGATGATGACGACGCGAAACGTCCGTATCTTCGGTTCAGGCTTGCTGGTGCTCTCGATGATCGGAGCGGCATCGGCCGAGAGCGTCAAGGTCGACCCGACCATCGCTTCCTACCACAAGACCAGCGGCGTGTCCGGTAGCCTCAGCTCGGTCGGCTCCGACACGCTCAACAACCTCATGACCCTGTGGGCCGAGGATTTCAAGCGGGAGTACCCCAACGTGCGCATCCAGATCGAGGGCAAGGGCTCCTCGACGGCGCCAACGGCCCTGATCGAGGGCACGGCCCAGCTCGGCCCCATGAGCCGCCCGATGAAGGACACCGAGATCGACGCGTTCGAGAAGAAATTCGGTTACAAGCCCACCCAGATCCGCGTGGCGATCGATGCGTTGGCGGTCTACGTGAACAAGGACAACCCCATCGAGAAGCTGACCCTCGAGCAGGTCGACGCCATCTTCTCCAGCACCCGGAAATGCGGGCTCGGCCGCACGATCACCACGTGGGGCGAGGCGGGACTCGGAGGCTCGTGGGCGAGCAAGCCGATCAGCCTCTACGGACGCAACTCGGCCTCGGGAACCTACGGCTACTTCAAGACGGTCGCGCTGTGCGGCGGCGACTATCGCGATCAGGTCAAGGAGCAACCCGGCTCGGCCTCGGTGGTGCAAGGCGTGACCGAGGACTTGAGCGGAATCGGCTACAGCGGCATCGGCTACAAGACCTCGGGCGTCAAGACCGTCGCGCTCGCCCACAAGGAGGGTGAGGAGTTTTTTCCGGCCGACTCCGAGAACGTGTTCTCCGGCTCCTACCCCCTGTCGCGCTACCTGTACGTCTACGTGAACAAGGCCCCCAATCAGGCCCTCGATCCCCTGGTGCGGGAGTTCATCGCCTTCGTGCTGTCCAAAAACGGCCAGGAGACGGTCGTGAAGGACGGCTACTTCCCGATCAGCGCCACCATCCTGCACGAAGAGGTCGCGCAGCTTCGCTAAGGAGCGGGCCCCCAGGCCAATCGTTCATGGAAGCCCACGCCGTCCCGCCCGCGCCCCGCTCGACGGGGCGCAAGCCGGCCGAGACGCGCACTTCGACGCGACGCCTGGTCGCGGACCGATTGGCGCGCTTCGCGGTGACCGGCGGGGGCCTCGCCATCATCGTCAGCATCCTGGGGATCCTGATCTTCATTCTCCTCGAGGTGTGGCCCTTGGTCGTCGGCGCCGGCGTGATGCCGGGCACCGAGGCCGCCGTCGCGGGTCTCACCCGAGGAGCGGCGCTGTCCGACCCGTACGGGACGCACGTCGCCGTGGCCACGCGCGATGGGCGCGTGAGGGTCGTGCGGGTGTCGGATGGCGAGACCGTCGAAGAGCGACTCATGGCCGATGGCGAAGCCGCGCTCCCGCTGAGCGATGTCCGCACCGCGGCGGGGCAACAGGTTTTCACGGCATTGGCCTCCGACGCCCGCGTGCTGGCGATGCAGGTCGAGTGGGACGTTTCGTTCTCCGGCTCGACGCGCGTCGTCACCCCGAGGCTCGGACAGCCGATCTCGTTCGGCCTGACCCCATCCCTCTCCCCGGTCGCGGCATGGACCGTCCGGGTGAGCGACGACGGCGGTGGGACGGCCGCGGCGCAGCGCTCGGACGGCTCGATCGAGGTCGTCCGTCGCAAGGTGACCCGGAATCTGCTGTCGGGCGAGATCACGGAAGCGTGGGAGCGGTCCGAGGGCGCGTCGGCGCTGCGTATCGAGGCGCTGGTCATGGATCGGGTCCAGAGGAACCTCTTCGCAGGATCCGCCACGGGCCAGCTCGCGTGGTGGGAGATCGCCGGCGCCAAGCTCGTTCCCACTCGGGTCGTGGAGGCGCCCGCTTCGGGGGTCACCGCCCTCGCGCTGCTCCTGGGCGATAGGTCCCTGGTCGTGGGCCGGGAAAACGGCGAGCTCCAGGTGTGGTTCCCGGTGCGCCGGCCGGACGAGACCTTCGAGCTGATGCGGATTCGCGAGTTCCCGCCCCGCGGCGCCGCGATCCGCGCGATCTCCCCGTCTTTCAGGGACAAGGGCTTCATGGTTCTGGACGACGGCGGGGAGCTCGGACTGTACTACTCGACCTCGCACCGTAGGCTGTGGACCGGACCCTCTCCCGTGCCGGACCCGTCGTCCGTGTTCTACACGCCGAAGGCGGATGGCGCCGTCATCGCGGGTGCCGGTCGCGTCGCGATCCTTCAGGTGCGGAACCCGCATCCCGAGATCAGCCTGAGGGCGTTGTTCGGCCGCGTGTGGTACGAAGGGTACGGCGGGCCGGAATACGTGTGGCAATCGTCGGGTGGAACGGACGACTTCGAGCCCAAGCTGAGCCTCACGCCGCTGCTCATCGGCACCCTCAAGGGCACGCTGTACTCCCTGGTGCTGGCCATACCGCTCGCGGTCCTCGGGGCGATGTACACGTCGCAGTTCATGCACGCGAGCTACAAACGCTACGTCAAGCCGACGGTCGAGATCATGGCGGCGCTGCCGAGCGTGGTGCTCGGCTTCCTGGCGGGTCTGTGGCTGGCGCCGCGGGTGGAGAAGGTGTTCCCGGCGCTCGTCTTGATGCTCGTCCTCCTCCCGATCGGCGCGATCGCGACCGGGCTGCTGTGGCGAGCGTTGCCGCAGAAGGTCCGCGGCCGCGTTCGCATGGGCGCGGAGGTTGTGCTCTACATGGCGGTCGCGTCCGTGACGATCTGGGCCAGCATGCGCCTCGGACCGGTCTTCGAGCGCCTGGCGTTCGGGGGCAACTTCCCGGACTGGCTCCGGGAGGCGACCGGGTTGCGCTACGATCAGCGTAACGCGATCGTCGTCGGACTGGCCATGGGGTTCGCGGTCATCCCCATCATCTTCTCCATAGCCGAGGAGGCCTTCTCGAACGTCCCGCGCAATCTGGCCGCGGCATCCCTGGCGCTGGGGGCCGATCGCTGGCAAACGGTCACGCGCGTCGTGCTCCCGACGGCCAGCCCGGGGATCTTCTCGGCGATCATGATCGGCTTCGGACGCGCGGTCGGAGAGACCATGATCGTGCTCATGGCCACGGGCAACACGCCGATCATGGACTGGAATCCGTTCAACGGCTTCAGGACGCTGTCGGCGAACATCGCGGTGGAGATTCCCGAAGCTCCCCACGGCGGAACTCTGTACCGGACGCTGTTTCTCGCGGCCCTTCTGCTGTTCGTCCTGACGTTCGTCGTCAACACCTTCGCCGAGGTCGTGCGCCATCGGCTGCGCCGCCGCTACTCCCAACTGTGAGGACAGGGGCATGAGAACGGCTCGCGGCAAACGCGTCGATTGGATGGGCGACGGCCTGACCGCGCTGTGCGGCGGAGCCCTGGGGCTCAACCTGCTGCTCGTCGCGGCCCTGCTGTCGGTGTTGATCTACAACGGGGTGGGTTACTTCTGGCCGCGGCCGGTCACGCGACTCGAGCTCGCCGGCGGCGCGGTCGTCCTCGGCGAGATCCTCGACCGCGAGCCGATCTTCGAAACGCTGGACGCCGGGGTCCCCGCGATGCGCATCAGGATCAAGGTCGGCAACCGCGACCTCGGAAGTGCGGATTTCCGGTGGATCGACGAGCGCGACATCGTGTCGCGCAGCCTGCCGCCGCAAGCGGTCGTGCTGGAGCGCGTCGAGTGGGGGAACTTCTACGGCACGATGGTCGAGCTACGCCATGGCGCCGAAGTGCTCTCCACCGGGCCGGAGGAGGTCTGGGCGTCGTTCCGCCTGCTCCGGGAGCGGAAGCTCGACGAGCTGGCCGTCGCGCGCCGCCTGGAGCGCAAGGAGATCGGCGCCGTGAACCACGAGATGGAGCGGCTGCGGCTGGAGCGAAAGAGGCTGGAGGGTACCCCGCCCTCCGCCGAGACCTCCGACGCGCTGCGCGCGATCGAGGACGAGCAGGTTCGCTTGGAATCGCGGTTCGAGGCGCTGTCGCAGAGGTTGTTCGACCTCAGGGAGGATCTGGTCGCCGAGACGTTGATCGTGGAGGCCGCCGACGGGACCCGGGCGGAGATTCCCGTGGTCGAGGTCGTGCGGGCGGTTCGCCCGAACGTCCTGGATACCGCGCAGGCCTCCGGGGTCTACGTCTCCAGGGTGTGGGAGTTCCTCTCCGGAGAGCCGCGCGAGTCCAACACCGAGGGCGGCATCTTCCCAGCCATCTTCGGAACCGTCATGATGGTGTTCATCATGTCGTTCGCCGTGGCGCCACTCGGAGTCCTGGCAGCACTGTACCTGCGCGAGTACGCCAAGCAGGGGCCGGTGGTGCGCATGGTTCGCATCGCCGTCAACAACCTGGCGGGAGTGCCTTCGATCGTGTTCGGTGTCTTCGGGCTGGGTTTCTTCGTTTACCTGATCGGCGGTAGCATCGATCAGGTGTTCTACCCCGAGGCGCTGCCGACCCCGACCTACGGAACCGGCGGTATCCTGTGGGGCAGCCTGACGCTCGCCCTGCTGACGGTGCCGGTGGTGATCGTGGCGACCGAGGAAGGACTGGCGGCGGTCCCCAGAGTGGTGCGGGAAGGATCCTTGGCTCTCGGTGCGACCAAGTTCGAGACCGTGTGGCGGGTCGTCGTCCCGGCGGCCGCGCCCGGCATCTTGACCGGGCTGATCCTGGCCATGGCGCGTGCCGCCGGCGAGGTCGCGCCCCTCATGATCGTGGGCATGGTGAAGCTGGCGCCGTCCCTGCCGATCGACGGCTACTTCCCGTTCGTGCACTTCGAGCGCAAGTTCATGCATCTCGGCTTCCACATCTACGACGTCGGCTTCCAGAGCCCGAACGTGGAAGCGACGAAGCCGCTCGTGTTCGCGACCGCCCTGCTCCTGGTGGTCGTGGTGACCGTCATGAACCTGGTCGCCATCGCGGTCCGCAACCGCCTGCGCGCCAAGTACGCGTCGAGCGCGGTATGACCGACCGAACCGACGGAGCCAAGGCCCTCTCGAGCGAGGACAAGGTCAACGTGGAAGCCGCACCCGCTCCCGCGACGGCGCCCGATTCCAAAGCCCGCCCGGCGGCGCCGACTCCGCAGGACGTCGTTCAGGCGACGAGCCCGGCGATCGCGGATCCAATCCTGGACGTGCGCTCGCTGTCGCTGTGGTACGGACCGAGCCAGGCCTTGAACCGCGTCAGCCTCGTCATACCGTCGAAGCGCATCACGGCGTTCATCGGGCCGTCGGGATGCGGCAAGTCGACGCTGCTGCGGTGCATCAATCGCCTGAACGACCTCATCGACGAGGTCAGAATCGAAGGAGACGTGAGGCTCGAGGGGCGGAGCATCTACGATCCGTCCCTGGACGTCAACGCGCTGCGGAAGCGCATCGGGATGGTGTTCCAGAAGTCGAACCCGTTTCCGAAGTCGGTGTTCGAAAACGTGGCCTACGGTCCCCGCATCCAGGGCGTCAACGACCGCCGCCGTCTGGAGCACCTCGTCGAGAGCAGCCTCCGCGGCGCGGCGTTGTGGGACGAGGTCAAGGACCGCCTGGCCGATAGCGCTCTGGGGCTGTCGGGCGGACAGCAGCAGCGATTGTGCATCGCGCGCGCCATCGCGGTCGAGCCCGACGTGATCCTGCTGGACGAGCCGTGCTCCGCGCTCGACCCGATCGCCACCGCCAAGATCGAGGAGCTGATGATGGAGCTCAAGGAGCAATACACTCTGGTGGTGGTGACGCACAACATGCAGCAGGCGTCGCGCGTCTCGGACTACACCGCCTTTCTGTACCTCGGTGAGCTGGTGGAGTATCAGGAGACCGAGAAGCTGTTCATCAATCCCGTCAGGAAGCAGACGGAGGACTACATCACGGGCCGCTTCGGCTAGGAGCCTGCGGAGGCCCGGCCGTCGCATGCGGCGCGCGTGGCCAGAGGCAATCATGGAGAGACTTCATCGCCACTTTCAGGAGCGGCTGGATCTGCTCAGCGAGAAGATCCTGCGCCTCGGAGGCCTGGTCGAGCAGGCCATCGGGAAATCGGTGCGTGCCCTGGTCGAGCGCGACTCCGCCCTGGCGCACGACGTGATCGCCCACGACGGCGACGCCGACCGTCTGGAGCTCGAGATCGACGAGCTGTGCATGGAGCTCCTGGCCCTCCAGCAGCCCATGGCCGGAGACCTGCGGTTCATCACCACCGCCATGAAGATCGCCCCGGACCTGGAGCGCATCGCGGATCACGCGGTCAACATCGGCGAGCGCACCCTCGAGATCAACAACGAGCCCCCCTTGGCGCCGTTGATCGACATCTCCGCCATGGCGCGCCGCGCCCAGGAGATGGTCCGCGGCGCCCTGGATGCCCTGGTCCGCCGTGACGGAGCCGCGGCACGGGCCGTCATCGCCATGGACGACGAGCTCGACGTCCGGATGGAGCAGGTGTTCCGCTCGCTGCTGTCCTACATGATCGAGGACCCCGGGACCATTTCGCGCGCCCTGCGACTGACGTTCGTCGCCAAGTATTTCGAGCGCATCGGGGACCAGGCGACCAACGTCTGCGAGCAGATCGTGTACATGACGGAGGCCCAGGTCATCAAACACCCGGGGGTGACGCAGGTGAAGCGCGAGCCGCTCGAATGACGCGAATCCTGATCATCGAGGACGATTCCGACATCGCGCTGTCGCTGAAGTACAACCTCGAACGAGACGGCGGCTACGCTGTTGCGGTGGCCCACGACGGCATCGGTGGGCTCCGCGAGGCCCGGGCGAGCGCTCCCGACCTGGTCATCCTCGATCTGGCCCTTCCGGGGCTCGACGGCATCGAGCTGTGCAGGCGGCTCCGGGCGGAGCCGGGCACCGCATCGATCCCGGTGATCATGTTGACCGCGCGGGTCGAGGAGACCGACAGGATCCGGGGTCTCGACACCGGCGCGGACGACTACGTGACCAAGCCGTTCTCGGTCAAGGAGCTGGTCGCGCGGGTTCGCGCCGTGCTGCGGCGCACGCAACCCACGGACGGCGAGGACGAGGTCCTGAGATCGGAGAGCGTCGAGGTCGATCTCGCCGCGCGCCGCGTGCACGTCGGGGGCCAGGAGGTGGCCCTGACTCGCAAGGAGTTCGACCTGCTCACGCACCTCATGAGGAACCGCGGTCGGGTGGTGACCCGCAACCGGCTCCTCGAGCACGTGTGGGGCTATGATCATCCGGGAGAGACGCGCACCGTGGACGTCCACGTACGGCAGCTTCGCAAGAAGCTCGGCGCTCCGGCGGGGGATCTCGTGGAGACCGTCGTCGGCGTCGGCTACCGCTTCCGGGTCTCGACTTGAGGATCCGCCGCAAAGTGCTCCTGATGCTGGCGCTCACCGCGCTGGCGAATTCGATCCTGGTCGGTCTCGTCTCGGTTTGGCTCTTCCGACAGGCCACGCAGGAGAACTTCGCCGGCAGGATCCGGGCCGAGACCGCGCTGCTCGCCCGAACGCCCTTCGCGGAGCGGGATCCTCACGCGTTCGCGGCGGACGTCGCCAAGAGCCTCGGCCTACGAGTCACCTTGATCGCTCCCGACGGCACGGTGCTCGCAGATTCGGTCAAGGGCCGAGAGGGCATCCTCCAGATGGAGAGCCACCTCGACCGCCCGGAGATCCGGGCGGCGCTGTCCCGGGGTCTCGGGGAGAGCATCCGGACTTCGGAGACCACCAGCGAGGAGTACCTCTACAGTGCCAGGCTCGTCGAGGGCGCGGGTCCCGTGCGCTTCGTCCGCATCGCCGTGCCGGCGAGCGACCTGCGCAGGTTCCAGACGCGCTACGCGTGGTTCGCGACCGGGATCGGCCTGCTCGCGATGCTCGTGCTCGGCGCCGTCGCGTACGCGGCCGTGCGGAAGATCTCGAAGCCGGTCGAGGAGATGAGCAGGCTCGCGGATCGGACCGCGCGCGGGGACATGGACGCCGAGGTCCCGGAGCGCGGCATCGACGAGGTCTCGCGGCTCGGAGCCGCGGTGAACCGCATGAGACGAGCGCTCGTCGAGAAGATCGAGCAGATCCAGGACGAGCGGTCGCTGCTGTCGTCGGTGATCGGCGGCATGCGTGAGGGGCTCCTGGTGGTCGGTCCCGACCATCGCATCCGGCTCGCCAACGACGACGCGCGCCGGACTCTCGATCTGCGCCTCGACCCGACGGGTCACCTCCTGGCCGAGGTCGTCCGGCATCCGGCCGTGATCCACGACGTCGAGCAAGTCATCGAGGGCGGTCGCGAGCCCGAGGGTTCCGTGGTCCGCATGGAGGGGTCGGGACGCGTCTTCCAGATGCACGTCACCGCGCTCGGCAAGCGTGGCGCGGAGGCGGGGCGAAGCGCGCTGGTCCTGTTCTTCGACATCACGCGCCTCGAGTCCCTGGAGGGCGTCCGCAGGGACTTCGTGGCCAACGTCTCCCACGAGCTGCGCACGCCGCTGACGGCGATCAAGGCGTTCGTGGAGACGCTGCTCGACGGCGGGCTCGAGGATCGCGAGCACACCGTGAAGTTCCTGGAGATCGCGCGCAAGCACGCCGACCGCATGGAGGCGCTGATCGACGACCTGACGGACCTGTCCCTCATAGAGACCGGGTCGATCGTCCTCGAGATCGGCGATCTGGACGCGAGCGAGGTGGCGCGCGAGGTGGTCGAGCAGCTTCGCCCCCGCGCGCGCGCCGGCGGCGTCAGCTTGGCCAGCGAGCTCCCGGAGCCGTTCCCGGTCCGGGCGGATCGCCGCCGGCTCGAGCAGATCCTCATGAACCTCGTGGACAACGCCATCAAGTTCAATCGCCGCGGCGGCGAGGTCCACGTGCGCGGCGTGTTCGACGCGCATCGCCGGACGCTCGTGGTGGAGGACACCGGCGTGGGCATTCCGTCGGACAGCCGTGAGAAGATCTTCCACCGCTTCTTCAGGGTCGATCCCGATCGCTCGCGGGAAGCCGGGGGCACGGGCCTCGGCCTCGCGATCGTGAAGCATCTCGTGCGGCTGCACGGCGGGTCGATCCGCGTCGAGTCCGAGCTCGGGGTCGGCACGCGGTTCGAGCTCGACCTTCCCCCCGCCAGCGCTCGCGCGGCGTCCTGAACCCGGATCTCGCCGCCGATTCCGGCCCCGCAGGGGCCCTCGCGGATCGTGCCGGTCCTGCCTCGAGAGGTCGCGATCCGCGCGGAGCGAGGCGGAGCGGCGATCCCACGCCGCGAACCGTCGAGCGTGCCACGCGGGGCCGGAATCGGAGGCGAGATCCGGGAATGCGACTCCGGCCGGCAGGCTAGGCCAAAGTTACTGGGGATAGCCCGGTCGGAATCCGTTCCAAGTCGTTGATCGGATTAGAGTTCAGCGATTCACGTTGCTGCCAAATGTAGCCACTAACTAGGTCGATTTCCGCTTGACACGCC
>Ga0302046_10000950_pt1 | contig 27662 bp, 21 predicted proteins | sample RVTome_11_FD_200261 | JGI IMG/M metagenome (GOLD analysis project Ga0302046, IMG submission 200261) | Soil microbial communities from uranium-contaminated site in the Upper Colorado River Basin, Wyoming, United States - RVT147D111 (version 2) ... | reverse complement strand
CCGACATCAGCTCTGCGGCGGTTACCAGCAGATTGCGGCACGCGGGGGCGCGGCGCTCGACGTCGTAGGCGATGCGCGGTCGCGTCCGCCGCGCCTGCCACAGGCCGTCGAGCGCGCCCGCGGCGATGCAGGCAGCGCCGCCCAGCATCGCGGCTCGCCAGGAGAACAGGCCGAGCCAACCGGCGCCGAGCAGGGCGAGCGCGGCGGCGACCGCGGCGCTCGCGCCGGCGAGGGCCAGCACAGTGGCACGGCGCCTCCCGGCCCGTTCGAGGAACGCCTGCAGCCGCAGCCGGTCAGCGGACATCGGATGACCCCCATGGCGTGGCTCCAGTGGCTGGCTTCTCGCCCGAGGTGTCGCCCGCCGGCTGCGCGCCCCTGCTCGGGGCTTCTTTCGCCGCCGGCCGCTCGCGCCGCACCCACTGCTCGACGAGCAGCAGGCCGAGGGCGAGGAGCCACAGCCAGCGACCGTCGTTGCCGGCGGGCGCCGGCTCGGCGGCGGGCGAGCGCTCCCAGCTCCGCAGGACGGCGTCGTCGACGGCGCCCGGCTCGAGCTCGGCCAGCGCTGTCAGCTTCGTGCCCGCGGCCCGCCGCAGCGCCGCGATCAGCGACGCCGACGCCAGGCTGCCGGGCTCGGCGCCGGCGAACAGCAGGAGGCGGGAGTCGTGGCTGGCGCCGGTGATCGCGCTGCCGGCCGGCAGCGCGGCGAGCACGTCCGCCATCCAGGGCTCGTCAGGCGGGCCCGACGCGGCCAGCAGCGCGGACCGGCCGGGGGCCTGCGGCCAGACGATCGTCACGGGATGGGCCGGGGCGTTGTTGGGCACCGGCACCACGCGGCTCGCCGCGGCGGCCGCCGCGCCGGCGCCCGCGGCCTCGCTCTCGGCCGCCAGCCACTGGATGCTCTCGGCTACGGAGTCGGCGGAGGCCGGACGCTCGCTCCACACCACCGACGTCTCCCCGGCATCGAGCGTCGCCGACGCCGACCAGGCCCGATCGCCGGCACGGAGCGCCGGCAGCTCGACCACGGGCTCGCCCGCGACCTCGATCTTCACGAGACGGATGCCGGTGGCCTCCGGAACGGCGGAGAGATCTTCGGCGGCGATCGAGCCGCGTTGAAAGTCCGAGATCACGACGATCTCGGCCGCCCCGCCCTCGTCTCGCCGGGCGGCGTCGAGCCAGGCCTGCGCCGCGGCGACACCGGCAGCCAGATCGGGGGACTCGATCGACTCGATCGCCGTCGACGGCGGGGCCCCTTCCACAAGGTCCGCGGCGGCCTGGCGCGCCGCCTCCAGCGCCGGCTCGCCGCCGGCGGTGCGCCGCGCCATGCTGTCGCTGGAGTCGATGATCACGGCGAGCGCCGCGGCGCGCCCGGCCGCTGGGTCGCGCCCCTCGAGGGCGAGCCACGGCTGCGCCAGCGCGGCGACCGTGACGGCGACGATGAGGCAGCGCAAGACCAGCAACGGCCAGTCCTCGAGGCGCCGGGCCCGCACCGCCGCCGGCATCGCCTCGGGCAGGAATCGCAGCGTCGGAAACGGCAGGCGGCGGGCCCGGAAGGTGGCCAGCAGGTGCACGAGGATCGGGATCGCGATCGCCACGGCGCCGAGCCAGGCCAGCGGGTTGCCCCAGGTGAGCGCGCTCACGTGTTCACCTCCATGTCGAGAGGTGTTCGTGGGATGCGTTGGACAGGATGACGATGCCGGGCAGGCGGTTTGCGGGCCGAGGAGCCGGCGATCTCACCGCGGGCGAGCATCACATCGGAGGCGACGAGCTGTACGGCAGTAGTAGGGCTCATGGCTTGCGGTGCGGATGCCGGTGGCCGAGGCCCGCCGCTGCGTCCCGGCGCACCAGGTACTGGCGCAGGGCGGTCGACGGCGGCTCGCCGGTGACGAAGCGTTGATAGTCGATGCCGGCCCGCGTCGCCCGCCGCCGCCAGTCGTCGCAAAAGGCGGCGACGCGGTCGCGGTAGGCCTCCCGCACCTTCGTGGCATCGGTCAGCCGGCGGCTGCCGGCCTCGAGGTCGGTGAGCTCCAGCGGCCCGTCGTACGGCAGCTCGAGCTCGTCCGGGGAAATCACCTGCAGCATCGCAACCTCGTGGCCGCGCGCCATCGCGCGCTTCAGCTCCAGCAACGTCGCCTCCTCGTCATCGTAGAAGTCCGACAGCACCACCAGAAGGCCGCGTCGCCGCAGCAGCTCCGCGGCGCGGCGGATCGCCCGCGCCGGGTCCCAGCTCCCCCCCGCGTCCAGCCGCGCGAGTCGCTGCAACAGCAGCCGCAGATGGCCGCGCCCGCCGCGCGCCGGCAGATAGGTCGACCCCTTGCCGCCTACCGCCATCAGCCCAGCGGCGTCGCCGCTGCCGATCACCAGGTGGGCGAGCGCGGCGCCGACGATCGACGCGTAGCGCAGCTTCGAGACCCCCTCCGGGAAATCCATCGAGGCGCTCGTGTCGATGACGAACACCACCGACATGTTGGTGGTCTCCAGGAACAGCCGCGTGTACAGGCGGTCGGTCCGCGCCAGCGCCTTCCAGTCGAGGTACTTCAGATCATCGCCGGGGCGGTACTCGCGGTAGCGGCTGAACTCGTGGTTGAAGCCGTGGAAGGGGCTGCGGTGCTCGCCGGCGCGCGCCCCCTCGACGACCAGCCGCGCCGCCAGGCCGAGGTCCTCGATCGCCGCCACCACCTCGGGCCTGAGGACCTGCGTGTGACCCTCGGTACGAGTCGCGACCACCTTCGCGCGCTCACTCATGGTGCGTTACGGCGAGCGCCGAGGCCGTGCTGGCGCCGCTTCGTGGACGCTGCATTCGCACGCCCGCTCATGATGCGTTACGGCCGCACGGCCTCGAGCAAGCCGCCGATCACCTGATCGGCGTCGATGCCGTCGGCCTCCGCCTGGAAGTTGAGGACGATGCGGTGCCGCATCACCGGCCCCGTGACCGCCTCGATGTCGTCCGGCGCGGGCACCGGGCGGCCGTCCATCAACGCCATCGCCTTGGCGCCCAGCAACAGCGCCTGCCCGGCGCGCGGGCCGGCGCCCCACTTGACCCAATCCCTTATCACCGGCGGCGCGGTCTCGTCGTCGGGGCGGGTGGCGCGCACCAGGCGCAGCGCGTAGTCGATGACGTTCTCGGCCGCCGGCAGGTCGCGCACCAGGGCGCGCGCCGCCTCCAGCTCGGCCCCGCTGGCGACCGGCTGCACGCGATGCTCCGCGCCGGTCGTCGTCTGGGCGAAGATCTGCCGCTCCTCGTCGGGATCGGGGTAGCCGATCACGACGTTGAACATGAAGCGATCGAGCTGCGCTTCGGGCAGCGGGTGGGTGCCCTCCTGCTCGATCGGGTTCTCGGTCGCCAGCACGAACAGCGGCCGCTCCAGCGGATAGCGAACGCCGCCCACCGTCACCTGGTACTCCTGCATCGCCTCCAGCAGCGCCGCCTGCGTGCGCGGCGGCGTGCGGTTGATCTCGTCGGCGAGGATCACGTTGGCGAAGATCGGCCCGGGGATGAAGCGGATCTCGCGCTTGCCGGTGACCACGTCCTCCTCGATGACGTCGGAGCCGAGGATGTCGGAAGGCATCAGGTCCGGGGTGAACTGGATGCGGCGGAACTTCAGATCGATGGCCTCGGCGAGCGTCTTGATCAGCAGTGTCTTGGCGAGCCCGGGCACGCCGCGCAGCAGACAGTGACCGCCGGCGAGCACGCAGGCGAACACCTCGCGCAGCACCCGGCGCTGCCCGACGATCACCTGCGCGACCTCGTGGTGCAGGCGCCCGACCAGCTCGGTGGTCTGCTCGAAGGAAGGCAACTCGACACGCGGGCGGGGCGTCGTCACGTCAAGGAGGTTCCGGCGGGGAGGGGAGGGGGCGTCGGCGAACACCCGTCACCCTACCGGGCGGCCGGACGGCGCGCAACGAGCAACTGCCGCCCGAGAGACGCCGTGGGGGCGAGGCCGGTGAGGCCGGGCCCACACCGAAGCTGCCGTGGGCCGCTGACATGCCGCCCGGGATGTGCAACCGTTGGGGTGTGGGGCCTTGCGGCCCGTTCGCCCTTTCCCCAGCCGTCGGTCAGACCATGCGCGTCGTGAGTTACAGGATCGTGTCGGCGGTACTGCTGTCGTGGTGCGCCACCGCTGCGCTCGCCGTACAGCGCGGCCCCACCAGCATCGAGCTGACGCCGGTGTACGAGACGGATGGGGCGCGCGCCGGCTCCCGCTACCGCATGGCGGTGGACGTGCAGCTCGACGAGGGCTACCACGTCAACTCCGAGGCGCCGCGCGATCCGTTCCTGATTCCCACCGAGCTGTACGCCGCGCCGCCCGACGGCATCACGCTCGAGGCGCTGGCCTACCCCGAGTCGATCCTCTTCGATCAGGTCGGCGACATCCAGTTGGTCGTGTTCGAGGAGCGCTTCCGCATCGGCCTGGCGGTCAACGTGGCCGCCGATCTCGCCCCGGGCCGGTACGTCATGCCGGTGCGACTTGCCTACCAGTCGTGCGACGAGACCACCTGCTATTCGCCGACGTCGGCCGACTTCGAGTTCCACATCGACGTGGTTGCACCGGAACGGCCCGTGTCGGCCCCGCGCGACGAGCTGTTCGCGGGACTGGTGTTCGACGACCCGCCGCTGGTGCTGGAGCCCGATGCCGTTGCCGGCACGACGGATGTCGATGAGGACATCGACATCCGGGCTCGGCTCGACGACTTCGAGGTGCTCGCCACGGCCGGCGGCTACATGCGCGCCGATGCGTTCAAGGAGTTCATCGAGGCGGCCGAGTCCGGCGAGGGCGCCGGTGGCTTCTTCGACGACCGCGGACCGCTGGCGATTCTCTTGCTCACGCTCATCGGCGGCCTGGCGCTCAACCTGACGCCCTGCGTGCTGCCGATGGTCCCCATCAACCTGGCGATCATCGGCGCCGGCTCCAGCCGCGGCTCGCGCGCCCGCGGCTTCGCGCTCGGCGGCGCCTACGGTCTGGCAATGGCGCTGGTGTACGGTGGGCTGGGGCTGGTTGTGATCCTGACCGCCGGCACCTTCGGCACAATCAACGCCTCGCCCTGGTTCAACCTCGGCATCGCGGTGCTGTTCGTGGTGCTGGCGCTGGCGATGTTCGACAAGCTGGCGATCGACTTCTCCCGCCTGCAATCCCGGCTGCGCATCGGCGAGGGCGGCAAGGGGTCGTTTCTTGTCGCCTTCGGCATGGGCGCGGTAGCGGCGCTGCTCGCCGGCGCCTGCGTTGCTCCCGTGGTCATCCAGGTGATCGTGTTCGCCAGCAGCCTGTATGCCACCGGCACCACCCAGGCGCTGGCGTTGCCCTTCGTCCTCGGCATCGGCATGGCCATTCCCTGGCCGATCGCCGGCGCCGGTCTCGCCGCGCTGCCCAGGCCGGGCGCCTGGATGAACCGCGTCAAGCACGCCTTCGGCGTGTTCATCCTCGTCACCGCGGCCTACTACGGGTACACGTCGTACGAGCTGTTCGCCCAGTACTGGGTCGACCCCGACGAGGTCGCCGGCAGCGTCGAGGAGCTGCTCGAGCAGGGCTGGCACGCCTCGCTGCCCGCCGCCCTGGCCGAGGCCGAGCGCGAAGACAAGCTGCTGCTGGTCGACATGTGGGCCACCTGGTGCAAGAACTGCCTGGTCATGGACCAGACCACGCTCAAGGATCCCGAGGTGCTCGCCGCGATCGACGACTACGTCAAGGTCAAGCTGCAGACCGAGGACCTCGGCGCCCCTCCGAACGACGAGTACGTCAGACGCTTCGACGTCATCGGCCTGCCGGCCTACGCCATCCTGCGCCCGAAGCGCTGACCTCTTGGCGTCGCCGGCGGACTGGCAGCTCGACACGCGGGCGGGGCGTCGTCACGCCAAGGCACGACGCAGCCGGCGGCGAGCGGACAAGGCCCGCGATGACCCGACGAGCTCCTCCCAGTCATCGGGCGGATTCCCGCGGCCGAGCATTCGCGCGAAAACGGCGTCCCTGTTCGACGACCGTGATCTTCAACGGCGGAGGTCGTCTCCCCTGCAGCGCGGGCGGAGGTGGCGAGCACGGAAGCGACGACGAAACACGGCGCGGCGCGACTCGAGCGGATCTGGGTAAAACTCCCGGACCCTGCTATCCTGCCCGCGATTCACCGTTCGGGAGCAACGCCATCCCCGCGTTCGACGAGGCGACCCTCCGATGATCTCGACCCCTGCTGGCAAGCGCTTCGCTGCCATCGTCCTGGCTCTCGTCGCGGCGGTGCCGCTCGGCACCGGGCTCGCCCGCGCCCAGACGCCGCCCGAGGCGGTGCTCGGCTTCCCGCCCGGCGCCGACTTCCACCTCGCCAACTACGAGCAGGCGATGGCCTACTTCGAGCGGCTCGCCGCCGAGACCGATCGCATGATCATGATGGACATGGGGCCGACCTCCGCCGGGCGGCGCATGCGCTACGCGGTGATCAGCTCGGCCGAGAACCTCGCGCGCCTCGACGAGTACAAGGCCATCATGCGGCAGCTCAGCCTCGCCGAGGTCGACGAAGAGCAGGCCCGGCAGCTCGCCGAGCGCGGCAAGGCGATCGTCTGGATCGACGGCGGCCTGCACGCCAGCGAGGTGGCGCCGGCGCAGCACCACCTGCAGCTCGCCTACGACCTGGTGACCGGCGAGGACCGGCGCTCGCAGGAGATCCGCGAGAACACGATCCTGCTGCTGGTGTTCGCCAACCCGGACGGCATGAGCATCGTCGCCAACTGGTATATGGACAACGTCGGGACCGAGTTCGAGGTCAGCTCCGTGCCCGAGCTCTACCACGTCTACGCCGGCCACGATAACAACCGCGACTCGATGCTGGCGAACCTGATCGAGACGCGCAACATGAACCGGGCGACCAGCCTGGAATGGTTCCCGGCCCTCCTTTTTAACCAGCACCAGACGGCCCCCTTCCCGGCCCGCATCTTCATCCCGCCCGAGGCCGAGTCCGCCAACCCCAACCAGCACCCGCTGGTGGTGCGCTGGAAGAACATGATCGGCGCGGCGATGGGCAAGGCATTCGAAGAGGCGGACCAGCCGGGCGCCATCTCGCGCATAAGCTTCGACAACTGGTGGCCGGGGTACGTCACCCAGATCGTCGAATCGCACAACATCCCCGGCATCCTCACCGAGACGGCGCTCTATCGCTACGCGACGCCGCGCTACTACACGCTCAACGATTTCCCAGCGCAGTATCAGGACCTCATCACCGGCAACTTCTACCCGTCGCCGTGGCGGGGCGGCTGGTGGCGGCTGCGCGATGCCATCGACTACAACCTGACGGCGTCGAAGTCGGTGCTCGAGTTCGCCTCCCGCTACCGCTATGAGTTTCTCCTCAACAAGTGGCGCATGGCGCGCGACGTCATCGAGCGGTTCGAGAGCGAGCCGCCCTACGGCTGGATCATCCCGGCCGAGCAGCGCGACCTGTCGACGACCAACCTCCTGATCGACCGCATGATGGTGCTGGGAACCCGTGTGCAGGTGGCCACCGAGCCGTTCACGCACGCCGGGCGGGAGTTTGCCGCCGGCGCCTATGTCATCTCGACGAGCCAGCCGTTCGGCCTCTTCGTCAAGAACGTACTGGAGATCCAGAGCTTCCCCGACCTGCGCAACTACCCGCATCTGTGGCAGGGGCTGGTCGACATGGTCGATCTGTCCGATCAGGCGCCGCTGGAGCCCTACGACGGGGTGGGATGGACGCTGCCCGTACAGATGGGCATCGACGCCCTCGAGATGGCACGACCGCTCGACGGCTCGGTGGCGCTCGCCGAGCTGCAAGAGGCCCCCCGGACCGAGGGAACGCTGGTCGGCTCGGGTCGCAACTGGGTCTTCGCTCCCACCGACAACAACAGCTTCCTGGCGGTCAACCGGATCCTCGGCGCCGGCGGCGTGGTGCGCCGCGGCACCGGGGTGACGCTCGGCGGCGAGAGCTACCCCGACGGTTCGTTCGTCGTCGATGCCGCCGGCATCGGCGACGACCAGCTCGACGCCATCGCCCGCGAGACCGGCATCACGATGCGCGGCGGGCAGGCGGCGGGCGGCTCCGAGGCGCTGGCGCGGCCGCGCCTGGCGCTCTACAAGTCCTGGGCCGCGAACATGGACGCCGGCTGGACGCGGCTGATCTTCGAGACCTACGGCTTCGACTACCACAGCCTGACCGACGAAGAGGTGCGCGCCGGGGCCCTGCGCGAGCGCTTCGACGTCATCGTCCTACCCGATCAGGGGCGCGGCTCGATCGTCAACGGGCACCAGATGGGCACCATCCCTCCCGATTACGTCGGCGGGATCGGCGCCGCGGGGATGGCGAGCCTCAAGGCGTTCGTGCTCGCCGGCGGCACGCTGATTTGCAACAACGGCTCCACCGACCTGGCCATCGAGCTGTTCGGCTTCCAGGCCCGCAACGCCCTGCGCGACCTGGAGTCCAGCGACTTCAACATCCCGGGCGCCATCATCAAGGTCGCCTATGGCGGCGACAGCCCGGTGACCTGGGGCATGCCGGCCTCGGGCGTGGGGTACTTCGGCGGCTCGGCGCGCGGCTTCGAGATCGGCCCGTTCAGCGAGGAAGAGATGGCCGAAGAGCCCGGCGAGGCGGCGCAGCGCGGTGGTCGCGGCGGCCGCGGTGGTCGCGGCGGCCGGGGCGGGGCGCCGCCCCCACAGCTCGACGGTCCGGTCCCGACGGCGGTGGCCTGGTACCCCGAGGAGCCGTTGCTGGTCAGCGGCGGCCAGGTCGGCGAGGAGCATCTGCGCGGCAAGGTGGCGGCGATGGTGGGGGAGGCAGGCGCCGGCAAGGTCGTCATGTTCGCCTTCAACGTCCACAACAGAATGCAGACCTTTTCCACCTTCAAGCTGCTGTTCAACGCCATCTACCTGCAGTAGGCGGCCCGAGCAGAACCGCAGAAGAAGCTCCACCACGGCCTGCCAGGTGTTCTCCCTTGTGCCCCAAAACGGATCCATGGTTTCATGAACCGCCTCTTCGCCGGGGAAAGCCACGCTGCATGCGCACGTCGCCGATCGTATCGTTGATCTTGATGGCCGCGGCCTCGCTTTCCTCGATGGGCACGGCTCAGGCCGCGCCGCGATCGCCACGGAGCGCCGCGCAGCAAGGCTCCCCCGACCCCATCTACGACGGCCGCATCGTCACCAAGGAGGACGTCGAAGCGGCGAAAAGGCCGGGAATCGCGCGCCCACTTTTGCTCTTGGGCTGGCCCTGCAAGGAGCTGTTCGCCGCGATGGAGCGCGGCCTGGTCGCCGCCGAGCAGGCCAAGCTGCGCGAGCGGCTGGCCGATTTCCAGCAGCGGATTGCCGCCGCCGGCTACACGGTCTTGTTCGGGGGGCTGGGGGAGAAGACCGGGCTGGGTTTCGGCCTCACCTACGATTACCCCGCGCGCCCGCCCGGCGGCCAGACCCAAGGCGTCCCGGCCGGCCAGCCGACCGGGTTCCCCGCCGGGCTCAGGGTCATGGGGCGAGGCAGTTCGTTGGGATACCTCGAGCTCATGGCGGGCTACGGGATCTCGCCCGCCCGGAGGATCCGGTTCGCCGTCCAGGGCGACTACCAGCGGCGGCCCAACGAGCCGTTTTACGGCTTCGGGCAGGACTCGACCTTGGACGACGCGTCGAATTTCGGCTTGGAGCAGTTGTCGCTCGGCGTCGTCGGCGAGCTGCAAATCGGCCGTCGGGTAACCGTGGGCTCTGAATACAAGCTAGCGCTGCTCACCGCCAGCGACCGCGAGGGCGGCGGTCGGCCGGGAGTCGGTGAGGTTTTCGGTGAGCTGCCGGGCCTCGGCGAACGGATCGACTTCCACGGCACCGGGGTCTTCGTCGACGCGGCTTTTTTTGGGCGTGAGTACGATTGGGGCGCCGGGGCCTACGCCGGCGCCTCGTACCAGGAGAGCTTCTCGGCCGGCGACGACATCCGCTACTGGCATTACGGCGCCCGCATGGAAGGACACATGCCGGTGGCGCGCGGCCGCAGCGCCTTCGTCGGCGAGGCCCGTGCCCAGCTCGTCCGGGAGTCGAGCGGCAGCGACCCGCTACCGTTTTATTTGTACCCGCGCCTCGGCGGCTCCGCGACGTTACGCGGCTTCGAGCTCGACCGCTATTACGGCCGCACCATGCTGATGCTCACGCTCGAGTATCGCTGGGCCATCCACCCGAACTGTGAGATGCAGTTCTTTCACGACGGCGGCCAGACCTTCGACAGCGCGGCGGACTTCGAGGTCCTCGACTGGCACCGCAACTACGGCATGGGTTTTCGTCTCAAGACGGTGAACGGGACGGCGCTTCGGGTCGAGGCCGGCAAGGCGGACGAGGGCTGGATCGTGCACCTGACGTTCGGCGACCGCCCGCCGCCGCCGCTCAGCGCCCCGGTCCGCTACCCCGTGTACCGACGATGAAATGGCCGACCGCGCCGCGCATCGGGCGATGAGAAACACCACGATGTCCGCCGGCGCCGGGCATCGGGCGATGAGAAACACCACGATGGCCGCCGCCGCGATGCTTTTGCTCGCCGCCACGCTGCCGATCGCCGCCAGCGAGCCGCCTGATCCCTTGCTGCGGCCACCGATCTGGTTCGATGCCGACGACAAGCACGTTCCGGAACCCGCCGATCGCCATGCCTCCGAGCTCTTCGGCATCCTTTACAACAGCTGGTTCCGGCACCTGGACCTGCACCGCGTCGGCCTCGGCATCGCGGACCGTGCGTCGCTCAACGTCAACGCGTGGGACGAGGTTCCCGACTCGTCTTGGTTCACCAATCGCATCGGGCTACATCCGCTTGCTCCCGAGGAGGTGGCGGCGGGTTCGCCAGGGGAGGCGCCGCAGCCGGAACGCTGGTCGGTGCGGAGTGTCAAGACCGAGGGTTACACGCCAGGATTCCAGATCAGCGATGAAGCGGGGCGCCGCTACGTGCTCAAGTTCGACATCCCCGACGCCCTGGAGCGCAACTCGGCGGCCGAGATCGTCGGCTCGCGCATCATGCACGCCGCCGGCTACTGGGTGCCGCAGTACTCCATCGTCTACTTCCGCCCCGAGAACCTCGTCCGCCACGAGGAGGCGGTCCGCGAGGACCTGTTCGGCCGCGAGCGCCCGATGACTGACCAGGACCTGGCCGAGGCCGTCGCCCTGCTGGTGGAGCGCCCCGACGGCACGGTTCGAGGCAGCGCCAGCCTTTTCGTACCCGGTGTGCCCATCGGCCCGTTCACCTATTGGGGGACGCGCTCCGACGATCCCAACGACATCATCCCCCACGAGCTCCGCCGCGAGCTCCGCGGCCTGCGGGTGATCGCCTCGTGGTTCAATCACGTCGACGTCAAGGAAGCGAACTCGCTCGACGCCTACGTTACCGAGGGCGACAAGAGCTACGTGCGCCACTATTACATCGACTTCGGCTCGTCGATGGGCAGCGGCGACTTCGTCAACGGACCCTGCCGGGTGGGGTTCGAGAACTACTACGACGGCGGCGCGATGACGAGATCGTTCTTCTCGTTGGGGATCTGGAACCGACCGTGGGAGGAGAACTGTCTGATCCTCTACCCCGAGGTCGGGCGCTTCGACCGCGAGCTGTTCGACGCCGCCAGGTGGGACGCCAATTACCCGAACATCGCCTTCCAGGAAGCCGATGCCGCGGACTCGTATTGGGGCGCCAAGATCGTGACCGCGTTCACCGACGAGAACGTGCGCGCCCTCGCCGAGGCCGCCGATTACACGCGTCCGGCGGTCACCGGGTACGTCGAGGACGCGCTGCTGACCCGGCGCGACCGGATCGGCGCGCACTGGTTCGACGTCGTCACGCCGCTCGAAGAGTTCGAGATCGATACCGCGAACGATCCCTGGGTGATCCGGTTTCGCGACCTTGGCGTCGAGCGCGGCTATGCCGGCGGGGCGGGCCGTTCGTACACCTTCGAGGTCAAGGATGCGCGCCGGTTCGAGGTCCTCGAGGCCGGGAGCTCGGATACGCCCGGACGGATCCGCATCCGCTCGACGCCTGACGTCGCTCCGGCTGCCACCGATCGCTGGGGGCGCACGCCGGTCCTGGTCGTCGAGATCCGCAGCCGCCGCGTTGACGGCGGCCCCGCCGAGCTCGTGCGGGTGATCATCGGCCGCCAGGCGGGCGAACCGCAGCTCCTGGTTCTCGGCTGGGCCCACGCGCCGCGCGACTGACGCGCGCCAATCGACCCGCCGCCCGGTTCCGTATTCGCGGCACTTGATTCCTCCGCGCAATCGTGGCGTCAACCACGGCCCCCTTCTTGACGAAGGCGCACGTCGGCCGGCGGTCGGGGCGGCTTGACCCACGTCCTGTCCGCTACTTGCGCATGGCTTCAACCGGCGCGATGCGGCTGGCGCGCCGATCTTGGAAAAAAATCAACGACATTTTTCGTGCTTGACCCGGGGAGGTCCAGCGGGTAGCTTTGCCGAAACTTTTTGCTACTCAAAAACTTTCTTCAGGGTTCAAGAATCTCCATCTTTGGGGCAGAGAATTCCATGCAAGCTTCGAGACGCGCCGCCACATCGGGATCCTATTCCGCAGCCGGCCTGCTGCTGGCCCTCCTTCTATGGCCGGCACCGGCCCACGCCCAGTCGGGAAGCACCTCGCGCACGGGGCCGATCTCCGGCTACATGGAGCTGCACCTCAACAAGCCCGTCGACGACGACATCGCGCCGACGGTGCTGGACTTCCATCGCTTCGTGTTGCTGGTGGCGCATCGCTTCACCGAGCGGATCCACTTCTTCGGCGAGCTGGAGCTCGAGCACGCCGTCGTCGAGGGCCTCGAAGAGGGCGGCGAGCTGGAGCTGGAGCAGGCCTACCTCGACGTTCTGGCGACGCCGGAGGTCAACTTCCGCGCCGGCATGCTCCTCGTCCCGGTGGGGATCATCAACGAGCGCCACGAGCCGCCGACGTTCTACGGCGTCGAGCGCCCGTTCGTCGACACGGTGATCATCCCCACCACCTGGTTCGAAGTCGGGGCCGGCGTGCACGGGACGCTGGGCGGCACCGTGCGGTACCGCGTCTACGCCATGGCGCCGCTCGACGCCGCCGAGTTCACCGCCGAGGAAGGCCTGCGCGGTTCGGCCCAGCACGGCGTCGAGGCGCAGGTGCGCAGCGTCGCCTGGACGGGCCGCGCCGAGTACGTCGGGATCCGCGGCCTGCAGCTCGGCGCCAGCTTCTGGACGGGCAACAGCAGCGTCACCCTGCAGACCCTCGATACGCCGACGGCGGTCATCGAGGCCGACGCCCGCTACTCGCGCGGGCGTTTCGAGGGGCGCGCCGTGTACGCGCACGCGTTCGTCGACGACGCGGCCGAGCTCAACGACGCGGTCTTTCGCCAGACCGGGATCGACCCCAACGTGGCGAGCGAGCTGCGCGGCTTCTACTTCGAGGGGGGCTACCGGGTGCTGCCGGCCGGCTTCCCCCACGACCTCGGGCTGTTCGTCCGCTACGAGAACTTCGACACCCAGCACCGCATGGACGAAGGCGGCGTGCCGCTGCCGCAGTTCGACCGCGACGCCTGGGTGCTGGGCGCCAACTACTGGCTCGACCCCGACGTCGTCATCAAGCTCGACTACTCGCACGTGCGCTCGCAAAGCGAGGTCGTCCCCGGCCCGCGCTCGCTCAACATCGGCCTCGGATGGTGGTTCTGATGCGGCGGGGCAAGGATGTGCATCGCATGCTCGGGGTTGTCGCTAGAGGTCGGCTTCGGAAGGTGGTTCTGATGCGGCGGCTCGCGATCGTCTTCAGTTGCCTGGCGCTCGCTGGGGCTTTGGCGTGCGTCACCATCCAGACGGCGGAGCCGCCGGCGGCGCCCGCGGGCCCGCCGCCCGACCGCGTCGTGCACCTGGTTGCCGAGCGCTTCCTCTTCACACCGTCGGAGATCACGGTCGCGGCCGGCACCCGGCTCGAGATCCGGCTCACCAGCGAGGACACCGACCACGGCTTCCGCATCGTCGGGCCCGGCGACATCGACGTGGTGATCCCGAAGCGGGGGCGCGGCGAGGCGGTGGTGGTCTTCGAGGCCAACGAGCCCGGCGACTACCGCTTCGAGTGCTCGCAGCTCTGTGGCGCCGGCCACAGCTACATGCGGGGGCGCATTCGCGTCACCGCGGCGGCCAGCGGCGGGCCGGCGGAAGGGGAGACGTCGGATACCCGACCACCCCTTTCCAAGAGCAATGTGCGAGGAGCTCGCCGTGAGGGCGGCCATCGATGAGGGTTTCCGTGAAGCGATCGGGAGGAGGCGTCCGATGAGATTCCCCGTGATGCGAGAGAGTCTCTGCGTGGTTCTCGCCGTGATGGCGATCATGGCCGCCGCGTGGCAGGCCGGTGCGCAGTCCGGGACGGTTGCACCGGGCCAGCCGATGGCCGGCGTCACCCCGCACGAGTTCGAGCGCTTTCGTCTCGGCCTGGAGGACTTCCTCGAGCTCGAGACTGCCGAGGAAGGCCTGGGCCCCGCCTTCAACGGCGCGAGCTGCGCGATCTGCCACAACATCCCGGCGGTGGGCGGCGCCGGTCTGATCGCCGAGATGCACGCCGGCATCCGCGACGACCTCGGCCGCTTCAAGCCCGCGTACGCCACCGAGGTCGACGAGGGCGGCACGCTCTTCCAGCTCTTCTCGGTGCCCGGACACGCCTGCCAGCCGGTGCCGCCGCCGGAGGCCAACGTCGTCGCCCGGCGCGTCTCCATTCCGCTGTTCGGCGCCGGCCTGGTGGAGGCCATCCCCGACTCCGCGATCGCCGCGCGCGCCGATCCCCACGACGTCGACTTCGACGGTATCCGCGGCCGGCCCGCCCTGGTGCGCGACCTGTCGAGCGGCCAGATGCGCGTCGGCCGCTTCGGCTGGAAGGCGCAGCACGCCACCCTGCGGGTGTTCGCCGCGGACGCCTACCGCAACGAGATGGGCATCACCAACGAGCTGTTTCCCGAGGAGCTCGCCCTCGGCATCCCTTACGACAGGATGCTGCTGTGCGACCGGATACCCGATCCCGAGGACGTCACCGACCCGCGAACCGGCCTCAGCGGCATCGACAACTTCGAGGCGTTCATGAAGTTTCTCGCGCCGCCGGCGCGCGCCGGCATCAGCGAGGTCGTTCGCATGGGCGAGGGCGTGTTCACCGCCATCGGCTGCGCCCGCTGCCACGTTCCCACGCTGCACACCGGACCGTCGGACAACCCGCTCTTCGACCGCCGTCCGGTACCGCTGTTCTCCGACCTGCTGCTGCACGACGTCGGCACCGGCGACGGCATCGCCCAGGCGGCGGCGGCGCCCAACGAGATCCGTACGCCGGCGCTCTGGGGGTTGCGCTTCCGCCGCGTCCTGTTGCACGACGGCTCCGCCGGCTCCGTCCGGGAAGCCATCGAGCGACACGCCGTGGAGGCGGCGTCGGCGCGCGACGCGTTCGGCGCGCTGGACGAGGGCAGCCGCCGGGCGCTGCTGGCCTTTCTGGCGTCTCTATGACCTGCGCTCTTCGATTGATTCCCGGCTGTCGTGAGCAGCCTTGAGCTCAGGCAGCCACGTCTCTCCAACCGGGGCGCGCCGCACAGATGCTGGCGAGCGTCAAGACATCGACCGCATCAGCCCTCGACGAACGTGACGTCCAGGTTGCGGCGCAGCTCGACGTACAGCGGCGTGTCCACGGGCAGCTCTACCTGCTCGCCCTTGGTGGCGGCGAAGGTGCCGCCGCCGCCCACCAGGATGCCGATGAGCGCGCCCTTCTTGCCGCCGAGGATGCCGCCGACCACGCCGCCGAGGCCGGCGCCGATGGCAACCTCCTTGAGGTCTTCCTTGACGCTGTCGCGGCCCTCGAGGCGCTCCTCGTCGGCCGTCACCACGGCATCCAGCGCCAGCACGTCTCCGTTGAGCTGCACGGTATCGGCCTCGAGCACGAGGCGGCCGCCCTTGTTGGGCCGCCGGGCGCGCTCCACCTCCGACAGGTAGCCCCAGACGCGGGTGCCGGCCGGCAGAACCTCGACGCCATCGACCCAGACGGCCTCGCCGATGCTCATCGAAAAGGTGTCGCCGACCTCGGCGTCGGCCGAGCTCAGGGGCCGGTCGAGACGCGTCGAGATGCGCGTGCCGGCGGGCACCGAGACCACGATGGTGCGCGGCTCGGCGGGCGCCGGCGCGGGATATCGATCGACCGGCTCCTGCCCCGGCGGGGTGCTCGCCGGCTCGGCGGGACGATCCGCGTGCGAGCCGTTTTGCGCGGGCACGTCGCGACGCGGCTCGGCGCTCGCCTCCGCGGGCTGCGGGCGGCTCACGACGGGCTCGTAGCGCGTCTCGGCCGGCTGCGAACGGGTCGGGACGGGCGCCGGCGACCACGACGCGGCGGCGTCGATGCCGGCCCGGTCGCCCTCGCCCGCTTCGGCGGCCAGCGGCATCCCCGCGACGCCGTCCGCCCTCGCCACGTCGTTCCCCGCCATCGCAGCGGCGCCCGGCGCCCTACCGCCGGCGCTGCCGTAGCCGATCGCCACGCCGGCGACCAGCGCCACGGCGATGCCCACTGACCCGAAGATCCATCCGTTTCGACCGCTTTCGTTCACGCTCACGATCCATCCTCCTGGGACCCGCTGTCGCGGCGCCCGTCAACCCCGGTGCGCGCAACGCGAGCCATGTACTCTGTAAGAGCAATGCGCGTGCCAATCCCCGATTCGCCACCAGTCCCGTGTCGAGACCCTGCCGGGGAGCGGGTTTATCCGAAAGCGACCTGCCCGGAAACCGACCGCTGACCGTCATTCGACGGCCGGTCAGCGCCAATTGTGTTCGCTATTCGTCACTCGATGGGAGAGACGAGGGAGGAACGCACCTTAACGGGCCTCGCGCCGTTCACCGTTCGTCACACCTGGCCCGGTAACCGCCACGACAACGACCCGTTCAGCCACGGCGACCCCGTGGCCACGGACAGGTCGGGCAGCGGACGAAGGTCTTCGGCGACGCTGCCCTCGCGGATCGAGCGCAGGCCCATGGATCGATTCCACGGCATGGCATCCCGATCGGGGACCTGCCCGTCGAGAAGAAAGATACGGTCGTCGTGGGCGGAGAGCGCGCTGACGGTACCCAGAAGATAGGGCGCCTCTCCGGTTTCGACGCCGATCGATGCCTCCTCCACGAGCGTCGCCGTGCCGCCCCAAACGGATCCCGCCGGTGGCGCGAGCGCCGGCATCACGGGGACCGCCCTTCCTCCCCCGGCAGCATCAGCCGGTAGCGCTTCACCATGACCGTGCCGGCATCGTCCAGCGCCACCGCCACCACGGTGTCGCCATTGATAAACGGTCGGGAGACGACGGGAACGCCCTCGACGTTGCCGAGGTAGCGACCATCGCGGCCGAAGACGTCGAAGATCATCTCGCCGAACAGGCACCGCAGGTAGTCGGCCGGGTCGCGTGCCGCGGCCATCTGCTCGGGCTCCAGCGTGCAGGTGGCTGGAGGGAGCGGACCGTGGCGCATGAGCGAGATCTCACCGGAGGCGGCGGGCTGGAATCCGAAATAGGCGAGCTTGTGGTCGGGGATGTTCTCGCCGTTCCAGCTCAGGTCCGCCGGTCTGAATGCCGCGAGCGTGGCCCGCCGCCAGAAATCGGTTTCTGCCGCCGTCACGGGCACGGGATCCCAGAACCGTTCGACGACGGTGGTCCTTCCATCCGGATGGATGATGCGAAACCGGTAGCGATCCGACGCCCCGACGATCAGCGATTCATCGTAGGCGAGCGTCCAGGTGGCGGTCGCCGCGAACGGGACCTCCTCGATGTCGCGCCCGTTCGCGCGGATGACGCGCCGGTCGTACTCGATCTCCGGAACCAGGATCGGCTCGCCTACCGGTCCATCGACCGTATGGACGCGCACTCCGGTGCGGCTCGATTGCCCGTCCTCATCGACCACACGCACCTGCAGCCACTGGCGCCGCCGCCACCCACGTACCCTCGTGTCACCATCCCATACCTCCCGGCAAGTCGAGCGCCCAGCGAGACGAAGAACCCGACGCGACGACATAGACGCGCCGGATGGACGGATCGACCGCGAACCAGCGCGGTCCAACGGATGGCTCGCCGTCCCGAAGCGCCGGGTAGCGAATCCGTCGCGCTATCCTACCTGCTGCGGACCATCGGTTCGGAAAGCGCCGGACCAAACGCCGCCGAACTGCGCCGACGAGAAGGCTGCCCAGACGTGCTCGGGCGTCGTCCCGATCGGTCTGCTCTACCTCCTCAACGAGCTCGAGGTCCCGCACCATATGCTCGGGCAGTCGCGCGGCTACCGTTCGCTTCTTCTTCATTTCGTCTCTCTCGCTTTCATCAGCACTTCCGCAACCACGGCGGCGATGAACCCACGCCATGGCGACACCGAGCAGTCCTCCCGCGACGCCGACTCGCGGCGGCCAATGCCTCAGCCGCCGGTCAACAGCGCTGCGCAGCGGGCGCTACGCTGCCTCCGGTCGACCGCGACGATCAGCGGCCGCCGCGCCCGCCTCTCGCTCCGCCCGGCAGCGGCTTGCGCGGCAGCAGCTCGTCGCGATTGGCGGTGTGGTAGACGAACGACGCCACGATCACGGCGTTCTTGATCATGTCCTCGGCCTGGACGCGCTCGTAGACGTCCATGCTGGAGTGGTGCGTGCGGCTGTTGTACTCCACCGGGTCCTGGATGAACTGGAAGCCCGGCAAGCCGACCGCATCGAACGCCAGGTGGTCGGTGCCGCCGGTGTTGCGGATGCTCAGCGTCGTCATGCCGATGTTCGCGAAGGGCGCCATCCACGCCTGGAACACGGGCGCGATCGCCTCGTTGCCCTGCAGGTAGACGCCGCGGATCGCCCCGGTGCCGTTGTCGACGTTGTAGTAGGCGGAGAACTCGGCGTGATCGGGCAGCAGCGCCATGCTGGCGCGGTCGCCGAAGTGATCGGCGACGTAGGCGCGCGAGCCGAGCAGCCCCTGCTCCTCGCCGGTCCACAGGCCCATCCGCACGGTGCGGCGCAGCGGCAGGCCGGTGGCGGCGAGGATGCGCATCGCTTCCATCATGACGGCCGACCCGGCGGCGTTGTCGGTGGCGCCGGTGCCGCCGTGCCAGGAGTCGAAGTGGGCGCCGAGCATGACGAGCTCACCGGCGAGATCGGTACCGGGGATCTCAGCGATCACGTTGAACGCGTCGAGGTCGTCGTCGTAGAAGGTGTTGTCGACCTCCATCTCCATCACCACCGGGACGCCCTTCTCGAGGGTGCGGTAGATGCGGCCGTAGTGCTCGACGGCGAGCACCACCTGCGCGGCCACCGCCGGGGCATCGAGGTTGCGCGAGCCGCCGCTGCCGACGAACACCGTGCCGCCCGTTCCCCGGCCCGGATCGATCAGCGCGGCGACGTCTTCCTGGACGAAGAACTCGTTGCGACGGGCGGCGAAGCTGGGTCCGCCGCCGCCTCCACCGCGGCCGCCGCGGCCGCCGCGGGCGCCGCTCGGCACCGGAATTGGCGCGGTGGCTCGCGCCGACAGGTCTTCATCGGTGAGACGCCGCGCGGGCGGCTCCCACAGCGCCTCGACCGCCGGCATCGCCGAGGTCAGCACGAACTTGCCCTGCAGCTTGCCGGCCCAGGTCTCGAAGTCGTCCTCGTTATCGATGATCGCGATGACCGCCTCGCCGCGCACCAGGCCGTCGGTTCCCGGCGTCCACGCCTTCGGGTACCCGATGATCGGGTAGGGGGTGGGCTCGAGGACGTAGGCGGCGAACTTGTCGTTCGTCCAGCCGCGGCCGAATGGGCCCCACGTCTCGAGGGAGACCTCGGTGATGCCGTTGTCCCGGAGCCATTCGAGGGCCCAGTCGGCGGCGCTCTTCAGGCCCGGCGAGCCGGTAAGCCGCGGCCCGTGGACGTCGGTCAGCCAGCTCATCACCTCCATGACCTGCGAGCGCTGGAAGCCTTCTTCTTTGATCTTGAAGATGGCGTCGAGATCGACAGGCTCGGCGCTCTGGCCGGCACCGGCGACCGGCGCCGACAGCAGCGCCGAAACCAGGATCATGACGACGAGCGCCGAAAGGGCGACACGGCGCCCGGCGCGAAGCTCGAAAGATCGCATTGCGACTCCTCCCCGTTGCCTGCGGGGTCCCCGGCGGATGCGGGAAAACCCCCGCGAGAACTTCCAGAGTAGCCGGATCGTCACATCGGCGATCGCATGACCTGCTCCGTTTGGGCCTAGCCTAAAACAGGACAGGCAAATCCGCAATTAGGGCCGCGTGTTTGGGTCGGATCCATAACAACCATCGGCCTCCGGTGCGGGTAGGTGGGAAACGGCTGCAATCAGCGATCCCGCACAATCAACCGGTAGGTGGGATGCGGCTGCAATCAGCGATCCGGCAATCAACGGACCACGGAGGGGCAGGCGAGAAACCCCTCGTCGAATCGGCCCGCGCCAGCGTCAAAAGGTTAGAAGGCGCCCGCCCGCCGCCCGCCGCGCGCAGGGGGGCAGAGCCTGGTGTGGCTCGTATCGTTCTCGCCCGGCCCGGCCGCTCGTCGCGTGCCGCGGGCAGAGCTCTCCGCGCCGTGCGCCGCCCAAGAAAAGGAGGAGAAATGCCCCGTCCCGCCGCAGTCTCCGCGATCCACTCGCCGCCCCGTATCGCCGAGCGTGTCGTCGCCGTCAGCGTCGCTTGCCTTCTCATCGCCATCCCGGCTTCAGCTTCGGCCCCTCCAGCTCGAGACTCCGTGTCCCAAGATCCGGGGCAGGCGGCCGCCATTCGCACGGGCGTTGTCGAGGCCTCGTGGGCGTGGGAGCCGGCGGAGCCGGTGCCGCCGCCGTCGTACGTCGAGGCCCCGGAGAGCCTCACCCGCACGGTGCCGGCATTTCCGACCGCCGCGACCCGCGCCGGCGTCCAGGGCCTCGTGATCATCGAAGCAACGATCGACGAGCAGGGCCGGGTCGCCGCTCCGCGGCTGATCCGCTCGCTTCCCGACGACACGCTGAACCGGGCGGCCCTCGAGGCGCTCGACACGTGGCGCTTCCGGCCCGCGAGGCTCGGCGGCGCGCCCACGGCGGTAGACGGGATTTTCACCTTCAGCTTCAGCATCCGCGCTCCGGAGGCGGCGCCGGCGGCGGGCCTGCGCTCCGAAGCGGTCGCGTTGGGTACCGAAGGCCTCGTGGCGCCGCGCGTGCTTGCCCGCCAGATGCCGGAGTACACGACGGCGGCCCGGGAAGCGGGGATCGAGGGCGACGTGTACGTCGAAGCCGTCGTCACCGCGCGCGGGGAGCTCGCCGAGCCCGTCCTCATCCGTGGGGTCGGCGACGAAGAGCTGAACCGGCGCGCCATCGCGGCGCTCTCGAGCTGGCGATTCGACCCCGGGACCGTCGACGGGGAGCCCGTGCCGGTCCTCGCCCTCTTCACCGTGACCTACCGGATCGAGCGGAGCCGTTGAGCTTGCGGCCCACCAGGCCGACCGCTGTTCTCCTGGCGTTCGCGGCGATCCCGCTCGCCGTCGCCGTCGGATCGATGGCCGCGTGCAGCTCCATGGGCGGCGCCGACCTGGAGTTCGCCGACTGGCTGCTGCCGGTTCCCGAGGGCACGCCGATCAAGGAGTACGCCCCGGTCGCCGTCGAGGAGCGCGATCCCGACGCCGTTCGCCTGGTCGAGGACCTGGTGATCGGCGGCGACCCGTACGACGAGCAGACGCTCTTTTACGGCGCCGGAGCGATCGTCGCCTCGCCCGCCGGCGACATCTTCGTCATCGACCGCGGCAACAACCGCATCCAGATGTTCGGCCCCGACGGCGCCTACGAGAGGACCCTCGGCAAGGCGGGCCAGGGGCCCGGCGAGTTCGCCGGTCTCTACAACATGATCATCTCCGAGGGGCGGCTCGTCGTGTACGACTCGCGCAACCGCCGCTACAGCTACTGGACGCTGGATGGCGAGCACATCGGCGACCACGTGCCGACGCAGCAGGCCTCACCCCAGTCGATGGAGGCGCTCGCCGACGGCAGCTTCGTGTCGATGTTCACCGAGCGAGACGAGGATCGAACCGGCCGTCGCGTGGCAGGCTTTTCGTCTTTCCGGCGATCGAGCGGGTGAGCCAGGCGCCGCCCGAGTCGGTGCCGGTCGACGTCTATTCACCCGACGGCGAGCTGCTGGCGGCCGGCATCGTGCCACAGACCTGGACCTACGCCCGCGGCGACCACGTCTACGCCCTGCGCGGCGACGCCGACCTCGATCAAACGACCGTCGTCCGCTACCGACTCGAGGTTCGCGAGCAATAGGCGGCGCACACGCTCCCGACGCGTCGATCCGGAGCGATCGCGAGCAAGGCCTTGAAGGTTGGGGTCGGTCTTTGCGGAAGTTCGCCGGAAGCGAGGCACCCCAGCCGCTACCGGAACGTAGGTGGAAGCTCAGCGTCGGCCGAGGCGCCACGGGACGGCCTCGCCGCTGCGTACCCAGGGGCTGACCAGGGCGTCTCGCATGCGAACCACGGCGCGTCGCACGAGGCGAAGCGATCGGGGAGCGAGCTCACCCCAGATCGCCAGCAAGAGCACACGGAGCACCGCACGGTCGAGCGGGAAAAGGCGCATCCTCCGGAGGTGGGAGTGGATCCCTGGACGCTGCCCCGCCCACAGCCGCAGCAGGCCCAGCCCGGCCAGGGTCTGCGGTCGTAGCCTGGCGTCACTGTAGGCGTGCATGAGCAGCTCGGAGTAGTCCGCGCCGGACCGGAAGAGCTCTAGACAGTCCATCATCCGTTCCGAACCGGAAAAGAACGGCGTCTCTCCGCGCGCACGGGTCGAGGTCTCGTGGAAGCGATACGAGTAGAGGACATCGGGAAGCACGAGGATCGGGCCGAGCGCGGCCATCCGCAAGTAGAGGTCCAGGTCTTCCCAAAACACACAGCGGGTGCGGTATCCACCCAGCCGCGCGAAGAACGAGCGACGAAACATGATCGAGCCATGGGGGAACGGAACCGACACAGCCGGCCACGGCGCGGGCCTCATGAGAAGCCACCGGTCGCGCGGCCTCACGCGCTGGCCCGCGGCATCGATCCCCTCCCAGAGCGTCCCCAAGATCGCCGCCTCCGGACGGTTCCTGAACACGTCCCACTGGGCTCGCAGCCGGTCCGGATGGGCGATGTCATCGGCATCCATGCGGGCGCAGACCTCGGCCCGCGCTTCCCGCACCACTCGGTTCCCGGCGGCGGCGGCACCGCCGCGCTGCGCACTCTCGATCAGCCGGATACGCGCGTCGCGGCGCGCCCACCCACGGAGACACTCCCGGCTGTCGTCAGTCGAGCCATCGTCCAGGATGACGAGCTCGAAGTCGGTAAACGTCTGGCCGAGGACGCTCTCGATGCTGGCCGCGAGGTAAGGGCCGGCGTCATGCACCGGCATGACGACGCTCAGCGACGGGGGCACAGGGCCTCCAGTGCGTCTGACCGGAACCGGTGCAGCTTTTTCGAGTGCACGTGCAGCGTGGCGAGCGGAAAGGCACGCTCGCCCCGGACCACAGCCGGAACGGCGAGACCTCGCGGTCGTACGACCCGGTACCGATACCGGCTGGGGTCGTCGGCGCAACTTTCGTTGACAAAGCCGTTCGGTCGCGCCATCCCCCCGCGTCGCCACCGGATCCAGCGCAGGACGACGTTGCGATGATGAGAAGGGTCGATCCCGCCGAGATATTGACCGAACCGCGCTCCGTCGAAGAGCCATCCCCCCCGGGGCAGGGCCACGGGCACAGTGACGCACAGCAGGCTCACCGTGGCTTCGGCCTCTTCGACGACCGGCGGGAGCGTCGGCAGGTCCTGCACGAGGTCGGGGAATGAGCGTCTGAACGTCGCGAAGCGCACCATGTCATTCTGGGGGGCGGTCGGATCCTCGGCCAGCACCAGGTCCGTGAACGCGTCGAGAGCCGCGCGCGAGCCCACGTCGACGACGCCCGGGATGGCCCGCTCCGGGCTCTCGAAGACCGCAGCCAGGCGGGGCGAGCCGAAAGGCGCATCTCGCCCGATCTCCGTCAGCGGTGCATAGAGCAGGACGTCGTTCTCGAGATGGGTCAGCCGCGCGACGTCTTCTCGCTCCATGAACGCCCGAAGCACGAAGAAGCGCTCCGACGTCCGCATCCAGAACGCCCCACGGGCGTCCGGCCGGCTCCTGAAGGCGCGCAGGCGGGAGTCATCATCGAGCACGCCCACGTGATAGGTCTGGACGCCAAGCGCAGACGCGAAGGAGCGCCAGGCGGAGAGCCGCTGATCGTGGAGCAACACCACCGGCAGATCGGGGTTCGACTGCCGCGTCTGCCCAAGGGCCTCCTTCAGGTAAGCGGGCGTGCCCCCAAGCGCGACGAATGCGATCATGGCCCGGCCTCACGCAGGCGCGCGATCCGCTGCTCCCAGAAGTCGGCCCACAGCCAGGGCAGTGCGGAGGGGCGGCGCGGCGCGGCCTCCGAGAAGCGCGCGAGATCGTCGGTCGTCCAGGATACGACCTCTTCCCAATCGTCGATCTCGAGCGTGGGGATCCCCTCGGCGCGAAGCGACTCGGACCAGCACGTCCGGCGGGTGATAGGGATCGCATCAGCGTACAGCGCCTCCCAGAGGCGGTGGGTGTCGACGCCGTTGCCACGGGGCGCGGCCACGAAGCGGTACTCCCGGATTCGCTCCTGGAAGCGGTGAGGGGACACTCGATCGAAGACGTCCACACATGGCGAAGAAGCCAGGCGTTCGAGCAAGTTCACCCTCTCCGGCGTGGTGATCGCGAATGAAGCCAGAATCCGCACCCTTTTGGCCGCCACCTCGGCCTCCGTGCACCGACGGAAGTGGCGGCGAACGCCGTTTTGTCCGAGGGACTGGTTCTCGAGCCCGATCGGGAGCGGTTGCACGAGATCGCTCCTGACGAGTACGTTCTGTGCGAACCAGGTTCGTAGCTGCGGGGGGAGGCCCGCGGGCACCTCGAGGATTTCGAGGTCCGAGTTGCCGGTCACAAGGACACGACACGCGGAGGCGTGGCGCGAGTGGTCGGCCAGAAACTCCGCCAAACAGTCCGTCTTCACGAAAAGGCTGCGGGCCGTGCGCAAGGCCGCTCGGAATCGGCGCCTCGTGTCCGAGTCGTCGTCGAGGCTTGCGTCGCAGAGCGACCGGAAGAAGTCGCCCGAGAGGTAGGGGGTGTTGAGAGTCCGGCGATAACGCGAGCGCTGCCAGCGGCGCGCCAGACGGCCCACGATTAGACGGGCCCTCATGACCGCTCCGCGCTCCCCAAGAGCTGCGCGTAGAAGGGGCTCTGCCGACGTACGTCGGCGTGAGTGCCCGCGGACGTGAGCCTGCCGTGCTCCAGCACGATCACCTGGTCACATCCGGCGATCGCCGACGGCCGGTGAGTCACCACCACGACCGTGCGCGACCTTTCGGACCGCCGGGCGCTGTCGAGCACTTGGGCCTCGCCCTCGGGGTCGAGCGCCGAGGTGGCCTCGTCGAGCACCAGAAGATCGGGATCAAGGTAGAGAGCCCGCGCGATGGCCAGTCGTTGTCGCTGGCCGCCGCTCAGCCCCGAGCCGCGCTCTCCGACCAGAGTGATCAAACCGTCGCGCTGTGTCTCGACATAGTCCAGGAGTCCGACGTCTTGCAGTACATGCCTCAGACGGGCTTCGTCGCCATTGCCGAAGAGCGCAACGTTGCGTCGAATCGAGTCGTTGAAGACATACGGCTCCTGAGACACCACCCCGACGCGCGACCGCCACTCTGGACCCAAGGCGGCGAGCGGACGGCCGTCCACGAGCACTTCACCGAAGGTCGGCGACAAGAGACCGAGCAGTAGATCGACGAGCGTGCTCTTCCCGGAACCGCTGGGCCCGACCACGGCCACGAAGGAGCCCGGCTCGATCCGCACGGTGACGTCACGAAGAGCCGGGCGCCGGGCGCCCTCGTAGCAGGAGGAGACGTCGCGAAGCTCGATGGAGCAGGGTGAGCGGGAACGAGCGGCGCGGCGTGAAGGCGCCGAGCCTGGACCTTCGTGATGCTGCGTCCCCGCTGCAACCAGATCCTGAAGCACGGCATCCAGGATCGGCAGTCCGGACCGGAGCGTGCTCAGGCTCGAGGCGATCCGGGCCGCGAGAGGGTTCAAGCGCAGCATGGCGTAGCCGAAGAGGCCGAGGGTGGCGAGTAGGCCGGGCCTGTCGAGGCCCAGGCCCACGGCCGCGACCAGGAGCCCGGCCAGCACGGTCATGGAGGCGGCCTCGAGGACCAGCCGAGGCAGCTCGAGAAGCGGGGCTCGGCGGCGGATCGCCGCTCCGATGGCCTCTCGCTCCTCCCGGTAGCTGGCGACCACGGCCGCTTCATGGCCCCTGAGCGTGATCTCGCGGCGGCCGTGCAGGACCTGCTCCACGAAGGTGTAGACGGCACGCTCATGCGCGTCGATCCTCAAGCTCAGCCGGTAGAGGCGCGGGTGGACCATGCGAATGAGCAGGACGCTTGTGGCCAGGACCAGGGCTGCCGCTATCAGGGTCCCCCGCGGGGAGGCCGCCACCATGACCACGAGCACGGCTCCGATCACAAGACCGTCGGCCAGGACGACTAATGTGGGCCGCAGCACGCGTTCCACCACTTCGTTCGACAGGTGCAGGACCCGTCTTTGCAGCTCGGCGACACCTCGCGGTCGGAAGCGGGCGTACGGCATCCACACGTAGTAGGAAAAGAGGGACTCCCCGATGAAGGCGGCCGTGGAGGCCCCCGCGGTCGCGGTGGCCGCGCTCAGGGCGAAGGTGAGGCCGCCGCGCAGGAAGAAGACGGCTCCGACCACGGCCGTGGCGAGAAGGGCGGAGGTGAGCCCCGAGACCTGGAACGTCGCCCAGGGGAGCGCGACGGCCGGAGCCTCGCCTCCGGCCCCCGTGGCCACGCGGGTCATGCTCAGGATCACGGCCGCCATCAGCAGCTCGGCGGCGGAGCACAGCCCGCCGAGCACCAAGAGAGCGATCCAGCTGCGACGCAGCCGCGCGGGGAGGAGGAAATAGAGGCGCCGCGCCTCGGCCCAGGCCCGGGCCGCGGTGAGGACCGGCGGCTCCCGCCCGTTCATAGGCGCACCCATCGCTCCGGAACCACGGCGTCGTCCTCGGCACCCTGAAACCACCGGCGGGGCGCGATCACGAGGTCCGAGGGCGCGAGCCATGCCCCCCACCAGCCAAACGAGCTGTTGGCGATAATGTGGGCACGGCAGCGCGACATGAGGTAGAGGTCTTCGTGGGCCTCCCCGTCGCCCGCCATGATGCGGCGGCGGGACGCCACCAGGTGGGCGGCGACCCAGGCGGGATCGTCCGAAAAGAGGAGGAAGGTTGCCTCGGGGTGGCGATCCAGCACTCGCGCGATGGCCGCCTCGTAGTAGTCGAGCCCGCACAGGCCGTGATAGGCGCGCGTCGTTGGGACGGACGCGTAGTCGCCGCGGCGAACGTGGATCGCCACCGGATACTCCAGGCTCTCGATCTCCGCCTCCGCGCCAGCCGTCGCCGGGCCCACCGCGCGCAGCGTGAGGTCCGCGCGGATCCGGTCCGCGTTGGATTCGAAGTATCGCTCGGACTGCCAGAACCCCTCGAGCCAGGACCCGTCGGTCACGCGCGAGAGGACGTCAGAGAAGGTCGGCTCCTGATGCACGACGGGACGCATCCCCCGCATCGCCGGACGGCAGAACCAGGCCGCCCCGGCGTCCATGAAGCCCCGCGCCCGCGCGCGCCAGCCGAACCGAAGGCTCCCTCCGTGCACTCCCCGCA
>Ga0302046_10000949_pt1 | contig 27689 bp, 19 predicted proteins | sample RVTome_11_FD_200261 | JGI IMG/M metagenome (GOLD analysis project Ga0302046, IMG submission 200261) | Soil microbial communities from uranium-contaminated site in the Upper Colorado River Basin, Wyoming, United States - RVT147D111 (version 2) ... | reverse complement strand
CCTCGCGCGCGTCGGCGGCGCCCACCCAGGCCTGCACCATCGCATCGAGGTCGGCGCGCCGGGCCAGGCGCGAGGCCATCGTGGGGAACTCGGCCGAGAGCTCCGGGCGGCCCATGGCGGCGGCCAGGCGCTCGAACATCCGGTCGTTGGTGCAGGCGATCGCCAGCCACCGTCCGTCGCGGGCGCGGTAGTGGTCGTGGGGCACGACGTACTCGGTCCCGGAACCGATGCGTTCGCGGACGTGGCCGCTGGCGCCGTAAACCGGGATCAGCTCGTCCAGCATCCGCAGCATGGGCTCGTAGAGGCCGATGTCCACCACCTGCCCCTGGCCGCTACGGCGCCGGTGCTCGAGCGCCACCAGCGCCCCGAAGGCGCCGAGGGCGCCGGCCAGGTAATCGGGGATCGTCGGGGTGCCCGGCGACACCGGCGGCCGGTCGGGGTAACCGGAGAGATAGGAGATCCCGCTCATGGCCGCCGCGATGCGGCCAAAGCCGGGACGCTCGCGATACGGCCCCGTCTGGCCGAAGGCGGAGATGCGCACCATCACCAGGGCCGGATTGACCGATCGCAGGTCGTCCCACCCGAGGCCCCAGCGCTCCATCGTTCCCGGCCGGAAGTTCTCGGCCAGGACGTCCACGCCCCGGGCCAGCCGCCTGACCAGCGCCTGGCCCTCGGGTTCCCGAAGGTTGCAGGTGATCGACTTCTTGTTGCGCGACTCGGCGAGCCACCAGTAGGAGAGGCCGGGCGCCGCCGCCGTGCCGAGCCGGCGGAGGTCGTCGCCGCGGCCGGGCTGCTCCACCTTGACGACCTCGGCACCGAACTCGCCCAGCAGCGTGCAGCAGAAGGGCGCGGCCACGAAGGTCGCGAGGTCGAGCACCGTGAGGCCGTCGAGCGCCGTGGGCACGCGGCCCACGTGTAACGCAGGTCGGCCGCCGATTTCAAGCGGCCTATGCGTCGGCGAAGATCCTGAGCTTCTCCGTGCGGGTGGGATGCCGCATGCGCTTGAGCGCCTTGGCCTCGATCTGCCGGATGCGCTCGCGGGTGACGCGAAACTCCTGGCCGACCTCCTCCAGCGTCCAGTCGTAGCCGTCGGCCAGGCCGTAGCGCAGGCGCAGCACCCGCGCCTCGCGCGGCTTGAGCGTGTCGATCAGCGCCAGGGTGCGGGCCCGGCGCTCGGCCCCCAGCGTCGTCTCGAAGGGGGAGGCGGTCTGGCGGTCCTCGATGAAATCGCCGATCGCGCAGTCGTCGTCGTCGCCCACCGGTGTCTCCAGCGAGATGGGCTCGACGACGGCGCCCAGCGCCGCCTGCACCATGTCCACGGGCATCTGCACGCGGGCGGCGATCTCGCCGGCCACCGGCTCGCGTCCCAGTTCCTGCACGAGCTGGCGCGAGACCTTGATCAGGCGATTGATGCGCTCGATCATGTGCACCGGCAGCCGGATGGTCCGCGCCTGATCGGCGATGGCGCGGCTGACCGACTGCCGTACCCACCACGTCGCGTAGGTCGAGAACTTGTAGCCGCGGCGGTACTCGAACTTGTCGACCGCGCGGAGCAGCCCGATGTTGCCCTCCTGGATCAGGTCCAGCAGGGGCAGTCCGCGGTTGACGTGGCGCTTGGCGATCGACACCACCAGGCGCAGGTTGGCCTCCGCCATCCGGTTCTTGGCCTCGGCGGCGTCGGCCCGCGCCTGTCGGATGCGCTCGAGCACGGGCCGAAGCCGGGCGGCGTGACCGTTGGTCGCCGCGGGGATGAGCGCCTGGGCCAGCCCCGGCCGCTCGCCCTCGGAGTCGAACACCTCGTACCGGACGCGCAGGTCGCGCAGACGCGCCAGCACGCGCTGGTCGCGCCGGCGAACGTCGGCCGCGCGCTTCGCGCGGTTGCGCGGCTGCGGGCGGCGCGCCCGTCGCCCGGCCCCTTCCCGCGCGTCCAGCACCCTGAAGATCCCCGCCAGACCACGGGTCACCTGCCGGGCCAGGACCGCCCGCTGGGCGTCGCTGAGCTCCTGCTCGAGGGGATCGACGACGGCCTCGACGTCGATCTCCCGACGTGCGATCCGGCTGCCCAGCTCCCGCAGCCCCTCCCGCCCGATCTCCGTGCCCAGCACGGCCAAGATCACCGTCTCACGCCCGGTCTCTATCCTCCGGGCGAGCTCCACCTCACGCGCGGGTGTGAGGAGGGGCACCTGCCCCATCTGTCGGAGGTAGACCCGGACCGAATCTTCGATACCTGGAGCCGACGTTTCTTCAATCACCGCCATGTCACCCCTCGCTGAGGCCATTCGCAAGTGGCGGACCATACGTCAAGTGCCATGGAAAAGTGCAATCTGTAACGCCTTGGAATTTCTACGGTCCACCAGGCATGACGGCATGCTGACACTGATCGGCCAATCTGACACTTGCCGTCAGGGCGGCTTGGTGGCTATCCTCCAGCCTGACCCCCGATGAAGCCGCTCGCCCTGGCTCTGGCAATGGCGCTGTCGCTCGCCGCCGGCCCGGATCCGGCCGACGCCGACGGCCGCCGAGGCGACGGCCGCCGCTTCCATGCTCCCCGGGGGGGATCCGGCGGACACCAGCGCCATCACCATCGCCACCATCACCGGCGCCCTCACCGCGTGCACCCTCACCGTTCCTTCTTCCCCGGTTTCGTCTTGCCGTCGGTGATCGTCGCGTCCCCGATCGTGGTGGCGCCGGCGCCCGTCTATGCTCCGCCGCCGGTCTATGCGCCGCCGGTGGTCTACGCCCCGCCGGCGTATGCGGCGCCCCCGCCCGTGCCGCGAGTCGTGGAGTTTCCGACCGGTCGCTATGAGCTGCGCGGAGACGGGGTGACGTCGCCCTACGTCTGGGTATGGATCCCCAACCCGCCGGCCGCCCCGCCGGCCCCGCCACCGGCGCCCTCGGCGCCGCCCGCACCAGCGCCCGAACCCGGCGCCTCGCGGCCGGCGCCCACGCCGGCGTCGATCTACCGGTGGACGGACGAGGCGGGCGTGACGACGTGGACGGACAGCCTGCAGAAGGTGCCAGCCCGTTTCCGCGCCGAGGCCGGCCGGTCGGCGCTCGCGCAGTCCCGCCACTAGTCCGGCTTCGGCCGGGTGCGGCTAGCGAAAGAGCGTGCGGAAGAGCAGCGTGGCGACCCGCGGCTGGTGGATCAGCGCCACGATGAGGTCGCGGTGCCAGTTGAACCGGGCCGTGCGCCGGATCAGCGGCAGCACGTCGTCCGCGCCCAGGGCGAGGACGAGCCGGTCGATCTCGGCGTCCGAGCACCGCGTCACCAGAGTGCGCAGCCAGTCGGCGACCTGCAATTCCCGGCCCAGCCGCGCCTGCCAGCGCCGCTCGTAGCCGGCCAGCACCGCCTCGTCGAATCGTCCTGCGTCGAACGCCTCCACGAGCGTCTCGGCCGCCAGCGAGGCGGTCAGCAGGCTGTAGAAGATGCCGCCGCCGGTCGTCGGCTTCGTGAACCCGCCCGCGTCGCCGACCACGAGCAGGCGGTCGGTGAAGGTCCGCGCGATCGGCCGCAGCGGCAGCAGTCGCCGGATCGGCGGCGGGGGCTCCTCCAGCAGGCGGGCGCGCAGGTCCGGACGCCCCAGGAACGTCTGCAGGCAGGCGCCGGCATTGCCGGCCGCCATCACGCCGATCTTCAGGCGCGCACGCCCGTCCCGCACGATCGGCACCGCCCACGCGAATCCGTCGGGGGCGACGGTCCGCCCGACGTGGACCTCGACCCGATCGGAGGCGACCGATGCCACCTCGGTCTGGGCGGTGTGGATCGCCTGTCCCGGCAGCCCGAGCCCGAGCTGGCGCTGGAAGCGGTAGGAGACCCCGCAGGCCAGCACGCACGCCCGCGCCCGCACCCCGTGAGTCGCCGTGTGGATCATGACGGCTCCGGCGCCGACCTCGACGTCGAGCACGCGCGTGCCGGTGCGCACCACCGCGCCCGCCTCGGTCGCCCGACGGGCCAGCTCCGCGTCGAAGGCGGCGCGGTCGATGACGAGGATCGCCTCGCCGCCGTCGCCGGGCCACTCGTGGTCGCTCGACGCGCCGTTCGGCGCGATCAGGCGGGCGCGCGAGAGCCGGTTGAGGACGACGTCGTCCGGGATCTTGGCCAGCTCGGCCGCCTCCAGCGAGATGATCCCGGTGCAGTGGGCGGGTTCGCCGATCGTGGAATGTTCCTCGAGGAGCAGGACGTCGAGCCCGGATTCGGCCAGGCGCGCCGCGGTGAGCAGCCCGGCCGGCCCTCCACCGAGGATGGCGACGTCGATCACCCCGCGATTATACGGGGCGCGCCGACCTCGCCCAACGTTTCGGCCTCGGGCCACCGCCGGCGCGCGGCCGGTTCAGAACTTCGCCCCGCGCCGCTCCCAGGTTCCACGGGCGGTGATCCAGAACGACAGGAGGATGAGGCGCACGTCCAGCCACAGGCTGCGGCGGCGGATGTAGAGCACGTCGTAGCGGAACTTGTGGCGCCGGGGGACGTCGCGGTCGGCGTAGACCTGCGCCAGCCCGGTCAGGCCGGGCACCACGCGATGGCGCGCCTCGTAGCCGGGGACCTTCTCGATCGGCACCGCCTCGCCGGGGCCGCTCACCTCGATCTCCTCGGGCATCAACGCGCGGGGTCCCACGACGCTCATGTCGCCGCGCAGGATGCTCCACAGCTGGGGCAGTTCGTCCAGGGCCGTGGCGCGCAGCAGGCGCCCGACCCGCGTGACGCGCGCGTCGGCGGCGGCCGCCTGGCGCGGCCCCCACCACGCCTCGGATCCTGGGATCATGGAGCGGAACTTCCAGGACTCGAATCGCCGGCCGCCGCGGCCCACGCGGGCCTGGCGGTAGAACACGGGACCCCCGTCGCCGAGCTTGACGGCGGCGGCGATGGCCAGCATGACCGGCGCGGCGGCGAGCAGGCCCAGCCCGGCCAGCAGCACGTCCAGCGCGCGCTTGGCCAGCGGCGTGCGCCACTGGTGCCGCTCGATACCCGCCGTCGCGACACCGCGAAGGAGCCGGTGGTACGCGCCGACCTGGCGGCGGCGATCGAACTCGAGCGCCGCCCGCCGGGCGTTGCCGCCGAGGCGCCGGGCCAGCGCGCGGTCCTGGTAGAGCCGCAAGATCTTGTCGGCCAGGTCCAGCGCCTTCATCGGCTCGGCCAGCAGACCGCAGTCCCAGCGGCGAGTGATGGCGGTGATCTCGCACTCCTCCTCGACCGCCGCCACGTAAGGCCGGCCGGCTGCCAGGATGCCGTAGAGCTTGCTCGGCACGATGTAGCCGGCCAGGCCGGGCCTGAGCGACACGACGAACACGTCGGCGGCACCGAGCGACTCGGACAGCCGCCGCTTGGGCGCGAAGGGCAGGAACCGGACGTTGGTGAGCCCGAGCGCCCGGACCCGCGCCAGCAACGCCGGCTTCTTCACCCCCTCGCCCACGAAGACGACCTGCAGGTCGGGCAGGTGCGCCAGCTGCGCGGCCGCCTCGACCAGGGTCTCCAGCCCCTGCGAGAGGCCGATGTTGCCGGAGTGCATGACGACGAACGCGCCGTCGAGCCCGTGGGCCCGGGCAAACCCGTTGTCGCGAGGCGTGGGGACGACGGCCTCGCAATCGACCCAGTCGGCGATGACGGTCGTGCGGGCGGGATCGGCGCCCTTGCCCTCGACCAGGCGCCGCCGCATCGTCTCGCCGATGGCGACGGTGCGCTCGGCCTGGCCCACCAGGAAGCGGTTGACCGCCTGGAGCCCGCGGTTGACGACCTCGCTCTGGAAGTCCTCCAGCAGGCGCGCCACCTCCGGGAAGACGTCCTGGTAGGCCATCACGAGTGGCACACCGAACCGGCGCGACGCGAGCCAGCCGGCCAGGCCGATGATCGGCGGGTCGGTCAGGGCCACCACGACGTCGGGCCGGGCGAGGCGCAGCCCCGCCCAGCACGCCGACAGAAAGTACGTGACGTAGTTGGCCGCCCGCCCGACGAAGCGCCGCTTGGAATAGCGTGTCCCGCGCGCGCGGACGATCACGACCCCGGCGTGCCGCTCACGCCGCGCGGCACCCGCGCCGCCCGGCGGCAGCAGCGGCACGCCCGTCACCACCGTGACCCGCCAGCCATGGTGCCGCACGAGACTCTCGCACAGCTCGGTCAAGAGCTGGCCCGTGGACGACGTGTCGGGATCGTACGACCGGTTGAAGAACGCGACGTGGAGCGGCGTCATGGATTCCGCGCCCGGCGCGGCGAGATCCGTTCGATCGTGAACCCACCGAGGACCAGGACGTCCATGCCGGTCCGGAGAAAGCAGTCCAGGGCTTCCTCGGGCCGATGCACGATCGGCTCGTTCTCGTTGAACGACGTGTTGAGCAGCACCGGCACGCCGGCCACCTTCTCGAAGGCCTTGAGCAGCGCCCAGTAGCGGGCGTTCGTCTGCCGGTTCACGGTCTGCAGCCGTCCGGAGCCGTCCACGTGGGTGACCGCCGGGATCACCGCGCGCTTGTCGGCACGGACCGGGTACACGTGCGCCATGAACGGGTCCGGCGCGGCGCCGACGAAGTACTCGTCGATCGCCTCCTCCAGGACCGAGGGCGCGAACGGACGGAACTTCTCGCGAGACTTGATCCGCGCGTTGAGGACGTCCCGCATGCCGGCGCGGCGTGGGTCGGCCAGGATGCTGCGGTTTCCGAGGGCCCGCGCTCCCCACTCCATGCGTCCCTGGAACCAGCCCACGACGCGCCCCTCGGCGAGCCGCTCGGCGGTCCAGCGGCAGAGCGCGTCCTCGTCGGGCCGCCACTCGACGCGGCAGCCCTCGGCCTCGAGACGCCCGCCAGTGGCGCTCAGCACCGCCTCGATCTGCCGGTCGTCGAACTCCGGACCCCAGTAGGGATGGTCCATGACGAAGCCGCGCGGCTTGCCGAGCAGGTGGTGCCACACGTAGAGCGCGGCTCCCAGGGCCGTCCCGCTGTCGGCGGCCGCCGGCTGCACGTAGACCTCGCGGAACGGCGTCCGTTCCCGGATCTTGCCATTCAGCACGCTGTTCATCGCGCAACCACCGGCCAGGCAGAGGCGCGACAGCCGCGTGCGGCGATGGAGCGCGTTGAGGACGTGCAGGACCGCTTCCTCGAAGACCATCTGCAGCGACGCCGCGATCGCTTCGTGGCGGGCCGTGAGCGGCTCGTCGGGCCGGCGGGCCGGGCCCAGCAACTGCTCCAGCCGCGGCGTGAAGGCGCGGCCGATCACGGGTTCCCCGCCCTCCCACGTCATGCCGACGCCCTCGGACCAGTGCCGGAAGTACGCGAGGTCGAGGGTGAACCGGCCGTCGGGCGCCAGGCGCACGAGCGTGCGGAGCCGGTCGACGTAGTCGGGCGCGCCGTACGGCGCCAGGCCCATCACCTTGTACTCGTCGCCGTAGGTCACGAAGCCCAGGTGCTGGGTGACCGCCAGGTAGAGCAGGCCCAGCGAGTGCGGGAAGCCGATCCGGCCGACCCGGTCCAGGCGGTGACCTCGACCGGTGGCCCACGACGTGCTGACGAAGTCGCCGAAGCCGTCGACGGCGCAGACGGCGGCCTGGTCGAACGGCGAGACGAGGAAGGCGCTGGCCAGGTGGGCGGGGTGGTGCTCCACGCGATGCAGCCGCCGCCGGACGGCGCCGGCGTCGAGTCCCGTCGCGTGCCCGACCGCGCTCGCGACGTCGTGCACCCGTCGGGCGTTGCGCCACCGGTCCGCGAGCAGTCCCGGCCGCGGACGGGTCCGGGCCACGAACAGCGCGCGGCGGAGGAGGTTCGCCCGCGGGTTGCGGGAGACGGCGAACGCGGCCACGGCCTCCGCACCCACGCCGCCGGTTGCGAGGCAGGCGCGGACCGCCTCCGCCGGGACGCCGGCGACATGCTTGATCCGGCTGAAGCGCTCCTCCTCGACGGCGGCCACCACGCGCCCGTCCATCAGCAGCGCCGCCGCCGCGTCGCCGTGGAACGCGTTGAGGCCGAGGATCAGCATGGATGCCCGCCCGGCCGGCGCCGGGCGACGTGGATGTGGGCGTCGACGAGCACGCGATACCAGCATCCCTGGAGGAAGTGGAAGATCAGGCCCTCGACGCCGTCCAGAAAGCCGAGCCGCACGAAATAGCGATAGCCCCAGTACGCGAAGGCGCGGGCGAACAGCGGCAGCCGCCAGAACACCCGCTCCCGAAGCCACCGCCGCCGCTCGATGGCCCCGCCGAACATCCGCGGCTGCACCCGCCGGCCCGCCGCCCCGCCCGCGAGCGTCTCCGCCGCCTCCAGTTCCGCCCACCGGAGGTGCCGGCGGCTCCACACCGAGACGTCCGCCGTCACCGTGTCGACGTAGTCGTGCCGCAGCCGCCCCACGCCGCCCTGCACCAGGAAATGCTGGTCGTAGAGGCGATCCTCGCAGTGGCCATGCTTCCACCGATAGAGCCGCAACTGGTACGAGGGGTAATGTCCGCCGTGCCGGATCCACCGCCCCATGAACACCGTCCGCCGCCGGAGCAGGAAGCCGTTGGTGTCGGGGCCGGCCGTGGCGAGCGCCTCGTTGATCTCCGTCACCAGATCCGGCAGCAGCCGCTCGTCGGCGTCCAGGTGCAGCACCCACTCGCTGCGCAGGGGAAGGTGACGCTGCGCCCAGTTCCGCTGGGCGCCATAGTGCTCGAACGGGTGCTGGACGACGGCGGCCCCGGCCCGCCGGGCGATCTCCACCGTGCGATCCGTGCTGCCGGAGTCCACGAGGAAGACCTCGCAGTCGAGCCCCCGCAGGCTGTCGAGGCACGCCGGGAGGTTGGCCTCCTCGTCGTGCGCGAGAATGACGACCGAGACCGCCGGGGATGGGCGGGACGGCGCCGGCCGCATCACCCTGCGCGGCCGGCCCTGGGCTGGACGTCGACGGGGGAATCAGTCATGACGACACCCGTCCGCTCCGCGTGATCCCGCTTCCCGCCGGCGCACCCACTCGTACATCTCTAGCAGCCCCTCCGTCATCGCGTCCATGGAAAATCGCTCCTGGACCACGCGCCGACCCCGCGCACCGAGACGTGTTCTCGACTCCGGCGCCTCGATCAGCCGGGCGATCGCGTCGGCCAGCGCCGTCGCGTCGCACGGGACCACGTATCCGGCGCCGGCCGCCGCGACTTCCCGGTGAATGCCGACGCGATCCGAGATCACGACCGGAACGCCGCACGCCATGGCCTCGACGACGGCCAGGCCGAAGTTCTCGGAGTACGAGGGGAGGACGAACAGGTCGGCGTCGGCCAGCGCCGCCAGCTTCTCGCGACCCTCGAGAAATCCGGTCCAGACGATGTCGCCCGCCACTCCACGGCGAGCGGCCTCCCGCCGGAGCGCGGCCTCGCATTCCGGCGTGCCCGTCCCCGCGACGACCAGGACGACCTTCACGTCTCCGCGACCGAGGGCGGACAGGGCGCCGATCACGAGGTCGAGACCCTTCTTGGGATCGATCCTGGACATGAACAGCACCACGGGTCGTCCGGCCAGATGAGGGGCGCGCTCGGCGAGCCAGCCGCGCGGCGGCAGGCGCTCGAACGCGCCGAGGTCGGTGCCGAGCGGCACCACCGACCCCCCGCCCGTGACTCCGAGCTCCGCCGCCTCCAGACGCTCCTGCTCCGACGTGTAGTGGACCCGGGCGGCGCGAGCCACGATCCGGCGCTCCAGCAGCCGGAACGACAGCCGCTTCAGCCAGCGTCGCCGGTGCCGCATGCCCCACCGGCCGAGGGTCCCCAGCGGCCGGACGATGTAGGGCACCCTCGCGCGATCCGCCCAGTACGCCGCTGCAGTGGGCGCCCAGGAGAAGAGGGCGTGCGCGTGGACGAGGTCGTAGCCTGCCAGGTGCCTGCCCAGCCACCCGAAGAGCGGCCACGACAGCGTGTAGGCGCGGGCCTGCCGCCGGAAGTACCAGTACGTCACGCCGTCACGGACGACCGGCACGTCGAGCGGCATGCTCAGCCGATCCGGCCCGCCGTCGTCGGTCGTGGCGACGTGCACGTCGAGCCCGGCTCTCGCGAGGCCACGGGTCATCGTCCGCACGGCGGCGCTCGGTCCCCCCCGTACCGGCGCCACCGACGGGATGACGTGCAGGACTCTCGTCGGCCTAGCCATCCAGCATGCCGGCGTCCCTGAGCGCGTCCTCGAGCCGAAGCTGGAAGTGCGCGGCGGTGAACGCCTGCTCGTACCGCCGGCGGGCCTGGCCGGCCAGCCGCTCCCACGCCACGCCGGCGCCCAGGAGCCGGCACAGCCCGTCGGTCAACTCACCGGGGTCATCCGGGCGCACCGCAACCCCCGCTTCGGGCGGGTTCACGACTTCACGGCCGGCGTCCTCGGTCCCGACCAGGCACGGCCGGCCCAGGCGCATCGCCTCCAGATACACCAGCCCGAACCCCTCGGACCGGCTCGGCATCGCCAGGCAGCGGCACCGCGTCAGCAGCGCCTGCTTGTCCAGCTCGGACACGGTGCCGACGAATCGGATCGCGGCGCCCGGAGGGCCGAGCGCACGCGCGTTCGACTCCAGGTCCGGCCGGAGGTCGCCGTCGCCGGCGATCCACAACTCCGCGTCGGGACGCCTGGCGAGCACGCGTGGCCACGCGCGGATGACCTCGCGATGGCCCTTGTAATCCTCGCTCGTGACCAGGCGGCTGAGCATCAGGACGATCGGGCGAGAATCGGGGGCGGGCAGCGGGCCCACCACCGGCGAGCCGACGCCGAGCTGGACCGTGCGGGGCCTGACCGCCGACCACTCGGGGTTGAACCGCAGGAACTCCCGCCAGGTGTGCGTGCTGTTGGTCAGGAAGACGTCCACGCGGCGCAGGAGCCGCCGGCTCCAGGGATCGAGCCGCCGCCACGCTTCGATGCCGTGCAGGAACAGCCCGATACGGGCGCGCCGGAGACGGAGAAACGGAAGCAGCTTCAGGAGGCCGAGGTGCCAGATCAACGCACCGCGATCCGGCCACGGCATGGTCGCGGCGAGCAGCGCCGCCCCCACCTTCGATCGCGCGTGGATCACCGTGGCCCGCGCGCCCTCGTCGACGTCCGGCACGACCGCCCCGTAGCAGAACAGCCGGGCGGTGTCCCGGCTGCGGTGCGGACTCGAGAGCCTCTCCCAGGCGAGCCTCCCGGACGCCTCGATACCGCCGACGCCGGCGAGCGACGGGGCGACGAGAAGCACGCCCTCACCCGAGCCCGGCGCGATCGACGTCGCGCACGGTGAGCGAGGATCGGATCGCCGGCCCCGCGCCGGCCGCGGGCCGGACGGCAGAGCGGCCGATCACCCATGCCACCACCATCGCCGCGCCCGCGCTGGACGTCACCTCGACGAGCGACCCCCCCGGCTGGAGCAGGGCGATGCCGGGGAGGTACCAGAGCGTGAAGGCGTGCCAGTTCCCCCGCACCAGCCGGACGGCCGCCGCCGAATCGACGATCGTCAGGACCGCGCCCAGGAGCACGAATCCGAGGAAGACGCCCGGCGTGCCGAAGTTGATGTAGAACTCGAGGACCTGGCCCACCCCGACACTCGTCCCCTCCGCGAACTGCATGCCCGTATAGGTGCTGACGAGCTCCATGCTGCCGGCCACCACCGGCTTCCCCGGCCAGATCACCCGCGGCACGACCGCGATCGCGGCCTGCCACAGCGTCTCGCCCGCGGCGTAGGACAGCATTCCCGACTGGAGCTGGCTCACCGCCAGCCCGACCAGCACGTTCTGGTTGAGCCGCTCGTCGATCCGGAGCAGGTGCTCGGGATCGCCCACGTCGAACCACTCCAGATCGCGCACGGTCCGGGACAGTTGCTCGATCCGCGCGCCGGCGGCCTCGCCACCCCACACCACGCTGCGGATCTCGGCCCGGTCGCGCATGTAGGTCACGTAGAAGGACAGGGCGAGGTAGATCACGGCGAACGCCGCCACGCAGATCCACGGCCGCCACCGCACGAAGCTCGCGAGCAGCGCCAGCACGATCAGCAGCGCGGACGTCCCGTAGCCCAGGAAGCCGGCTGCCACGATCGTGAAGAACGGCAGCACGGAGGCGGCCGCCAGCCACATCACCATCGCGACGCGCCGCCGCCGCCGCCACGCGTGCCAGCATCCAAGGCCGAGTCCCACCACCAGCAGGCTCCACATCGCGGCCACGAGGGCGTTCAGCGTCGGGACCCGGCCGAACAGCGGCAGGAGGAGCAGGTAGGCGCCGAGCCCCGTCACGGCATACGCGGGAGCCAGCCGCCGATCTGGCGTGCGCGCCGGTCCGGGGCCGGTGATGGCGGCGAGCCGCCGGCACAGGAACGGGGCGACCACGGCGACGCCCACGGCCAGTCCGACGACGGCATAGACGCTCTCCCGGAGCCCGGCCTCGACGACGAGCTCGTCGAAATTCGAGTAGTCCGGCAGGACGTAGATCGCCGCGGCCGGCCAGTGGAGCAACCACAGCCCCACGAGGTACGCGAGAACGAGCCCCGTGCCCCCGGCCGGCGCTCGCCGCCTGGCAAGCACGGCGACCCCGGCGGCGGCGAGCCAGACGGCCAGCAGGAACGCCACGCCCCAGTTCGCGGACATCTCACCCGCCTCCGGCGCCCGTCGTCAGCGGACGAGGTGCCAGTCGAACGTCATGGCGTGACCGGCGCCCGGCGCCGTCTCCACGGTCACGGTGAACCCGCCGGGCGTCTTCCTGATCCCCTGCACCCGGTTCGCGCCCGGCGCCGCTGCGCCGCGCCTGGCCGTGGGGGTGACGGACAGAAAATACTGGTCGTCCTTCTCGGGCACGTCGAAGACGACGGCCGCGCTGGCCGCATCGCCGCTGATCGTGAACGATCCTCGCCGGCCGCGCCCCTCGCCGGCCAGGACGCCGGCGGCGGGCAGTGGCCTGGCGGTGTTGTCGTCGGACCACACGTTCCCGACCGAGAACAGCGCGCCGCGCTCCACGTCGCGGAAGGGCCTCGCGTTGGGGAAGACGTTGCCGATGGCGACGACCGTGGGCCGCGGCAGGCCGGGATGATTGCCGGCGGCCACCCGCCATGCCGGCCGCGTCACCCCGTCGGCGAAGTCGTTGCCGATGAGCACCAGCGGCCCGCCGGCCGAGTACGAGAGATACACGCCGTCCACGGCGAGCGGTCCCGGGGCCAGCCGGCTCCCCTTGACCGTGACCGCCCAGGCCGCCCGATGGACCCCCGTGGTGAGGAACTGGGACGCCCCCTCGCTCTGCGCCGCCTCGATGAGGATGGCGTCGACCGGCTGGCGCAGATGGATGTCGCGCCGGTTGTGGCTGAAGTTCGTGCCCGAGGACAGGAAGCTGCCCTGATGCACGTGGATGCCGGTCTCCTTGTCCGCGATGCTGCCGCCGATGATCCGGTGCCACTTGGATTGCATGCCGCCGATGTACAGCCCGTACCGGCCGGGGCCGTTCAACGTGACATCGTCGAACGTGTGGAGCTCGTTGTTGTCGCTCGCGTTGCGGGACAGCCGGATGCCGGCGATCGTGCCGCCCCGCACGTGCACGGACCGGAACCGGTTGTGCGTGGAGATCCAGGGCCCGGGCTTCGAGAACTGGCCGATCTCGATGCCGACCTCGAAATCGCGGGTCCCGGGCGCCAGACTGAAATGGGAGAACTCGGCATCCCTCACCCGGTCGAGCACGATCGCCGCCATTCCAGCCGGGCCGTTCCACCGGAGCGAGACCCCGGACAGCTCGCCGACGGCGCCCCCGCCCCCTTGAACGCGGAAGTTCCGCCGGCCCGAGATCCGGATCGGCGCGGTCAGCACGTACGTTCCCGGCGGGATCACCGCCGTGCCATGGCGTTCGGCGGCGACGTCGATCGCCTTCCGGAGGGCGTCGGTGTCATCGGTGACACCATCGCCCCTGGCTCCGAACGGGGCGTCTGTCACGCTGACGACCGCCGGCGCGCCCGCCGCCGCCAGGCGCTCGCCCACGACTCCGCCGGCGGCCACCGCCAGCAGCACGCCGCCCGCGAGCCGACCCAGCCTCGTCATCGGCGTCCCGCCTCCGGCTCCCCGGCCGCCGCCGCGGTCCGCAGCATCGTCAGCAGGCGGTCGCGGTAGGTATGGGCGCCGTCGACGACGAGCTGCCGCGCCCGCGCGGCCAGGCGGCGCCGGTCGTCCTCGTGGGCGAGCAGCCACCGGGCCCGCTCCACCATCTCGCCGATGGTCCGGAAATACACCACGGCGGCGCCGTCCTCGCCGAAGAGCTCGCGATGCTCGTCGGTGTCCTCCAGCAGCATGCACCCGCCCATGGCCGGGACCTCGAACGTCCGCATGACGTGGCCGTCCCGATTCGCGCGGCGCACCAGGCAGAGCGAGATCCGGGCACCGGCGATCGCGCGCCGTGCCGTGCGCGCGTCCGCGAACCCGCGGGCGAGGTGCGCGACGTCCCGGAAGCGCTCCCAGTATCCGCCGTATACGGCCACCCGCATACCCTGCCGTGCGAGCGCCGCGATGTACGGAACCCTGTCGGCGTCGCCGCCCCCCACGAACACCACGTCGTCGTCCTCGCGGGCCTCTCCGGCCCCGTCCGGAAAGTGGATCTCCGGCGCATACGCGAACGGAAGGTACGAGACCCGCCGGCAGCCGGCCCGGGCCAGCTCCGCGAGATTACGGCGGCGCGTGGAGAAGACGTGGTCGTACTCGCGGAGCGCGTCGAGGAACCAGGCGCCGCGGTGGGCCGGGTTCCACGGGTCGTCCGTCAGGTAGTTGACCGCCACCGTGCCGGTGTGCCGCAGCCGTCGCAGCGCCGCGCCCGTGAGAGGGGCGAGGCCCGTCGCCACCAGGACAGCCGGCCTGGCGCTGGCGCACGTTCGAAGCACGCCCTCGCTGAACCGGCGCAGCGCCGGCGGGCGCCGGCCGAGCAGGTGCCAGCTCATCCGCCGGAGCCAGCGCGACCCCGAGAACGCCTGCCGCGTGTCGCAGCGCTCGACGGCCAGCCCGAGCCCCGCGCCGCCGGCGGCGAGATGGCGGCCGACGTGCCCCTCGTCGAAGTGCCCGACGATGACGATGCCCGTCCGCGCCCCCACCGCGCTACCGGCCTCGCCCCGTCGCGGCGAAGAAGGCCCTGGCAATGCCGTGGGCCGCCGCCTCCACGCCATAGTCCTTCGCGACCGCGCGGCACCTCGCTCGGACGTCCGCTCGCCCCACCAGGGGAAGCGAGCGTTCGAGGGCGGCGGCCAGGTGCCGCGCCGAACCCGCCGGGAACGTCTCCCCGGTCTGACCGGGAATCACGAGGTCCGGGGCGCTGCCGACGGCGTCCGAGACGACAGCGGGCAGGCCGTGGTGCGAGGCGTCGTTGACGACCAGCCCCCACGACTCGCCCTCCCGGCTGGGAAGGACGAGGAGATCGGCGGCGTGGTAGAACGAGCTCACCTCGCGCTGGTTGTGGAAGCCGAAGAGGCGGGCCGGCACGACCGGCGACGCGCCCGCCGAGCGCTCCAGAGCGCCGCGCAGCTCGCCGTCGCCCAGGAAGCCGAGGACGATGCGATCGCGCAGGGCCGATGGCAGTTGCCTCACGGCATCGACGAGCAGTTCGGGTCCCTTCCGGCTCACGAGCTTCCCGGAGAACAGCAGCAGGAGCGCATGCTCGGGAACGCCAGCCGCCTCGCGCTGCCGGTGCCGGAGCCGGTCCCGGGCCGTCTCATCCGCCTGGAACGGGGAGGTATCGACGCAGTACGGCGAGAACACCAGCTTGTCCTCCGGGCACCCCAACCGGCGGAAATGCGCGTACGAACGCCGGCCGACGTACAGGAGCCGTGTGCAGCGGCGGTACAGCCATCGGAGCACGACGTCCCGGGCGAGCGACTTCAGGCGGCCTCGTCGGGTGGCGTGATCCGTCGTCTCGCCGCGAAACAGGACGGGATACCCGCTCCGGAGCGCGTGCAGGCAGGCCACCTGATGGAATCGCGGACTGTAGCCGGTGAGCAGGAGGGCCCGCGGCGCGAGGCGGCGGAGCGCGGCGGCCATGCCCCGCCACGACACGGCGTCGGGTCGGCCGGGCGACCCCGCGGTCGCCCGGGAGAGAAACACGGCGTCGTAGCCGGCGGCGAGATCGACATCCCACGAAACCGTCGTCCCGAACTCCCGGTCCCGGTACCCCGCGAGGCTGAAGTCGGACCCGTAGACGGCCGTCACCGGGATCCGCCAGCGGTCGCCCAGGACGCGATAGATCGGCGCCTGGTACTGGATCGGATGGGTCGCGAGCACGGCGAGGGTCATGGGCGAGTCGCGGCCAGCATCGCGAAGCCGTGCTGGAGTGGATCGCGCAGGGGCTGGACCGCCGGCCCGGGCCGGTCGGGGATCCGCCAGAGACGGTAGCCCCAGGCCAGGAGCAGCCGTTGCGCCGCGCCCACGTCCTCGCCGGGCGCGCTCCGTTCGGCCCAGTCGCAGAACTCGAATACCACGACCGGCGGGACCGGCCCGGTCAGGAGCCGCGCCGCGCCCCGGAAGACCGCGGCCTCGAATCCCTCGACGTCGACCTTGAGCACGTCCACCCGGGGAATGGCCTCCTCGGCCACCAGGTCGTCCAGGCGCCGGGCTTGCACGGCGGAGCGGTGACCGCCGAACCGGTCGGCCATCGACCCCATTCCGAACTTCGACCGCGGCGCGTCGTAGAACGCGACCGGGGACACGCGTCCATCCGTCACGGCACACTGATGAAGCCGGACGTTCCGTGCCCCGTTCGCCCTGACGTTTCGCTCCAGATACCCGAAGACGATGGACGAGGCCTCCACCCCCAGCACCCGTCCCTCGGGACCGACCTGTCGCGCAGCGGGAAGCGAGAAGACCCCGATGTTCGCCCCGACGTCGACGAACACACTGCCTCGACCGAGTCGGCCTCGAATGAAAGCGAGCGTCGCCGGCTCGTACACACCGTCGATCAGCAGCGAGAAGGCGATGGGCTCGGTGAGGTCCGGCGCGGTGTAGATGGATCCCCACCGGTCCCGCACCCGCGGATCGGTGACCTCCACGAGCGGTCCAAGCAATCGCCGCGCCAGACGATGCTTTCCCGGCAAGCCGGGGGGAAGGGCCCGCAGGCCTGCGACGAGGGCGCGGCGCATTCCCCCACCCATCCCCGGCGACAGGGGCCGCGTCATCCCGCTCGTGCCCTCCCGCTCTCGAGCACGCGGGCCACGGGCTCGAACTGCGTCTCGTAGTTCCACTCGTCGATGATCCGTCGGCGCCCGCGCTGGCCCATGGCGCGCGTCTCCTCGCGATGGGTGTCGAACCACCGCAGGGCGGCGGCGATCTGCTCGGGCCTGTCCGGAGCGCACGCCAGCGCGTAGCCCGGGTCGACGTAGAGCTGGCGCCACTCCGGCGTGTCGGACACGATCAGCGCCAGGCCGCACGCCAGGTAGTCGAAGGCCTTGTTCGATGCGCCGGTCAGGTTCAGCAGATTCGGATCGCGGGCGGTGCCTGACACGACCGAGATCCCCACGTCGGCGCCGGCGGCGATGGCCAGCAGCTCGTGTCGCGGCACCGGGGGAAGGACCGTCACGTGCGCGCCGATGTTCAGGGTTCTGGCCCGCTCGGTGAGCTGGCCGGCGAACCCGGGGTGCCCGATCGTCTCGTACCCCACCACCTGCAGCTTGACCCGCCCCGGCATGAGCGCCATGCCGTCGAGCAGCGCGAGCGGTAGCCGGAACCGGTTCAGGCTGCCGTGGTAGTGAAGCACGAGCGGCTCGCCGCGGGGGCCCGGCGCCGTGCTGATCGCCTCGTCGCGGCGGGGGCAATTCCAGACGCACGCCGTCGGGGTGCAGCGTCGGTCCCCCTCGCCGCACTCCCTGGTGAAGCGCTCCACCCGACGCGCGTTCGGCAGCACGCGCATCGAGGCTCGACGGGCCAGCCGGCGGCGCCCGGCGAGGACGACGCGGGTCGTCCAGCGAGCAGGGTGCGGGCCCTCGTCGGCCGGGGCGTCGTGCTCGTGGTAGACGAGCCGCACGCCGGGGACGGCGCCCATGAGCAGGCCGACGGGCGCGGCCGGTGGGTCCGACACGTAGATCCACCGAGGCCGCCACCGCACCGCCCACGCGGCGCTCCACATGGCGAACCGCAGGTAGGCTGCGGCCCCTCGCCGCCCTTCCGGACCGGGCATGAGACGCATGCTGATCCGAGGATGCGGCGGCATTCCGACGTCGGCCGTCCCGGGCATCCGGACGCCCAGGAAGAGCGCCTCCCAGCCCCGGTCGGCCAGGATCCTCGAGCTCTGCACCACCGGCGGGTACAGGGCGGGGTTGGCGTACTGGAGGTAGAGGATCCGGCGTCTCACCGGGCACCCCGTCGAGTACCGCGGACGAGGCCCCGCAGCCCGCGGAGCCACCGCCGCTTCGCGACCGCTGCCCGTTCGGCCGGACCGAGGCCGACCAGCCCGGCGACGGCATTGAACAGCCGGCTCTCCCGTGGCTCGAAGGCGGGGTCGAGCTCGAGGGTCCGCCGCACGTGACGCTCGTACGCGTCCCGGTCGGTCTCGTAGAAGTTCCGGGCGACGTGGAAGTGCGAGAGCGCGAGCGCGCGCCGGTATCTCACGGTCAGCAACCCCGCCGTCTCGAGGAGCGCGCCCGCCCGTTCCATGATGCCGGCGTAGACGACGGGATAGTGGGGTCGGTAGCGTACCGACTGCGTGCCGTCGCCGTGGCGGCGATACACCGCATGGCAGCCGGACTGGTAGACGAACTTCGCGCCCCCGATGCAGATCCGGATCAACAGATCGGGGTCCTGCAGCACGGGAAGCGCCTCGTCCCAGCCCTCGACCGCCTCGACCACCCGCCGGCGCATGAGGTAGGCGTGATGGGGCGTCCACCGCCCCCGGAGCAGATCGAAGAGGACATCGCTCGTCTCGGCGCTCACCACGGGCCCCGGCCGGCGGTCGCCGTTGGCGTCCACGTGCTCGTCCCGCCAGTCGCCGAAGACCACGTCGGCGCCCTGCTCCTGCAGGTGCTGCACCTGGCGCTCGACCTTGTCCGGTAGCAGGTAGTCGTCGGCGTCCAGCCACTGGATGAACTCCCCGTGGCTCAGCTGCAGTCCACGGTTGCGGGCCGCATTTCCCCCACGGTTGGGCCCGCTTTCCGCCGTCACCCGGCCGCGATGGCGGTCGATGACGCCGAGGCTTCCGTCGGTCGAGCCGTCGTCGACGACCACCACCTCGATCCGCCGGTACGTCTGGGCGAGCGCGCTGTCGATCGCCTCCCCGACCCACCGTTCGGCGTTGTAACAGGGGATGATGATCGAGACCAGCGGGCCGGTCAGCGGCGGCGACGCCGTCACGACGTCCCCTCCGGGGCTCGAGCCATGGACGCACCCGGTCCGGCCGCGAGCCGCACGAGCCGGAGCAGGCTGGCGATCTCCAGGCGGATCGTCGGCGACGCCGCGACGAGGGCCAGGCAGGCGAGGCCTCCGCCGAGGACCGAGACGGCGAGCGCGTGCGACGCCGGGGCGCCCGGCGCCTGGAGCAGACGGGTCGCCGCCGCCCCACCCGCGAACGCCACGCCCAGCAACGCCGGCCGGGCGGCCGCGCGACCGAACATCCAGGGGCGGATGGGCGACTCGTGACAGGCCGCGACAATCGCCGGGAACGCGAGGGCATACACGCCGACCGCATAGCCGATCGCGACCCCCAGCGGTCCCCACGGCAGGCCGCTGGCGAAGGACAGCGCGAGCACCCCCGTGGACACACCGGCCCACTTCGCCATTCGGTCCGCGCGCCCCAGCGCGATGTACACCCAGCCGGTGGCGTGCGTCAGCGGTTGCACCGCGCCCGCGAGCGCGAGCACGGTCACGATCGGCGCGGCCTCCAGCCAGCGGTCGCCGAACAGGATCGCGACGATCTCCCGGCTCAGCACCGCGACGGCGAGGAACAGCGGAATCCCGCAGAAGGCGACCGCCGACAGCGCTTGCTGGAAGACGGCACCGAACCTCGCCGGATCGTCCTGGACCCGACTGAGCGCGGGGACCGCCACCGAGCTGACGGGCGCGTTGAACTGGTTCAGCGGCAGCATCATGAGCGCATAGGCGCGGGAGTACAGCCCGAGCGGCTCCGGGCCCCAGACTCGTCCGATGAGGACGTTGTCGAGGTTCCTCGCGACGTAGTTCAGCACGTTGCCCACGGTCAGTGCCCCGCCGAAGCGCAGCATGGGACGGATGCCCGAGCCTCGCCGTGGCCACGAAGGGCGCCAGGCGTGAGCGATCCAGCAGCCGCCCGCCGAGCAGGCCGCGTTCACCAGGTACATGGCGACCAGCGCCCAGTAGCCGGCGCCGGCCATCGCCGCCGTGACGCCCACGATCGACCCGGCGAGGCTGGCCAGCAGCCCGATCAGCGCCACCGCCGTGAACCGCAGTTCACGGACCAGCAGGGCTCGATGCTGGGCCCCGAGGCCGGTCAGCAGGCACGTTGCCGACAGGGCGATCGTGAGTCGCGCGACCCGCGGCTCGTCGTAGAACCCCGCCACGGCGCCCGCGCACACCGCCAGGCCGAGCGCGACCAGCGCGCCGAACGCCGTCCCGATCCAGAACAGCGCGGTGAGCTTTCCGGCGTCGACCTCGGCCGCCTGGATCGTCGCCTGGGCAAGGCCGAGGTCCTGGAGCAGCCAGGCCAGTCCGACGACCGCCGTGGCCATCGCGACGAGCCCGTAGTCGGCCGGGGCAAGCAGCCGCGCCAGCACGACGGTCGAGAGCAGGTTGACCACGAGCCCGAGCCACTGCGCGACCGTGACCGCGGCGGCGCCGCGCGCCACCGTGGCCTTGAACGCCGCGGTGACGGGCTCGCGCCCCTCGAGCGTGGTCACCGGTCCATCTGCCTCAGCGCCGCGTGGACGCCCATCCGTGGAGGGCGGCGAGCGCCCACGCCCGCGACCAGTGGACGGTCCCAGCCTCGTACGCGCGAGCGACGCCCGGTCCGGCCCCCGGTCGAAGAATCCCCTCCAGGCCCCCTTCGGCCGTGCACAGGTCCCGCAGGGGGCCGCGCAACCACCGCTCGAACGGAAGGACGAAACCCTGCTTGTGCCGGCGTCCGGTCACGATCGCGGGAACGAGATCTCCGACCGCCTCGACGAGCAGGGCTTTCGGCCGTCGCCCGTTGCGCGCGGGTGCGGCCGGCAGGCCAAGCACCGTCTCCACCACCCGGTGATCCAGCAGGGGGACCCGGACCTCGAGCGAGTGCGCCATGCTCATGACGTCAGTGTCCCGCAACAGCTGGTCGTGCGTGTAGGTCCGCAGCTCGGCGCGGCGGACCCAACGGAGATCCTCGCCGGGGGCCCCGCCGTCCGCAGGCCCGGCGCGCGCCGCGATCTCCGCGACCGGCTCCAGCTCCTCGCAGGCCCTGCGCCAGACGTCGGGCTCGACGAGCGCGGGAATCTCGGTCGGGGCGAACAGGCCCCGGCAGGCCAGGTAGGCGCTCGCCAGCGACGGGGGGCGCCCGAGGGCGTCCCCCACCTTCCGCCAGCGCTGATGCGGCAGGACGCGGGCGGTGGCGGCGGCCAGCGCGCTGCCGCCGGGGACGCGGCGAAAGCCCCGCAGCAGCGACAGGAGCCCGGGGAGCTTCCCGAACGTGAGGTCGTACCCTCCGAACAGCTCGTCCCCGCCCAGTCCGGACAGCGCGACGGTGAGGCCGTGCTCGCGAGCGACCTTCGAGGCGAAGTAGGTGTTGACGCCGTCGACCGTGGGCTGGTCCATGCATCGGAAGACACGCTCCAGCTCGCCGCGGACGTCCGCGGCCGTCACGACCCGCTCGTGATGCTCGGCGCCGACGCGGTCGGCGACGGCCCGTGCAAGCGGCCCTTCGCTCAGCTCGAGCTCATCGAAGACGATCGAACAGGTCTTGATGAGTCCGTTCGTCGAGGCCCGCATGAGACCGACCACCGCACTCGAGTCCAGGCCCCCGCTGAGGAACGCTCCGAGGGGGACATCGGCCACCAGCTGGGAGCGCACGGCCGCGTGCAGAACGTTCCGCACCTGGCCGACCCCCTGCTCCCACGAGACGTCGGCCACCTCACGAGGCAACGCCCAGTAGCGCCGCGGCGACGGCGTGGGCCGATCCACGTCGACGACGGCGACGGTGGCCGGCGCCAGGGCGCGGGCGCCCGCGTAGATCGTCCACGGCGATGGCACGGATCCCCACAGCAGATACCCGACGACACCGGCCGGGCTCAGCGACGCACCGAGCAGGCCGGACGCCCGCAACGCCCCGAGCTCCGAGGCGAAGGCGAACCCCGCCTCCCCGGCCGCGACGAACAGTGGCTTGATGCCGAGGCGGTCACGCGCGAGGAGGACGGCCCGGCGCCGGCCATCGTAGATGCCGAAGGCGAACATGCCGATGAGCCGGTCGACGACGTCCGGGCCCCAGGCCTCGTAGCCATGGAGAATGACCTCGGTGTCGGTGGACGACCGGAACCGGAACCCCTGACACCGCAGCTGCGCCCGCAGGTCGGCGGCGTTGTAGATCTCGCCGTTGTGGGTGATCCACACCTCGCCGGCGTCGTTGCCCATCGGCATCCGACCGGCCGGCGAGGGATCGACGACTGCCAGGCGCCGATTGACGAGGCCCACCGCGCCGTCGGCCGAGACGTAGCGCCCTTCGTCGTCCGGTCCCCGGTGGGCCATCGCCTGCTGCATGGCGCGCAGCCGGCCGGGAAGGTCCCCGCTGCCGGGAGACGTGCCGACGATCCCGCCGATGCCGCACATGCGCGCGCGGGCGTCAGCGCGCCAAGGCGGTCACATCGGCGTCCACCATCATCTCGACGAGCTCCCGGAAGCTGACCTTGGGGCGCCAGCCGAGCGCGGTGCGCGCCTTGGTCGCGTCGCCGATGAGGGAGTCGACTTCAGCCGGGCGCACCTGGGTCTCGTCCACCACCACGTGCTGCCTCCAGTCGAGACCGGCTCGGCCGAACGCGATCTCGCACAGTTCCCGCACGCTGTGCGTCTCGCCGGTGGCGATCACGTAGTCGTCCGGCGCCGGCTGCTGCAGCATCAGCCACATGGCCTCGACGTAGTCGCCGGCAAAGCCCCAGTCGCGGCTGGCCGTGAGGTTGCCCAGGCGCAGCTCGCGCGCCAGGCCGTGCTTGATGCTCGCCGCGCCATGGGTGACCTTGCGGGTGACGAACTGCCTTCCCCGCCGGGGCGACTCGTGGTTGAACAGGATCCCCGACACCGCGTAGAGGCCATAGGACTCGCGGTAGTTCACCGTGATGTAGTGGCCGTAGACCTTGGCGACGCCGTAGGGGCTGCGCGGGTAGAACGCCGTCCGCTCGTTCTGGGGACGCTCGCGGACCTTGCCGAACATCTCCGAGGACGAGGCCTGGTAGAACTTGATGCTGCGGTCGACGACGCGGATGGCTTCGAGCATGCGCGTCGCGCCGAGCGCGGTCGCCTCGCTGGTGAGGATCGGCTGCGCCCACGAGGTCGGCACGAACGACTGGGCGGCGAGATTGTAGACCTCGTGGGGCTCGGTCTCGTGCAGCAGGGTGATCAGCGAGAGCTGGTCCAGCAGATCGCCCTCACGCAGCTGCAGGCGGTCGTGCAGGTGGGCGATGCGCTCGAAGTGGTCGCTGGAGGCCCGGCGCACCATGCCGCAGACGGCGTAGCCCTTCTCGAGAAGGAACTCCGCGAGGTAGGAGCCATCCTGCCCGGTGATGCCGGTGATCAGAGCCCGCCGCTGCGTCACGACGTCCCGATTCTAGCCCAGCGCTCGATGACCGGTTAATTCTTTTGCGTCGGGCCGGCCCCTCGCGTCCGGGTCGCCCACGCCGAGCCCGCCGGCCGATCAGTCGTCGTCCAAAATCCACAGCACCGCGCGGCCCGGCGTCCCGAGCTTCGCCCCCCCGGTCGGCTCGCTGAGGATCACCTCCAGCCAGCGGCCCGCCTCGGGTACCTCGTCGTCGATGAGCGGCACCGTGAAGCTCGCGCTGGCCTGCCCGGCCGCGAAGGTCAGCGTGGTCGCCACGGCCGTGTAGTGGGTCCCGGCCACCGCACTGCCGTCCACGGTCGCCACGTCGACCGTGACGCCGCCCGCCGAGCCGCCCCGCCAGGTCACGGTGATGGTCGCGGCGCCGCCGCCCTCCTCCACGCTGTAGACCGGCCTCTCGAACTGGAGGGACCCGCCGGCGTGCTTGCTGGTGATGTTGACGGTCGTGACCGCCGGCGTCCCCAGGGTGGCGTTGCCGGGATTGCTCAGGGCGAGCACGATCGTCTCGACGGGTTCCACCAGGCCGTCATCGACCGGAATCACGGTGAAGGTCTGTTTCGTCACGCCGGGCCCGAACGTCAGGCTGCCGCTGCCGCTGAGCGAGTAGTCCCGACCGTTCGTGGCCGTCCCGCCGGTCACCGCGTAGTTCACCGTCACCGTATCGTCGGTCGAGCCGGTGCGGCGCACGGCAACCGTGAGGCCTGGACTGGTCTCGCTCACGGTGTAGATGGCCGCGGCAAACCTCACCTGCGGTTCGTTGTCCACGATCGTGAGGGTGGCGGTGTCCCGCGTGCCGATCGTGGCGCCGGTGGCGTTGCTCAGCCGGAAGATGACCGTCTCGGGCGCCTCGGGGAGGACGTCGTCGGTGATGGCGACCGTGAACGTGCGGCTCTTGACGCCGGGGGCGAACGTCAGCGTACCCGGGGTGTAGGCGTAGTCGACGCCGCCCCCGGCGGCGGTGCCGCCGATGCGCGCGTAGTCCACGGTGACGGTGTCCGTCTTCGGCCCCGTCCGCAGCACGGTCAGCGTCGCGGTGGCTCTACCTTCGCTCGCGCTGTAGGTGGGCGCCGCGAACTTGACCACCGGCACCTTGCCGCTGATGGTGAGCGTGGCCGTGGCCTGGGGACCGATGGTGGCGTGACCGGCCGGCGCGCTGAGCGCCAGCCGGATGGTCCTGTCCGCCTCGGTCGTGGCCGCCCGCGTCTGCACCTTGAAGGTCTGCCGCATGACGCCAGGGCCGAAGGTGAGCCGCCCGGACGTCGCCACGTAGTCCGCAGAAGCCGTGGCGGTGCCATCGGCGGTCGCGTAGGTGGCGCTGACCGTGCCGCGGCCGCTGCCCGTGCGCTCGACCGCGATCGTCGCCGTGCCGCCCTCGACGACGCCGTAGCCGGCGGCGCTGAACGCGAGCGTCGAATCGTCGTCCTGGATCGTGAGGACGGCGGTCGCGGGCGCGCCGAGGGCCGCCGGAGCCGTCGCACCGCTGAGGCCGAGATTGACGGTCCGCGGGCCGTCCATGCGCGCGTTGGGCAGGATCGGCACCGCCACCGTCTGCCGCGTGACACCGGCCTCGAACGTCACCGGCGCGTTGACTGCTGTGTAGTCCGTTCCCGCCGTCCCGGTCCCATTGCTGGTCGTCAGCATCGCGCTCACGGCGTCCCGGGGCGAGCCCTTCCGGGTCACGGCGATCAGGGCGCTGCCCGCGCCCTCCACGACAGTGTAGCGGTCGGTGCCGAACTGCACCGTGGCCGACCGTTCGGCGTCCTTGATCGTGACCGTCGCGGTGTCCGGCCGCCCGAGCGTAGCGCCGCCGGTCGGGTTGCGGAGCTCGAGCACGATCGTCTCGTTGGCCTCCACCACCTCGTCGTCGGTGATTGCGAGGGGAATCAGCGCTCGGGTCTGTCCGGCCGCGAACGTCAGGGTGCCGTCGACGAGCGTATAGTCCACGCCGCCGCCCGTCGCCGTGCCGCCGACGACCGTGTAGTCGACCGTGACCCCGCTGGCGACGCCGCCGGTGCGGACCACGGCCAGGGTGTACGACCCGAGGTCCTCCGGCACCACGTGGCTGGCGGCGACGAAGGCGATCTTGCCGCCGGCATCGTCCTCCCTGATCGTCAGCACCGCCGTACGCTGGGGGCCGAGGAGGGTGCCCGCGCTCGGATTGCGCAGGGCCAGCAGAACCGTCTCCGGGCCCTCCACGACGGTGTCGGGTATCGTGGCCACCTCGATCGTCTGCCTGCGGACACCGGCCGGGAATGTCAGCGTGCCGGAGCTCGCCACGTAGTCCGCACCCGCCGTCGCCGTCCCGTCGCCGGCGGTCCAGTCCACGGTGACGCTGCGATCCGTCGGCCCGGTGCGCCGCACGGTCACGGCCGCGGTGCCTCCCTCGCGCACGGTGGACAGGTCCGCGTCGAACTGCAGGACCACCTCGGCGATCGTCACCGTGGTGCGCCGGGGGGGCCCGATTTCGGCGCCGCCGCCGGGATTCGCCATCGTCACCTCGAGCGTCCTCGGACCGTCGAGCACCGTGTTGGCCACGGGGTCGATCGGGATCGTCGCCAGCGCGACCCCCGGCCCGAACGTCAGCGTTCCGCCGGCGCTGGCGGTGAAATCGACGCCCAGGGCCGCGGTGCCGCCGGTGAGGGCGTAGGTCACGGTGACGCCGCCCGCCTTGCCGCCGGTCCGCCTCACCGGCACGTTGAAGGTGCCGCCCGCCTCGTCCGCCAGGTACGTCGCCGCGCCGAACTGGATCGTACCGGCCACGTCGTCGTCGACGATCTTGAGCGTCGCCGCGCTGGGCGTGCCCATCCATGCCCCCACCGCGTTCGTGAGCTGCAGGCCGACCGTCTTGACACCGTCCACGACGTCGTCGTCCAGGATCGGCACCGTGAACGACCCGCGCGCCTGGCCCGGCGCGAAGCTGACCGTCCCCGACACGGGAGTGAAGTCGCCGTGGGGGCTGGCGGTGCCCGACACCGTCGTGGCGTAGTCCACCGAGAGCGCACCGGCGGTGCTGCCGATCCGGGTCACCGTGATCGTGGCCAGCCCGGCCCCCTCGCCGACGGTGTAGGTGGCGGCGCTGAAGCGGAGGTCCGGCTCGTCGTCGACGATCGTGACGCTGGCGACGCTGCGGGCGCCCAGGGCCGCCCCGCCCCCGGGAGGACTCAGGGTGACCGTGAACGCCTCCGGCTCTTCGGGCACCGCGTCTTGCAGGATCGGAACGACGATCGGCAGCGACGTCACCCCCGCATCGAAGGTCAACGTCCCCGTCACCGCTCCATAATCGGCCCCGGCCGTCGCGCTCCCGTTGGCCGTCGCGTACGGCACGGTGATTCCGCCGGCCGTGCCGCCCGTCCGGGTGACGGTGAGGGTCACGCTGCCCGCCTTCTCGCGGACACGGTACGCGCCCGGCGCGAATTGCACGGTGCCCGCCACATCGGCGTCGTGCACGGTCAGCATCGCGGTGGGCGGCGTCCCCAGGGCCGCGCTGCCCTGCGGGTTGCTCAGTGTCAGGCCGATGGACTTCGGCGCCCCGACCACCTTGTCCCGGGTCGTCGCCACCGTGAACGTGCGGCTCATCCTGTCGGCGGCGAACGTCAGCGTTCCGCTGGTGGGAGTGTAGTCGGTCCCCGCGACCGCATCGCCGCCCCCGGTCGCGTACTGCACGGTGACGTCTCCGTGCGGCGCCCCCGTCCGGGTCACGGTCACGGTCACGGTGGCCGTGCCGCCCTCGGTCACGACGAAGCTCGACTGGCTGAACTGCAGGACGGCGGGCGTGGTGGCATCGTCGTCGGTGATCGTGACGGTGGCGACGCTCGGCGCCCCCAGGGCGGCCCCACCGCCCGGGTTGCTCAGGGTGACCGTGAACGTCTCGGCGGCTTCGACCGTCGAGTCCTGCAGGATCGGCACCGTGATCGACAGCGACGTGACGCCGGCGTTGAACGTGAGCGTCCCGCTACGGGCGCTGTAGTCGGCGCCAGCCGTCGCGGTCCCGTTGGCGGTGGCGTAGGCGACGGTGACCCCGCTGGCGGTCCCGCCCGTCCGGGTGACGG
>Ga0302046_10000947_pt1 | contig 27746 bp, 21 predicted proteins | sample RVTome_11_FD_200261 | JGI IMG/M metagenome (GOLD analysis project Ga0302046, IMG submission 200261) | Soil microbial communities from uranium-contaminated site in the Upper Colorado River Basin, Wyoming, United States - RVT147D111 (version 2) ... | reverse complement strand
CACTCGCCGACGCGCGTGGTGTCGACCGCAAGAGCCTCAAACTCGACCAACGCGTCGACAGACTCCTCGAGAGGGTTGGCTCCGCAACCAGGGCCTCAGACCACCCTGAGACCCGCTAAACAGATACTCCGTAGATAGCTCCAGGCCTCGACGGATTCTCAACGGCCGGAGCCAGCTCTCCTGATCCTACCAGCGACAAGAGCGTGCAAGCTGAGTTGGTGACCAGCATCTCTTGTCCTCCGTGCAGGCGGTGTTAGGCGGGGGACGGGAAGCTCGCATGGCAGCGACGATCAAGGACTGCCCTCGTGGGTTCCACGACCTTGTTGTAGCCCCACCCTCGGCGGTGCCCACCGGGACTCTGATTCTGATTCAAGGTTGCATCCTAGACGTGCCATAACGACCTGTGCTGCAAACAGATACGACGACCGCAAGCCCGGCGACACACCGCCACCCGCTGGAGCCCACGACCCGCCAAAGGATTCACCGGAACCCTGGAGGCGCGCAGGGTGCGCGCAGGGCTCGCGACGATTGGCGCGGGGCGGCCATGGACTCCAGACATCCAGACCTCCTGAGCTCCGGCCCCGGGGTTGCAATGGCCGGTTGGGGCGCATCGAGGGCCGCATCGGGGCGGGCTCCGGGGAGTACGTGGGAGGTCTCGGGAGGTGGCTTGACCACCTCGTCGCGAAGATGGAGTCTCGAGCCGGGAAAGCGCGTCCCGGTGGCATTCGGGGTGTCGCAGAGCGCGCATGTCCGGTGGGGGGAGCTGAGGGGCTCGAGGGCACCGGGAGCTCGTCGCCATCGAGCGTGATGTCGCCGGCAGAGAGCGGGGCCGACTGACTGAGGAGTCCTGGTGCGCCGGTAGCGCGGGGACGCCAGGCACACCAGGTCGCTCTCGGCCTGGTGTGCGACCATCTCGACCATGTCAGGGATGTGCTGCGCTCGATGCGAAGCTCGACGGCCTCGCCGCCGGTGAGCTGTTGCGCGGGGACGCGACCAGGCACCTTGGCATCTGGACGTGCGCTTCCCGGGGCTGCAAGACCGCCAAGATCGTCCGCCCTTCCGCCGCTCTCACTCGAAAGCTCGGCATCGGCGGGTTTCTCGCTGCTCGAGCACCCGTGCCTCCCGGCAGGTGGTAGGCTCCCCGCCTTCGCTTTCCAGGAGCCTCTCCACACCGAATCCCGCGATGAAACCGATCGTTCCCTTGACCCTCTGCCTCCTGCCGCTCGCTTTCTCCTGCTCGTCCACGTCGGAGAAGCAGCGCTCGGCCGAGGACGCGCGCATGCCCGACATGAGCCCCGAGGACATGCTGGCGAGGATGGCCGAGCTCGGCCAACCTTCCCAGCACCACCGCTCCCTCGACCCGCTCGTCGGCGAGTTCCGCGCCACCGTGAAGTTGTGGATGCCGGGCCAGAGCGAGCCGGCGCTCAGCGAGGGCTCGATCTCGAATCGCTGGGTCCTCGGCGGCCGCTTCCTGCAGGGCAACTACCGCGGCGAGTTCCAGGGACAGGCCTTCGACGGCCTCTCCTTCATGGGCTACGACCGCGCGAAGGAGCGCTTCGTCGGCACCTGGATGGACACGTTCTCGACGATGATCCTACCAGTCAGCGAAGGCGAGAGCAGCGAGGACGGCAAGACGATCACGATGGAGCGCGACTTCTGGAGCCCGGCCGAGAACCGGCGCGTGCACCAGCGCGACGTCCTGACGATCCAAGGCAACGACCAGCACGTCTTCGCCATGTACACCTCCGACCCGAAGGGGAAGGAGGTCAAGTCGATGGAGATCCTGTACACGCGCGTGCGCTAGCGCCGAGCCGCGGGAAACGTCCTGCCCGTCACGACCGCCTGCACGCGCGCGTCCGCGACGAGCGCCGCGAGCTCTCCGGGGAGCAGCGCCTGGGGGCCGTCGCTGCGCGCCTCCTCGGGGCGCGGGTGGACCTCGACCGCCACGCCGTCAGCGCCGGCGGCGACGCTCGCCCGGGAGAGGGGCGGGATCAGGCGCGCGATCCCGCACGCGTGCGCCGGGTCGACGACGATCGGCAGGTGCGTCCACTCGCGCAGGAGCGGCAGGATCGTGAGGTCGAGCGTGTTGCGCGTCGCCGACTCGAACGTGCGGATGCCGCGCTCGCAGAGGACGATCTGGTCGCAGCCGCCGGCGGCGAGGTACTCGGCCGAGTAGAGCCACTCCTTCACCGTGGCCGAGAGGCCGCGCTTGAGCAGGACCGGCCGGCCGACGCGCGCGATCGCCTTGAGCAGCGTGAAGTTCTGCATGTTGCGCGCCCCGACCTGGAGGCAGTCGATGTCGTGCTCCAGGAACGCGGGGAGCTCGGCGGCGTCCATGATCTCGGAGACGACGGGCAGCCCGACCGCCTCGCCGGCGTCCTTCAGGAAGCGCAGCCCCTCGACGCCCAGGCCCTGGAAGGAGTACGGGCTCGTGCGCGGCTTGAAGGCGCCGCCGCGCAGGAGCTGGGCGCCGGCGCCCGCGACCTTCTGCGCGACCTCGAGCATGACGTCGCGCCCCTCGACGCTGCACGGCCCCGCGATCACGACGACGCGGCCGCCGCCCACGCGCACGCCGCCGATGTCGACGACGCTCGGAGCCTCGCGGAACGAGCGGTCGACCAGCCGCCAGTCGCCCTGCGGGCGCACGATCTCGACCACGTCCGCCTGGCGCTCGAGCTCCTCGCGGACGTCGGAGGGCAGCTTGTCGACGACCGCGAAGATCGGGCGCGAGGTCTCGGGCGAGAGCAGCGTCCGCAGGCCGCGCAGCTCGAGCCGGGCGCGCAGCGCCTGCACCCGCTCGGGCGGCGTGCCCTGCTTCATGCGCAGGATCACCGCGCCTCTCCGTCCGGCGCGCCCGCGTTCGCACGGAACGGCGAGCGTCCGGCGCTGACCTCGTCGCAGCCTTGGTCGACGAGCTCGAAGATCCGGCGCACGACGTGGGCGGGCAGCGGCCCCGTCTGACGCCGCAGGAGGTCGGCGAGGGCCGCGCGGCGCGCGGGATCGACGGCGTCGACCTCGCGCAGCATGCGCGCGCGCTCGTCGAGGAGCGCGAGGATGGTCCGATCGAGGCTCGCGAGCTGGTGGCGCAACGCGGGGTTCATGCGGGACTCCGGCTTCCTTGCAGTGGATCGCGCTGGGCGAGCCCGCGCTGGAGCTCGCGCACGTAGGCGGCCGCCGCGCGCGCCGCGGCCGCCGGGTCGCCCGTCGCGGCGAGGGTCGCATGGATGCGCTCGACGAGCGAGCTGCCGACGATCGCGAGCTCGGCGACGCTCGTCACGGCGCGCACCTGGTCGGCGTCACGGATGCCGAAGCCCACGCCGAGCGGCAGGTCCGTGCAGCTCCGCACGCGCGCGAGGAACTCGAGCGCCGAGCCGTCGAGCCGCGTCTCTGCGCCCGTGACGCCGAAGCGCCCGATCGCGTACAGGAACCCGCGGCTCGCCGCGGCGGCGGCGCGCACGCGCTCGTCCGAGGTGGTCGGGGCGACGAAGAACACCGGGCACAGCCCGGCCCGCGCGAGCGCGGCGCGCATCTCCGCGCCCTCCTCGACGGGCAGGTCGGGGACGAGGAAGGCGTCGACGCCGGCGTCGGCCGCGCGCCCCGCGACGCTGTCCCAGCCGCGGCGTACGAGCGGATTGGCGTAGGAGAAGAGCGCGAGGGGCAGCGTCCCGCCGGCCGCGCGGAAGCTCGCGACGAGCGCGAGGATCCCGTCGAGCGTCGTGCCGGCGGCCAGCGCGCGGCCCGCCGCCGCCTGCAGCACCGGCCCGTCGGCGATCGGATCGCTGAAGGGGACGCCGAGCTCGACGCAGGCCGCCCCGGCCTCCTCGAGCGCCTCGAGGATCGCGCGCGTGACAGGGAGCCCGCCGTCGCCCGCGGTGACGTAGGGGGCGATGCCGCTGCGCCCGGTAGCGCGCAGCTCGTCGAGGCGCGGCTCGAGCCGAGCACTCATCGCTCCTCCGCGCGCCGGGCGTGCTCGCGCGCCACCGTGTCGAGGTCCTTGTCGCCGCGCCCCGAGAGGTTGACGAGCACGCGTCTTCCCGCGTTCTCCGCGCGGTGCTCGAGCAGCCAGCCGATCGCGTGGCTGCTCTCGAGCGCCGGCAGGATGCCCTCCATCCGCGCCAGGACCTCGAAGCCCGCGAGGGCCGCGCGGTCGTCCGCCCACTCGTACCGCGCGCGGCCGCTCGCGTGCAGGGCGGCGTGCTCGGGGCCGACCGCCGGGTAGTCGAGCCCCGCGCTGACGCTGTGCGTGGGCAGGATCTGCCCGTCGTCGTCTTGCAGGATCAACGTGTTGCACCCGTGCAGGACGCCCGGCTCGCCGGAGAAGAAGCGCGCCGCGTGCCTGCCGCGGCCGGGGCCCTCCCCGCCCGCCTCGACGCCGACGAGCTCGACCTGCGCCTCGTGCACGAATCCGCGGAAGATGCCGATCGCGTTGCTGCCGCCGCCGACGCAGGCGACGACGAGGTCGGGCATGCCGCCCGCGCGCTCGCGCATCTGCGCGTGCGCCTCGCGGCCGATCACCTCCTGGAAGCCGGCGACGATCGAGGGGAACGGGTGCGGTCCGAGCGCGCTGCCCAGGACGTAGTGCGAGCGCTCGGGATCGCCGACCCAGTCGCGCAGCGCCTCGTTGATCGCGTCCTTGAGCGTGCGCTGGCCGTGCTCGACGAGGCGCACCTCGGCCCCGAGCAGCTCCATGCGCAGGAGGTTGGGGCGCTGGCGCTCGGCGTCGACCGCGCCCATGTAGACGACGCACTCCAGGCCCAGGAGCGCGCAGGCCGTCGCCGTGGCGACGCCGTGCTGGCCGGCGCCGGTCTCGGCCAGGATGCGACGCTTGCCCATCTCCCTGGCGAGCAGGCACTGGCCCAGCGTGTTGTTGAGCTTGTGCGCCCCGGTGTGCAGGAGGTCCTCGCGCTTGAGCCACAGCTCGAAGCCGAGCTCGGCGGAGAGGCGCGCGGCGTGCGTGAGCGGCGTGGGCCGCCCGGCGTAGGAGCCGAGCAGGTCCTCGAGCCGTGCGCGGAAGCGCGCGTCCGCGCGGTGCGCGAGCCACGCGGCTTCGAGCTCGATCAGCGGCGCCATCAGCGTCTCGGGAGCCCACGCGCCCCCGAACGAGCCGAAGTGCGTCGGAGCGGCGAAGCCCTGGGCAGTCATCGCGAAACCTCCCACAGGGCGCGCTTGGCGCGCTGGACGAAGACCCTCACGCGCGCCGTGTCCTTGCGCCCGGGAGCGAGCTCGAGGCGCGAGGACGCGTCGACGCCGAGCGGGCGCACGGCGCGCACGGCGCGCTCGACGTTCTCCTCGTCGAGCCCGCCGGCGAGCAGGCACGGCGCGCCGCGCGCCAGCTCGGCCGCGAGCTCGTCGTCGACCCGCCGCCCGGTCCCGCCCGGCCCACCGGGGTGGTCGAGCACGAAGGCCAGCGCGACGCCGTCCCAGGCGGCGAGCTCGTCGCGCGCCGCCGGGGCGACCGCGACTCGGCGCAGGATTGGGCGCGGGAAGCCGCACCAGTCTTCCGCGCGCTCGCCGCCGCAGAGCTGCAAGAAGTCGAGCCCGCTCTCCTCCAGCCAGGCGAGCGCGGGCTCGGGCTCGGCGTCGACCATCACCGCGACGGTCGTCACCGCGGCACCGAGGTCGCGCACGAGCTCGCTCGCGTCCCGCGCCTCGAGGTGCCGCGGCGAGCGCGCGTGGTGCACGAAGCCGAGCGCATCCGCGCCGGCCGCGAGGGCCGAGCGCACGTCGTCCGCGCACGTCATGCCGCAGATCTTGACGCGCGGCGCGCGGTGCTCAACCACCGAGGGCCGCCTTCCATTCGCGCAGCCGCGCCGCGGGGTCGGGGGCGCGCATCAGCGCCTCGCCGATGAGCGCGGCGTCCGCCCCGGCCGCGCGCACGCGCGCGATGTCGGCCGTGGTCTGCAGGCCGCTCTCGGCGACGCGCACGACGCCCTCGGGCACGAGCGGCAGCAGCCGCTCGACCGTCGCGAGGTCGACGTGGAACGTCTTCAGGTCGCGCGCGTTGACGCCGATGCAGTCCGGGTCCGCGGCGAGCGCGCGCTCGAGCTCGTCCTCGTTGTGCACCTCGAGCAGCACGGCGAGCCCCACCTCGTGCGCGACCGCGCAGAGCTCCGCGAGCTGCGGGTCGGGCACGCAGACGGCGAGCAGCAGGACGGCCTCCGCGCCCATCTGCACGCTCTCGAGGACCATCCACTCGTCGAGGAGGAAGTCCTTGCGCAGACGCGGCAGCCCGCTGGCGGCGACGCGCTGCAGATCGGCCGCCGAGCCCTGGAAGTGGTCCTCCTCGGTCAGCACCGACAGCGCGCTCGCGCCGCCGCGCGCGTACGCGCTGGCGCGCGCGGCGAGGTCGCCCTCGGCCGTCAGCCGGCCGGCCGAGGGCGAGCGGCGCTTGCACTCGGCGATGAACGCGAGCCCCGGCGTGCGCAGTGCCTCGACGAAGCGCTCGCGGGCTCCGGGGTCGGGATCGAGCTCCCGCCGCAGGTCGTTGGTCGTGGCGAGACCGCGGCGCTCCTCGAGGCGCGAGCGAACGGCCGCGAGGATGGGGTCGAGCCGCGTCCCGGTCCTCACGCCGAGCCTCCGACGCGCCGCGCGCGCGCCACCCAGCTCTCGAGCTTCGCCTTCGCGGCTCCGCTCGCGACGGCCTCGCGCGCGCGCGCGAGCGCGTCGTGCGTATCATCCGTGCGCCCCGCGACCACGAGCGCCGCCGCCGCGTTGAGCAGCACCGCGTCGAGCACTGCTCCCGCCTCGCCACGAAGGACGGCGTGCAAGATCCGCAGGTTCTCGCGCGCGTCGCCCCCCGCCAGCGCCGAGACGGCCGCCGCGCGCAGGCCGAGCGCGGAGGCATCGAGCTCGGCCTCGGGCGCCGTCCCCACCGCCGCGACGTGGTTCGCCCCCGCGAGCGTGAGCTCGTCGGCTCCGCCGGCTCCGTGGACGACGTAGCCGCGGTCGTGGCCGAGCTCCCCCATGACGTGCGCGAAGGCCTCGAGGTACTCGCGGTCGCCGACTCCCAGGAGCTGGCGCCGCACGCGCCCGGGATTGCAGAGCGGCCCGAGCAGGTTGAAGATCGTGCGCACGCCGAGCGCCTTGCGGACCGGGGCCGCGAAGCGCATCGCCGGGTGGTAGCGCGGCGCGAACAGGAACGTGATCCCCTCGGCGCGGAACACCTCGCCCGCCGCTTCCGGCGACAGCTCGAGCGGCAGGCCGGCGGCCTCGAGCAGATCGGCGCTGCCGCACCTCGAGGAGACACTACGGTTGCCGTGCTTGATGACCCTGGCGCCCGCCGCGCACGCCACGACGGCTGCGGCGGTGCTCACGTTGAAGCTCCCGAGGCCGTCGCCTCCCGTCCCGCACGTGTCGATCGCGTCCGGCGCGTCGTGCTCGAAGGGCGTCATCGCGGCGCGCAGGGCGTCCGCGGCGCCGGCGATCTCGTCCGGCGTCTCGCCGCGCAGCGCGAGCGCGCCCAGGAGCCCGCTCAGCTTCACGGCGTCGACGTCCGCGGACAGCGCGTCGGCGAAGACCTGGCGAGCTTGCTCGCGGCGCAGGCAGCGACCGTCGAACACCGCCCTCAGGGCATCGCCGAGCTTCATCGCAGCTGCACCGCCTCGCCGGCGAGGCTCAGGAAGTTGGCGAGCACGCGCTCGCCCTGCGGCGTGAGGATCGACTCGGGGTGGAACTGCACGCCGTAGCGCGGCGCGCTCGCGTGCTGCACCCCCATCACGAGGCCGTCCTCGGTCCAGGCCGTGAGGCGCAGGCACGCGGGGAGGGAGTCGCGCACGGCGCGCAGCGAGTGGTAGCGGCCCGCGGGGAACGGGTTCGGCAGCCCGGCGGTCAGGGGACCGCCGTCGTGGTGCACGAGCGACGCCTTGCCGTGGGTCGGGACGGGGTCGATCTCGAGCTCGCCGCCGTAGTGCTCGACGAGCCCCTGGTGGCCGAGGCAGACGCCCAGGAGCGGAACGCTCTCGGGCAGCCGGCGCAAGAGCTCGGGACAGTGTCCCGCGCCGGCGGGCCGGCCCGGGCCAGGGCTGAGGACGACGGCGGTCGGCGCGCGCGCGAGCATCTCGTCCACGGTCAGCGCGTCGTTGCGGTGCACCTCGACCTCGACGCCGCGCGCGGCCACCATCTGGTAGAGGTTGTAGGTGAACGAGTCGTAGTTGTCGACGAGCAGGATCACGGCTTCGCTCCTCGCGGCGCGGCGAGCTCGCGTTCGGGCGAGCGGAAGGCGTCCGAGGCCGCCAGCCGCACGGCCTCCTTCAGCGCCTGCGACTTGTGCAGCGTCTCGAGGTACTCCGCCTCGGGCGTCGAGTCGAACACGACGCCGGCCCCGGCCTGCATGTGCACGCGGCCGTCCTTGACGGCCATCGTGCGGATCGCGATGCACATGTCGAGGTTCCCGGTGCCGTCGAGGTACCCGAACGCGCCGGCGTACGGTCCGCGCGTGTCCTCCTCGATCCCGGCCAGGAGCTGCATCGCGCGGATCTTCGGCGCGCCGCTGACCGTGCCGGCGGGGAAGCACGCCGCGAGCGCGTCGAGCGCGTCGAACCCGCTCGCGAGGTCGCACTCGACCCGGCTGACCAGGTGCTGCACGCGCGCGAAACGCTCGATCGTCGCGTGCTCCTTGACCGCGACGCTGCCCAGGCGGGCGACGCGGCCGAGGTCGTTGCGCGCCAGGTCGACGAGCATGTCGTGCTCCGCGAGCTCCTTGGGGTCGCGGCGCAGCTCGGCCGCCAGGCGGTCGTCGTCGTCGGGGTCGTCCGCGCGCGGCCGCGTGCCGGCGATGGGCACGACCTGCGCGCGCGAGTCGACGACCGAGACGAGCCGCTCCGGCGACGACCCGACGAGCGTCAGGCCGTCCGCCTCGAAGAAGAACATGTGCGGCGAGGGGTTGGTCAGCCGCAGAACGCGGTACAGCGTGAAAGGGTCGCCCTCGAACGTCTGCTCGAAGCGCTGCGAGAGGACGGCCTGGAAGATCTCGCCTTGCGCGATGGCGTGGCGCAGCTCCTCGACGCCCGCCTCGAAGGTGCCACGCGCGACGCACGCCCGGGGTTCCGCGTCGACGAGCCGCAGCTCGCCGCTCGACACGCCGCCCGCGTCCAGGTCGGCCGCGATCGCGTCGACGCGCCCGGCCGCCTCGGCGAAGCCGGCCTCCCCTGCGGGGCAGGCGCACAGCACGAAGAGCTTCTGCGCGGCGTGGTCGAACGCGACGAGGTCGCGGTACAGGTCGAAGGTGGCGTCGGGCACGCCCCACGGATCGCGCCGCGCGCGCGGGACGCGCGGCTCGAGCGTGCTCGCCCACTCATACGCGAACCATCCGACCCAGCCGCCGCGGAACGGCGGCAGCCCGGGCGGCGGCGGCGGCGTCGCAAGGCGCGCGGCGAGCGTGCGCAGCGCTTCCTCCGGTCGGCCGGCGAGCTCCTCGACGCCGCTCGCCGTCTCGACCCGGTTGCCGGAGCGGCCCGCGCGGAAGCGCGCGATCGGGTCGACGCCGATGAAGGAGTGGCGCGCGAGCCGCGTCGGCCCTTCGGCGGACTCGAGCAAGCATGCGTGCCGGCCCGCGGAGCGCAGCGTCAGCGAGAGCCGCACCGGCGAGGTGAGGTCCGCGGGGTACTCGGCCCACGCGAGCCGGTAGCGCTCGGCGTCCGAAGGGCGGGAGCGTTGGATGGGGACGTTCAAGGGTCGGGGACCTCGGAGTGTGCTGGACCCAAAGAAGAAAGGCCTCGCGAAGCTCGTTCGGAGGCCCTGGGAGACGGGATCGCTGCCGGTCCGACGCGCGGTCAGCCGACCGCAGGGGGGCCCCCGGGGCGGTCAGGCCAGTGCCATCGCCAGCTCTCGAGCGGCATGGGCTCAGTATAGCGGACGCGACGCCGCGGCCGCAGCGCGGCCCCGTTGGCCCCGCATTCCTCGGGATGAGGGCCGTTTTCGCCGCCGGGCCTCAGGCCACCGGCGAGGCCCGCCGTAATTAAAAGGACGAAGCCCGGTCTCCCCCGCGGAAGGGGCGCCGTAGTGCAATGGCCGCCCCTCTCACGACCGATAGCCGCTGACCTCGATGGAGCCCTTCATGCGTCTCGCCCTCGCCGCCCTGCTCGCCGCCGTGGCCCCCGCCCCGACCCTCGCCGCGCCGACGCCCGCCGGCGAGGACGACCACGCCGGCTGGATCCAGGACTTCGACGCCGCCGTCGACGTCGCCAAGCGCGAGAAGAAGGACCTCTTCGTCGACTTCACGGGCTCGGACTGGTGCAGCTGGTGCATCCGGCTGAACAAGGAGGTGTTCGTCCACGACGAGTTCCTCGAGCCGATCCGGAAGAAGTACGTCCTCGTGATGCTCGACTACCCGCAAAAGCCGGAAGCGCTCGCGCGCGTGCCGAACAGGGAGCGCAACCAGGAGGTTGCCCAGCGCTACCAGATCGATGGCTATCCCACCGTCGTCCTGATGACGGCCGAAGGCGAGGAGTACGGCCGGATGGGCTACCAGCCGGGCGGACCGCTGGCCTACGTCGAGGCGATCGAGGAGCTGTGGCCGCGACGCGACACGCTGCGCGAGATCCTGAAGCGAGTCGCGGAGTTCGAAGCGGCCAAGGGCGAGGAGGCGCGCGATCTGGCGCTGGACCGCGCGATCACCCAGCTCGCCGCGATGGACCACGACGCGCCGGCCATCGAGCGCCTCGCGAGCGTCGCGCGCGCCGCGTTCGACGTCGACCAGTCGGGCGGCAAGGGCCTCAAGCAGCGCGCGATCCGGGCGCTCGTCACCTCGCGCCAGGCCGACTACGAGGTGGTGCAGCAGGCGCTGCCGCTCGACCCGCGCAACGCGGACGGCTTCCGCGAGAAGACCATCCTCGCGTGGTGCGGAGCCGTCACGAGCAAGGCGGACCTCGCCCCCGTGACGGAGGCCATCGCCGAGGTGGACGGCTTCGGGATCAAGGACCCGAAGGTCGCTGTCGAGCTCTACGTCAACGCCGCCTTCTGGTACCAGCGCTTCCTCGCCGACGGAGAGCAGGCCAAGGCCTACGCGCGCAAGGCGCGCGCGATCGGCACCGACGTCGAGGAGTACGAGGCCATGCTGGCGCAGATCCTGGGCGAGTAGCCGGGGGGCGCTGCCCTACCCGTCCACATCCCCTCGCGAAGGCTCGGGCAGCCAGTGCGCGAGGAGCGTTCCGACGAGTCCGTACGCGCCCGCGACGCATGCCGCCACGAGCGCGATCCTCTCCGGGCTCGGTGGAACCGACGCGGCGAAGGTGAGCGTGAGCCACGCCGCCGCCGTGCCCAGCACGCGCCCGCCGATGTTCGCCGCGAAGCTCTCGCCCGTGCCGCGCAGGTGCAGCGGGAACACGCGCGGGATGTAGTTGCCCCAGAAGCTGAACTGCGCCACGACCACCACTCCGGCCGCGAAGGCTCCCAGCTTGACGAGCCCCAGGGAGCCGGCATCGCCGAGCGCGGTCGAGATCCACCAGAAGAGGAGCGGTACGAGGATCACCGCGGGTACCTGAAAGACGCGCAGCAGAGCGCGCCGGCTGGCGATGCGCACGGCCAGCAACGCGAGCAGGAGACGCCCCGCGAGCCCGCCGACCTCCTGCCAGATGGTCACCCGGGCGACGGCCTCGTCCGCCGCGTTGGCTCCGAGGATCCGCAGCTCGCGCTCGCCCGGAACGGCTTGTCCCGCCGCCTGGGCGGACGCCACGGCGTCGGCCCGCGCGGCCGCGGTGCTCGCGACGACGCTGGCGTGGCCGCGCGGGCCCCCGAGGATCTGCGGCAGCTGCTGGATCGCGCCGAACGCGAACCCGTAGCTCGACGCGAACACGAGCGTGGTCAGGATCGTGGTCCTGCGCAGCCCGGGGCCGAAGAGCTCGGCGAAGCTGGGCCGCTTCAATCGTCCCTCCGCCTTCTTCCGGGCCCAGGTCGGCGACTCGGGCAGGAAGGGCCGGATCAGGATCAGCGGGAGAGCGGGCAGCAACCCCGACATCAGCATGTAGCGCCAGGCCTCGTGGCCGCCGTGGATGGCCGGCAACCTCTGCGCGATCCCCGCCACGACGACGTACGCGCCCCCAACCATCAATCCGCCGAGCGAGGAGAACGCCTGGGTGTAGCCCAGCGCGGACTCGCGCTGCCGGGGGTCGTCGAACAGCTCGGCGAGCCACGCGACCGCCGCCACGAACTCGACGCAGACCCCGATGAAGACGAGGCAGCGCAAGAGGAGCAGCTGCTCGAGCGTGGTCGCGAACCCGGCGGCGAAGGCGGATAGGGCGTAGAGCAGGATGCTGAACGTCAGCACGCGCCGCCTGCCCAGGAGGTCGGTGAGGTACCCGCCCAGCAGCCCCAGCACTCCCCCGGCGATGGCCGGCAAGAAGAAGAGCGCGCGCGCCCAGCTCACGTAGCGCAAGCCGCCCGGCGCCCATTCGGCCGCCGCGTCCGCCGCGGGTGCGCCGGCGGCGATCGCCGCGTCGACCAGCGGCTGGCTGAGCGACGCGATCGCCGGCTTGATCACCAGCGGGAGCATCAGGAGCTCGTAGATGTCGAAGGCGAACCCGATCGAGGCGAGGACGCAGACGAGCCAGCGCGTCGTCGCCGGGAGGCCGGAGCGGGTCGCGACCGGGGCGCTCATCGGCGGCGGAGTATGACCGGGCGCGAGGGGAGCGCAAGCCCCGCGCGGGCGTTGTCACCCGTGCAGGGGAGCGCAGACTCCGAGCCGACGATGGTCGAGCCCCGGCCTGGTTCCGCTCCGCACGAATGATCCTGTGGGGCCTGGTCGCGGGCATGCGCGCCGGCGTCGCCCTCGACCTCGCCGTGAGCGGAGATCCCGAGCTCGAGCATTGGCTCGACGTCGGCATCGACGGCATCGCGCATCCGATCGGACAGGTCTTCCCGAGGATGGTGTTCCATCGAGGCGGTCGAGGAGCGCTCGAGCCGCGCGACTCGCAGAACGGCTTGACGCAGGGCCGCGTACGCTCAACCGCCCGCGTTCAGCCGCCGCAGCCCTGCCCGTGCCTCGCGCGCCACGGGGTTGATCTCGAGCGCCTTGCCGAAGTGGCGCAGCGCGCCCGGGCGGTTGCCGGTCTGCACCATGAGCTCGCCGAGCAACACGTGAGCGCCGTAGTTCCTGCGGTTCAGATCGAGGACGGCGCGAGCCTCTTCGATCGCGAGCTCGGGCTCGCCAGCCATCTTCAACGCGGTCGCCAGACCGAAGCGGGTGTCCTGAAAGGTCGGGTAGTCGCGGACGCACTGCCGGAACAGGGGCACCGCCCGGTCGAACTGGCCGCTGCGCACGAAGGCCCAGGCGCGGTTGATCGCCGGGATCAGCTGGCCGGGCAGGATCTCGAGCGAGCGCGACAGGAGGGCGTGACCCTCGTCCGCTCCCGGCGAGTGGATCGCGGCTTCCCCACGCGTGTTGAGGTCGAGCAGGGTGGCCCAGTCCACCCCGCTGCCCGTCGTTCCCGGCGGCGCAGCGGCCAGGCTCTCGAGCGGGTAGTCGGGCACCGCGCGCAGCACGTTGCGCAAATCTCCGAAAGCGTCGCGCAGCTGCGGAAGATCGCGCAGCAGGTCCGCCGGCATCTCCGCCAGGACGCGCGCCGGGTCGAGGGGAAAGACGACCGTGCGGCCCGTGGGCCAGTACGTCGACAGCAGGTTGGTCTGGTCGGAGACGACGCTGCCGCTGCCGAAGCGCTCGCGCAGCTGGGCGTCGGTCATCACGATGCGTGCCAGCATGTTGATCGGGGCGGGCGCGGCGATCTCGTGCAGGTCCGCGAGCACGAGCGGCTCGGACTCGTAGCGACGCACGATGTTCCCCATGTCGATCGGCGCGAGCGCCCCGACGAGGATGAACTCGGTGCGCCAACCCGTGATCAGGAGCGAATACGGGAAAGCCTGGACGAAGGTGCGCGTGATCAGCTCGCCCGCCGCGGGCGGCATCTGGTAGATCGGCAGCCACTGCGTCATGCAGCCGTCGTCGCTCAGGTGCCGGGCGACCGAGTCGTAGTACTCCTTGGAGTACAGGCGGTTGATGCCGTGCATCAGCGGCGGCGGAGGCTCGCTGGTGATGAGGTCGTAGCGCTCGTCGCTGAGGTCGAGGTAGGAGCGGCCGTCGTCGTGGATCAGCCGGACGCGCGGGTCCTCGTACACGCGGTCGTTCGTCAGTGCGAACTCCGGGGCGGTCTCGATGATGTTGCGCGAGAGGTCGACGAAGTCGAGCTGTTCCAGGCCCTCGTGGTGTGCGATCGCCGCCGCGGTGTTGCCCACGCCGAAGCAGATCAGGAGCGCCTTCTTCGGCTTCGCCTGCGCGAGCAGCGGGAAGTGCGCCATCATCTTCATGTAGCAGCGCGCAGAGCGGCTCGCGTCGGACATCTGCCCGGTATCCAGGAAGACCGCGTCTCCGGTCGGCTTCTGGAGCACGAAGGTGGACCAGCTCGAGCTCCCCTTGAGGGCCCGCACCGGCGCCTCGCGCCACTGGGTGCCCTCGGGGAAGTAGCTGCGGTCGAACTCCGGCGATGCGACCGCCGCGCCGATGGCCGTCGCGCCCAGCGCGGCCGACAAGTAGACCCTGCGGAGCCCGCGCTGCCTGCCGAGCGTCCAGGTGAAGGCCACCCAGATCGCGAACGTGATCGTCAGGACCTTGAACGCGTAGAACATGTTGACGCGCGGAGCGACCCACGAGAAAGCGACCATTCCGAGCAGGAATGCGAGCGTGTTCAACCCGTAGAGGAGCCCCAGGTGGCGCCCTTGGCGCTGCGCCTCGTTGCACAGGAAGGGCAGGAGCACCGACACGCAGAGGTAGGTCGGAAAGACGGCCAGGCCGGTCACCAAGAAGATCGCGATCAGGATGCGCAGCATGCCGTCGGGGTCCCAGCCGCCCCCGATCTCCAGCGCGCCGATGTACGCGTGGATCCAGTCCGAGGCCGGCCCGAGCACCTTGCGGGTCGTGAAGACGTAGGCCAGGAAACCGACGGTGTACACCACCTTGATCGTGCCCAGGCAAATGCCGCGCAGGGCGTGGACCAGCGCGCTCCCGACGAAGATCGCCAGGATCGCCCAGAACGAGACGTACGCCATCGCCGCGCCGTTGTAGATCTGGATGAAGTGGATCCGGCGGAACGCGTCGGCCTCCAGCGCGCCGGAGAGGAAGCCCGAGATCGTCGCGCCGGCGAGCAACACGCTCCAGGCGGTTCCGCTGCCGGCCTGGGTGCCGTCGGATGAAGCAGCGCCTGGCGCTGCCGGCCCTTCGCGCGCGGACCCGACGCCCCGCGACCCGGCCCGGCAGCGTCGCAGGAGGGCGTCGCCGCGCAGGACGAAGGCGAGCCCGAGGAGCAGGTTGCATCCGAGAAGCAGGGTCAGGGTGCGGGTCGTGCCGAGGTAGCGCAGGAGCACCCATTCGCAGAGGAGCACGGCGCTGCACGCGCCCAGCGTGTTCCACGCGTAGAGCGCGGAGGGAAAGCGCGGCCGCTCGCCGAACACGCTGCACAGGAGCGGAAACGTCACCCCCATGAAGAAGCACGGCAGGAGGATGCTCACCGCCGCGAGCGGCACCTTCGCGAGCCTGTGCAACAGCGTCGGCTCGAACACGCCTCCGTCGTCGGCGTAGGGAAAGGGCCCGAGCAGGTCGATCGGCAGCAGCGACTCGACGAACGTGAGCAGCACGAGCAGCGAGATCAGGACCTCGAGCGCGCCGTAGACGACGAAGTCGGAGGGATCGCCGAGACGCCGCTTCAGCCAGCGCGACACCCCGCGGCTCCGCAGCGCTCCGGCGCCCAGGCCCGCGATGAAGCAGCTGATCACGAGCACGAAGGTGAACGTGGTGGAGCCGAAGCGGTCGGTGAAGTGCCGCAGCCACATGGTCTGGTAGCCGAGGCTGAACAGCCCGGAGAGGGCGTAGCAGGCGAGGAGGAGGCGCATTCGGGGGAGCGGCGCGGGGGCTGCGCGGCCCGGGGTCCACGAGCGGGCCTCGGGGGGCCCCGAGGTTATCCTGGCCCCGAGCAGCGATCCGCGGGAATCCTGTCAGGAACCCGGGGGTCCGAGCATCTCCATCGGCATGCACGACAGCGCCCGATCGATCGATCATCGTCTGCTGCTCGACCAACGCGGATGGATGCGGCGGCTCGTCGCCGAGCTCGTGAGCGATCCTCACGCGCGCGAGGACGTGGTTCAAGAGACCCTGCGGGTCGCCCTCGAGCGGCCCCCGCGGTCGCGCACGCCGGGTGCGCTGCGAAGCTGGCTCGCCACGGTCCTGCGCAAGCCCCAGGAGCGCGCTGCGCTGGTCGCGCCACTCCTTCCAGAGGTACGCGTGGCGGCGGCGTGGGCACCCGGGCCGGGGGCGATCGCCCGCGGGAGCGCCGCGCTGGCCCGCGTCGCGCGCGGCATGGACCGCAAGCTGCTCCTCGGGACGTCCCTGGCGGCGTCGATCCCCCTCGTGCTCTGGGTTCGGACGGGTGCGTCGAGTCGCGCGGAGATCGATCCGCGCCTCGCGCCGATCGAGCCGCGCGGCCTGCCGGCCGACCTGGGCTGGGCTCCGCCGGATTGCGTCGAGCTGCGGCGGCCCGTGAGCGCGCGGTCCGCGCTCGCCCAGGAGTCCGCGCCGCCTGCCGAGGCCGCGGCGTCCATCCCCGATAGGGTCGACGCGTACCTCCAGCCGCTCGTGGGCGCGCGGCTCTTCAGCGGGACCGTGCTGCTGGCGCGAGAGGGCGAGATCGTGCACTCGAAGGCGTACGGCAAGGCGCACTTCGGCCTTGGGCGCGACAACGCGCCGGACACGCGCTTCAAGCTGATGTCGGTCACCAAGTCGTTCACGGCCGTCGCGGTCATGACGCTGGAGCAAACGCGTCGGCTCGAGCTGGACGATCCGGTCGGTCGCCACCTTCGCCCGTGGCCGGAAGCCTGGTCCGGCGTCACGCTGCGCCATTTGTTGAGCCACACGTCCGGCATCCCCAACCTCGAGGGCCAGTGGGGCATGCGCGCGCGCCAGGGCGACGAGCGTGGCCTGGCGGTCTGGCCCGCGGTCGAGCGAGCGGTCGCGTCGACGCCGCTCGCGACGGTGCCCGGAGAGGTGACGAGCTACAGCAACTTCAACTACGTGCTCCTCGGCCTGGTGATCGAGTCCGTCAGCGGCGAAGACTACGGGAGCTACCTGCGCTCCGCGGTGCTCGGCCCGGCCGGGTTGGAACACACGGGCTGCGACGACGGGAGCCGGCGGCCGGGCCTGTCGATGGGGTACTTCCGCGGCCGCGACGGCGGCCTCGAGGAGAGCGCGCAGGACATGTCGGTGATCCGCGCCGCGGGCGACCTGTACTCGAGCACGCTCGACCTGTACCGGCTCGATCGGGCGCTCTCCGCAGACGAGCTCCTCGCTCCGCAGGCGCGCGCCGAGATGCTGACGCTCAACGGCCGCTTCGCGCTCGGCTGGCAGGTCTCGCGCATCCTCGACCGCGAGTGCGTCCACCACAGCGGCGGCGCGAACGGCTACGTCGCGGACTTCCTGCGCTTCCCCGAGGAAGGCGCCTGCGTGGTCGTGCTGAGCAACTTCGCCTTCGCGCCCGCCGGGCGCATCGCCACGGATCTGGCGGCGATCCTCTTCGGAGAACCCTACGAGCAGCCGGTGCGGCTCGACGGCCAGGCGCTCGCCCGCTACGAGGGCGTCTACGCGACGGCACACGAGCCCTTGCGGGCGCTCCTCGTGCGGCGCTCCGCCGACCTGCTCCTGTCCTTCGACGTCCACGGAGGGGTCGAGCGGTGCGGGGCCTCACTGCTCGTGCCGATGGGCGACGGCGTCTTCGCGCTGCCGTGGTCGCATGGCCGCCTCGAGTTCGCAATACCCGCGTCGGACGCGGCCGGGCCGGCGACCGTGCGCCGCCGCATGGGGAACGAGGTCGCCGAGATGGAGCGCCGACCCGCCGGCGAGCTCGCATGGCGCGCGGCCGTCGGGTCCTACGAAACCGAGCCGCTGCTCGGTAGCTCGGTCTCGATCGTCGAGCGGGGCGGCGGGCTCGAGCTCCGCATCGAGGACGGCTGGCCGACCTCGCTCGACCTCGTGATCGTCTCGACCGACCTCGCGATCGCGCGCGCGATGGAGACCTTCGGCACGCAGCTCCATCTGACGCGCGACGCGCTGGGCGGCGTCGCGGGATTCCGCTGGGAGCGCGCCGACGGTACGACGTTCGTCGCGACTCGCCGGGAGTAGGTCCTTCAGGCCACGTCGATCGCCGGGGTCGTCGGGGAGCCAGCAGCCAGGCGTCCGGCCACCTCATACTCTTGCGAGACACGCGCGGTGGCCCGGATCCCCAGCGTGCGCGGTCCGGTGCACCGCCTCGCTCGGCGACGACCCCCGTCAGCCCGCCGCGTCGTCGTGGACCACGAGGGCGTCCCCGACGCGCAGCTCGCCGGGCGCGAGGGCGCGCGCGTACACGCCGAAGAGCACGCCCCCGCCGTCGCCCCTGCGGAACCTCGCCAGCGTGCGCAGCGGCTCGCCGCGCGGGTGGGCCTCGAGCGTCTTCGGGTCCAGGGTCGTGACGCTGCAGCGTTCGCAGGGTCCGACGACCTCCAGCTCGACGGCCCCGATCCGGATCCGCCGCCACCCGTCCTCCTCGAAGGGCCGCGTGCCGCCGACGACGAGGTTCGGGCGGAAGCGCGCCATCTCGAGCTCCTCTCCGACGCGCCGCCGCAGCTCGGCCAGCGAGGCCTCGGTGGTCACGAGGAGCGGCTCGGCGTCGGCGAAGCTCAGCTCGTGATCGGCGCCGCTGCGCGCGGGACGGACGCAATCGGCGTCCATGTGGACGAGGCGCGCGGGCGTACCCAGGAACCTCGTGAGCCACTCCGCCGCCGCGCGAACGGCCGGGCGGGCCTCGAGCGCGTCGTCCCACACGCGGACGGCGAAGCGCTCGGCCGCCTGTTCGAGCTCGCCATCGCAGACCGGCATGCCCGGCGCCGCGAGGCGCACGCCGCTCGCCGTGCAGGTCGGCCGGACGAGGCCGAGCCGCGGCAGCTCGCGCTGCGTGAGGAAGCGGCCCGCCTCCCCCACGACCATCCAGCGGCGATCGCCCTCGAGCCCGCGCGCCTCGACGCGGCGCTCGTCGTGGCCGCTCGCGCCGCAGGCCTTGACGGGATAGGTGTGGATGGCGACGAGCGAGCTCACTCGCGCACCCGCACCCTGCGCAGCGCGGCGACCAGCCACGCGTCGAGCAGCGAGGCCGCGATGCAGCTCGCGGCCATCGTGGAGCCGATCTCGTGGGCCTCCGTCAGCCCGAGCACGCCCGCCCCGACGACGCCGGCGGCGACGAGCGCGGCGATCGCGCTCGCCAGGATGCGCGGCCCGCGCGCCTGGACGGCGAACGCGCCCGAGACCGGGATGGCGAGGAGGACCGCGGCGAGCAGCGTGAGCCACGCCGTCGGGGCGTGCCCGAGGGCTGCGTTCGCCGCGAAGAGCGAGAGACCCAGGACGCAGGCGGAACCGACCAGCGCGCCCGACCGGCGCTCCTCGCGGTTCATGACCGCGCGGCCCTTCCGGTCGAGGAGCAGCATGAGGTTGAAGAGACCGTCGCCGACCCATCTCAGGTAGACGACGTTGCGCGCCTTGAGCGCTTCCACCAGGCCCGCGCGCGCCCACTCGTTCCCGGGGTCCTGACGCAGCGCCTCCGCGAAGTGCTCGAGCGCCGGCGCCACTTCGCGCTCGTGCAGGTGGACCCAGCCGCAGTTGGCGTGGCTGTGGGAGCACTCGGGATCGCGGCCCAGCGCCGAGCCCATGTCGGCCTTGGCCTCGGCGAGGCGCCCCAGCTCGGCCAGCGCCAGCGCGCGCAAGTTGAGGCAGCCGACGTCGTCGGGGACGAGCGCCAGCCCGCGCCCGGCCGCCTCGATCGCCTGGCTCCAGCGGCGCTCGCGCGCGAGCAGCGCGGCCTCGAGCGCGTGGTGCTCGACCGCTTCCGGGTGGATCCGGACCGCCTCGCGAATCGCCCGCAGAGCGTCGGTGCCGCGGCCGCGGTCGCGCAGGACGCGCGCGAGCGCGTGGTGGGCGCGGGAATCGCCGGGGGCGAGCGCGATCGCCAGCTGCGCGCGGCGTGTCGCGTCGTCGAAGCGTCCGAGGTCGGACAGGCACAGGGCCATGAGCGACAGACTCTCGCTCGACTCGGGATCGGCGGCGAGCTCCGTCTCGAGCTCACGGATCGCTTCCTCGTTGCGGTCGTGACGGCGGAGCAGGACCGCCCGCTGGTAGTGCTGGCGGCGCAAGCGTCAGAGGCCCATGTACTCGGCGACGTCGTCGTAGACTCCGCCCTGGTTGGCGAACAGCACGTGGTTGCGCGCCGTCGCGAACCAGTCCCTGATCGTCGGCCTGACCTTCTTCGCGGCCTGCGAGAGGCCCTTCTCGGTCAGCGGCGTGGGCGCGCCGCGCTTCAACGCCTCGCGCAGCTTCTCCTCGATCGCGACGTCGACCAGGCCCTTGAGGTCGGCGCCGGAGAAGCCCTCGGCCTTGCGCGCGAGGCGCGCCACGTCGAAGCTCTCGACGGGCTTGCCGGCGAGCAGCACGCGCAGGATCGCCGCGCGCGCCGCCGCGTCGGGCGGGGGAACGAAGACGACCCGGTCGAAGCGTCCCGGGCGCCGGAATGCGCCGTCCAGGTACCAGGGCGAGTTGGTCGCGGCCAGCACGAGGACCCCCTCGTTCGAGCTCTGAACCCCGTCCAGCTCGGCAAGGAACTGGTTGATGACGTGGCGCGCGCCCTTGCTCGCGTCCGATCGCCTGGCCGCGAGAGCGTCCACCTCGTCGAAGAAGAGAACGCACGGCGCGTTCCGCCGGGCGCGGTCGAACAGCGTGTGCAGGTTCTTCTCGCTGTTCCCGAGCCACATGTCGAGCACGTCGTGGATGCCGACGCTCAGGAACCGCACGTTCGCCTCCCCCGCCGTCGCCCGGGCTAGGTGCGTCTTGCCGCAGCCCGGCGGCCCGTACATGAGCACGCCTCCGCCCACCGACTTGCCGTAGGCCTTGAAGAGCTCGGGGTGGGCGAGCGGCTGGATCACCTTGATCGAGATCTCGTCCTTGACGTCCTGCATTCCGCCGACGTCGGCGAAGGTGATCGTCGGCCGCTCGACCTCGACCTGGCCGAGACCGTCGTCCTCGTCGTCCTCGTCGTCCTCGGCGACCAGGCGGATGCGCGCCTCGATGAGGTCGTCGCCCGCGTCCTCGCCCGCCCCGGGACCGAGGCGCTCGGCGATCTCGCTGTTGGCGAGGCCCGGGTCGAGCTCGATCGCGCGCCGGTAGGCGGCGCTGGCCTTGCGCAGCTCGCCCTCGTACAAGGCGAGCTCGGAGCGCAGCAGCAGAGCGGCCGCGAGCGGGCGCTCGCGACCGACGAGGAGGTCGACGATCACGGCCGCGTGGTCGAGCTTGTCGTGCGCCACGTAGCAGCGCGCGAGGGCGAGACGCAGGTCGTCGTCGTCGCTCGAGAGCCGCAGCGCGTCGCGGTAGTAGCGCTCGGCTTCGTCGAAGCGCTCGGCGCCCGCGAGGCTGTCGGCGAGGTGCCGGAGCAGCGGGACGTTGTCCGGAGACTCGCGCAGCGCCCGCTCGAGCGCGTCGATCGTGTCGTCATCTTGGTGCGGCATCTGGGTCGACCGGCGCACAGCATGCTGCCGGGGCGCGCGTTCGTCCACTCCAGCGCCGCCGCGCCCGAGGGCGAGCGGTGACGGTGTCGATCGAGGACTTCGCGGTTCGGTTCGGAGAGCGCTGCGCCGTCTCCTTCCAGCGCACGCTGCGCGTTCCCGAGGATGGCCGTACCCATCCTCTTCCACCGGGGCTCGGCGCCATGCGGCTCTACCGTCTGGCGGAGCACGCGGGCCGACTGCCGCGGGGGTGGGCCGGGCGCGAGGGGGCGTTCCTGCCCCTGTACCAGCGAGAGGCGCTCTGGCTGGGGTTCCGGTCGACGCCCTGGAAGCCCACGGTGCTGGTCGTCGGCGTCGGGGGGATCAATGCCGTCTCCGGGGAGCGGTTCGAGCCGCGGCTGCGGGCGGATCCGCAGAACTACGTGGTCTGCCCGCCGCAGCCCTGGCTCGACGGGATCCACGCGGGCCGGGCGCACGTGCGCCAGTTCGTCGCCGCGCCGCTCGGGTCGGGCTACACCGTCCAGGCTGCGCTGAAGGGAGAGGAGGAGCGGGGTGGAATCCAGTTTGCCGCGTTCGATCCGCGAGCGGGCGCACGAAGGCGCCGGCCGCATCGAGCCGCTGGAGGGCGCCCGCGCCTGGTACCACCTGTACAACCCTTGCGACTCGGTCTTCACCGCGCCGATCCGGATGACGGCGTCCAACTTCGCCCAGATCGAGACGCGCTTCGACGAGCCCGGCGTCGCCGACCACACGGCGACGCGCTACCTGAGCCTCCGCGCGGCCGTCGAGGAGCTGTGGCAGAGCCTCGCGGCCGGAGTGCAGCCGGCCCGCGCTCTTCCGGCAGCCGCGGCGCGAGGCGCCCGTCGCATGGGCCCGGGGGCGCAAGCACCGGGCTCTTCTGGTCGGCATCGACGAGTACCCCGATCCGCAGATGCGCCTGGCGGGGTGCGTCAACGACACGTACCTGATGAGCGAGCTGCTGCAGGAGTCGGGCTTCGCGGCCGAGGACATCCGCGTCGTGCTCAACGACCGCGCGACGGCGACCGGCGTGCTCGAGCGGCTCGAGTGGCTGTTCGAAGGCGTGCGCGAGGGCGACGCGCGCGTGCTCTACTACAGCGGCCACGGGGCCCAGATGCCGGGCTACGTCCTGGGCGACGTCGTCGACCGCAGCGACGAGGCGCTGGTCCCCCACGACTTCGACTGGACGATCGAGCACGCGATCACCGACGACCAGTTCTATCACCTGTACAGCCAGCTGCCCTACGAGCTGCAATTCCTGGCGATCTTCGACTGCTGCCACTCGGGCGGCATGACGCGCGACGGAACGGCGCGGGTGCGCGGGATCAGTCCGTCCGACGACGTCCGGCACCGCGCGTTGCGCTGGGATCCGGAGCGCGCCATGTGGTGCGGCGCGACCTCCGGGGCGGAGCGCGCGCCGCTCCCGGAGCCCGCGGCTCGCGCGGGGCGCGCGACGCCCCCGAGACGACGGCGCCGCCCGGGGCCACGCACCGGCTCGGACGGGGAACGGCGCTGCGCACGCTCGCGCGCAGCGAGTACAGGAACTGCGCCGGCGCCGCGGGCACCACGGCCCGTTCATACCGCTGCTCCTGTACGCCTGCCAGGAGGACCAGTTCGCGTACGAGTACCAGCACGGCAACGTCTCGTACGGCGCCTTCACGTACTCCCTCGTGCGCAAGGTCCGCGCGGCTCGCCAGTCGGGGGATGGCCTCGACGCCGGTCCGCGCGCCAAGCGCGAGAGCGCCGTTCCGGTGCTCCTCGGATCGGGGTAGCCCCACTCCCGGCCCCGCTCAAGATCGGGCCCGCGCCGGAACGATGGAAGGGAGGCGCCCGAGCCGCCGTTCCCCATGCACCCCGTCCTGCACGCCGAGGGCCTCGAGAAGGCCTACGGGAAGAAGACCGTCCTCTGCGGCGTCGACCTCGCGTTGCCGCCCGGCACGTGCACGGTGCTTCTCGGTCCCAACGGGGCGGGCAAGAGCACGCTGCTGCGACTCGCGCTGGGGCTCGCCAAGCCCGACTCGGGCAAGCTCAGCGTGACGGGCTTCGATCCGGTGCGCCGGCCGAGCCGCGTCCGCGCGCGAGTGGGGTTCGTCCCCGACCGGCCCGACGTGTACGGCTGGATGACGCCGCGCGAGCTGTTCCGCTTCCTGCAGCCGCAATACCCGCTGTGGGACCGGCCGTACTGCGAGCGGACCGCGGCGCGTTTCGGCGTGCGGCTCGACACGCCGTTCCGCGACCTCTCGCGCGGCGAGGGGACCAAGGCGATGCTGACGGCCGCGCTCGCGGCGCGACCGCCGCTCTTGCTCCTGGACGAGCCGTTCGGCGGCCTCGATCCGCGCGTGCGCGAGGAGGTGGCGAGCGGGCTGCGGGACGAGCTCGAGCGCGGAGGGTGCACGGCGCTGGTCGTGACCCACGACCTGGAGCTGGCTGCGGACTTCGCGGACCGCGTCGCCCTGCTCGCGGACGGGCGCATCGCCGCCGAGGGCCGGTTCGCGGACGTGCTCGGCGAGCGCGCCCCGGCGGAGCGGCGGGCCCTCTTGCGGCGCCTCTTCGACGACGTGCCCTGGAGCATCCCGGCATGAGCGTCGCGCGCGCGTACCTCTGGAAGGAGTGGCGCGACCAGCGCAGCGCGCTCCTGGGGCTGGCCGCGGTGCTGCCCTTCCTCGCCGGCGGCGCGCTCGCGATGGACCCGGGCGGCTGGGTCGACCCGTGGACAGGAGCCGCGGCCGGCGCCTTCGCCGCGCTGCTCGTCGTCGGCACCGACCTCGTCCCCGGCGAGCGCCGGCGCGCGCGCATGGGCTTCCTCGAGCGCTTGCCCGCGGGGCTCGGAGCGGCCTTCACGGCGAAGCTCGTCATGTTCCTGGCGAGCGTGCTCGGCGCGGCGGCCTACGGAGCTGCGCTCGTGGCGCTCGCGCTCGTCGTGCGCGGCGAGCCGGTGATCGCGCCGGACGTGCACACGGCACGCTTCCTGCTCCCGGGACTGGCGTGCGCGCTCTGGGCGTTCGCGGTCTCGGGCTGGGTGCCGCGCAGCACTCTCGCCTTCCCCACGGCGCTCGTCTGCATCGCCCTGCTCTGCTGGCCGGGCTGGCTCTTCTACGGCCGCTTCCCTGCGTTCGACCCGCTGCCGTGGGAGCCGTGGGCCTTCCTCGGCGTCTGCACCGCGGGCGCGTGCGCGTCGGCGTGGGCTTCCTTCGTGCTCGGTTGCCGCTTCTCCGGAGGCACCGGGCGGGCCGCGCGCCGCGGCCTCCTGATCGCGCTGCCGTTGCTTGCGCCCGCATGGGCGTGGGCCGGCCTGCGGCTGTACTCGGCGACGAGCATCGATCCCGCGGCGGAGGACTTCTACATCCAGGACTGCTACGTGGGCCTTCGAGCCGACCGGGCCTTCGTCAACGCGCGGCGCATGCGTGCGGGCCGCCCCGGCCGCTCGGGCACCGCGGGGCCGAGCCATCCGCTCGTCGTCGAGCTCGAGAGCGGTGCCTGGCGCGAGGCCGGCGAGGTCGAGGCGTACTTCGCGCGGCCGGCCACGCATCCGGCGGACGGCCGCTCCGAGCGGCCGGCGCTGTTCGAGCGCGTGTGGCTGCGCGCGCCCGGCGGGGACGTCGAGTACGACGGTCTCACGGGCGAGCCCGTGACCGTGGCGCGCCCGGCGCAGCCGGGGATCGCTCCGCCCGGCGCCGCCGAGCTGGGCCTCGCGCGGGGTCTGTTCGTCCTCGGCTGGGCCGGGCTCGGCTACCGGGTCGCCGCGGCCGAGGACGGGCGCCTCCGCACGAGCGGCGTCTTCGACCCCTTCCGGGAACGCTACGTCGCCCTCGAGGAGCTGGCCGCGCTGCCGGAGCTCGCCGGATTCCGCGACCTCTGGGTGCGCGACGGAGCGTGGCTCGTGCGCCTCGGCGACGGGAGCTGGAGCGCGCTCGACCCGGACCGGCTCGCGCTCGAGCCGCTCGGCCTCCCCGCGCACGCGCGGCTCGGGCCGCTGACCGCCGGCGGCCGCGCGCTCCTCGTGCACGGCGGCGAGCCCTACCTCTTCGACGCGGACACCGGCGCGCGCGAGGTCCTGCGCTTCTCGGACGGCTTCGCCGGCAACGTGCGGCGGGTCTCGCCCGCGTACCGCAACGGCGCTCCCCTGGAGAGCTACTGGCCGCCGGTGCTCGACGTTTCCGGCGACTGGAACGGCATCGCGCGGCTCGACGAGCACGCGAGCCTCCTGGTTCGAGCTACGGGCCGCGAAGGCGACGTGCGGCTCCTCGCCTGCCCGGACAGCGATTCGGCCCTGGTCCTCTGCGCCCGGCGCGAGATCGTCCGCCTGCGCTTCGGGAGCGCGGAGCACGAGGTCCTCTTCCCGCGCTGATATGGAGGCCCATGTTTCAACCCCCAGGGAGTGGGCGGACCGTGTTCGAGCGGTCTCGACAGCGGCCGAAGTAGCCGGAAGGGGGGGAGGGGTGGGTCGCGGTGTGGGAAGGTCCGGCCCACGCGAGCCAAGGAGCTTTCCACGCCGCGACCCACCCCTCCCCCCCTTCCGGCGGGCAGTGGCGCGAGGGGGCCGGGCTGGTGTGTTCAACGAGGCCCCGGGGTTCCGGGGCCAGATGTAGCCTTGCGTGGGTTCAGGATCGGCTCCGGAGACCCTCCGGTGGCGTGTCGCGTGCGCCGGCGAGGCGAGTGGCCAAGGAGTTCGGCAGGGTCGACGAAGGGCCGCCGGATGCGTCGATGGTGGATCGAGCGGGCTCCTGGTTGAAGTGAGGGGGACGGGGGGCCGCGCGGCTCTCAGCGACGGTGCGTCACGCTGATATACGCGGGTCGGAACCGCAGGATGCTTCGTCCGTCGGGAGGCCTTCAGTCTGAGATCGAGGACAGTCCACAAGGGATGCCCACACAGCGCGGTCGAGGATCCTCCAGCGGGAGACGCGCGGTACCCCCCATGTTCGTCGTGGGATCAGGCTTCGGCGGGTAGCAGGGCGGTCCAGAGGAAGCCGACGAGCTCGCGCGCGACGGCGGTCTTGGCGACGTTGGTGTGCTTGCGCGCGGCGAGGCTTCGGTACCGTGCTCGCAAGCGGCGTTCAGCGGTCGCCGCGATGCTCTGGGCGCGCTCGGGCGCCCGGGCGCGGCGGGCGAGCACGGCGCTGTTGGCCGGGAAGGGTCGCGCGTAGTGCTGGACCGCCTCGACCAGGAGACGGCGCAGCCGGGCGTTGCCGGCACGAGTGATCGCGCCGCGCTTGACCTTCATGCCGGACGAGTGCTCGGAGGGCACGATGCCGCAGTAGGCGGCGACCTGGCGGGCGGAGCGGAAGCGCCTGGTATCGCCGAGCTCGGCCACGACGGAGACGGCGGTGAGGGTGTCGACGCCGCGGAAGGCGCGCAGGGAGCGGACCGCCTCCTCGATGTCGGGCAACTCCGCGCGCCGCTCGATGCGCTGGTCGAGCAGTCCCACGGACGTCTGGCGCTGCTCGAGCTCGTCGAGCAGGAAGTCGAGGGTCTTGCGGTCCTCGTCGAGAGGCAGCGCGAGATCGCGCAGCCAGCGCAGGTGCTTGGCGGTCCAGTTCTGACCGTCGCGGTAGACCTGCCCGCGCAGGAGGAGGAACTTCGAGACGCGGTGGCGGGAGCGGATCAGATCCTCGCGGACGGCCTGGCGCGCGCGAGTCAATCCGCGCAGCGCCTCGATCTCGGGCGTGGGCGGCGAGACCGAGACGATCTGGCCGGCGCGCAGGAAGCTCGCCAGCCGTCGGGCGTCGATGCGGTCGGTCTTGCGGTGGTCGCCCGGGATCTTGGGCAGGTGGCTGGGGGCGGCGACGACGCACTGCACGCCCAGCGAGCTGAGCAGTCGGTACAGCACGAAGCCCAGGCACCCCGCCTCGTAGGTGGCGACGACGAAGCCGCGCTCGGCCAGGCGGCGGAACCACTTGCGGATCGAGGGCGCTCGGTTGGGGAGCGTGACGATCGGCTCGCACTCGAGGGCGTGGTCCTCGAGGACCGCGATCGAGAGGGTCTCCTGGTGGGCGTCGATCCCGACGTACAGCGGCTTGGTATGCTCGGACACGGCTCGGCCTCCTATCGTTCAACGAAGACTGGTGCGTCTCGACCTGGACGGCCCCGCGCCGCCAGCTCGATGTGGCTCGGCCACCCCGACAGGGTGGCAATCCACGGGCACCTACTGGAGGCCGGGCCTCCATAGCGTCTGAGCG
>Ga0302046_10000946_pt1 | contig 27748 bp, 18 predicted proteins | sample RVTome_11_FD_200261 | JGI IMG/M metagenome (GOLD analysis project Ga0302046, IMG submission 200261) | Soil microbial communities from uranium-contaminated site in the Upper Colorado River Basin, Wyoming, United States - RVT147D111 (version 2) ... | reverse complement strand
GCGCGGACGGGCAGACACACATGGGCTTGTACGACATTGCGTATATGCTTGCCGTGCCTAACATGACCATTACCGCGCCGCGCGATGGATCCGAGTTGATCGGATTGTTGCGTTGTGCGCTGGCGCACGATGCGGGGCCGTTCAGTCTGCGGTATCCGCGAGACAACGCGCCAAGTGTCGCTCCACCAGCGGCCGAGATCGGTCCGGTCGAGTATGGCTCCTGGGAGACGCTCCGTGAGGGAAAGGACTGCGCCATTCTTGCCGTGGGGGTCATGTGCCAACCGGCGGTCGCAGCGGCGGACACATTGGCCGGTGAAGGGCTCGATGTCACCGTCATCAACTGTCGATTCATCAAACCCATTGATGAAGCACTGTTTGCCAGTGTCATCGGATCGCACCGCATGGTGGTGACAGTCGAAGACGGCACGGACGTGAACGGCTTTGGGTCCATGATGGCGCGACGGATCGCGTCCGAGGCGCCCGGGGTGCGTGTGACCGTGATGGGTGTGCCGGACCAGACGTATGAGCACGCGGGTCGTGGTACCCAACTCAAATGGGTTGGTTTAACGGCTGAGGGGATTGCAGAAAACGTCCGCGCGTGGGCCGCCTGGGGAAGTCTCTCGAGGACATGAATCTCGGGGTCGTAGGCAACCCGGGTTACGAGGACATCAAAGATATACTTTCCCAGCTTGCACGGCTGGCACCCCGCTTCAACCTTACGGTTTTCGTTGAACCCGGCCTCGAAGATTGTTGGCCGGGCCCCGCCGAGACGCTGGATCCTGCTAATCCGAATCAGAAACTGGACCTGCTGATGACCTTCGGCGGGGACGGAACGCTGCTGCGAGGAGCGCGCTTGCTGTCGGAGAAGGACGTTCCGATCCTCGGTGTGAATCTGGGCAGGGTGGGCTTTCTCAACAGCACAACTCCGGAGAACCTCGCGGGCACCCTCGAGGCGATTGACGCACGTGACTATCGTCTCGAACCCCGTCAGACGCTCACGTCAAAGCTGATTGCCGCAGATGGATCCTCCAGACAGGTCGGCGTTGCTCTCAACGATGTCGTGGTCCACAAGCGCGGCGTTGCGCGGGTGGTCCAACTCCTGGTGACCATGGATGGGGATGAGATAGGACAGTACAGCGCCGATGGGATTATCGTCGCCACGCCCACGGGATCGACTGCATATTCCCTGAGCGCCGGCGGCCCGATCGTGGTTCCCGGCGTCAATGCCCTCGTCGTCACCGCCATCTGCCCTCATTCGCTCGCCGTTCGCCCAATTGTCGTCCCCGGTCATCAGGAAATTCGGATCCGACAGGTCCCGCCCCTGACCGACAATATCCTCGTCTCACTCGATGGACAGGTGGGGACCACCCTCGCGCCGGGAGAGACGATTGTGATCCGCCGCGCCTCGTTCCCGCGACGTTTGGTACGTTTCGGAAAAGAAGGATTCTTCCGCCGCGTACGTGACAAGTTACAGTGGGGTGATTTGTCAGGGCGCGAGACCACGTCATATGTTGATTGAGCTGAGGGTAAGGGATCTGGCCGTCATCTCAGACGTCACCCTTCGGTTGGGGGCCGGGTTGAACGTGATTACGGGCGAGACGGGGGCCGGCAAGTCCATCCTCATCGACGCCCTGGCACTGTTGCTCGGCGAACGAGCGAATGCCGACCTGCTCAGACCGGGGGCCGCCCGAGCGGTCGTGGAGGCGGCGTTCGAAGTGAACGAATCCAGCCCGTTCCTTCGAGTGGCGGACGAGGCCGGGGTTGAGGTCGAAGAGGGCCAGCTCCTTATCAGAAGAGAGCTGAATGCGGAGGGGCGGAACCGGGCATGGGCAAACGGGAGTCCCACTATTCTCACGGTGCTTGGGACGATCGGCGAGCTTCTGGTAGACCTGCACGGGCAACACGAATCGCAATCGTTGCTCCGTGCCGCCACCCAGCGTGATATCCTGGACGCCTTTGGTGACGCGGGCGTCGAGCGGCGGGAGATCCGGGAATGTTTTGAACGTGCGCAGGAAATCCGAAAACAGGAAGAAGAACTCGTTGCGCGCCGTGACGAGGTCCGTACGAGGTCGGATTATCTCAGACACGTCGTCCGGGAAATCGAGCTGGCCAATCCACAGCCGGAGGAGGACGATGCGTTGACGCGGGAGATCCGCCAACTTTCTCATGCCGAAGAACTGTCGTCTCTCTCCGAGCGACTTGCTCTCCTGCTCGATGGAGAACCGGAAGGGGCGGCGTCGGCACAACTCGCCGATGCACAACGGTTGCTCGCTCAGCTCGAACGGATAGATCCGGGCGTCAGCCCGTGGCGCGAACTGCTCGAAGCCGCGTCAACCGCGGTGTCCGAGTTGGCCCGTGAAGCCGAACACTACGCGTCAACGATCGAAATGGATCCCGGAAGGTTGGCAGAAGCAGAGCAACGCCGGGATACGCTGTATCGCCTGACGCAAAAATACGGAACGACAATCGAAGAAGTAATCGGCACGCTCGAGCGGGCCCAGGAGGAACTCAGCCTGCTCGATACGGCGGAGTTCGATCTCCAAAAGATCGGCGCGCGACGGGTCGAGGCCGACCAGAATCTCCTCGCCGTTGCCGGACGGCTCACGGCAAAACGCGTGGCCGCCATCAACAAGATCACGGACGCCGTCGGAGCGCTACTGCCCTCCCTCGGCATGCCGGATGGAAAGGTATTTCCCGAAGTGACGGCATCCGAAAGCCCGGGACCCACGGGGGCAGACACCGTGGTCTTCAAGGCCCAACTGAATCCCGGCATCGATGCCCGCCCGTTGAAGGCCGTCGCGAGCGGCGGCGAGTTGTCACGAATCATGCTGGCGCTGAAGGTCGTGCTGGCGCAACACGACCAGGTCCCCACGCTCGTGTTCGACGAGGTGGATGAGGGCATCGGTGGTGAGATCGGACTTCAGGTAGCCGACGCCCTGTCTCGTGTGGCGAAGGGCAAGCAGGTGTTGGTCATAACCCATCTGCCACAAATTGCCGCGCGTGCCAATCACCACATTCTGGTTGGCAAGGAAACCAAGAAGGGAATTGCTACAACGGTGGTGCGTGAACTCCAGGGAGATGAACGCATCGGCGAGATCGCGAGGATGTTGGGAAATGCCGACGATCCGGTGCTGAGGCAACACGCGGAAGAGTTGGTTGGGCGTCAGGTTTGGTGACCCATAGGTCTCCAATGAAAATTACGAATCAGGGCGGTCATTCGGGAGCCTCTGCACAAGTCGGGTGGGTCCGGAGCGCGGGTCCCGCACACACGCAGACGTGGGACCGAGTCATAGCCCCAATGGACCGAGACTCACGACCAGCGCCGCCGCGTCCTTCGGGACCACCACCCGACTTGTGCAGCGGTTCCTTAGTGCCGTTCCAACTCGATGGCCCAAATCGATATCTTTATTCTGCTCACTGCTGTTCGCTGCCCGCCGGCCCCTCGTCTCCGTCTCCGGCAAACAGGTTGTAGAACAATCTCAAAAACAGTCGCACCTCGTTTGTCTTGGGTGTGAGCCCACCCTTCCCGTTGAAGGCGGATTGGTAGCTCACGCCGGCCTCGATGGGCATGCGTCCGCCCGGCGCAAACTCCGACGTCGTGCGGTAGCTGAGCCCGGCACCGATACTCAACGCCTCCATCGCCGATTCCTCTCCCAGGGAGGAGATGGGAAACAAGGTGGCGGCTGACGGGTCGACGGGATTGCTGTACTGGTCTGCCTGCTTCCTGAAGTACGTCGCCGACGCATACGCGGTGAACGTTGACGACAGCCGCAGCGTTGGATAGGCGAACAGGTGAATGATGTCTCCCAGATCGCGAGTTACGATTGTCCTCGTCGAAACAGGGAGAAGGGGTGAACTGGGCGGGCCGATGCGCCGTACCGGGTTGTCCTGCAGTTGTAGGGTATACCGCCCGCCTAACGCGATGCCCGCGGCACCGGGCTGCCACGCGATCTCGATTCCTCCAACAATGTCCATCTGGGCGTCCCCCGTTCCCAGATCCAGAAAGTTGTCTGCCCCATCCAGCTTGCTCGTTGGGAGTCGAACCGTTCCGGTGATGACCGTCCGCAGGTTGGGTGATTGGATGAGCCCGAAACGGAGACTTAATTCCGTGTCGCCGAGACTGGTCCCGCGAATGAAGGCAAGAGGTTGCCCGGCGTAGCCGAGTTCCTCGTCTGTGAGTAACCGATTGATATCGGACGTGGAAAGTGGGTCGGTTGGCAACGGGAGCGTAGCGGTCACACCGCTCGTGCCCAGCCCCTGGAGTTCCGCGGCAACTGCTGCCACCTCGGCCAGTATTGCTTGACCGGCGGTTGACGCCTGCAGCGGGGCCACCGAAGCCAGGCCGCCGCCGGTGGATTCGAGGCCGGTGAGCACGCCCACCTGGTCCCGCAGGACTGTTGCCCTCGCCAGTGCATCCTGCGCGGCTGCACACGATGGGTCGGACGGACAACCGAAACTTCCACCGGCAATCAGCCCTTCGAGTTCCAGGATCGCCGTCGTGAGCTGCGCGAGAAGTGCCGCGGCCATGTTGGCGGTTTCGACGCTCCCCAACGCGGCAACGGCCTGGTTCCACCCAACATTCGCCTCGGTGCTGTCAAACGTGAACGCAACCTGCATTCGATGGGTGACGATCGGCAGGCGCGCCGAAATCGTAACACGATCCAGCAGACCCACTGACAGCGAAAACGCAAAGTTGCGGATATCGGCATCGCGGATCGTGTTGAATGCGCCGAGGTTCAAACGATAGGCGCCATCACCTGTGATCGCAGCCACGGCGTCCTCGGAAGGACCGAGTGCCGGAAACAGGTTGGGTCCTGCACTATCGGCGGTGAAGTCGGTGCCGAGGAGCTCCGTGTCTCCGCTCAACAGTCCCGAACTCCCTACTGAAAAACGGAAATCGTAGTTCGAGTAGTGAGGCGCGAACTCGAGTCGAAGCAGGCCCTGTGGAACCAGGGTAGCGTCGGCAGCATACTGACCGGCGGTGTTCGTGGCGAGGATGGTCAGACATCCAAACGCAATCACGGCAGCGCTGCTTGAAAGTCGTCGTGTCATGGTGGTGGAAACGTAGTAGAGGCGGGCAAAGCCGGGCAGGCCCGCCCCTATTCTTCTGCCAACAACGCCCGGTCATACGCCGTGAGGATCTCCTGGCGGCCGATCAGCCCCATGAGCTTGGTGGGATCGGCCTGGTCCACGACGGGAATATGATGGCTACCCCGGATGGCCAATCGTTGGAGCGCGGTCCGTAGCGAGTCGTTGGGCGTGACGCTCTCGTAGCTGTCCCCGACGAGGTCTCCCGCCACCACGACGGGGCCAAGCGAGTCGGCATCCGCTATGACCTTTCGCAGGTCACTGTAGATCAGCATGCCGACGAGTTTCAGATCGGGATCGAGAACGGGGAATTCAGTCTGATTGCTGGTTCCGATCGCGCGAATGAGCTGTGAAACCGTTGCCGCCTCACTGATGACGTCGGGATTCCCATTGAAGGAACTGCGTACTTTGAGCCGCTCCAACACGGCGGAGTCCCGGCCTTGACTGATGGACTCTCCCCGCCTGGTCAACCACGCCGAGTAGATGGAATCGGGGTAAACCCGCCTTGCCGTGATGAATGCGATGGCACCGCACAGCATGAGGGGCAAGATCAGCGCGTAGTCGCTCGTCATCTCAAAGACGATCATGATCGCGGTCAAGGGGGCATGGGTGGAGCCCGCTACCAGGCCCGCCATGCCAACGACGGCGAACGCCTCCGGCACAAACGCGAGCCCCAGCCAGGTGTTGGCGCCTGAGGCCAGGCCGCCGGCCAGCGTGGCGCCTATGAACAGGGACGGGGTGAACAACCCCCCGCAACGCGTCGCCGATACGGTGAATGAGGTTGCGACCAGCTTTGCGCCGGACAATGCAATCAGGAACCACCAGCTCCGTTCGCTGATGATCCCGATGTTGAGTGTTTCGTGTCCCTGACCCCAGAGGTCGGCCCGAAACGCGACGTTCAGGACGGCCAGGACTGCGGCCGCGAGGACCACCGGCGCCCAGCGGCCGCCCACCCGAGCCATCAGATCGGTGGTCTTGTACAGTGTGCGTGTGTACAGGACGGCGACGAGGCCGGTCACCACTCCCAGCAGTGCGTAGGCGACCAGCTCGACGGGAGATCCCATACCATACTCGTGCGGTATCTCGATCACCGGGGCGTTACCGAGAACGGCCCGCGATATGGCCGACGCGATGACGCTGGCAACCAGGATTGGCGGGAAGGCGCTCACACCAAAACTGCCCAGGACCTTCTCCAATGAGAAAAAGACACCGGCGATCGGGGCGTTGAACGCAGCGGAGATGCCGGCCGCGGATCCGCATGCGACGAGTACCTTGAGACGCGGAGCGCCGGATCGGAAAAACTGACCGATTCTGGAGCCCAGGGATGCACCGGCCACTGCAAGGGGACCCTCACCGCCGACGGAGCCCCCCGTGCCCATCAGAATGGCGGTTGCTACCGTCTTGACCGTCGCGGGAAAGGCGCGAACAACCGATCCCCTCTTGGCCACGGCGCGCATCACATCGGGGATATTGTCACCGTCGGAGTCCCTCGCCCCTGCGATTACGAGCAGTCGCGCGGCGACCAGACCGGCCAACACGACCGTGGCAATTCCCAATCCAGCAAACGCCTCGAGACCTGCGGCCGCGGTGAGGGCCAACCGCTGAGTCAATGAGATCAACTCGTAGAAGAGAATGACCACCACACCGACGCTTGCGCCGATGGCGAGTGCGAATCCGATGAGGAGGGTACTCTCGTCAATCCCCAGGGCGGGGATCCGGCGGATAATGGCCTGTCCGCGCTGGCTGATTTGCGCGCCGACGGCGCGTTGCCAGGCGAGAAATCTCGACGTGTCGAGCATCAGGTGCGAGAAGATAAGTCCGGTGACGTTCATCACCAAACCCGATTGGCATCACAGGTAGGTTAGACCGCCTCCAGCCGTCCAGCTCGTTGGTTGCCCCCTTACGGCAACAGCTTCACAATGGTGAGACCCGTTCCAGGAGACGACGCATGGCCAGATTTTCTGTGAATCCGTCCGAATTGCTCAGTGTCAACGCAATGGTAGGTCGGGGTGAACCGGACGGCCTCTCTATCCTGGCTCAAGGTGCTCGAGTTGTCGGTACCGTCGTGAGTAATGGGGTCGTGAAAATCGAGGGGACGGTCGAAGGTTCCATCCAGGCGGAGAAGAAGGTCATGGTGGGTAGAACCGGTGTGGTTGACGGTGATATCGAGACATACGAGGCCACCATCGGAGGTGAAGTCCGTGGCTCGGTGACGGCCAGGGTCAAGGTCGCCATCCTGAACGGAGCGTCCCTCCTGGGGAATCTGGCGGCCCCCATGCTGATGGTCGAGGACGGGGCCAGCATCAACGGTACCATCCGGACGGCCCGACCATCTGCTGGGCCCTCGAATGATCCGGACCGCGCCGAAAGTCTGCGGGGGAGATCATCGAATCCTTCCACGGTCAAAACGGCAAGACAATCGCGCGACCGATCGCCGGTCTGACGGTTTCGGCAACCCGCTCGTCACCAGACGGATACCGGCACGTACGAAAGCGCTAAACGCGCTGGACAAGGGCTCTCCTGAATCGGAATCGTCGTTTCGGTGCCCCTGGTTGCGCCCGCCCGGCATTAGCGACAGAATTCCCCTGCCTACCCCATCCCCATTTCAGGACACTCCACCCAGGAGGCCCCGTGAAGATTCCTTCGCAGGTGCTCGGGACTGTCGTCGCCCTGCTGCTCTCGGCGTGTGCTGTTGACCAATCTCCTGTTGGACCTGGAACGCCGACCGGTGAGAACGCCCCCCAGCAGTCCTTTTCCGCTGGTGATGTCCACCTCTTTGTGTTGACCGAGGAACGCGGTCCCTCTGCGGAACTCGTGCGAACCATAAACCTCGCCGGTGGTCAACTAGCTCGTCAGCACGATGAGATTGGGGTGCTCACCGTGGTGGGTCTGAGTGACGAGGATGCCCGTTCGATTGCTGCCCGGCAGGACGTCGACGATGTGGGCCGTGATATGATGTTGGAGTGGATCCCGCCGACGGACCTTACGGGCTTCCAGGTGGTGACCCTCCCCGAGAATCACACGGACCAGAACGCGGCGGTCTTAATCGACCTGCAGTGGTACCTGGACGTCATAAACGCGAAGAAGGCGTGGAACGTGGGACGACAGGGTAGGGGCGCGCTGGTTTGTGTGCTGGATACCGGCGTCGATCCCGGTCACCTCGATCTCGCGGGTCGGGTAGATCTGGACAAGGCTGTGTCCTTTGTGCCTTCCGAGCCGTTTATCGAGGACTTTGCTTTTCATGGCACGTTCGTCTCTTCGTTGATTGCCACGAACGGGATAGGCATGGCGTCAGTCGCTCCACATGCGAGGATCTGTCCGGTGAAGGTGCTCGAATCGATCGGAGAGAACGCCGGGTCGGGTTCCTTCGACTGGCTCATTGCCGGCATCGTGTTCTCCGCGAGAAAACGGGCGGATGTCATCAACATGAGCCTGGGTGCCATTGTGAACCGGCGTGAAGCACGCGCCCTGATCTGGGCCCTTCGCCGGGCGATTCACTATGCAAACCGCCATGGCACGCTCGTGGTTGCGGCTGCCGGTAACTCCGCGGTGAACTTCGACGACTTTCCGGACTTCATCCACGTTCCGTCGGGACTCAGGGATGTGATCAGCGTCTCTGCCACTGCACCATTGGCGCAGATGAACTTTGACGCGCTGGCCAGTTACAGTAACTTCGGAAAACGGGCGGTCGATGTCGCCGCACCCGGTGGTGATTTTCTGCCCGATCAGGGAGGAGTACTCGGCGATCTGATCCTCGGCGCTTGCAGTTCTTTCATAACGGAATGCGCGAGCGGCGCGTCATACCTGTTAGGTGGTGGTACGAGCTTTGCTTCACCCCTGGTCGCCGCAACCGGGGCCGTTATCGAATCCAACGCCCATCGCCATCGCGACGCAGACCATCTCGAGGCGTGTATCATTGCCGGGGCGGATCAGATCGATGGGAAGCGTTTCAGTCCCTTCTACGGGCACGGCCGGATCGACGTGTTCGATTCGGTGACCAAACGCTTCTGCGGTTCCAAGACGCCGCACGGATATAAGGATTGGTGAAATCAGCAGACGGCCGGCTTCGGGCAGGCACGGTCGGATGACCTATGTAGACAATCACACAGCCCCTATATAGATTCAAAGCTAGGACCCCATAGGAGCTGTCCGTGGACCAGACCCTGAGCTACACCGCGGCCCTGGTACTCCAGAGCATAGCCAAGGGCCACCAGTATGGCTTTGAGATCATGCGCGTGACGGACCTGGCCAGCGGTACCGTTTACCCCCTCCTGCGGCGACTCGAGCGAGCACGCCTCGTCACGTCGCGCTGGGAGGATCTCGATCCAGTCGAGGAAGGGCGCCCAAGGCGTCGAACGTATGAGATCACTCGGTCGGGCCAGCAGGCGCTCGCAGCCGCAGTCGAACGTTTGGCGAACCAGCGGCACCTGTTTGAATCCGGCGTGTCCGGCAAGGCGGCCAAAGCGTGACCTGGGTTCGAATGTGGCAGGGGCGTCTGGCGGGGTGGGCTGTGCGCCTGGCCGCCTGGCTCGCTCCCGCGCCGGCGAGGCCACGATTCGTTGCCGAGTGGAGCGCGGAATTGTGGCACGAGGCACGGCTCGAGGATGGGTTGTCCCCCATCGGTTCAGTCATCGGTGCGTTCAATGACGCGCTCGAACTCAGACGTTTGAATCTTCGCCTCGGGCCAGGTGCTCGGAGGAGGTCGTTCATGGAAGGGGTATCGGCATGGGTGCGGGACGCGAAGCTCGCGATGCGAAGTCTCGTGAAGAGCCCTATGTACACATTGGTGGCCACCCTGACACTGGCGTTAGGCATAGGTGGTACGGCGTCCGTTTACACCTTGCTGGACCGGGTTGTGCTCGATCCGTTGCCGTATCCGGATGCTCACACGCTTGTCCGCTTGACAAATTTGGTGCCGCGTGTTGACCCCGGCGCGGTGTGGCACCTGTCGGAGGCCCAGTACTTCTATTTCACGGAACACGCTCGCACTCTCGAGTCGCTGGGAGTCTTCACGCTAGGCGGAGTGAACATCGAGACACCATCCGGAGCACGACGCGCGCAGGTTGCGAATGTCTCCGCGGGTCTGTTGCCGTTGCTCGGCGTCAGGGTGCAGCGCGGCCGATCCATCGATTCATCGGATGATCAGGTTGGTGCTCCCAACGTGGCGCTCCTCTCCGATGGATTCTGGCGTCGAGAGTTCGGTGCCGATCCGGCGATACTCGGACGCACGATCTCCGTCAATGCGACGCCCGTGGAGGTTATCGGTGTTCTCGATCCAGGTGTCATGCTGCCGCAACCAGGCATCGCGATCGACGAAGGCCCTGAGTTGTGGATGACGCTGAAGCTCGATCCGGCCGGGCCGTTTTACAGCCATCATTATCTGTCTGCGGTGGCCCGCGTTGGCCCCGGGATTGAACCCGAGCAGGTGACGACGGAGGTCGCGCAGCTCACGCAGCGGTTCCCAAATGTTTTTCCTCAGGCATATGGTCAAAACTGGTTCGACCAATACGGCTTCCGGACGATCACCACACCGTTGAAGGCCTACGTCGTGCAGGACGTGGCGAGCGCCATCTGGATTCTCATGGGTGCGGTTGCCCTGATCCTCGTGATCGCCGGCGCAAACGTCGTGAATCTGTTCCTGGTTCGGATGGAGGCTCGGCGAAAGGAACTTGCGGTCAGGGCGGCGTTAGGCGCTGGCACCGGTGCGCTGGCGCGGCCGATCGTCGCCGAGAGTCTCGTGCTGTGTCTCACCGGGGGCGCACTCGGCCTCTTGCTGGGATTCTGGGCGGTGCCCACGCTGGTTGCCCTTGCGCCGGACACCCTGCCACGTCTCGAGACCGTTGGCTTCCGCACGGGCAGTGTCCTCTTCACGGCGGGCTTGAGTTTAGCGTCGGGGCTGTTCCTCTCCGTCCTCCCCGTCCTACAATACCTGCGGGCCCGGGACCACCTTCGAGTTGTGGATGACGGACGCTCGTCGACCGCGGGACGGGATCGCCAGCGGTTGCGCGCGGCGCTGGTGGTGTCCCAGGTGGCTCTTGCACTCACGCTCGTTATCGGCGCCGGGTTGTTGCTCGCCAGCCTGAACAAGCTGCACGCAGTGGATCCGGGAGTGCGCCCCGATGGCGTGGTCACGATGCGACTCCACCTCGCGGGCGAGCGCTACCAGGGCACGACGGACTTCTGGAGATTCTATTCGCGAGTGCTCGATGGACTGCGAGACGTTCCCGGTGTGCAGGACGTCGGGTTGTCGAGCACACTTCCGTTTGGTGGGGGGTACGGGTGCACGGTCCAGGGATTCGAAGACCGGGCTGTGTATGATCGTCTAGACGACGCCGGGTTGACGACATGTGCAGGTCAAGCCCCAACCACGCCGGGGTATTTCGAGGCTATTGGTATACCGATTCTGCGAGGCCGCGGTCTCGTCAAGGCGGACCTGGACGATCCGAGTCGCGGCGTTGTGGTGGTCAGCCAGGCCTTCGCCGATCGATTCTGGCCGGGTGAAGACGCAATCGGCAAAGGGGTGGCGCCGAGTGGCCGGACTGCAGGGCCGTTTTACCGAGTCGTCGGCGTGGCCGGTGACGTGTTCTCGGGCTCCGTCACCGAAGAGCCGGCACCGGCTATCTATTATCCGATCGTTCCGATTCCCGAGTCAGGCGGTATCTGGCAGTCTGGAATGCAGCTGTTCGTACGAACCGGTCTCGACGCACCCGAGTCGATTGTTCCTTCTGTTCGTGACGCGGTTGCGCAGATCGATCCGTCCATTCCAATATCCGACGCGCGTGAAATGCAGGCGGTGATTGACGAATCATTGAGTCGATTCTCGTTCATGGCGGTGTTGTTGCAGCTTGCGGCGGGCACGGCCCTGCTCTTGGCCGCGGTCGGTCTGTATGGGGTGATCTCCTACCTGGTTTCGCGACGGACACGAGAGATCGGGATGCGAATTGCGATCGGCGCACGGCCCGCGCAGGTCGAGCGGCAGGTCGTGCTCAAATCGATGAGCCTGCTCGCGATCGGATTGGTGCTCGGCGTGATCATGTCGCTCGGTGCAACACGTGCGATGGGCAATCTGCTCTTTGGCGTGGAGCCGACGCATCCGCTCACGTTCGTGGTCGCCGCTGGCCTGTTGTCCGCCGTCGCGTTTGTGGCAAGCTGGTTACCGGCGCGCCGGGCGGCGCGGATCGATCCCCTGAATGCTCTGAGGGTGGAATAGAGATGGTGACGAGATGACCCAACTCCCCCCGGCGGCGTGGCGCGAGCCGGGGGCGCTCCAACCGGGGAACTGGCCCGAAGCCCACCAGTAGGAGCTATCCCTTGCCCGCCCGCCGTACCCGCCCCTTATTTACCACATGCCCTTCCGGTCCCTCGCCGTTGGAGTCGTCGTGCTTGGGGTTTCGGCGTGCAGCCGATCGCCCGAAATAAACGACGCCCTGTCACCGCGAGATCTCACGTCGGTCCTCTACGTCGAGAACCGTCATTGGGACACGATTCGTATCTATTTCCTGCCCGATAATGGGTCATCAAGTGTCCGGGTCGGCGCGGTGGGCGGGTCCAGCAGCCAAACGATCGAGGTCAAGGGACAGTTCGCGGCTTCGATTCTCTCGCGTGGCCGGGTTCGGCTCCTGCTGAGACCGCTCGCGTCCCGGCGGAGCTTCGTCACCGCACCCGTCGTTGTATCCCCGGGGGAAGACCTTCAACTGTTCGTTGAGACCCAACTCGACATGTCGTACACGGTACCGGTGGGATAGGGTAGTCATGCTGAGCCAGGGTAAACGTTTCGCCGTCACCCGTCGTTGTGTCACCGAAGAGGCTCAGCTATCCGACCGGGACACGGTTTGACCGGAATCGGAATCCCTGCCGGGCGTCTCCTGTCTGAAACCCTTCCAGCACCGCCGGCATCTAAGAGGTGCGCCCCCAGGTCAGGGGGCGAACAAAGGCACCACTCGTGGTGTCTAACTGCCGTTACCCACGCAACATGGAGATTCCATGGCCTTCCTCCGCAACCGTCGATTCGTCGTTGGTGCCCTGGTCGCTCTGGTCATTTCGGCCGGATGGTTGTTCACTGGCCAGGCAGAGGTGGGCGATACCTCGGTATCCGCCCGAGTGAAACGCGGTGAATTCTCCGTACCCGTCACAACTGCGGGAGAGCTGAGCGCCCGCGAGTCGGTCAAGATCACCGCGCCGTCCAACGCCCGTCAGGCCGAGATTTATCAGATACGCATCGCCTCGCTGATCCCTGAGGGGACGCTGGTCAAGCCCGGTGACGTCGTGGCGCAGCTCGACCGATCTGAGCTGGCATCCAAGCAAGCCGAGGCCGCGCTGGCGCTGGAAAAGGCGCAGGCCGTTTACGAGCAGGCTATGCTCGACTCGACGCTGACGCTCTCCCAGGCACGTGAGGAGATCCGTGGGTTCGAACTCGCGCTCGAGGAAGCGAGGCTGGCAAAGGAACAATCGGTGTATGAACCGCCCACGGTCCAGCGTCAGACAGAGATCGATCTGGAACGGGCTGACCGGGCGCTGACGCAGGGTCGATTGGACTATCAGACGAGAACCGAGCAGGCCCGAGCCAAGATGCGCGAGGTGGGCGCGGACGTCGAACGGGAGCGTAACAAGCTGCGACTCGTCCAGGAGGTCATGGAGGGGTTCACGGTCACCGCTCCCGCGGAAGGGATGGTGATCTACCAGAAGGAATGGAATGGACGCAAGAGGACGGTCGGGTCGCAGATCTCCTCGTGGGATCCTACCGTTGCCACCCTTCCCGACCTGTCCCAGATGGAGTCGATTACCTATGTGAACGAAATTGACATCCGCAAGGTGCGCGAGGGTCAGCCGGTCACGATCACGTTGGATTCCGATCCGTCAAAGCAACTCACAGGAACAGTCACGAGCGTCGCGAACGTTGGCGAACAACGACCGAATACTGACGCCAAAGTATTCGAAGTGCTGATAGCGGTCGCGCAAACGGATACGACCCTCCGGCCGGGCATGACCACCGGCAATTCCATCGTCACCTTTCAAGACGACGACGCCTTGTTCATACCCATCGAGGCCTTGAACAGCGAGGGTGGTATCCCGTTCGTGTACAAGCACGTGGGAGGCTCCGTGCGGAAGCAGGAAGTGATCACGGGAGCGATGAACGACATCGAGGTCGTGGTTACGAATGGATTGGAGGAAGATGACCGGGTGCTCCTCTCCATTCCCCCAAACCGGGATGACCTCGTGCTGCAGCGCCTGCCTGATTCACCCGTGATCGAACCGGATTCCACGAGCGACCGCCCCGAGGCCATCGAGCTGGATCCGTCCTCCGACTCGGCGCGTTGATTCGTGGCGGATCGCAACGAGTTTTGGGGCGAACTCGTCAAGTACGCTCGGGGAAACGCCCAGTTCACGCTTCGGGCGGCGGTGGATGCTGTGCAACACAACCGCCTACGCGCGTTCTTGACGTCCCTTGGCATCCTTTTCGGGGTAGCGTCCGTTATAACCATGCTTGCCATCGGAAAAGGGGCGGAGCAAGAGATTCTCGAACAACTCAGGTTGCTCGGGTCCAACAACGTTATCGTGGCGCCGATCGTGGACCAGGAAGAGGAACAGCTCAATCAGGAACTGACCCGTGAGGTGATTAAGTATTCACCGGGTCTGTCGTACGCCGATGCCCAGGCCATCGCACGTGTCATTCCGGACGTCGATGGGGTCAGCGGCGAGATCGTATTGAACACGGACTTCACGCGAGAGGGTCTGCGCCGCACCGGAAAAGTCGTCGGGGTCGACACGAGCTACTTCGATCTCACGAGTCTGGATCTGGAGACGGGTCAGGGATTCTCCACGCTGCAGGTGGAGCGTGGCCTTCCGGTCGCGATCATCGGTCACGGGGTTCGCACCCGCTTCTTCACATCGGAGGAGCCCCTGGGCCTGCGCATCAAAGTGGGCAGTCTGTGGCTCACTGTGGTGGGTGTGCTGGAGTCGCGGGTCGTGAGCGAAGACGCGACGCAAAAACTCGGCATCCGCGATCCCAACATGGACATCTACATGCCGGTCACCACGATGCTCGTGAGACTGCGTAATCGAGCCCTGCTCACGCAGCGGGATATCGAACTTGCCGCCCGGCCTAACGCCGCGAACGCCGGGGATGACAACGAGACCGAGGAGCAGCGGGCGGAGCGCACCAACATCAACCAGCTCGATCGGATCATCTTTCGGGTCCGCCAATCAGAGCTCGTGTCTCCCGTGGCGGACGTGGTCCATCGTCTTCTGGAACGAAGACACAATGACGTGATCGACTTCGAGATTACAGTGCCCGAGCAACTGTTGCGGCAGGAACAGCGCACCAAGGCGATCTTCAACGTCGTCCTTGGCGCGATCGCGTCCATCTCCCTTGTGGTCGGCGGGATTGGGATCATGAACATCATGCTGGCCTCTGTGCTCGAACGGATTCGCGAAATTGGTGTTCGCCGGGCGGTTGGCGCCACACAGCGGGAGATCCTGTTGCAGTTTCTGAGTGAGGCCGTGCTCATCAGCGTCGCCGGCGGTGTGACCGGCATCCTGGTCGGCACCGCATTGAGTGCCGGCATCGAGCGGGCTGCCGGGATTACCACCGTCGTGTCCGCCGTCTCGGTCTTCATCGCTTTTGGTGTCTCGTTCGCTGTTGGTCTCGCGTTTGGTATCGTGCCGGCACATCGGGCCGCCAAGCAGGATCCAGTCGTCTGTCTCCGCTACGAGTAAAAATCCCATGCGTTTACCGGACTGTCGGTTACCGTTTATTGTCGCCGCCATCCTCTGTCAATCCGCCTACGTACCGGTTGCCGCGCAGGATGCTCCAGCGTCTCTCAGTCTTACGCTGCAGGACGCAATCGAGCTGGCTATCGGGCAGGGACGTGACGTTCAGCGGGCAAGGGCTACGCTCGAGGCGGCGCGATACAACTATGATTCGTTCCACGCACAGCTCTTCCCTCAACTCTCCCTGACGGGCGACCTGCCCAGATACAACCGATCCATCATCGAAGTCGTACAGCCCGATGGAAGCACCCTCTTCCGATCTCAGAATGAAACGAGGGCGGAGGTCGGTCTGCAGGTCTCCCAGACGATCCCATTTACGGGCGGAACCTTCTTTGCGACGTCATCCGTGCGGCGGCTCTCGGTTGGCGGTATCGATGATCGCCTCACCTGGTCTTCCGTCCCGGTAACGCTGGGGATCTCACAACCGCTGTTTCAGCATAACAACCTGGGATGGGATCGACGTGAACAGCCCATGATGGCAGAATCCGCCGAACGGCAGTATCGCGAAGCGCGTGAGGATGTCGCCGTGCGCGTTACGGGCCTGTTCTTCGATGTGTACACGGCGCGCGTCAATCTGGAAACGGCAACGTCGAACGCCGCCGTCAATGACACACTCTACACGCTCAACAACGGCCGTTATGAGATCGGCCGTATCGGTGAGAACGACCTGCTGCAGAGTGAGCTCGCGTTGTTACAGGCGCAAACCGCGCTCGATGCGGCGATACTCGAACTGGAACGCACCACCGCCGCGCTGCGGATCGCTTTGAACATTCCGGCGAACACGCCGGTGGAACTCGTTGTCCCAGCCAACGTGCCGCAGTTGGCGCCGGACACGGCGGTCGCGGTACGGGAAGCGCTGCGAAATCAGTCGACCATGACGACGCTCGATCTGCAGGGCGTCCAGGCGGACCGCCTGGTGTCACAGGCCCGGCTCTCGAACGGATTCGACGCAACGGTCACCGCGAGCTACGGCTTCAACGCAACGGGAAACGCCCTGTCCGACGCCTATCAGAATCTGCTGGGTGCCCAGCAGGTGAGGCTGCAAGTCGATATCCCGCTGCTCCAGTGGGGTGCCGGTAGGTCGGCCGTCAGTGCGGCGAGTGCACGGAGGGATGAGATCGAATACGCGCGCGAGGCTACGCTGGAACAGGTCGCGCACGATGCCCGGTTCGCTGCGCTGCAACTGTCACAGGCGCGGCGCGGTTTGGACCTGTCGGCAAAGGCGGACAGCGTGGGCGATGCGCGATTCGAAGTGGCCTACAATCGGTATGTCATCGGGCGAATCGATATCAACAGCCTGTTCACCGCCCAGCGTGAGAAGGACCAGGCCCGGCAGAATTACGTCCGCGCCTTACGCGGGTTTTGGGAGGCGTATTACCAGCTGCGGCGAGTGACGTTGTACGACTTCGAACGGAATGAAACGATCCGGTAGGATTCCGGATGGACGTCATTTCTTAAGCCGGCAGCCATCTGGCCGCCGGCGGTCAAACCGGCACCACGTTTGCGGAACCCGCGGTGTCGTGGTGATCAGCCGTCGGCCGTTGGCCGCCGGCTTCCAGCTCACATCGTCAGCCCCGGCTCCTGAGATGGATGCTCCCCGTCACCGTTTCCAACGTCAATTCCCGTCCACCATGGCCGATCGTTCCGTTGACACTTCGGGTCATGAACCGTCCCCGAACCATCAGGGGGAAGTCGGTACTGATAGAGCCCGTGACGGTTCGTGCGCTGACCTCCGCTCCGGTGTCCTCGGGGAGTTCAACAGTAATGCGTCCCGTGACGGTCTTGAATTCGAGTGCTCCGCGCCAGTCTGCGCGCCCGAGTGACGCTCGGATCGAGCCCGTGACGGTGTTGGCCGTGGCGAAGCCGCGTGTCTCGACATCGATGCTCCCCGTAACCGTGTGCGCTTCGATGTCTTGATCCAACCCGCGTGCGTCGATGTCGCCCATGATGGTCCGGCCGGCGAAGAGAACTCCGGCCGGGACGTGCACCGTGAAGTCGACCCGCGTATCGTTGTCGTCGACCCTATTGTGTCCCCGGTCTCCGGGCACACATTCATTCGGTCGACTTCGTCTCCGGCTGGGGTAGAGGGCGCAGATGGTCACGCCGTCGCGATGTTCCACGACGTCAAACTCGATTTCGTCGGCGTAACCCCGTCTGCCTTCACGCATCACGGCCGAGACGGCGATCTGGCTGCTCGACGTGGGCACGGCCCGGATGTCGCCGATGATGCCCTTGATTTCCACCGTGCCACCCTGTTCGATGCGGCCGGTCCACTCAAAATCCTGGAGAGCGTGTATCGGACTCGGCCCGACAACGCTGAGCGACAGAGCGATCGGTACGATAGGGGTGAGCAGGTGGTTGAAGCGCATTGCTGTCATCAGAGTGTCTCCGGTCTCCAGCGCAGGGTGGATACGTGCTGTTTGTTGGATATCCGCAAGAGCCGCAGGGTTGGAGCGTGCTAATGGGCGGATCGATTGATCGACATCGCCCGGTTCCCCTCTCCATATGTATGTTTCCGTCCTTGCAGGCGGCGCACGTGGATCCCGCGCGCTCCCTCCAAGCGGAATAATCTGTACGCCGATCAACGACCAACGCGAGTAACGAATGGAGAGGGCTGTGTCGAGGCGGCAGCCTGGTCGGCTTGCAACATGTGACGTATCCTGGGCGGCGTGGGTATTCCCGGTGATCCACCACACCGGGAGAGTCCCATGTCACGTGTTCGTCTTGTCTTGTGGTCCGCAGTCGGAGTCGTGGGAGTGGTCCTATACGGTGGCACGAACACTGACATTGCCTCCACGTCGCTCGATGAAACGGCACGCGTCCGCCACCATCTGGAGCGCGCAGAGCGATTCCTCGTCACGTACGAACCGAATCACCTCACCGGAGAGCAACAGATTCGCCGATCGATCGTTGTCGATCTCGTGGCCGATTATCGTGAACGTGGGATTTTTCCCCATCACCACGATCCGCAACGGGACAAGGCGCTGTACTTCGTTGACGAGCACGGTACGCCATGCGCACTCGCATCCGTAATCGCGAGGACAGGTCGTGCGGACATCGTGGAGGCGGTTCGTTCACGTATGAATGGTGCGTGGGTTCATGACATCATGGACAATCCTGATCTGCGAAATACACTCGAAGACTGGCTGGACGAGAACGGCCTCACGTTCGCTGATGCCGCCACCATTCAGGTTCCGGGCTACACTATACGGTTGGTCGATGAGGAGTCGTTTAACACCGGGTATGCGGTCGCCTCCGGCTTGTCAGTTGGCACCGGTGCGGTGTTTACGGCAATCAACCTCACGAATCTCCGCTCACCGGGATCAATGCCGGTTTGGTTTGGAGTGGTCTCCGGGGCGACGTCACTGGGTTTGGGCGTGGCCAACCTGGGGGCTGAGGGGCCGCGGCTGGCGATTGCGTCAGTGGACCTGATTGGGGGCCTGGTAACGCTCGGTACGAGCCTGGCCCGGCTTCTAACCGATGATGATGATGGGTTCCAGGAGCCCCCTCTCGCCAACGGTCGCGTCATGCCGGAATTCGGCACCGATAGTCACGGAAAGTCTACGCTCGGCGTGCGTTTTGTGTTTTGATGGTCAGATGTCCGAGGTTGGAAGTTGGGTCGGAAATCGGAGGATAGACGTCGGAGTTCCGAAGCCGGATGGTCAGTAGGTCGGAGGCGACCGGTATTCCACCGACCGAAACCAACGCCCCCCGCAAGGTGTACGACCGCGAGCAAGGTGTAGTCGATCAGCCGCGCGAAACTCAACCTTGGCGCCTCCTCATGAGACTTCCTACCGCCCTTCTGTTCTTTTTTGTCGTTTTTGGCGCATTCCGAACCCTTCATGCCCAAACAGTCACGGGTCGCGTGCTCGATTCCGGATCCGCGACACCCGTAGGCCGGGGTTTCGTGATCGCCCTCGATACCAACGGGATGGAAGTTGCGCGCACGCTCACCGGAACAGATGGCACGTTTGAGATCCGTCTGCCGGGACCGGCCACCTACCGTCTCCGCTCAGAACGTATTGCCTACCGTCCAATCGAGACGGAACCCTTCGAGATGCACGCCGGCGGGACCGTGGTCGTTGATCTGGAGATTCAGTCGATTCCGGTCACGCTCGATGCGATTGAAGTCGAGGGGGAATCACAATGCAGCACAAATCCCGATGAGGGCGCGCGCACTGCGGTGCTCTGGGAAGAAATCCGCAAGGCGTTGGACGGGGCCTCCTGGACGGGCGCACAGGGCGGATATCGCTACCGGTTTCTGCAATACCAGCGCGAACTGGATATGCGAGCCCGTCGCGTATTGAATGAGCGGACGGCCGATCGCGTGGGGAGCTATCGCACACCGTTCCGCACACGGGAAGCCGAATGGTTGTCAGAGAACGGATTCGTGGTAGAGGATCAGGAGAGCCTCTGGTTCTACGCGCCGGATACGGACGTACTCCAGCACGATGCGTTTCTTTCAACCCACTGTTTCAGGGTCGTCCGTGACGATGATCGCGAGAACCTCGTTGGGCTGGAGTTTCGTCCGGCCGACGGGCGTGACGGGGCAGACATCACGGGCGTCCTCTGGCTGGATCAGTCCACGGCCGAGCTGACGACCCTCGAGTTTGGGTACACCGCCCTGCCCGGGGGGATCGACGACGAACGCATTGGCGGAACCATCGACTTCCTGCTGCTGCCGAACGGTGCGTGGATCGTCAGGCAGTGGGTGATCCGTCTGCCGGTATTGGGAGTCGATGCGAACCTGGCTGATCAGATGCGGCGAAGTCGCGCCGCCGTGCGCGGATATCAGGACACGGGCGGTGAAATCGTGACGGTTGCCACGACACGACGGGATACCGTCTACACCGCTCCGAGGGCGGAGCTGGTGGGAACGGTGGTCGATCGCTCGAACGGAGGGCCCTTGCACGGGGCTGAGGTGCGTATCGTCGGGACAGAATACAATTCCATTACGAACGCGGACGGTCAGTTCCGAATCGGGGCGTACGTAGACGGCGAGTACGGTGTCTCCTTCTCTCATCCCCGGACGGACTCTCTTGGCTATACGCCGCCAGAAGAACTCGTGGCGCTTGCACGCGGAAAGACCGCGTCCGTGCACCTCGCGCTCCCCCCGCCGCAGGATGTCTATGCATCGGTTTGCGGGGTTTCCCCGGAACGCGGCACCCGTGCCGTGATCGGGTCCGTCACGTCAGGTGAAAGACCGGTGGAAGGCGTCAACGTCAACGTGATTTGGCAGCAGGATGGAGAGGCGATACTGGAGGCATTACGCAACAACAGCGTGAGTCGGCTTCGAAGCTTCGGTGCGACCGCTGTGACCGACCGCACCGGTTTCTACCGGGCCTGCGGAGTGCCGACGGATATCGTCCTGATGATCGGGGCACAGACGGATTCCACCTGGAGCCGTCCGACGGCCGTTACCTTTGATTCCGCTGGAGTCTGGTATCTGCCAACGCCATGCCTCGACCAGTCGCCTAACGAGCTGCTCCGAGCTGTTGCCAACATTGGGGCGAACGCACGGAGCAATGCGGATTGCTACGGGAGCCGTGAGCGTCTGGTGACCGCGGACCTGATGTGGCGGCAGGATCTGGAGATTACCAGGGGTCTTGCACCGAACACGGTCTTGATCAGCGGTATCGTCGTCCAGCCCGGAGGTCTCTCACCCATTCCCCAGGCTACCGTGACCATCGAACCGCTCGGCGCGACCGTCGTGACCGGGGAGGACGGGGGGTTCGACATCCCGGTCAGGGAGCAGGACGATCTCGTCGTCGTCGTCGCGAAGGAAGGGTACCAGCCCGTCAGGCACGCGATTGGGGCGGTTGAGACCCGCAGGATTCAGCTTCCCACGGACGTCCTGGCGATGCAGGCGTCAGAACAGGAACGGACGACCGCCGATCGCTCGATCATCACGCGCGAGGCCATCGCCGAGACACGGTCGACAACCGCCGCGGAAGTGATTCGCCAGCTTCACCCAGACTGGTTTCGGGTGCGCGGAACAGTAGGGTTCTCCGGAAACGCGCAGCCGGTTGTATACGTGAACAATTCACGGTGGGGCGGTGTGGACGCGCTCGAGACCATCCGCGCCGATGACATTGCAGAGATCAGACACTTCGAACCGCGCGACGCCACTACGCGATTCGGCACCGGTCACACCGCCGGCGCCATTCAGGTGATGCTCAATCGCTGAACGGCGGCCGCCCGGGCGCTGCCCCGTTGCGTGAGACGTCAGGACGGAAGCACCACCTCACCTCGGGATCGCAGATCTCAGATCTTCAATCGCGAATCACCCGGTTTGCACACCGCATTCGCACGCCGCGGCGTAACCGTGTTTTCCCAATTCACGGATGAGCCTCTGAATGACCGGACTCCCGGCGCGAAAGTCGCGAACGGCGGCGTACCATGTCCGTTTGAGCCCGCGTCGCCCGATCCGCACGCCCCGTAAAGACCCCGCCTCTATCTCAGGGGCGACGAGCCATCTCGCGAGCACGGAGATCCCGACGCCGCTACGGACGGCTTGGATGATTGCCTCGGTCAGTGGCAGCGTCGTGCAACGCCTGGGGGAGACCCCTGCCGGGTGCAAAATGTCCTGATAGATCGTGGTGGTTTCGAGCGGACCGTGATTGATGAGGTGTTCGTTCTCGAAGTCGAGTGCCGAGACACTCGTCCGCTTCGCCCAGCTGTGATTGCGTGGAACCACCGCGACCATCTCATCCTGAAAGAGCTTTGTGCACGCGATGTCGTTCGCTCTGGGGAGCGTGCTCATGATCGCCAGGTCGAGTCGCTCGTTCAGCAGACCGCCAATGGGATCGGCCCTTTCCTCCGGGGCTATAGTCAGCGCCACATCGGGAAACCGGTCACCGAACTTGGCCAGCAGGGAAGGGAGCCACGAATAGCAGGTGTAACACTCGGTGGCGATCCGAACCACGCCCTGGTGGCCCGTTCGCATCTGCTCGACATCGAACTCGGCGCGGCGGACTTCTTCCAGCACCGTCCCGGCCGCGCGGAGCAGCCGTTGGCCTTCGGCCGTCGGGAGCATACGACGATCTTCTCGCCGAAAGAGTGACACCCCCAGTCGGTCCTCGAGGCCCTTGAGGGCGTGACTCACGGCGGGCTGTGTCAGGTGGAGTCGCACCGCCGCCCGTGTCACGCTGCCTTCCCGGCTGACTGCCTCGACGACGCGAAGGTGCCGAATCTCGAGAATCATCGGCACAGACAATCATGAATACTTTGCATATTACATAAATAAGATATGCATTTGATTTTGGCCAGGTCTGCGGTGAGCTTGTGATCGCTTCCACGCCTCTCACGCGGACAGATGCGGTATGGCTGGTCTTTGGCTCGACATTCGTGTGGCGTCCCGCGCCCTCCGGCGCGCGCGTACGATCACATTTGTTGCGGTCGGTTGTCTCGCCCTCGGGATCGGGGCCAACGTGGCGGTCTTTTCGGTTGTGCGGGCTGTTCTGCTGCAGGAGCTGCCGTTTCCGGAGCCGGATCGCCTGGTCAGTCTCTGGGTGAGCTACGGACCGGACGAAGCCCGGACGCGATTCTTTGTTTCCCCGCAACAGTTCATGGAGATCCGGGATCGCAACGTGGTGCTGGATGCGATGGCTGCGTCGCGTGTGGAAATGATGAGTCTCGACGAGGGCGAATACCCGACCGAGGTGACGGGGGCGCGGGTGACGCCGTCGTTGTTTGGGCTGGTGGGTGCCGAACCGATCACCGGGCGAACGTTTTCGCGCGACGACGAGGCGGCAGGTGCGTTGATCGCCGTGATCAGCGAGGGGTTGTGGTCGCGCTCGTTCGCCCGCCGTACCGACATTCTCGGCGCCCCGCTGCGCCTTGCCGGAGAGCAGTATGAGATCATTGGTGTCCTTCCGCGTGGGAAGCGGGTTCCACCCGATGTAGACGTGTGGATTCCCCTCGGCATCGAACGTGCCGCGGGTCGCGATCGCACGGCGGGGAGCCTCACGGTTACTGGACGGCTCGCTCTTGACGCCAACCTCTCTTCGGCGCGCGACCATCTCGATCTTGTTGCCAATGATATTGCTGCCGCCCTCCCCGACCGGAATGCAAATCTCGGGATCGGCATCGAGGCGTGGCAGGATTTCCTGGTCGAGGACGTGCGTCCCGCGCTCCTGGTGTTGATGATTGCGGTCTCCGGCGTGTTGGCCCTGGCCGTATCAAATGTCGTGAGTCTGCTGATGGTCCGGGCCCGGGCCGAACGCCGCCATCAGGCACTGCGGCTGGCGCTCGGTGCGACCACCGGGAGGGTTCTCCGGTATCTGGCTATCGAAAACGGCATGCTGACGAGTGTCGGCTGCCTGGTTGGGGTCGTCGCAGCGTACGCGACTCTCCCTGCGCTCCTCTCGCTTCAGCCTGACGATCTTTCACCTTTTCGATCCATTTCCCTGGACTCCGCGTCGCTGATGGTGGCCGTCTTCCTGGCCTGTCTGGTCACGGCGATCACAACGCTCCTCACCGCATGGCATCTGCGTCAGTCCCCCCTGTTGCGCCACGTGCGTGAGGGGAGTGCGGGGCGTGGTCTATCACGTAATGCGTTGCTCGTTCAACGAGCCCTGGTCATTGGGCAGATCGCTGCGTCCGTCGTTCTGTTTGTCGGCTCGTCGCTGTTCGTACGGAGTTTCCTGGCCATGCAACGCGTCGACCCGGGCTTCGAATCGGACGATGTTCTGGTTGTGCGTCTGGGGCTCCCGCCCTCCCGGTCGGCGACGCACGAGGAGCGTGTTGTCTACCTCGACGAAGTCCTCGCGACGCTCCGGGCGATACCGGGTGTCTTCTCCGTCGGCGCGGCGCACGTACTCCCGGTAGCGGACATTCGCTGGGGGATGGGGTTCAATGTTGAGGGACAGGTTCCGTCAATCCCGTCTCATCGACACGTAGCGGTTTGGCGGCTGGTCACGCCCGGCTACTACGACGCGATGGCGATTCGCCTGATCCGTGGGCGTTCTTTTGCCGAGAGGGATCGATTTGACACGGAACCCGTGGCGGTGGTGAGTCAGTCCCTCGCAGCGGAGTACTGGCCGGGGGAGGACCCAATCGGTAAACGTGTCAAGCGTGGGACCTATGAAGATCCAACCGAACCGTGGAGAACCGTCATTGGGGTTATCACCGACGTGAGCGACTCCGCACTTGCCGGTCGTCCTCGGGCGTCATTGCACTTCCCCTATACACAATACGTCACCAATGTCGCCTCACGCGTGTCGTTGGTGGTTCGGGTGGACGGCGAGCCGCGGAACTACGCGTCCGCCCTCGTCGACGCTGTCCGGCGGGTCCATGGGGCTGCGCTGATATCGGAGGTGGCCCCATACGATGAGTTGTTGGGCGGTACTATGGCGCACGAACGTTTCAACACCCTGCTGATGGGGATATTTTCGGCCATCGGATTGGGCCTTGCAGCAGTTGGGATTTACGGAGTGGTGTCGTACACGGTGTCGCAGCGTCGTGCAGAGTTCGGTATTCGGATGGCACTGGGTGCCGAGGGCAGGGACGTCCGTGGATTGATGTTACGCACCAGCTCCACGATGGCTTCGTTGGGCGTTGGAGTTGGCATTATCATCGCGTACGTCGCGTCGCCGGCGGTGCAGACTTTGCTGCGTACAGGAAATCCGCGCGCCCCACTCGCGTACATCCTGGCAGCGGCCGTGCTCATGGTCACCACGATTGTCGCCGCCTGGATCCCCACCCGGAGGGCTACGCGGACGAGTCTGAGCGAAACGCTGCGACCGTAGTCGCCCGGCGATGTGGTGAGCTGCAGCGGGCAGACGCCATGCCACCTGACCGGGCTCGCGGAACTTCATTGGGCACCTTTCGACGCGGCGGTGATGTCCTGCCGGTTGGTTTCACATGTGCCAGCGCGCCGTATAGGCCGAACACACCTGTTCAAGCATCTTGGTGTATTCGGCGTCCACGTCTATGCCGAGGCTGTTGGGTCGTGGTACGCTGGGCGGGTTTACGTTGTCAATAAAAACCGGTACCGTAAGGACGTAATCGTAACCTTCGACGTGCGTGTGTCCGGGCTTGCGCGTGGGGAGTGTCCGGAACATCTCCACAGTCCGGAATGGGTCATTGGGTCGGTTCCTGCTGATCGCCCAGTCGAACTGCACCCATAACGTCTCGTCTCCCGCCGACAGTCTCGGCAGGACATTCACCTCGAACTCCTCTTCTCTGTCCCGGTAGAACTTGTGAACCTGGTCCGGAACGTTGAGTACCCGTTCCGACATTCCCACGAGTACGGTTGCAATCACCAGCGCCTCCGGCCGGGCACCATGGATTGCCCCGAGGACTTTCTTGAGGTCGTCGAATCGATTCGTGCGATTTCGGTGGGCTGTGATGACGGACTTGTTCTCGACCGCTATCCGGACCTTCTGGATATCTGGCCTGTTCTCTTTCCCCGGCTCGCCAACGAAGAGGTCCACCTTGCGCAGGCGATCGCCCGGCGACGACACGTTCTTCCATACATGCACGAGGCCGCGCTGCATATCCAGCCGGAGGGGCTCACACATCGCAAGCAGGTCCTGAAACAGACCGTCGGATACGGTGTCTGAGTGGGTTTCGAGTCGGTGATTGTGGTAACCTGCCTCTGCAATGGCTGCCACGGCATGATCGAAGGGCGTTGTCACGCCAGATGCGCTTCGATCTGCGAATGTCGATCCGGTAAGGTCCGTCGAAGGGACGCGAACGTGGACGGAAGGGGAAGCTGCTTCAGAACGTGACTCTGTACGCGAAGGAAGCCGTTTGCCGCCCGCTGACAGTGAGTCCGCAGCCACTCCTGGGCCGGTGCGGAATTGAGATAGGCATCCAGCGCATCGAGGCATTCCGAGTCGGCTGGAACAAGGTAATAGACCGAATGTCGCGGGATGATGTCGCCCGCACGATCTGGTACGAAAAACGGTGCGGGAGTGATGTCCTTGCAGAGAAGCTTGGGCCGGCGTACGTCAGCCATCGGTGGGTTTTCGTGGAAAGCGTACCATGGCTTCCGCCGTGCGCACGTCCGTTTCAGAAGGGCAGCGCGGCGGTCGCCGTTCGCGAGATATCGGCCGAGAGGTCCAAGCTTATCCTCGGGAAGGAGCGCGCCGTTCTCAGTGTAGGGGACCAGCAGGCTGTGGCTGGGCTCGAGCGGCTCCCCCGCGGCCATCTGCCGTCCGGCAATGGTCCGGTAAGCGAATCCCTGCAGACCGGCGTCGATCTCATCGTTCCGTACAACGAACACGGAGTCAGCACCGGTAGCCACGCCGCAACTGACTCTAACGCAGATGTCACCTAGTGTGACCTCGCTTCGGTCATCGTCCGCGCCGAGTATGGTGGGTAGCCAGGAGCGTCCATCGAGCTCATTCAGGTTGGCGGAGCTTGCTACGCCTCCCCTGTGCACGACGGCTGTCGGGTGCAATGGTGTTGACCGACTGATGGTCGCAATTAGCGGATACGTGACAAGGTCTCCAAAGGTTTGCTCTTCCAGGAAATGCAACTCCTCGACCCGGTATTGTTGCACGAGTTTCCTGAACGGCCGGGCGGTCTCGATGTAGAGGAACTTCTCGGGAGTGATGAACACAAGGCGCCCCTCTGGGTTGAGCTCGCGAAGCGCTTGTTCATAGAATAGGAGATAAAGATCGAAGCGACCCTTCGCGGTCGTGTACGCTTGCCGATACTCGTCCCGTTCTGTTGGCGTCAGGCCGGTGATCGAGACATAGGGTGGATTGCCGACAATGTAATCGAACTGTTGCTTGCTCGGCCGGAGAAAATCCGCCTGGCGTAGTTCGACATGATCGTACCGGTTGAACCGGTCTTTCGCGACCGCGACGTGCCGGGGGTCGGATTCAATCCCAAGGATTCTGGGGAACGCGTTGCCGCGACGCTCGCACCACCGGATCAC
>Ga0302046_10000945_pt1 | contig 27751 bp, 27 predicted proteins | sample RVTome_11_FD_200261 | JGI IMG/M metagenome (GOLD analysis project Ga0302046, IMG submission 200261) | Soil microbial communities from uranium-contaminated site in the Upper Colorado River Basin, Wyoming, United States - RVT147D111 (version 2) ... | reverse complement strand
AAATCGATCCGGCCCAAATGCGTGAATCCGATCTAGCTATTTGATGATAGAGCAGATTCACGTGATCAGGTCGAATCAGGAAGTGATTCGACCTGATCACGACCTGCTCTAGGGGAAGCGTCCGCGGGCGGCGCACTCTAGGGGAAGCGTCCGCGGGCGGCAAAGCCCCGGCGCGCGGTTCCCGCCTGCGGGCAGCGCATGGCGGCCATACCCTGGCGCGGGGGTCTCGTCGGGCCCCGGCGCATGGTCTAAAATGCCCGGCCGGCCAACCTGGCAGCGCGCTTGGGAGATCCCGTGATGGCGTCCTATTCGTTCGAGGCGTTCTGCGCCGACTGCCGCGCCAGCGTGAATGCGGGCGCCGAGGGGCGCGAGCGCGTCCGCCGGGCCGTCGAGCGCCTGCTCGCCGAGCCCGCCTTCGTCGCCGAGCATTTCGGCCCCGACGCCGAGCCCCTCGTGCGGCCGCTCTACACCGATCCCGAGACCGGCTTCCAGGTCCTGGCCCACGTCTATGCCGAGGGCAAGGACTCGCCGCCGCACGACCACGGCGCCTCCTGGGCGATCTACGGCCAGGCCGTGAAGCACACCGAAATGAAGGTCTGGCGGCGGACCGACACGGATAGTGCGGGCGGCGAGACGGCCGGCCATGCCGTCGTCGAGGTCGACCGGACCTACCGCCTCGACCCGCCGCAGGCCGGCACCTTCGAGCCGGGCCAGATCCACTCGATCCACTTCCCCGCGGGCGCCCGCTTCCTGCGAGTGACCGGCACCGACCTCAAGACCATCCCGACCCGCCGTTTCGACCCCGAGGCCGAGCGGGTCATCGAGGACGCCGGCATCTCGGGGATCGCGCGCTAGGCCGCCGGCACGATGCCACGGACCGCAACGCCCGCCGCCGCTCCCGCGAAGCCGTCCGGGGCGCCGCCATCCCAGGCGCCGCCATCCCAGGCGCCGTATGTCGGCCGCCGCCTCGAGCGCGGCGAGGACCTGCGCCTGCTGCGCGGGCGCGGCCGCTACGCCGACGACATCGGCGCCCCGCCGGGCACGCTGCACGCGGCGATCCTGCGCTCGCCCCACGCGCACGCCACCATCGACGCCATCGCCACCGAGGCGGCGCGCGCCAAGCCCGGCGTCCACGCGGTCATCACCGGCGAGGAGGTGCGCGCGCTCTCCGATCCCTTCCTCGTGGTGCTGCGCCAGCCGCTGCACCAATGGTCGCTCGCGGTCGAGCGCGTGCGCTACGTCGGCGAGCCGGTCGCGGTGGTCATCGCCGAGGACCGCTACCTGGCCGAGGACGCGCTCGACGCGCTCGAGGTCGCCTACACCGAGCTGCCGGTGGTGGTGGACCCGCAGGCGGCGGCCGCCGCCGACGCGCCGCGAATCCACGAGGCCGCCGGCACCAACCTGGTCTCCGAGCGCCACTTCACCTACGGCGATCCCGAGGCCGCCTTCGCCGCGGCCGCGCACCGTTTCAGCCTGACCACGCGCTTTCCCAAGCACTCCTACATGCCGATCGAGTGTTTCGTGGTGGTCGCCGAATACCTCGAGGAGGAGGGCTCCTACGACGTCTTATCCAACTTCCAGGGGCCCTACAGCACCCATCCGGTGATGGCCCGGGCGCTCCGCGTGCCGGGCGCGCGCTTCCGCCTGCGCACGCCGCGCGATTCGGGTGGCAGCTTCGGCATCAAGCAGGCGGTCTTCCCCTACATCGTCCTGATGGGCGTCGCCTCGCGCATCGTCGGCCGCCCGGTCAAGTGGATCGAGGACCGCTACGAGCACCTGCTGGCGGCGAATTCCTGCCCCGGCCGGGTCACCACCATCGAGGCGGCGGTCGAGGCCGACGGCAGGATCACCGCGCTCCGCTACGACCAGCTCGAGGACTACGGCGCCTATCTCCGCGCGCCGATGCCGGGCCCGCTCTACCGCATGCAGGGCTCGATGAACGGCGCCTACGACATCGCCAACCTGGCGATCACCAGCAAGATCGTCATGACCAACACCATGCCGGCGGGCCTGGTGCGCGGCTTCGGCGGCCCGCAGCTCTACCTGGCGCTGGAGCGCATGACGCATCGGATCGCCGAGGAGCTGGGGCTCGACCACCTCGACGTCATCCACAGGAACCTGATCCAGGCCGACGCCTTCCCCTACCGCGCCGCCGGCGGCTCGCTCTACGATTCGGGCGACTACCAGACGGCGATCGCGATCGCCACCGGCGAGGGCCGGCTCGACGATCTGCGCCGCCGCCGCGAGGAGGCGCGCGCGGCGGGCCGGCTCTACGGCATCGGCTTCACCGCCGCGGTCGAGCCCGGCATGTCCAACATGGGCTACTTGAGCAACCTCCTGACCGCCGAGGAGCGCGCGAAGGCGGGGCCCAAGAACGGCGCGATCTCGATGGCGACGGTGAACGTCGATCCCCTCGGCACGGTCTCGGTGACCGCCGACTGCATGCCCCAGGGCCAGGGCCACGAGACCACGCTGGCGCAGATCGTCGCCGACCAGCTCGGCCTCAAGCCCGACGACATCGCGGTCAACCTCGAGCACGACACCCAGAAGGACCAGTGGTCGATCGCCGCCGGCACCTATTCCTGCCGCTTCGCGCCGGGCACGGCGGTGGCGACGCACCAGGCGGCGGGGCAGGTGCGCCTGAAGCTCGCGGCGATCGCCGCCAAGAGCCTCAACGTCCGCCCCGAGGAGCTCGACTTCGCCGAGGGCAGGATCCACGCCCGCGGCAATCCCGACAACGCGCTCGCCTTCGCCCGCGCGGCCGGCGCCTCGCACTGGGCGCCGGCGGAGCTGCCCGAGGGGATGACGGCGGGGCTCCGCGAGACCGCCGCCTGGACGCCGCCCGAGCACGAGGCGCCGGACGCGCAGGACCGCATCAATCCGGCGCTCACCTACGGCTTCATGTTCGACATGTGCGGCGTCGAGGTCGATCCGGTGACCGCCCAGGTGCGCATCGACCGCTACGTCACCGTCCACGATTCGGGCACGTTGCTGAACCCGCTGATCGCCGACGGCCAGTACCTCGGCTCCTTCGCCCAGGGCGTCGGCACGGCGCTCCACGAGGAGTTCGTCTACGACGCCGAGGGCAATTTCCAGACCGGCACCTTCGCCGACTACCTGGTGCCCACGGTGAACGAGGTGCCGGAGCTCGAGATCCTGCACATGGAGAGCCCCTCGCCCTTCACCCCGCTCGGCGCCAAGGGGCTCGGCGAGGGCAACTGCATGACCGTGCCGGCCTGCGTCGCCAACGCCGTCGCCGACGCGCTCGGCGTCAAGGACGTCGAGATCCCGCTGACGCCCAAGCGCGTCCACGCGCTGCTGGCCCAAGCGGACGAGCCGGCGCGTCCCGAGGGCGACGCCGCGCCGGCCGCGCCGGCCGCGGCGGCGGCGGTCGCCGGCGGCCGCGGCGTGGCCGGCGGCGGATCGATGGAGATCGCCGCCCCGCCCCGGACCGTGTGGGACGCGCTGCTCGATCCCGAGTTGCTGCGCGCGGTCATCCCCGGCTGCCACGCGCTCGAGGCGACGTCGGAGAACCAGTACCGGGCTGAAGTGACCCTGGGCGTCGGCCCGGTGCGCGGCCGCTTCCACGCCCGCGTCGGCCTCTCCGACCTCGAGCCGCCGAACGCGGCGACGCTCGCCGGCGGCATTGACGGCCCGCTCGGCCAGGCGAGCGGCGGCGGCCGGGTGCGCCTCGCGGCCTCCGGGGCGGGGACGCGCATCGACTACGACTACACCGTTTCCGTCAGCGGCAAGGCCGCGGCCGTCGGCGCGCGCATGATCAAGAGCGCCGCCGACATCGTCATCGCCCAGTTCTTCCGGCGCCTGGCGCGCCAGCTCGGGGCCGGCGCCACGCCGGCGAAGACGCCGGCGGCGCCCGGCGGCTCGGTCTGGACGCGGCTCCTGCGCGCCTTGGGGCTCGCGCGGTGAAGCCGGCCGCCTTCGACTACTACCGCCCCGACACGGTGGCGGAGGCGCTCGACCTCCTCGCCGAGCTCGGCGAGGACGCCCGGGTCATCGCCGGCGGCCAATCCTTGATGGCGCTCCTCAACCTCCGCCTCGCCGCCCCGAAGGCGCTGATCGACATCGCGCGCCTGGAGGCGCTCGACTATTGCCGCGAGGCCGGCGGCCATCTCGAGGTCGGCGCCGCCTTCACCCAGGCCAGGCTGCTCGCCCATCCGGGCCTCGCCGACGCCGTCCCGCTGCTTGCCCTGGCGCTGCCCCATGTCGGGCATTTCCAGACCCGCAACCGGGGCACGGTCTGCGGCTCGCTGGCGCATGGCGATCCGAGCTCGGAGCTGCCGCTCTGCCTCGCCGCGCTCGAGGGCGAGGTCGTCCTGCGCTCGCGGCGCGGCGAGCGCGTGCTCAAGGCCGCCGAGTTCCAGACCGGCCTGCTCGCCACCGCGCGCGAGCCCGACGAGCTGGTCGTCGCCGCGCGCTATCCCTTGAAGCGGCCGGGCGCCGGCTATGCTTTCGGCGAGGTGGCGCGCCGGCACGGCGACTTCGCCATCGTCAGCCTCGCGGCCGTGGCGCGGGGCGGCACGCTGAGGTTGGGCGTCGGCGGCGTCGCCGACCGCCCGGCCGCGCGCGAATGGACGATCGCGCCGGGCGACGCGCCCAGCGACCAACTTGGAGACGCCCTCAACGCCTTCGCCTGGGAGCTGGGCGGCGAGGACGACATCCATGCCAGCGCGCGCTACCGCCGCGACCTGGTCCGCAAGCTCGGCCGCAAGGTGCTGGAGGAGGCCGCCGCATGCGCAAGCTAGGCCAGGGCGAGCGCCACCGCGTGCGCTTTACCTTGAACGGCGGGCCGGTCTCGGGCTGGGCCGAGCCGCGCCTGCTGCTGACCGACTTCCTGCGCCAGGAGATCGGCGCGACCGGCACCCATGTCGGCTGCGAGCACGGCGTCTGCGGCGCCTGCACCGTGCGGATCGACGGGATCGCGGTGCGCGCCTGCCTCCATCTCGCGGTCCAGGCCGACGGGCGCCGGGTCGACACGGTCGAGGGCCTGACCGAGACCGGCGGCCCGCTCACCGCGCTCCAGGCGGCCTTCCGCAAGCACCACGCGCTGCAATGCGGCTATTGCACGCCAGGCATCCTGATGTCCCTGAGCGATCTCTTCGAGCGCACGCCGCACCCCGACGAGGCCCAGCTCCGCGACGTCGTCGGCGGCCATCTCTGCCGCTGCACCGGCTACGCCGGCATCATGGCCGCCGCCCGCGAGGTGGCGGGGCTGGAGCGGGAATAGGGGATGATCTGGCGTTCGTCGTGCTCAACTCGTCGTTTCGACCGAGCACAGCGAGCGGAGAAATCCGGCCGGCAACGAGTCGGATATTTGCCCAGGTTTCTCCGCTCGGTCGCTGGCGCTCCCTCGGTCGAAACGACGAAATTCCTCGGCTATCACCGCCCCGTGTAGCGCGCCTCGCGCTTGTCCAGGAACGCCGCCATGGCTTCGGCGTGGTCTTGCGTGCCGTGGCAGAAGCTCTGCAGCGCCGCGCAGTAGTCGAGGAAATCGGGCAGCTCGCTGCGCTGGGCGAGCTTCATCAGGCGCTTGGCGTAGCGCAGCGCCTGCGGCGGCTTGGCGGCGATCTCCGCGGCCAGCTCGGTTGCACGGGGAACCAGCGCCTCGGGCGCCGTCACCTCGAGCAGCAGGCCGAGCGCGCGCGCCTCTTCCGCCCGCACGATGCGGCCGCGAAACGTCATGTCGGCGGCGCGCTGGTAGCCGATCAGGCGTTGCAGGAACCAGGCCCCGCCGTCGCCCGGGATGATGCCGAGGTTTACGAAAGTCTCGCCGAAGGCCGCCGCGTCGGAGCCGAGCCGCAGGTCGCACATGCAGGCGAGGTCGCAGCCGGCGCCGATCGCCGGCCCGTTGACGGCGGCGATGGTGACGACCTCGGCGGCGTGCATGGCGGCGGGCACGCGCTGGATGCCGGAGCGGTATTCCGCCTCGATCTCGCTCGGCGTGCCGGCGAACATGCCGGCCTTGTCGCGCATCGCCTTGACGTCGCCGCCCGAGGAGAAGGCCTTGCCGGCGCCGGTGATGATCAGCACCGAGACGTCCAGGCGGGCGTTCGCCCAGGCGAGGGTCGCCAGGATGTCGTCGCAGAGCGCCGTGCCGGTGAGCGCGTTCCGCACGTCGTCGCGCTCGAAGGTCAGCGTCGCGACCCGGCTCTCCAGCGTCAGCGTCGACTCTGCTGTCTCGATAGGGGCGGTCTTCGTCGGGGCGGCCATGGAACCTCCTCCTGCATGCGAACGGGCGCGCCGGCGGACGACGCCGGCGCGTATCCGTCCAGTCTAGCGGAGTTGGCCGTGCGGGGCGCGCCTATCCGGTGGCGATGTAACTGCGGAGCGCGCCGGCCTCGGCCTCGAGCTCGCCCATGCGCTGCTTGACCACGTCGCCGACGCTGACGATGCCGATCAGCTTGCCGTCGACCACCACCGGCAGGTGCCGGAAGCGGCCCTCGGTCATCAGCTTCTCCAGCTCGTCGACGGCGGTGTCGGGGGTGCAGGTGACCACTTCGCGGGTCATCAGGTCGGCCGCCCGGGCCTCCTGCAGCTTGGCGCCCAGCTCCGGGATGGCGCGCACGATGTCGCGTTCGGACAAGATGCCCGCGACCTTGTCGCCGGCGCCGGTGACGATCACGGCGCCGATGCCTTCGCGCTTCAGCAGATCGGCGACCTCGGCGATGCTGTCGTCGGGGCTCGCGGTGACGACCTTGTCGCCTTTTTCCTTGAGTATGGCCGAGACTTTCATGGGCGTGGTCCTCCAACGGCGCGAGACCGGGCGATACCGCGCCCAGGAACGGTCCCAGTGCCCCCGTAGGACCCACGCGGCTGGTCCCGCGCCCTTTGCTGATTTTGGCTATTTTTCCAGCAAGCGCGCCGCGCGCCCCCTCGGCATCGATTATCCACCCAAACGCGAAGCGCTGCAAATCGTATCGTTAACCACGATTCACCATGTATGCGCGTTAACCATACTCTAACGCCTGTCGGCTAGGTTGCAGCGACCCAAAATGGGGTGGATCCATGGCACGGACAGAGCAACATATCGAGATCAGCAACGATCGCCGGCGCTTCCAGCGCTCCTCGGTGCTGTGGGAAGCCGCGATCCTGAAGGAGGATCGCACCGACGGCTGCGTGCTGCTCAACGTCTCCGAAGGCGGCGCGCTGCTGCGCGTCCTCGATCCCTTCGCCTGCGCGACGACGCTGAACCTGGAGATCGCCCGCGTCGGCAAGATCGACGCGAAGGTCGCCTGGCGCGGCGCCGATGCGGTCGGCATCGTCTTCGCGGACGACCCGCGCGAGGTGGCGCGGCGCTTCGAGGCCTCGTCCCTGCCGTTCGACCGGGGCTGAGGGCGGTCCCGCCGCCGCCGTCCGCGCTCAGGCCGGCCCGCTTTCGAAAACCCGCTTCGTCCGTGCGTCCGTGCGCTCGCCCAGGTGGCGGTTGATGCGCGCCTCGATGGCCCGCCAGCCGCGGTCGAAGGCGTAGATCATCGCGAAATACATGACGCCGGCGACCACGTAGGAGTTGAGGTCGAGGTTGCGCGAGAACACCGTGCGCGCCTGGCCCATCAGGTCGAGCACGGTGATGGTGCTGACCAGCACGCTCGACTTGATGAGCAACACGATCTCGTTGCCGTAGGCCGGCCAGGCGATGCGGAAGGCGCGCGGCAGGATGATGCGGCGGTACGTCACCGGTGTGGTCATGCCGCAGGCGCGCGCCGCCTCGACCTCGCCGTGCGGCACGCCGAGGATGCCGCCGCGCACGATCTCGGCGGTGTAGGCGGCGGTGTTGAGCGTCAGCCCGACGATGCCGCAGATCCAGCCCCAGTACTCGCGCACGTGCGGCCACCAGGAGGTGTCCTGGATCGCCGTGATCTGCCCCGAGCCGTAGTAGATGATGAAGAGCTGGATCAGCAGCGGCGTGCCGCGGAAGACGAAGACGTAGGCGGAGGCGGGCCAACGCAAGAGCGGGTTGCGGGCGACCCGCGCCAGGGCGATCGGCAGCGCCAGCGCGGCGCCCAGCACGGTGGCGATGGCGACCAGCTCGACCGTCGTCCAGAGCCCGGCCAGCAGGCGCATCCCGTAGGTGTCGATGACTTCGATCATGTCGTTCGTTCAGGGTCCATCGTCTCAGGCCCGCCGCACGCCCTTGTCGGCGCGGCGCTCGAGCCGGCCGATGGCGCCCGTCGAAAGCGCCGTGAAGACCAGGTAGATCACCCCCGCCGCGCCGTAGAGCAGGAAGGCCTCGCCGCTGTTCTCCGCCGCGATCCGCGCCTCGCGGGTCAGCTCGTCATAGGTGATGATGGCGGCGAGCGAGGTGTCCTTGAGCAGGATCATCCAGAGGTTGCCCAGCCCCGGCAGGGCGAAGCGCCACATCTGCGGCATGCGGATGCGCAGGAAGACCTGGGTCCGGCGCATGCCGCAGGCGAGCCCCGCCTCGATCTGGCCCTTGGGCACGGCGAGGAAGGCGCCGCGGAAGACCTCCGAGGCGAAGGCGCCGAAGACGAGGCCGAGGGCGAAGGCGGCGGCGGCGAACTTGTCGACCTCGACCCGGCTCGCGTAGCCCAGCAGGGCGACGATCCGGGTGATCGCGATGCCGACGCCGAAATAGACCACGAGCATGATCAGCAGCTCCGGCACGCCGCGGAAGATCGCGGTGAAGCCGAAGGCGAGCAGGCGGGTTCCCCGCGACTGGGAGAGCTTGGCCAAGGCCAGGCCGAGCCCGATCGCCACGCCGACGACGGCCGAGGCGGCGGCCAGGATCAGCGTGTAGAGCGCGCCGCGGACCAGCTCGTCGCCGTAGCCCTGGTCGCCGTACTGCAGCAGGTCCCACATGTTGCCGTCGGGGCCGCGTCCCCGTTCCCCCAAGCAAAGGGCGCCGCCTCCGGCCGGAGGACGGCGCCCTTATGCGTCGCGTCGCCTGCGTCCCGCTATTGGTAGATGTCGAACGGGAAGTACTTGGCGTTGATCTTGGCGTAGGTGCCGTTGGCGCGGATCGCCCTGATGGCGGCCGAGAGCCTGTTGCGCAGCGCCGTATCCTCCTTGCGCAAGGCGATGCCGATCTGGTCGTTGATGTCGATCTTCTTGCCGACGAAGGTGAAGCGCTTGTTCTTGGCGATCCAGTCCTGGCCCGGATAGATGTCGGCGAGCACCGCGTCGGTGCGTCCGGCCTTGAGATCCAGCCAGGCCGCCTGCTGGGTGCCGTAGACCTTGATCTTGACGCTGTCCTTGAACTTCGTCTCCAGGTGCTTGGCGCTCACCGTCTGGCGCTGGGCGCCGATGATCTTGCCCTTCAGGCCCGCCTTGTCGACCATCAGCGGCTTGCCCTTGCGGGCGACGAAGCGCAGGTAGTTCTTGTAGTAGGGGACCGTGAAGGCGACCTTCTGCTTGCGCTCCTCGGTGATCGACATCGAGGCGACGATGGCGTCGTACTTGCCGGCGAGCAGGCCGGGGATGATGCCGTCCCAGTCCTGCGCCACGATGGTGCATTCGGCCTTCATTTGCGCGCAGAGCGCGTTGGCGATATCGATGTCGAAGCCGGTCAGCTTGCCGGCCTTGTCCTTCATGTTGAAGGGCGGGTAGGCGCCCTCGGTGGCGATGCGGACGGTCTCGGCCTGGGCCGGGGCCGCGAGCAGGCCGGCGGCAAGGACCGCGGCCGTGCCGGCCAGCACGAATTTGCGTCTTAGCATGGGATCTGCCTCCTTTTCTCAAGCGTTGCGCAAAGCTTCCCCGTTTTTCGCGCAACGGTCAAGGAAGGCGGCGGTCGGGTGTTGTCCGGACTGCCGCCATTCCAACAGCGCCGTCATTTCGACCGAGGGAGCGTGAGCGACTGAGCGGAGAAATCTGGCCGGCCGGCGCGCAGGCGGCAGCCAGATTTCTCCGCTCGCTCACGCTCGGTCGAAATGACGGAGCCCTTGGGTGGATGGCCTACCCGTCCATCTGCAAGAACTGCCGCGCGCGCTCGGATTTCGGGTTCCGGAAGACCTGTGTCGGGGGCCCGCGCTCCTCGACCTTGCCCTGGTGGAGGAACATCACCTCCGAGGAGACGTCGCGGGCGAAGCCCATCTCGTGGGTGACGACGACCATGGTGCGGCCCTCCTCGGCGAGGTCGCGCATCACCTTCAGCACCTCGCCGACGAGCTCGGGATCGAGCGCGCTGGTCGGCTCGTCGAACAGCATCACCTGGGGCTCCATGGCGAGCGCCCGGGCGATCGCCGCGCGTTGCTGCTGGCCGCCCGAGAGGTGGCTCGGATAGTAATCGGTGCGGTCGCCGATCCCGACCTTGTCGAGCAGCGCCCTGCCGCGCTCCAGCGCTTGCGCCTTCGGCAGCTTGAGCACGTGGATCGGCGCCTCGACGACGTTCTCAAGGATGGTCATGTGGGACCACAGGTTGAAGCTCTGGAAGACCATCGAGAGGCGGGCGCGGATGCGCGCGACCTGACTGGGGTCGGCGGGCCGGCGCCGGCCGCGCACGCCCGCCGTCATGGCGATTTCCTCGCCGTTCACCACGACGCGTCCGGCGTCGGGGATCTCCAGCAGGTTGATGCAGCGCAGCATGGTGCTCTTGCCCGAGCCCGAGGAGCCGATCACCGAGATCACGTCGCCGTCGCGCGCGGTCAGCGAGACGCCCTTCAGCACCTCGATATCGGCGAAGCGCTTGTGCAGGTCCTCCACGACCAGCGCGGCGGCGGGATCGCTTCGGGGTTGCGCGGACGCGCTCACGGGCCGGCCTTCTCCGCCGCTGCCTTGCGCTCGGCGCGGTAGGCCTGGCGGCGGTGAACGATGCCGCGGATCGTGTGGTAGAAGGCCCAGAAGACGGCGAGCGCGAACATGAAGACGATGACGTAGCCGAAATACATGTGCGCGTCCGCGACCAGCTCCTTGAAGGCCTGGCCGAAGAGGTAGCCCGCGAAGGCGAAGCTGTTCGCCCACAGCCCCGCGGCGACGAAGTTGAGGATCGCGAAGCGCTTGTGCGAGACCCCGGCGATGGCGAGCGCCGGCGGGGTCACGTTGCGCACCCCGTAGATGAAGCGGAAGCTCAGGATGAACCAGATGTCGTATTTCAGCAGCAGCCGGCCGGCGCGGTCGACCGGCCCCTTCGCCCAGGGAAAGCGCTTGAGCAGGTAGGGCCCGAACTTCTTGCCGACGGTGAAGTAGATCTGGTCGGAGATATAGGAGCCGATCCAGGCCACCAGGATGATCAGCCAGAGATCCATGTGGCCGGCCGCCGCGGCCACGCCGGCGATGATCACGATGGTCTCGCCCTCGAGCAGCGTCCAGCCGAGGATCAGCCAATAGCCGTAGGAGCTGAGCAGCTCGGGGATCGTCATGCCGGCGTTGAGCGCGCGGACGATGAAGACGATGCCGATGACGACGCCGGCGACGACGACGCCCAGCAGGATGCCGAAGATCACCCGCGCCCGGTAGCTGCCGGTTCCGGCCATAGAAGGCGACGCCGCCGCGTTCGTCGGCGATTGGTCCGGGGCGGGTTCGGTCATCGAGGTCCGGTTCGGGAAGGCCGCGGGTCTGCCGCCACGGCGTCGTTATTCCCGCATCTTCAGCATTTCAATACGTTTGGCAAGGGCGGCCCGCTCGGGCGCGTCCTTGGGCAGGCGCGCCAGCAGGCGGGTCCACAAGGCGACGGCCTTGTCCCGGTTGCCGGCCTCGTATTCGGCCACGCCCAGGAACCAGAGCCCGATCACGTGCTCGGGCTCGAGCGCGTGGATGCGCCGGACCACGCCGACGAACCTCGCCGGCAGGTCGCGGTCCTTGCCGTGCGCCGCGAGCAGGGCCTGGCCGTAGGCCACCAGCACGCCCACGTCCTTGGGCGCCAGGCGCGCCGCCTGGCCGTAGGCCTCGGCCGCCTTCGGATAGTCCTTGAGCACCATGTAGGAGCGGCCGAGCCGCCGCCAGCCGGCCAGGTCGTCGGGGCTCTCCTTGAGGCGCGCGGCGAGGCCGTCGACCATGCCGCGGATCATCGCCGCGCGCTGCGCCGGCGAGAGCTGCCTCGCGCGCGCCACCTCCTTGCCGCTGGGGCCGCCGGGGCCGCCGGGACTGACCGGCCTTGCCGCCGCCGCGGCGCTCGCCCTCTCGCGCAGCCTGGCGAGCGCCGCCGCGTTCAGCCCGGCCTCGCCGGCGGTGGTCTCGATGAAGCGGGCGAGCTGCGTCCGCCAGGCCGCCTCGGGCGGCGTCTCGGCCTCGAGCGCCAGCCAGTCGCGGAGCGCGCCGTCGCGGTCGCCGGCCTGCGCCTTGGCCAGCGCGAGGTAGAAGCGCGCCCGGACGTCGCGCGGATCGGCCTCGAGCGCGCGCGCGAAGAGCGCCTTCGCCGCGGCGCCGACGACGCGCCGGTTGGCGAAGACCAGCGCCTCGCCCTGCGCGGCGGCGAGCTCGGCCGAGCCCGGCGTCAGCGCCAGCGCCTCGCCGTAAGCGGCCGCGGCGGCGTTGTAGCGCCCGAGCGCGAAGCGCACGCGGCCGAGGCGGCCGTGCAGCGCCGCGTCCCTGGGCGTCGTCTTGAGCTGCGCCTCGATCGCCGTCGCTGCGGCCTTCAGCCGCGCCACGGTCGCCTCGTCGGGGCCGCCATCCTCGCGCGCGGCGAAGGGCTGGTCCGGCAGCCCCGGCGAGCCGAGGCCATAATAGAGCGCCCCCGCGCCCACCGGCAGCAGGACCGCCAGCGCCACCGCCGCCGCCTTGGCGCGGCCCGGGGCGGCAGGCCTTGCGGGCGCTTCCGACGCGCCGGCCGCGTCGGCGGCGAGCAGGCGGCGGGCGATCTCGGCGCGCGCCGCCTCGGCCTGCCCGGGCTCGACCAGGCCGCGGGCGATGTCGCGGTCGAGCTCGGCGAGCTGGTCGCGGTAGACCTCGGCGTCGTAATCCGCGCGCGGCCGCGCCGCGCCGCCGCCCCTGACGAGCGGGCGCAGCAGCAGCGCCAGCGCGCCGGCCGTCAGCAGGCCGAGGATGAGGCCGAGGGTCACCGGCTCAGCCCGTCGTCGGCGAGCAGGGCCGTGAGGCGTTTCTTCTCGTCGGCGTCGAGCGGCGCGGCGGCGGGCGCGGCCTCCGGCCGGCGGCGCTTCAGGAAGACGACGACGCCGATCCCGGCGAGCAGCAGGAGCAGCAGCGGGCCGAACCACAGCGCATAGGTCGCCGGCGTCACCGGCGGGCGCAGCAGCACGAAGTCGCCGTAGCGCGCCACCACGAACCGCACGACCGCCTCGTCGCTGTCGCCGGCGCTCAGCCGCTCGCGCACCAGCACCCGGAGGTCGCGGGCGAGCCCGGCGTCGCTATCGTCGATCGACTGGTTCTGGCAGACCAGGCAGCGCAGCTTCTTGCTGATCGCGCGCGCGCGCTGCTCCAGGGCCGGGTCCTTCAGGATCTCGTTCGGCTCCACCGCCTGCGCCGCCGCCGCCGACAGGGCCAGCGCCAGGATCGCCGCGAGCAGCCTCATTTCCGGAGCTTCCGGATGATCGGCAGGATCGTTTCCTTCAGCGTCTCGCGCCGGACCACGCCGACATGCTTGAAACGGATGCGCCCGGTCTTGTCGAGGATGAAGGTCTCGGGCATGCCGTAGACGCCCCATTCGATCGCCGCCCGCCCGCTATCGGCGCCGATGCGGGCATAGGGATCGCCGTGGCGCGTGAGCCAGTCCTTGGCGGCGGCGGGCCGGTCCTTGTGGTTGATGCCGACCACCCGGACGCCCTCCATCTTGGAGAGCGCCATGATCTGGGGATGCTCGGCCAGGCAGGGGACGCACCAGGAGGCGAAGAAATTGACCACCGTGACCGCGCCCCTGAGGTCGCCGGTGGCGAGGCCGGGCTTGCGGCCCTCCCAGCCCTCGATGGGCGGCAGCTTGAACTCGGGCGCCGGCTGGTCGATCAGCGCCGAGGGCAGCAGGCGCGGGTCGCGCCCCGACAGCATGAAATAGGCGATCACCGCGGCGAGCGCGCCGAAGACCAGCACCGGCAGGATGTAGAGGAGGTGCTGCGTGCGGCCGCGGGTCGTGGCGCTTTCGGTCATGTCGGACATGTCGGACATGGCTGGTATGGGATCCTCAGGCCTTCGCCGGCGCCGAGCCGGCCAGCGCCGCCGGGCGGGCGCGGCGCGGCGCGCCGACGCGGTGGCGGCGGTCGCTGAGCGAGATCGTCCCGCCGGCGAACATGATGATGGCGCCGATCCAGATCCACGGCACCAGCGGGTTGTGGTAGAGCCGCACCGACCAGCCGCCCGATTTGTCCGCCTCGCCGATCACCGCGTAGAGGTCGGAGAGCCAGGTCGTGTGGATCGCCGCCTCGGTGGTCTGGCGCCGCTGCACCGGGTAGAAGCGCTTTTCCGCCACCAAGGTGGCCACCGGCCGGCCGCCGCGGCTCACGGCGAAGCTGCCGAACTGCGAGGCGTAGTTGGGCCCGCGGCCCGCCTTCACGCCGAGGAAGCGGAAGTCGTAGCCGGCGAGCGTCGTCATCTCGCCCGGCTTCATGATGCGGATGCTCTCGGTCTGCCAGGCCGAGGAGGCGGTGACGCCGGCGATCACCACGGCGAAGCCCATATGCGCCACGGTCATGCCGTAGGCGGCGCGCGGCAGGCCTGCGGCGCGGCGGAGGCTGTCGGCGATCGGCGCGCGGCCGAGCTTGATGCGGCCGGCGAGCTCGAGCGCGACGCCGGCGAAGAGCCAGGCGGCGAGCGCCATGCCCATCGCGGCCAGGAGGTCGCGCGTGCCGTCGAGCCACAGGCTGAGCGCGACCACGCCGACCGCCGCCGCGAGCGCCAGCTTCAGCCGCCCGAGCGCGGCCCAGAGGTCGCCCCGCTTCCAGGCCAGCATGGGACCGATCGCCATGGCGATCACCAGCGGCGTCATGATCGGGATGAAGGTGGCGTTGAAGTAGGGCGCGCCGACCGAGATCTTGCCGCCGCCCACCGCGTCGAGCACCAGCGGATAGAGCGTGCCGATGAAGACCGTCGCCGCCGCCACGGTCAGCAGCAGGTTGTTGAGCACCAGCGCGCCCTCGCGGCTCACCGGGCGGAAGGTGCCGGTCGCCCGGAGCTGCGGCGCCCGCCAGGCGTAGAGCGTGAGCGAGCCGCCGATGGTCAGAACGAGGATACCCAGGATGAACAGGCCGCGCGCCGGGTCGGTGGCGAAGGCGTGGACCGAGGTCAGCACGCCCGAGCGCACCAGGAAGGTGCCGACCAGCGACAGCGAGAAGACGATGATCGCCAGCAGCACGGTCCAGGATTTGAGCGTGCCGCGCTTCTCCACCACGATGGCGGAATGGAGCAGCGCCGCGCCGGCGATCCACGGCATGAAGGAGGCGTTCTCCACCGGGTCCCAGAACCACCAGCCGCCCCAGCCGAGCTCGTAATAGGCCCACCACGACCCCAGCGCGATGCCGACGGTGAGGCACGACCAGGCGGCCAGCGTCCAGGGCCGCACCCAGCGCGCCCAGGCCGGATCGACGCGGCCCTCCAGCAGCGCTGCGATGGCGAAGGAGAAGGCCATCGAGAAGCCGACATAGCCCAGATAAAGGAAGGGCGGATGGAAGGCGAGGCCCGGGTCCTGGAGCAGCGGGTTGAGCCCGGAGCCGTCGGGCGGCGCCGGCACGAGCCGCTCGAAGGGGTTGGAGGAGAACAGCAGGAAGGCCAGGAAGGCGATGCCGATGAGGCCCTGGACGCCGAGCGCCCGGGCGTGCAGGCTCGGCGGCAGGTTGCGCCCGAAGCTCGCCAGCGCCGCCCCGAAGAGCGCCAGGATGAGCACCCAGAGCAGCATCGAGCCCTCGTGGTTGCCCCAGACGCCGGTGATCTTGTAGAGCAGCGGTTTCGCCGAGTGCGAGTTCTGGGCGACGTTGGCGATCGAGAAGTCGGAGACCACGTAGGCGTAAGTGAGCGCCCCGAAGGCGACCGCGATCAGCAGGAACTGCGCCTGCGCGGCGGGCTTGGCGAGGGCCATCAGCGGCGCCTCGCCCCGCGCCGCGCCGACCAACGGCAGCGTGCCCTGCACCAGCGCCATCAGCGCCGCCAGGATCAGCGCGAAATGGCCGACCTCGGCGATCACAGCCGCCGCTCCGTTCGGACGCGGCTCACTGGCCGCCGCTTCCCGGCTTGCCGGGCCCCGTCTTACCCGCGCCCTGCCGTTCCTTGCCCTTTTCGTAGTGCTTCCAGCGCCCGGCCTTCTTCAGCGCGTCGGCGACCTCGCGGGGCATGTAGGTCTCGTCGTGCTTGGCCAGGATCTCGGTCGCCAGGAACGTGCCGTCGGCCCGGAGCGCGCCGTTGGCGACCACGCCCTGGCCCTCGCGGAAGAGGTCGGGGAGGATGCCGGCATAGGCGACCCGCACGGCGCTCGAGCCGTCGGTGACCCGGAAGGCGACGGACCGGCCGTCGCGCGTCACGCTGCCCTTCACCACCAGCCCGCCGATGCGGAAGCGCGTGCCGGGCGCCACCTTCCTCGCCGCCACGTCGGAGGGCGAGTGGAAGAAGACGATGTTCTGCTCCAGCGCCGAGAGGACCAGCACGACGGCCACCGCAAGCACGCCGAGCGCGCCGCCGATCATCGCCATGCGCTTGTGCTTGGGCTTCATCGCGAGGCCTCCGCCCGCTCGCCCGCCGCGGCCTCGGGTTGGGCCGCGCGCCGCCGCCGCGGGCGATTGGGCGCGGCGGCCTCCAGCGCCCGCAGGGTCGCCTCGCGGGCCCGCAGCCTGCGCAGGCTGGTGACCACGAAGCCCGCCATCACCGCCAGCGCGATGCCGAAGGCGGGCCACACGAAGCCCGCGTAGCCGCCCATCTGGAGGAATTTTGCGATCTCATTCATGGATCGAGGCCGGTTCCGCCGTTCAGCGCCGTTTCCGGCGCGACTCCCACATCCGCCGATACTAGGTAGAGGCTCGGTAGCCGGTTGTTAAGTCACAGTTTCTCGCATTTCCGTGTGGTGAGAATGCGGCGCGTTGCCGCGCATATGATGGTAATCAGGCCGGCGAAGGTATTCAGGCCGGCTCAGCTGCCGAGCCGGGCGAGGCGCAGCGCCCGGATCCGCGCCGCCACGATCTCGCTCTTCATGCGCACCAGCACCATGGTGGCGAAGTAGAAGGTGAAGCCGAGGGCCAGCAGCAGCAGCGGCGCGAGCATCGAGGCGTGGATGGTCGGACCCGTGAGCCTGATCACGCTGGCGGGCTGGTGGAGCGTGTTCCACCAGTCGACCGAGAACTTGATGATCGGCACGTTGATCACGCCGACGAGGGCCAGGATCGCCGCCGAGCGCGCCCCCCGCGTGGCGTCGTCGAAGGCGTTCATCAGGCCGATATGCCCGAGGTAGAGGAAGAACAGCACCAGCACCGAGGTCAGCCGCGCGTCCCAGACCCACCAGGTGCCCCACATCGGCTTGCCCCAGAGCGAGCCGGTGACGAGGGCGAGCAGCGTGAACCCGGCGCCCAGCGGCGAGGCGGCGCGCGCGAAGAGGTCGGCCAGCGGGTGCTTCCAGATCAGCGCCGCCGCGCTGGCCGCGGCGATCGCGACGTAGACGAAGAGCGCCATCCAGGCCGAGGGCACGTGGACGTACATGATGCGCACGCTCTCGCCCTGCTGGTAGTCGGCCGGCGAGGCGAAGAGCGCGAAGTAGAGCCCCGCCCCGATCAGCACCGCCGTCGCCCCCCAGAACCACGGCAACAGCCGTCCCGCCAGGCGCATGAAGCGCCCGGGATTGGCGAAGCGATGGAAGGACGAGACGGTTCGCGCCATGGTCCGTTCGAGCCCCTGTTCGCGCCGGAAAGCGCCGACATGCCGCATGCATGACGGCCGGCGTTCGATCCCGGCGTTCGATCCCGACGTTCGATCTTAGTCACACTACCTCATCTAGTCACTCGATCGCCTGGCGTAAGGCGGCCGCTGCGGCGAAAGGGGCGAGCGCCAGGGCGAAGAGCGCCAGGCCCGCCAGGATGAGGAGGCGCGGCCCCGCGCCGAGGCCGAAGATCGCCGCGTCGACCGCGCCGACCCCGAAGATCAGCACCGGGATGTAGAGCGGCAGGACGAGCAGCGAGAGCAGCACCCCGCCGCGCCGCGCGCCCAAGGTCAGCGCCGCGCCGATGGCGCCGATCAGCGTCAGCGCCGGCGTGCCGAGCGCCATCGCCGCGATCATCGTGAGGTATCCCGCGGGATCGAGGTTGAGCAGCAGGCCGAGCACCGGGGCCGCCGCCACCAGCGGCAAACCCGTTGTCAGCCAGTGGGCGAGCGCCTTGGCGAGCACGACGAGCTCGAGCGGCAGCGGCGCCAGCGACAGCCATTCGAGCGAGCCGTCCTCGTGGTCGCCGGCGAAGAGCCGCTCCAGCGCCAGCATCGAGGCGAGCAGCGCCGTCACCCAGAGGATGCCGGGGGCGATCTTGGCCAGGGTCGCGGGCGAGGGGCCGATGCCGAAGGGAAACAGGATCACCGTCAGCACGAAGAAGACCAGCACCATCGCCGTGTCGCTGCCCAGGCGGAGCGCCAGGCGGAGGTCGCGGCCGGCGATGGCGCCGAAGGCCCGGATCACGCGGCGTCCTCGCCGGCGAGATCGGGCGCGAACCGCTCGAGCGCGAGGGTCTCGGCCCCGGCCAGCGCCACCTCGGTATGGGTGGCCAGGACCACCATGCCGCCCGCCGCGCGGTGCGCCGCCACGGCGGCCTCCAGCCGCGCCACCGAGGCCGCGTCGAGCCCGGTGGTCGGCTCGTCGAGCAGCCACAGGGTCGCGGGGGCGGCGAGCAGGCGGGCCAGCGCCAGGCGCCGGCGCTGGCCGGAAGAGAGCAGGCGCACCGGGAAATCGGCGAGGCGCAGCAGGTCGAAGGCCTCCAGCGCCGCCGCGCTCGCGGCGGCGGGCTCCGCCGCGCCGTAGAGCTTGGCCCAGAAGCGCAGGCTCTCGGCCACGCTCAGCACCGGCTTGGCGGCGTCGAGATGGCCGATGAAGGCGAGGCGTCCGCCATGGGCCTCGCGGTCCCCGGCGACCGGCTCCCGGTCCCAGGTGAGCGCCCCCGCGGCCGGCCGGATGAAACCCGCCATCACCCGCAGCAGCGAGGACTTGCCGCTGCCGTTGGGCCCGGTCAGGCGCAGCGCCCCGCCCTCGCCGAGCGCGAAGGACAGGTCCCGGAAGACCAGCCGCTCGGCGCGGATGCAGGCGAGCGCCTCTCCGGCGAACTCGGCCATGGGCGGGCTCCCCCCCAGATTGCTTGGCGCACGGTGGACGCGGCCGGCCGGGATCATAGCCGATTTGGCCCGGCCGTCCCGCCCTTCGGGGGGCCGACCTTCGGGATCGGTTCGCGATTCCGGGTCCGAAATAGGAGCGGCCAACGGAGGGGGGGTCCGTTGGCCGCGAGGTTCCAGCTCGGGGAAGCTGGAATAATGAGGCTTGGGGGGAGCCTCATTCAGAGGGGAGGTTGTTAATGCTGCCTATATTGGCAGCCAATATGGTCCAGTAAGGCCTAGAAAATGGCGAAAATAAGGTTTTTGCGCCCGGGCGCCGTCCAATTCGGCATCGCGGCGATTAACCTTATGATCCGCCAGCCTTTTTCAGAACCGGGACAATCCGCCCCACCTCGGAGATTTATCGCAGATCGAGCCCGGAAGGGCAAATTCGTCGGCTGCGGCGGACCAACTTCAACTTGACCGGTACGGCGACCGGCCGGCCGATTTGAAAGATGCGCAGCGATGCCAAATATCGGTCGTCAGGTTCTCCGAGCGAAGAACCGTCCGATCTCGTCATTCGTGACCGTCCGTGACGGATTGGCCATCCGCCGTCTCACCTCGTTAGCCTGCTCGGCGGTCAGGCGATAGGCGCTTGGATCGCTTTCGGCGATGTCGTCGAGTAGTTCCTCAATCTCGTTCTGTCGGCTTTCGGGAAGCCCGCGCAATCGCGCGATGACTTGTTCAAGTCGCTTGGTCACCTTGGCTGTCCCCGCTCAATCGAACTTGCGCACGTCGTCGATGACCTTGCCGTCGTTGGGCAGGCTCCCTGGGGCGACGAACTCGACGGTGCCGCGGACCTTGCAGACCGACTGGAAGGTCTGGGCGATCGCCCCGGCCAGGGCGTCGTCGCCGCCCCCGGCGACCTCGACCCGGAAGGCCGGCACGTCCTTGCCGCCGACCGCATCGACCACCAGCCGCGCCTTGACGATCTCGCCGTGGCGCTTGACCACTTCGGCGACCTGCTCGGGGTGGACGAACATGCCGCGCACCTTGGTGGTCTGGTCGGCCCGGCCCATCCAGCCCTTGATGCGCATGTTGGTGCGCCCGCACGTGCTGGCGCCCGGCAGCACCGCGGTCAGGTCGCCGGTGGCGAAGCGGATGAGCGGCGTGTCGGGGTTGAGCGTGGTCACCACCATCTCGCCGACGTCGCCGTCCATGGCGACCGGCTCGCCGGTGCCGGGCACCAGCACCTCGACGATCTTGTCCTCCGATATCGTCATGCCCTCCATTGCCGGCGTCTCGTGGGCGATGTTGCCGAGCTCGGCGGTGGCGAAGGTCTGGTAGGTGGTGATGCCGCGCTCCTTGTAGGCGGCGCGCTGCTGGGGGAAGAGGGGACCGCCGCCGACCACGGCGAGCTCGATCGAGGAGAGATCGAGGCCGAGCTCGTCGCCCTTCTCCAGGAGGGTGCCGAGGTAGTCGGGGGTGCCGGCGTAGACGCGCGGGCGGATCTGCGCCATCACCGCGACCTGCTGCTCGGAGTTGCCGACGCCGGCCGGAATGACGGGGCAGCCGAGCGCGCGCGCGCCCATGTGCAGGATCCAGGCGCCCGGGGTGAGGTGGTAGGAGAACGAGTTGTGGATGATGTCGCCCCGGCGCACGCCGGCCGCGTGGAAGGCGCGCGCCGTGCCGTAGCCGTCGGTCCGCTCGGTGGCGATCTCAAAGATCGGGCCCGGCGAGGTGAAGATGAGCGCCGCCGCCTCCAGCGGCACGGCGTTCAGGCCCGCCATCGGCGGGTCGTCCGCCATCAGCTTGATGAGCTCGTGCTTGCGGGTGACCGGAACCTGCGCCAGCGCCGCGCGGCTGGTGATCTCCGCCGGGTCGATGTCCTTCAGCGTCTTGGCGTACCAGGCGGAGTTCGCCTTGGCGTTGGCGATCTGCTCGGCGAGCGCCGCCATGTTGGCCGCCTCGCGCGCCCGCGGATCGCGGGTTTCGAGATCGTCATAGAAGTCGGACGCCGCCATGCCGCCCCCCGTCGGTTATGGGCGTTGCCAAATCGGCCGCCCCGCCGCCCCATGTCACCTGAGTCCGCGCCCGGCCGCCCCATGTCACCTGAGTCCACGCACGGCCGCCGGAGGCCGTTTAGGCGCGCGCGCGTCGGCGGGTCAGGCCAGCCAGCGTTTGCGCCGCTTGTAGTGCTTGACGTCGCGATAGCTCTTGCGCCCGCTGGTGCTGAGGCCGAGGTAGAATTCCTTCACGTCCTCGTTGTCGCGCAGGTTGGCGGCGGGGCCGTCCATCACCACGCGGCCGTTCTCCAGAATATAGCCGTAATCGGCGAAGCGCAGCGCCATGTTGGTGTTCTGCTCGGCCAGCAGGATGGAGACGTTCTGCTCCTCGTTGAGGCGCTTGACGATGTCGAAGATCTCCTCGACGAGCTGCGGGGCGAGCCCCATCGAGGGCTCGTCGAGCAGCACCATGCTCGGCCGCGACATCAGCGCCCGGCCGATCGCCGTCATCTGCTGCTCGCCGCCGGAGACGTAGCCGGCCTGCGAGCCGCGCCGTTCCTTCAGGCGCGGGAAATAGCCGTAGACCATCTCGAGGTCGCCCGCGATCGCGCCGCGCCCGTCGCGCCGCGAATAGGCGCCGGTGAGCAGGTTCTCCTCGACCGTCAGATGTCCGAAGCAATGGCGCCCCTCCATCACCTGGATGACGCCCTTGCGCACCAGGTCGGTGGGGTCCATGCGGTCGATGCGCTCGCCGAAGAACTCGATCGAGCCCTTGGTGACCTCGCCGCGCTCGGTGCCGAGAATGTTCGACACCGCCTTCAAGGTGGTTGTCTTGCCGGCGCCGTTGGCCCCGAGGAGGGCGACGATGCCCCCCTCGGGGACCTCGAGCGAAACACCTTTCAACACCAGGATCACGTGATCGTAGATCACCTCGATGTTGTTGACGTTCAGCAACGTGCGTCCGTTTCGGCTCACGGCGTGGTCCTCTTCCGTGTCGTCAAGGCAAGCCGCACGGCGCGGCTGTTACTTGCAGTCCTTGCGCTTCTCGTACTTGAACTTGGCGGCTTCCTGCACCGCGGCCTTCTCGACCTCGGCGCGCACCATCTTGCGCATCGGGGTGATCCAGTCGCTGACGATGTTCCACTTCTTGCCATCCCACTGCTGGATCAGCAGCTGGCCGTTGCCTTCGTGGTTGCTGCAGGAAATCTTGAAGGGCTTGGTGTAACCGGCCATGCCGAGCTGCTTCAGGCGCGCGGCCGTCAGGTTGATGTTCTCGAGCCCCTCGCGCACATGCTCGCCGGTCGGGTTCTTGCCGTACTTCTTGATGGCGTAGCGAACCGCCTCGGTGTTGAGCATGGCGTTGAACAGGCCGCGGTTGTAGAGCACCTCGCCGAAGTTGTTCTTCGCGGCCTCGGTCAGGTTGCCGGTGTAGACGTGCTTGAGGATGTCGCCATGGAAGTCGTGGTGCTGTCCCGTGGCGTGGAAGGTCGCCGCGCGGTAGCCGATGGCGGCCTTGCCGTTCGGCACCACGTCGGTCTCCGAGCCCGACCACCAGACGCCGATGAACTTGTTGACCGGGAAGCCGACCTCCGAGGCGCGCTGGATCGCCGTCGGGTTCATCTGGCCCCAGCCCCACATGATCATCCAGTCCTCGCGGGCGCGCACGACCTTGCGCCATTGCGAGCGCTGGTCGGCCATCGACTTGCCCGGCACCGAATAGGTGTTGAGGCGGTAGCCGTAACGCTTGCCCAAGGCCTCGAGGATGGGGATCGGCTCGCGGCCGTAGGATGACTCCAGAAAGATGAAGCCGATCTTCTTGCCCTTGAGCTTGGCCATGCCGCCCGACTGGGCGCCGATATACTTGATGATGCCGGTGGCCTGGCTCCAATAGGTCATCGGGAAGTTGAAGACCCAGGGGAAGTAGCGGCCGTCGGCCGCCGCGCTCATGCCATAGCCCATGGAGAGGATCGGAACCTTGTCGATGCGGGCCTTGGGGACGAGCTTGTAGGTGACGCCGGTGGAGAACGGCACCACCACCATGAGGTTCTTGTACTTGGCCTTGAGGCGCTCGTAGCACTCCACGCCCTTGGCGGTGTTGTAGCCGAACTCGCATTCCTCGAAGGCGATCTTGACGCCTTCGATGCCGCCGTCGCGGGCGTTGAGCAGCTTGTACCAGTCGCGGACTCCGTTGGCGATCGGCGTGCCGCCTGGCGCGAATGGGCCGGTGCGGTAGGTCAGCATCGGAAAGAACACATCCGCCGCCGCCGGCGTCGCCGCGATCGGCGCGGCAATGGTTGCACCCGCCATCAATCCGATGGCTAGCTTACGTAGGGTCATGGGTATCCTCCCTTTGGGTCGGGCGCGAGCTGCATCCCGCATCGATTGCGCTTTTTTTAGTATTCCGGCGGCCCGGCCTGCGCGGTAACGGACCGTTGGTCGGGGCCGGCGGGATCGCCGCCGGCCCCGAAGCATGGACCCGGCGCTCAGTTGCAGTCTGCGCGCTTCTTGTAGTTGAACTTCGCCGCTTCCTGCACCGCGGCCTTCTCGACCAGGTCCCGCACCATCTTGCGGTCGGGCGCGATCCAGCCGCTCACCATGTTCCACTTCTTGCCGTCCCACTGCTGGATGCGCAGCAGGCCGTTGCCCTCGTGGTCGGCGCAGGAGACCTTGAAGGGCGGCGTGAAGCCCTCCATGCCGAGCTCCTTCAGGCGCGCGGCCGTCAGATCGAGGTTTTCCAACCCTTCGCGCACTTGATCGCCGGTCGGCTCTTTGGTCTTGTGCTTCTTGATGGCGTAGCGCACCGCCTCGGTCACCAGCAAGGCGTTGAGGAGCGTCCGGTTGTAGAGGACCTCGCCGAAGTTGTTCTTCTTGGCGGCCTCGAGATCGCCCTTGTAGACGTGCTTGAGGATGTCCTTGTGAACGGGAAAGCCCGCGCCGGCGGCGTGCAGCGTCGCGGCCCGGTAGCCGATCGCGGCCTTGCCGTTCGGCACCACGTCGCCTTCCGAGCCCGACCACCAGACGCCGATGAACTTGTTGACCGGGAAGCCGACCTCCGAGGCGCGCTGGATCGCGGTCGGGTTCATCTGGCCCCAGCCCCACATGATCATCCAGTCCTCGCGGGCGCGCACGATCTTGCGCCACTGCGAGCGCTGGTCGGCCATCGACTTGCCCGGCACCGAATAGGTGTTGAGGCGGTAGCCGTAGCGCTTGGCCAAAGCCTCGAAGACCGGGATCGGCTCGCGGCCGTAGGACGACTCCAGATAGATGAAGCCGATCTTCTTGCCTTTCAGCTTCTCCATGCCGCCGGAGACGCCGCCGATATACTTGATGATGCCGGTGGCCTGGCTCCAGTAGGTCATCGGGAAGTTGAAGACCCAGGGGAAATAGCGGCCGTCGGCCGAAGCGCTCATGCCGTAGCCCATGGACAGGATCGGAACCTTGTCGATCGGCGCCTTGGGGACGAGCTTGTAGGTGACGCCGGTGGAGAACGGGGACACCACCATCATCTGCCCGTATTTGGCTTTCAGGCGCTCGTAGCATTCCACGCCCTTGGCGGTGTTGTAGCCGAACTCGCATTCCTCGAAGGCGATCTTGACGCCTTCGATGCCGCCGTCGCGGGCGTTGAGCAGGCGGTACCAGTCGCGGAAGCCGTTCGCCGACGGCGTGCCGTTCGGCGCGAACGGGCCGGTGCGGTAGGTCAGCATCGGAAAGAACACATCCGCCGCCGCCGGCGCCGCCGCGAATGGCGCCGCAATCGCGGCACTGGCCGCGATGCCTAGAGTGAGCTTCTTGAGATTCATGCGAATCCTCCCTTTTGAGCGGAAATTCAGTTGTTTGGATGCACCCGAGCGTACTGTCCCAACTCTACACACTGACTTCAGGCCAGGCAAACCGGATGCCAGGCGCAATCCCGCGGCCGGGCGACGGACGCCGCCCAATTCGGCCCCTTGGCCCACGGCTAGTGCGGGAACGGCCATAGGCGCAACTTCTCCTTGGCGATCTGCCACAATCGGGCCAGACCATGCGGCTCGACGATCAGGAAGAAGATGATCGCGGCCCCCAGCACCATGAACCGGATGTGCTGGACCACGTGAGACGGCACCTGAAGCCCAATCACGTCAGGCACCGCTTCGATGATCTGCGGTACGAGGGTGATGAAGATCGCGCCGAGGATCGATCCCAGTACGGTCCCCAGCCCGCCGATCACCACCATGAAGAGGATCGGGAAGGAAATGAGCAGGATGTCGAAGCCTTCCGCCTCGGCGTTCTCCAGGATGTAGAAGGCGTAGAGCGCGCCGGCGACCCCGATGATGTAGGAGCTGACCGCGAAGGCGAGCAGCTTGGTGCGCATCGGGCGGATGCCGATCAACTCGGCGGCGATGTCGAAGTCGCGGATCGCCATCCACGACCGGCCGATCCGGCCGCGCGCCAGGTTCTTCACGATCACCGCGAAGACCACCAGGAAAGTCAACACGATCAGGTACTTGGTCGCCGCCGGCGTCTTCGGTCCCATGATGTCGAGGCCGAACATCTTGGTCGGCGGCGCCGCGATGGTGGCCGAGGTCGAGTAGTCGGTGAACCAGCCGACGGTCTGGAACAGCCACTCCAGGAAGAACTGCGCCGCCAGGGTGGCGACCGCCAGGTAGAAGCCCTTGATGCGCAGGCTCGGGATGCCGAACAGCACCCCGACCGCGGCCGCGAAGAAGCCGGAGATCAGGATCACGATGAGGATGTTCACGTCGGGCAGGAACTGGTGCAGCTTGTAGGTGCTGTAGGCGCCGACCGCCATGAAGCCGCCGGTGCCCAGCGAGATCTGGCCGGCATAGCCCGTCAGCACGTTGAGGCCGAGCGCCGCCAGGCCGAAGACGCAGACCGGCAGCAGGATCACCTCGTACCAGTACGAGCTGGCGACCAGCGGCACGCCCACATAGGCGACCAGCAGAATGAGCGCGATCGCGATCTTGTCCTGCAATATCGGGAATACGGCGGCGTCGGCCGCATAGCTCGTCCTGTACTGCCCGGCCTCGCGATAGAACATTGCCTCAGACCCTCTCGATGATCTTCTCGCCGAACAGGCCCTGCGGCCGGAACAACAGGATCGCCAGCGCCAGCACGAAGGCGAACCACTCCTCGATCGAACCGCCGAAGAAGTCGCCCCAATAGAGCTCGGCGATCTTCTCGCCGACCCCGATGATGAAGCCGCCGACGATGACGCCGGGCACCGAGGTGAAGCCGCCCAGGATCAGCACCGGCAGCGCCTTCAGGGCGATGATCGCCAGCGCGAAGCTCGCCGCCCCCCCGGAGATGCCCCAGAATATCCCGGCGACCAGCGCCACGACGCCGGCGACCGACCAGACCACGACCCACATCGAGCTGAGCGGGATGCCGACCGAGAGCGCCGCCTGGTGATCGTCCGCCACCGCGCGCAGCGCGCGCCCCACGGTCGTCTTCTGGAACAGCACGGCCAGCAGGACCACCATCGCGCCCGAGCTCAGCGCCGCCGTGAGGTCGACCTTCTGCAAGGTGAGGCCGCCCTTCAGGTTGCCGCCGAAGAGGTGGAGCGGGCCCTTCTCGATGCCCAGCGCCGCCGCCGGCACGGCCTGGTTGTTGCCGCCGAAGATGGTTTCGCCGAAGCCTTCCAGGAAGAAGAACAGCCCGATCGTCGCCATGAACAGGATGATCTCGTCCTGTCCGACCATCGGTCGCAGGACCAGCCGCTCGACCAGGAAGGCCAGCACGATCATGATCGCGATGGTCGCCGGGATCGCCAGCCAGACGTTCATCGAGATCGTCACGAAGGCCTGGAGCCCGAAGATCGCCGTCACCACCGCGAGCAGCACGCCGCCCACGATCGATCCCGACCCGGCGCGCGACTTCCCCTTGGTCTTGACCTTGCCGGTCAGCAGGATCGCGCCGACGATCACCAGGGCGATGCCGAAGAACCACCACAGGTTGATGCTGTAGCCCTTTTCCAGGTTGATCATGGCCAGCACGGCGAACACGACCATGATGCCCTGGGCGAAGTTGAACACGCCCGAGGCCTTGTAGATCAGCGCGAAGCCGAGCGCGACGAGCGAGTACATGAGGCCGGCCATGGTGCCGTCGATGATGGACTGGACCACGTCCATCGGCCGGTTCCACATCGAGCTCAGCGGCTCGACGACCAGCCCGGCGAGCCAGCCCGGCAGCGCGCCGGCCGCCTCGATCTGGAAGATCACGAAGACGATCAGCGCCGCGGCGACCACCGACACGGCGGCCTTGGCCTTGCGGAGCTGCCACATGTCCTTCAATGCCGTCAGTGCCGTGGCGCTCATGTCGCGCGGTACTCCTCGATCTTCGCTTGCGTCTTCGCTCGCCCGGCCGCGCGGCGCCCCGCTTCCATCGCCGTCACGCCTCCTCGTGGGGGACGCCGAGATAGGCGTCGATGACGTCCTGGTTCCCGCGCACCTCGTCGGGCGGCCCGTCGGCGAGCTTGCGGCCGTAGTCGAGCACCACGACGCGGTCGGAGATGTCCATCACCACGCCCATGTCGTGCTCGATCAGCGCGATGGTGGTGCCGAACTCGTCGTTCACGTCGAGGATGAAGCGGCACATGTCCTCCTTCTCCTCGACGTTCATGCCGGCCA
>Ga0302046_10000944_pt1 | contig 27755 bp, 19 predicted proteins | sample RVTome_11_FD_200261 | JGI IMG/M metagenome (GOLD analysis project Ga0302046, IMG submission 200261) | Soil microbial communities from uranium-contaminated site in the Upper Colorado River Basin, Wyoming, United States - RVT147D111 (version 2) ... | reverse complement strand
GACGGCCCGCCGGTCGGGGCTCTCCGGCCGTCCGGCGCGCGCCCGCCGCGCGGCCTCGGCGCGGGCCCGCCCGGCGCCGGCCACCCCGCCATCACCCACGTGGCGCTGGTCCCCACGCAGCTGCACCGCCTGCTCGCGCAGCGGGCGGGCGCACCGCCCCCCGCGACGCTCCGCTGCGCGCTCGTCGGCGGGGCGCACGCTGCCGACCGGCTCGTCGCGGAGGCGCTGGCGGCCGGCTGGCCGCTCGCCCTGACCTACGGCATGACCGAGATGAGCTCGCAGGTGGCCACCGCGCCGCCCGCGCTCGTGCGCAGGAAGCCGGGAACCGTGGGGCCCCCCTTGGAGGGTATCGAGCTACGCGTCGCGGAGGAGGGCGTCGCGGGCGCCCCGAAGCGCGGCGAGCTGCTGGTTCGAGGACCGACGCGCGCGCTCGGTTACGTCACGCCCCGTGCGCGGGTGGACCGCGCATCGACGCCCGGTGAGGACCGCGCCGCGGCCGCGCTCGAGGGCCCCGGGGGGCTTGCGGACGCCGACGGCTGGTACCACACCGGCGACTACGGGTGGATGGACGAGGACGGCGACCTCTGGGTGACCGGTCGGCGCATCGATCGGATCGTCACCGGGGGCGTGACGGTGGACGCGGTCGAGGTCGAGGAGGCGCTCCGCGCGCATCCGTCCGTCTTGGACGCGTGCGTGGTGGGCGTGCCCGATCCGGAGTGGGGCGAACGAGTGGGCGCGTGGGTGGTGCCGTTAGGGGGCGAGCCGCTCGACGTCGAGGAGCTCGACCGGCACGCCGGCGTCCGGCTGGGGCCCGCCAAGCGGCCGCGCCTGTGGCGCGTCGACGACGCGCTCCCGCTGAACGCGAACGGCAAGGCCGACCGAGCGGCCGTGAGACGCGCGCTCGAGCGACGCTGATCGCGCGCGCCTCTCCGCCGCGGGTCCGAGCCGCCGGCCAAGGGCGCATGCGGGAGGGCGGCTGCCCGCGGTGCGAGACCGCCGGCAGCACCGCCCCTCCACCTCACCTCCGGTCCCGCCCTTCACCTCCGCTCCCGCCCTCCCGCGATTCCGAACGACATGCCGAGCCGAAACGCGACCAGGTTCGCCTCGCTCCGGTTCGGGAAGACCGTGATGCTGCCGTCGGGGTGGTCCACGATGTCCCCTTCGGTCAGGAAGTCGACGACGCCGTTCTGGTGACGCTCGACCGCGAGGTCGAGGTAGATCGGCTTGCGGCCCCGCCGCAGCGCCATGCGCAGCCCGCCGCCGAGCGTGTACGCGAGCACCGCGTCCGAGTAGTTGGTGGTCTGCCCGAAGTCGTCGTATGCGTCGGCCCCGCTCAGCGCGGACGTGGTGGCGAAGTAGGAGACGCCGACGGTGGCGTGCGCGTACGGCTCGACCGCGCCCGCGGCGAACACGAGCTCGGGGCCGAGGCCCGCGAACAGGATGCTGTTCGTCGTGGTGAGGTCGAGACCGATGCGGCACCCGATCGGTGTGGCGTAGCAGAAGCCCTGACGCTCGTGGCCGTAGATCACGAACCCCAAGTCACCGCGTAGACGCAGGTGACCTTCGGCGGCCATCGCCACCGCGCCGTCGAACTGGAGCCCGAAGCCCTGATCGACGAACGTCCCCAGCTCCCCGACCGGGTCGGCCGCCACGAAGCTGAAGCCGAAGTGCCCACGCGGCGGCGCCACCCGCTGAGCGGCCGCGCTGCCGGTCCCGGCGAGCAGCGGCCCCGCCGCGAGCAGCGCACCCGCCAGGAGCATCCTCCGCCACACCACCACCGGCTTACCTGGCAAGACGTAGCGTCTCATGATGCTCTCCCGAATGGGTCGTCACCATGACGATCTAGCAGGCGCCGTGCCACACACCTCGGGATCGCATAACATATTGGCGCACATGGCGTTTATAGCGCCTCTGGAGGTGACCCGCGGGCACCTCCGGCGTCCTCCCGGAAGGACAGGGTGTGTTCCACGGGGCTTGCTGCCGCGTGAGGGCCGCGCCCATGTTCGCCGGCCATGGACGCTCCCGGGCGGCGCTCGCACCTGATTCCTCGTACGCGTGACGGCAGGATCGCCACGACGGCGTTCCTGGCGGTCCTGCTGCTCGCCATGCCCCCGCTCACGCACACGCTGTGGAACCGCATCGACCCGTGGATCGGGGGCCTGCCCTTCCTCTACGCCGTCCTCCTCGCGGTCTACGTCGCCCTGACGGCCGTCCTGCTCTGGGCTCTGAAGCGAGGCGTGTGAGTGGAGACGTGGGTCATCGCAACCGGCCTCATCTTCCTCTACCTGCTGCTCACGATCGTCGTGGGGGTGGTCGCCAACCGGCGCCTGACGGTCGACATGGAGGACTTCCTGCTGTACGGCAGGAAGGCGGGCTTCATCGTCCTGTATCTGACGGTCGTGGCGACGTTCCACTCCGCGTTCGCGTTCCTGGGCTCGGGCGGCTTCTTCTACACGCACGGCGTCGGGTTCTGGGCCGCGGGAACGTGGACGCTCGTCGTGGGAGCCATCACCTACGTCCTCGGGCCGCGCATCTGGGCGCTGGGAAAGGCGTTCGGCTACATCACGCCCGCGGACATGCTCGCCGACTTCTACGAGTCGGAGGCCGTACGGGTCGTGGTAGCGGTCGTCTCCGTCCTGTTCACGATCCTCTACATCCAGGTCCAGGCACAGGGGCTCGGCTACATCATCAACGTCGCGTCCGGCGGCCGGATCTCTTTCGAGCTGGGCACGTTCATCCTGCTCGCCGTGGCCGCGGCTTACCTCATGGCCGGCGGGCTGCGCGCCGTGTACTGGACCGACGTGGTCCAGGGCATATGGATGTACCTGGCGGTGTGGGTCGGCGCTCTCGTGCTCTCCTACGAGCTGTTCGGAGGGCCGCTGGCGCTCTGGCGGAGCGTCGCCGCCGAGCGGCCCGACCTGCTGAGCCTTCCGGGACCCCACGGCTTCTTCACGCCGGGCATGTGGATCGGAATGACCGTCGCGCTGTCGTTCGGGATCATCTTCCAGCCCCACATGATGATCCGCTACTACACCGCGATCGACGGCCGGACGCTGAAGGTCCTCGGCGCCACGACGCCCATCTACCTGATGACGCTCTACATCCCCGCCGCGCTGGTCGGTCTCGGCGGCGCGGTGGCCATGCCCGGGCTCGACGTGCCCGACCGCATCTTCCCGGAGCTGCTGTTCGCCCACGCCTCGCCCTGGGTGACCGGCGCGATCCTCGCGGGTGCCACGGCCGCGGCCATGTCCACGCTCGACTCGATCCTGCACGCGAACATGACCGTGCTCACCCGTGACGTCTATCAACGCTACGTGGCGAAGGACCGGAGCCAGGCGCACTACGTGGCCGTGGGGCGCGCGATCGTGGTGGGGCTGCTCGTCGTCGGCTACCTGCTGTCGGTGCGCACGTACGAGTTCCTCGTGGTGCTGGTCACGCTCTCGGGTGCGGGCGCGCTCCAGCTCATGCCGGCCATCGTGGGCGTCTGCTTCCCCGGACGCCGCGTGCTCACGCGTGCCGGCGTGCTGGCCGGCATCGGCGCCGGCCTGGCCGGCCTGTACGTCACGCTCGTCCTCGTTCCGCACCCCATGGGCGTGCACGGCGCCGTCTGGTCCCTGCTCGTCAACGCGGCGGTCGCGCTCAATGTGTCCACGATGAGCACGCCGCCCTCCCCGCAAACCATCGAGCGCGTCCACGGTGAGGTGGAGCGCTACGTCTACGGCACGGAGGCATGACCATGCTCGAAAACGCGCGCAAACTCGTGATGGGACGGCGGACGGCGCGGGCGCGCGGGCGCGTCCGCCTGGCGCTCGCGGCCTCGGCCAAGCTGACGCTCGCGGCCAAGCTGGCGCTCGCAGCCAAGCTGGCGCTCGCGGCTCCGGTCGCGCTCGCCGCGGCCCTCGCGCCGCCCGCTTTCGCCCAGGTCGAGCAGGTGGCGGAGGCCCCCTTGGTGGGCCCGGCCAACGGCTCGCTGGTCATCGTGGGCGGCGCCATGACCTCGCCGGAGATCTACGAGCGCTTCATCGAGCTCGCGGGCGGGCAGGACGCGCACATCGTCATGATTCCGACCGCTGGCGGGGGCGAGGAGTACGACGAGTTCTATCAGGGCCTGAACGCCTGGCGAGCCAACGGGGCGCGCAACCTGACCGTCCTGCACACCACCGACCGGGCCGAGGCGGACACGGAGGAGTTCGTGGCGCCACTCCGCAGCGCGGCAGGGGTGTTCCTCTTCGGCGGCCGACAGTGGCGACTCGTGGACGCATACGGCGGCACCAGGACCGAGCGGGAGATCCGCGGCGTGCTCGACCGTGGCGGGGTCATCGGCGGCTCCTCCGCTGGCGCGTCGATCCAGGGCTCGTACCTCGTGCGCGGCGACACCCGCACGAACGAGATCATGATGGGCGACCACGAACGCGGCTTCGGCTACCTGAGGAACGTCGGCATCGACCAGCACGTTCTCCGGCGCAACCGCCAGTTCGACCTGATCGAGGTCATCGAGGCGCACCCCGAGCTGCTCGGCATCGGGCTCGACGAGAACACCGCGATCGTCGTGCAGGGCGACGAGTTCGAGGTGATCGGCGCGTCATACGCGATCATCTACGACAACCAGGCGACCACCGGCGAGTCCGGGAGGTTCTACTTCCTGGCACCGGGCGACCGCTACGACCTGGCGAGGCGCGAAGCCACGAGGCCCTCGACGACGCTGCGTTCGGTCGAGGGCGTGCGTAAGAGGCCGTGGGGCGAGCGGTGAGCGACGGCGACACCGGCGCGGTGGGAGGGGCGGGGCGGGGAGGGAGCCGGCAGCGGGAGTACTGGCGGCGGAACATCCGCTACCTGGTGGGCCTGTTGAGCGTGTGGTTCCTCGTCTCCTACGGCTTCGGCATCCTCCTGGCCGAGCCGCTCAACGCGTTCCGCGTTCCGGGCACCGGCATCCCGGTCGGCTTCTGGTTCGCACAGCAGGGATCGATCTACGTGTTCGTGGCGCTGATCTTCGTGTACGTCCGGCTCATGAACCGCCTGGACCGGGAGTTCGACGTCGACGAGCGGGATCCGGCATGAACGTCCAGGCGTGGACGTTCATGCTCGTGGCATCCTCGTTCGCGCTCTACATCGCCATCGCCGTGTGGTCGAGGGCCTCGTCCACGCGCGACTTCTACGTGGCCGGCACGGGCGTCTCCCCGCTCGCCAACGGCATGGCCACCGCCGCGGACTGGATGAGTGCCGCGTCGTTCATCTCCATGGCCGGGCTCATCTCGTTCATGGGGTACGACGGCTCGGTCTACCTCATGGGGTGGACCGGCGGCTACGTCCTGCTCGCGCTCCTGCTCGCGCCCTATCTGCGCAAGTTCGGCGCGTACACCGTTCCGGATTTCGTGGGCGATCGCTACTACTCGCAAAACGCCCGCATCGTGGCGGTCGTGTGCGCGATCTTCGTCTCGTTCACCTACGTGGCGGGTCAGATGCGCGGCGTGGGGATCGTCTTCGGGCGCTTCCTCGAGGTGGACGTGAACGTGGGCGTCTACATCGGAATGGCCATCGTGTTCTTCTACGCCGTGCTGGGCGGCATGAAGGGCATCACCTATACGCAGGTCGCGCAGTACTGCGTGCTCATCTTCGCCTACCTGGTTCCTGCGATCTTCCTGTCGCTGCTGATCACCGGCAATCCGGTGCCGCAGCTCGGCCTTGGCGGCCTCGACCAGGCCTCGGGCGTTCCGCTCCTCGACCGGCTCAACGGACTCCACGAGGAGCTCGGCTTCGCGGCCTACACCTCCGGCACCAAGTCCACGCTCGACGTCTTCTTCATCACCGCGGCGCTCATGGTCGGCACCGCTGGGCTTCCGCACGTGATCGTCCGCTTCTACACCGTGCCGAGGGTGCGCGACGCGCGCATGTCCGTGGGATGGGCGCTCGTGTTCATCGCGCTCCTGTACACCACCGCCCCGGCGGTGGCGGTATTCGCGCGCACGAACCTGCTCGGGAGCGTGTCCGGCACGCCCTACGCCGAGGTGCCCGAGTGGTTCAGCAACTGGGAGGCCACCGGGCTGCTGGCATTCGACGACGTGAACGGCGACGGACTGATCCAGTTCGTGGGACCGGCGTCCACCCTCACGAACGAGCTGACGGTGGATCAGGACATCATGGTGCTGGCCAACCCCGAGATCGCCGGGCTGCCCGACTGGGTGGTCGGGTTGGTGGCCGCCGGGGGGCTCGCCGCCGCGCTCTCCACGGCGGCCGGGCTCCTGCTCGTGGTCTCGTCCGCGGTCAGCCACGACCTCCTGAAGGGCGCGTTCAAGCCGGACATAACCGAGAAGCAGGAGCTCGTCGCCGCGCGGCTCGCGGCGGGGGCCGCCGTGCTGGTGGCCGGCTACCTCGGCGTGAATCCGCCCGGGTTCGTCGCGCAGGTGGTCGCGTTCGCGTTCGGGCTCGCCGCGGCTTCGTTCTTCCCGGCCATCATCCTCGGGATCTTCTCGAAGCGCACGACGGGCGAGGGCGCGGTACTGGGCATGATCGCCGGCATCACCACGACAGCGGCCTACATCGTCTACTTCAAGCTCGTGCGTCCCGAGTTGAACACCGCCGACCATTGGTGGTTCGGCATCAGCCCCGAAGGGATCGGAACCGTCGGCATGCTCGTGAACTTCTCGGTGACGCTGCTGGTGTCGCGGCTCACTCCGGAGCCGCCCGAGCACGTGCAGGCGCTCGTGGAGCGCATCCGCATTCCGAGGGGCGCCGGCGAGGCGCACGAGATAAGCGCGTAGGTTGCGGGCCCCCGCGACGCCGGGGGGCCGAGCTACGCCGAGGTCAGCCGCCGAGGTCAGCCGCCGAGGTCGGCCAGCCGCTCCAGCGCCTCGCGGCGCACACGGATGGAAGGGTGATCCGCCAGGATCCGCTGGAGACGCGGGACGGCCAGCTCCGACGCGAAGCTCTCGGCGATGGACTCGACCGCCCGGACGCTGGCGGCCTCGTCGACGTTCCGGTCGATGATCTCGTCGAGCACGGCGAGCGCCTCCATGGTTCCCACGTCGCCGAGGGACTCGGCCGCCTGCCGCCGGGCATCGACGTCGTCGGACTCGAAGGCCACGCGGCGCAGCATCGGCACCGCCTCGGCGGCGGGGAGGTCGGCCATGTGCTCCGCCGCGTCACGACGGAGGTCGGCGTCGCCGTCCTGAAGCGCCATCCGGAGCAGGGCGTCGCCGTCGACGCCCACGTCCATCAGCTCCTCCAGGGCCTCGCGGCGGACGGCGCCCGATGCGTGGCTGCGCGAGATCTCCTCGAGCCGAGGGCCGGCCACGTCCCTAGGGAAGCCGTCGGCGATCGCCTCGAGCGCCTCGAGCACCACGCCCTGGTACGGGCTGCCGGCGATCAGGGCGTCCAGCGCCGCCAGCGCATCGGCGGATCCGACCTCGCCCAGCTGCTCGGCCACCTCGCGGAGGACCTCCTGGTCCGATGAATCCGAGATCAGGCGCTGGAGGGCCGGTACGGACTGCGCGCTCGGTAGCTCACCCAGCAGCTCGATCGCCTCCTTCCGTAGGTCGGGGTCGGGATCGCTCATGGCTACGTCGAGGAGCGTGGCTACCAGCGCGTTGTCCTGACTGCGCTCCGCCAGGCTCTCGAGAGCCTCCGCACGGACCTGCGGGTCGCCGACTCGGATGAAGTCGCGCAGCGCGTTCGAGGCGGCGGGGTGCGGGAGCTCGCCGAGCGTCTCGACGGCCTCGGCTCGTATGGCGCGGTCGGGGTCCGTTCCTGCCAGACGGACCAAGAACTCGAGGTTCGCGTCGTCCGGGTGGAAGGCGAGCCCCTCGATCGCCTGCTCGCGCGCTCCCCGACCCGAGTCGGGTGTGTCCGCCACGTTCCGCAGGAACGGCGCCACGTCCGGACCGGCGTGGAGCGAGGCTGCGTCGATGGCCAGCTCCGCCACGCGTGGGTCCGACGCCGTGCTGTAGACCTGCTCCTGCCACCGGAGGCTCTGGCCGGCGTCCACGCGACCGAGCCAGTAGACCTGGCCGGACAGCCCCAGGGGCATCATGGGCGATCTCGCGCCCAGACGGTCGATTCGTACGCCCTGCTCGGTCGGCTCCAAGAGTGTCAGGATCAGCACGTCGTAACCATCGCCGCCGTAGCGCAGGTCGTCCTGGACGCCGAGCGTCGCGGCGGCCGGGCTCCCACCCCGCATGGAGCGGAGCATCGGGTCCGGCTCGTCTATGACATGAACGCTCATCCCGCTGCGACTATCCAGCGACACGTGCGTGTCGATCGGGAGGACGCTCGACACGGCCCAGGCCACCCAGTACGCCCGCTCCCCCTCCACCTCGCCGGCCGCCCAGGCGAGTCGCGCCGTCAGATCGCCCTGGGCCGGTGCGCGGATCACGACGGCCTCCTGCCCGGCGACGGCGTCGCCGGCCGCTGCCACGTCGCCGGCCGCTGCCACGTCACCGGCCGCTGCCACGTCGCCGGCCGGTGCCACGTCGCCGGCAGGCGCCACGTCGCCGGCAGGCGCATCCACGTCGGGCGCCGCCGCGCCTTGCCGGTCCCTCTGGGGGACTTGCCAGTCCCTCTGCGGGAGTGGATCGCCCGCCGAAGGATCGGGCGAGGGTAGGGCGCCGGTGGGCGTGGTGACCGCCGGGGCGAACCCGGCCGCCGCGGCGACCAACACGATCGCGGCCATCGCGCGCATCGCGGCCGTCGGCTCGAGCTCCGGCTCACGCTCCAGCAGCCGGCGGACGCGGCTGAGCAGCGGCGAACCGCCCTCCGCCATCGCCACCGTCTCGGCCAGCGCCGGCTCCTCGACGGGCCCGACCCATGCCGCCACCTCGGCCAGGCAGCGGGCCAGGCTCAGCCGGCCGCCCGACAAGCGGACGGCCCACGTGTCCGCCCGGTACTCGGCGGTCTCGCGCAGCCCGCGCCGCGCCACGCGGTGCAGCGGCTGGAAAAAGAACACGCATTCCAGCAGCATGGCGCCCAGGATCCACGCCGGGTCCCGCCGTGCCAGGTGACCCAGCTCGTGCGCCAAGGCCGCTCGCTGCTCCTCCGGCCCCAGGTCGGTCAGCAACCGCTCGGGGACGCAGATCTCGCGGCGGCCCAGCACGAGCGGCGACGAGATCGACGACGTGCTGGTCAGCCGGACCGGCACCCATACTCCCGCCGCACGACGCAGCTCGGCCAGCATTCCGGGTAGCGCTCCCTCCGTCACCTGCCGACGCCCCCCGAGGAGCCGCGCCAGACGCCAGCGGCGCCCGGCCAGGCGCCCCAAGAGGATCATGGCGCCGGTAATCCACACGAAGAGGATCAGGCTCGCCAAGGAGAGGTCGACGGCCCCGGTCACGGGGGCCGGGCTCGTGGATTTTCCGGAGCTCGCGGTCGTACCGGCGAGGCCTCGGGGGTCCTGCGATCCCAAGGGCCTCCGCGCATCGCTCGCAGCGTCCGTCCCCACCGCCGGCGCCTCGGGCGCGGGCCCCGCGTCCGACGAGGGCGCCACGTCCGGTACCACCACGTCCGGTGCCGCCACGCCCGGAGCCGCCACGCCCGGCATCGCCGCGCCCGGCACCGGCACGCCCGGCATCGCCGCGCCCGGCATCGCCGCGCCCGGCACCGGCACGCCCGGCATCGCCACGCGCACCGGTGTCCACGGAACCGCCTGCGCCACCAACGATGTCGCCAGACCCCCGAGGAGGGCGGCTTTCCACAGCGTCTCGCGCCAGGCGTCGCGTCGGAGCACGTAGCGACCCAGCGCCCAGGCGCCTCCGAGCAGCAGCGTGCTGTGGACGAGGTACGTGGCCAGGAAGGCCAGGATCATCGCGCTTGCCGTCGTCATTCCTCCCCCTCTGCCCGAAGCTCCGCTTCCCGCTGCTCGATCATCTCGCGGACGCGGGCCAGGTCGTCCGCGCCCACGTCGCTCTCGGCCAACAGCTGCGTCACGAGCTCGGCCACGTCGCCCGCGAACAGGCGATCGGCCACCTCGCTGAACGCGCTCACGAGGTTCCGCCTGACCCGCGCCTCCTCCACCGCCGCCCGATACACGTACTGCCGCCCCTCGCTCCGGTGCGCCACCACGCCCTTCCGCTCCAGCCGGCTCAGCAGGGTGGACACCGTGGTGGGCGCCAGGTCACGGACGGGGCGCAGACCCTCCCGCACCTCGACCGCCGTCGCCTCCCCGCGCGCCCACAGCACGCCCATGATCTCGAGCTGCAGCTCCGTCAGCCGGTGATCCGCCACGTGCGCCTCCTGTCCTCATGAGCCGGGATCGATTCCGCGCGCCTCACAAACTATCGATGCCCGCGCCGTCGGCCCGCCTTGCGCCTACGCCTGTAGTATTACATGCGTAGTCGAACGCCGTCAAGGGTCCGGGCCCATTCACGGTGGGTTCCCGGTTTCACGCCCGGGCCGGATGGCCGGGCGAGCGGGTGCGCGGAGATCCCGCTCCTAGGCGTCCGCCGGCTCGGGGTTCTGCATGCGGAAGATCGGCACGGCGGCCACGCCGCCGAGGATCGGGCCGACCAGGTAGAGCCACAGGTGCCCGAGCGTGCCGCCACCCGAGAGCGCGTCCACCATCGTGGGCCCGATGCCGACCGCGGGGTTGAAGGCGGCGCCCGAGATCGGGCCGACCGCGTATGCGCCGACCATGACTGTGAACCCGATGGCGAGGCCGTAGTGGGAGTTGCCGGAGGTCGCCTTCGCGGTGGCGACGTTGAGGACCACCAGCACGAGCGCGAAGGTGAACAGCACCTCGGAGAGCAGCATGCCCACCACGCCGACCTCCGGCCCCGGCGCCGGCGCGAACGTCTCGCCGGTGATGACGTACGCGACTCCGGCCGCGAGCCACGCGCCGAAGATCTGCGCGGCCAGGTACGGCACGACGTCGGCCTTGGGAAGCGCGCCGCGCAGCCATGCGGCGATGGAGACCGCCGGGTTGTAGTGCGCGCCGGACACGTGGCCGCCCATGTAGACCATCACCATCAGGACGGAGCCGATGGCGATCGGGGCGGCCACCTCGGCCGCCAGGGCGGTCATGCCGATGACGAAGACCAGGAAGAAGGTGCCGATGAGCTCGGTTACGTAGCGGTTCACGGTGGTCTCCTCTGGGGTAGCCTGCTGGGGGAGCACTGCTCGACTATGGTGCCGGTTACGGAGGTCCCGCGAGCCCGCCACGGCGCGCCCGCGGGTTGTGGCCCGAATTCTCCGCCGCGAAGGTGTGGCGGCCGGAGTGCGTGGTCCAGCGGCCGCCTCGGCAACCGCGCGGACGCGTGGCGGCATCTTCGCTACGGGACCCACGCCCCCGGCGGCCTCCCGACCGACGGGTGGCTCGGCGACCCTTGAGGAGCAATCAGGCATGCAGACTCGACGCGCCCTCACCCTCCGGTTGGCATCGCTCTCCGTGGCCGTCGTGGCCCTGCAGGCGGCGGTACCGGGAACCCTCACCGCGCAGGCGGTTCGACTCGGGGCTCCCGCCGCCGTGTTTCCCGAGGACTTCGGCATGATCCAGTCCGTGCGCGAGCTGCCCGACGGACGGCTGCTCGTGGCCGACCCGCTGGGTCAGGCGCTTTACGGGGTCGACATGGACGGTGGCGCACGCACGGTGGTGGGGCGGCAGGGGCAGGGCCCGCAGGAGTACCTCCAGCCGGATGCGGTCTGGCCCCTGCCCGGCGACTCGACGCTCCTCGTCGACCTCGGTAACGGGCGCCTGGTCGCCATAGGGCCGGATCTGGCGTTCGGTCCGACGATGCCGATCGCCGTGGGCGAGCCGCGGCCCGGCGCCACGATCGTGCTCGCGCTGCCCCAAGGGGTCGACGATCGCGGCAACATCTACGCGCGCGCCCTGGGCGGCGTGGGGGGGCCGCTGCAGGACTCCGCGGCCGTCCTACGGATCGACAGGGGCACGAGGGCGGCCGACACGGTGGCGACGTTCAAGCTCGAGGATCGCACGCAGAGCACCGCGGGCGGGGCCGGCGCGCGCAACGTGCGCATCCAGAGCGTTCCGCTCTCGGCGCAGGACTCCTGGGGCGTGGCGCCGGACGGCTCGGTGGTGATCGCGCGATCGGCGGGCTATCGCGTCGAGTGGATCGCGCCCGACGGGACGGTCAGGAGGGGAAGCCCCACCCCCTACGAGCGCATCGGCATCGGCACGCCCGAGAAGGAGGAGTACCTCGTCGAGCAGAGCAGGTCGGGTGGCGGCATCGGCATCAGCATGCAGGTGAGCAACGGGGCCATGAGCATGAGCTTCTCCCGCGGCCGCCAAGGCGCCGAGCGGGAGATCGACTCGTACGAGTGGCCCCAAGAAAAGCCGCCGTTCTACCCGGGCCGCGTGCTGGTCGACCGGCCGGGCCGCGCTTGGGTCCGCCGGCACGTGGACGCGGGCGATCCGGTCACCTACGACGTGTTCGACCGACGCGGCGAGCGCACGGGCACCGTCGTGCTGGAGGGAGCGCGCCGAATCGTGGGATTCGGCGAGGGCATCGTGTACGTCGTATCGTATGACGACCTCGACCTGAGCTGGCTGGAGCGCTACGACCTGCCTCCGCTGTAGCCGCGGGCTCGGCGTCCGAGCTGGCGCACCTCGCTAGCGCACCTCGCTGCCGGCGACGTACACGCGCTCGAGCGTCCGGCTCGCCTCTACGTCCGCGAGCGGATCGGCCGCCAGCACGAGGAAGTCGGCCCAGCGGCCGGACTCGAGCGTCCCCACGTCGTCCAGCCCGAGGCAGGCGGCCGCTGCGCCGGTGGCGCTATGAAGCGCCTGAGCGGGCGTCAGCCCGGCCTCGACCAGGAGGGACAGCTCCATGTGCTCGAAGTAGCCAGGAAAGCGCGCGGCGGGCCCGGCGTCGGTGCCGAACGCGATCGAGGCGCCCGCGTCCGACAACGCCTTCACGTTCCGCTGGGCCTGCGCCAGCGCCACGCGGTATCCCGCCGCGGCGGGGCTCCGGCGCGTCTCCTCCATGAGCTCCGGGCTGCTCAGCCGCGCGACCTCCTCGGCATCCGCGTACCTCTGGAAGAACGGGTCGTCGAAGAAGTCCGGCCGCTCCGAATAGACGAACGTGCTCACCTCCCGCACGAGCGTCGGCACGTAGCAGACGCTCCTCTCCCGGAGCGCCTGCACGAACTCTTCGTCCACGTCCACGTCTCGCACGGAGTGCGCCACGAGCCCAGCGCCCATGTCGAGCAGCCGCTTCGCGTCGTCCAGGTAGAAGACGTGCGTGGCCACCCGGAGGCCACGCTCGCGCCCCACGTCCATGACGGCCTGCACCGCTCCCCACGGCATCTTCGCGCTCGTGCCGAGGTTGTCGTCGACGCGCAGCTTCAGCCAATCCGCCCCCGCGTCGGCGTTCTGGATGGCCGTCACGCGCGCCGCCGCGGGCTCGCTGTCCGCCACCACGGCGCCCGCCGCGAGCAGCCTGGCGTGAGGGTCCGTGGGCGAAGCGGCGTCCCGCGCCCGGATCACGGCATCCCCGTCGCCGAGGCTGTTGACCGTGGTCACCCCGTAACGCGCGTACAGGCGTAGCTCGTCCCGAATGCGCGAGAGCTCGTCGCCGCCACCGCCGGGTGCCCAGCGGCCGCTCACGTGCGCGTGCGTGTCGATGAGCCCCGGAATCACCCACCGGCCGTCGAGCGGTACGACCTCAGCACCGCGCGGCGGCCGGGGGTCTTGTTGTACGGAGACGATGCGTCCGGCTTCGACGACGATCGTGGCGTTCGTGATGGGCGGAGCGCCGGTTCCGTCCCACACGGTGGCGCCCGTGTAGGCGACGGCCCGTGAGCCGGAGCAGCTCCAGGAAGTGGCGGCGAGGAACAGCGACGCGACCAGCGGAACCAGCGGGCGTATGGTAGGCATGGCGCACTTTAGGCGGAGTGGCGGGCGCCCGCAAAGGGACGGTGGCCGGAGCCACGAGCGAGCGTCGGGCGGAGTGGCCGGGAGCCACGCATCGCCGCTCCCCCGGGAGCGCGTCGGCGCACCGCCCGCGGCCCCCGGGTTCGCTGGCCGCGCGGAGGCGCCGGATCTATACTTCACGATGGTACATAGGCCGACGTCCGGCGTCGGTGAGACCCAGCCTGGGAGGCAGATGAGCACGCTCAGCGCCGCGCGCAGCCGCGCTGTCCACGACGTCCCGAGTGACGCCGCATGAAGACGTCGACGGTCGTCTGCGCGGGCGTCGCAACGCTGCTCATGTACGCGGGCCGGATGCCCGGTTACGTGGGCCAGGTGCCGGGTACCGTCGGGGAGCGGTCCGCGCGTGTGGGCGTGCCCCCCGGCCCCGCGGCCTCGGCCGAGCCGCATGGACGCCTGCGGGCGGCGTCCGCCGTCCGGACCGATGACGCGGTCATCGAGCAGTACTGCGTGCGTTGCCACAACGACACGCGGCTCCGCGGCAACATGTCCCTGGAGCGCTTCGACGCCGACGCTCCGGCCGCCGACGCCGAGTTGGCCGAGAAGATGATCGTCAAGCTCCGCGCCGGCATGATGCCGCCGCCGGGCTCGCGCCGGCCGTCGGCCGACACGCTGCTGGCGCTGGTCGAGGGCCTCGAGGGGCGGCTCGACGCCGCGTGGGAGCGGAACCCCAACCCGGGCGGCCGGGCGTTCCAGCGCCTCAACCAGGCGGAGTACGCAAGGTCCGTACGGGACCTGCTCGGGCTCGAGATCGACGGAGCGGACTACCTGCCACCGGACACCAAGAGCGCGAACTTCGACAACATCGCCGACGCGCAGATGCTCTCGCCCACGCTCCTGGACGCCTACCTGAGCGCGGCCGCCGAGATCAGCCGGCTCGCCGTGGGCGACCCCGACGCGACGCCCACCGAGACGCAGTATCGGGTGCCGCGGTGGGCCTCCCAGACCGAGCGGGTCGAGGGCGCACCCTACGGGACGCGTGGCGGCACCTCGGTCATCCATACGTTTCCCGCCGACGGGGAGTACGTCTTCCGGTTCTCGTTCCACCACGAGACGACCGGCACCGCCGTCGGCAACGGCCGCTCCGCGCTCCTCACGGCCGACACGCCCGAACAGGTCGAGATCTCGATCGACGGCGAGCGCGTGGCGCTGCTGGAGATCGACCGCTGGATGCACGTGTCCGATCCCACCGGCGTGGAGATGCGGACCGAGCCGATCTTCGTGCGCGCGGGTTCGAAGCGGCTCACCGCGGCGTTCCTGAAGATGGCGGAGGGACCGGTCCAGGACCTGATCTCGCCGCACGACTGGTCGCTGGCGAGCACGTCGATCGCGGGCACGTACGGCATCAACTCGCTGCCGCACCTGCGTGACCTGGTGGTCGCGGGGCCCTACCGGGTCTCGGGCGTGTCGGACACGCCGGTGCGCCGCAGGATCTTCTCGTGCCGTCCGACGGACCCCGAGGGGGAGCGGGCGTGCGCCTCGGAGATCGTCACTGGGCTGGCCGCTCAGGCCTTCCGCAGGCCCCTCACCGACGAGGACCGCGAGGCGCTCATGCGCTTCTACGACTACGGCTCCGAGGAGGGTGGCTTCGAGGTCGGCGTCCGGACGGCCCTGGAAGCGGTCTTGGCGAGCCCGCACTTCGTGTTCCGGTTCGAGGAGGCGCCCGAGGGCGCGGCGCCCGACGCGGCCTATCGCATCGCCGACACCGATCTCGCGGCCCGCCTGTCGTACTTCCTCTGGGCCACGCCGCCCGACGAGGAGCTGTCGGCGCTGGCGCGCGAGGCGCGCCTGTCCGAGCCGGACCTGCTCGAGGCGCAGGTGAGGCGGATGCTTGCCGACCCCCGGTCCGAGGCGCTGGCCACCAGGTTCGCCGCCCAGTGGCTACGGTTGCAGGACCTCGAGAAGATGCACCCCGACGTGCGCCTCCAGCCCGATTTCCATCAGCAGCTCGCCGATGCGATGACGCGCGAGACCGAGCTGTTCTTCGCGGATCTGGTGCGTCGGGACCGGTCGTTCTTCGAGCTGTACACGGCCGACTACACGTTCGTGAACGAGCGACTGGCGAGGCACTACGGCTTCGAGGGCGTGACGGGCGAGGACTTCCAGCGCGTGACGTACCCGGACTCGAACCGCCGGGGGCTGCTGGGTCACGCGAGCATATTGACGCTGACCTCGCACGCTGGACGCACCTCTCCGGTGCTGCGCGGCAAGTGGGTGATGGAGGTCCTCATGGGCACCCCGCCGCCGCCCCCGCCGCCGGACGTGCCCGACCTCGACGAGACCACGGCCGTTCGGGACGGGCGCATGCTCACCACGCGTGAGCGCATGGAGCAGCACCGGGCGAACCCCACGTGCAACTCGTGCCACAGGTTCATGGACCCCATCGGGCTTGCGCTGGACAACTTCGACATCACCGGGCAGTGGCGTATCCGCGAGAACGGCAACGCGCTGGATACGCGCGGTGAGTTTTACGACGGGACGCCCGTGAGCAATCCCGTGGAGCTCCAGCAGGTGCTGCTGAAGCGCCCGATTCCGTTGCTGCGCACGTTCACTCAGAACCTGATGGCGTACGCGCTGGGGCGGCGCGTGGAGTACTACGACCAGCCGGCGGTCAGGCAAATCGTCCGGCAGGCCGAGCAGGAGGACTATCGGATATCATCGTTCATCCTGGGCGTCGTGCGGAGCGACGCGTTCCGGATGCAGAAGTCGATCGCGGTGACCGACGCCGCGTCGGGCGGGTGAGCGAGCGACGGACAGATCTCGAGGAGAGCGAACGAGCATGGATTTCATCACCGGCAAGCGGATCGAGCGCCGGACCTTCCTCCGGGGGATGGGCGCAACGGTCGCGCTGCCGTTCCTGGACGCGATGGTGCCGGCCGGGCGCAGGGCGTCCAGCGTGGCCGCCGAGCTCGACAGGACGCGCTTCGTGGCCATCGAGATGGTCCACGGCGCGGCCGGAAGCAACGAGTGGGGCGCGACGCAGAACCTCTGGGCCCCGTCGGCGGTCGGTCGCGCCTTCGATCTGACGCCGAGCTCGCTGCTGCCCCTGGACCCCTGGCGTGAGCACCTGACGATCATCAGCAACACCGACGTGCGGATGGCCGAGGCGTTCGAGCCGCACGAGATCGGCGGGGACCACTTCCGCTCCAGCGCGGTGTTCCTGACGCAGGCGCATCCCAAGCAGACCGAGAGCTCGGACGTCTACGTCGGCACGTCGATGGACCAGCTTTTCGCTCGGCGCTTCGGCCAGGACACGCCGATTCCCTCCATGCAGCTCTGCATCGAGAACGTGGACCAGGCCGGGGGCTGCGCCTACGGATACTCCTGCGTCTACACGGACTCGATCAGCTGGGCGTCGCCCACCGACCCGCTCCCCATGATCCGCGATCCGCGCGTTGCGTTCGACCTCCTGTTCGGCGCCGGCGGAACCCCGGAGCAGCGCGCCGTGCGCCGTCGCACGAGCAGCAGCATCCTCGACTGGATCGCGCAGGACATGGCCCGGATGAAGCGCCAGCTCGGCCCGAACGATCAGGAGCGCCTGGACCGGTACATGGACAACGTCCGCGAGATCGAGCGCCGCATCCAAGGCATCGAGGCCCAGAACCGGAGCGGTGAGCAGCGGGAGCTGCCGGAGGCCCCGGCGGGCGTGCCGGACTCCTTCTCCGAGCACGTGAAGCTCATGTTCGACCTGCAGGCGCTCGCGTTCGCCTCGGACATGACGCGCGTGTTCGCATTCAAGACGGGCCGGGACGCCTCGTCGCGGGTGTACCCGGAGAGCGGCACGGACACGCCGTTCCATCCGGCGTCGCACCACGGCGGCAGGGAGGAGGCGGTGCTCGACTTCGCGAAGATCAACAGGTACCAGGTGAGCTTGCTGCCCTACTTCCTGGAGAAGCTCTCGAGCATCCAGGAAGGCGATACGCACCTGCTCGACAAGACGCTGATCGTCTACGGATCACCGATGGCCGACGGCAACGTGCACAACCACCGTCGCTGTCCGCTGATCCTGCTGGGCGGTGCGAACGGCCGTCTGCAGGGCAACCTGCACCTGAAGGCTCCGGACGGCACCCCCATGGCCAACGTCATGCTGAGCCTCCTTCACACGCTGGGCATCGACGACATGGACAGCTTGGGCGACAGCACCGGCGAGTTCCCATTGACCATGCCGGCCGCCGACCTGGTACCGATGGAGTGACCGGATGAGGAACGGGCTGAACGTGAACGTGTCGGGCGCGCTGCTCGCGGTGCTGCTGCTGGCGGGCTCCGTGCCGCCGGAGTCGCCCGTGGCGGATGCCGCGATGCGAGGGGACGCCGAGCGGGTTCGGGAGCTGCTGCGCGAGGGCGCGGACGTGAACGCCGCGCAGGGTGACGGCATGACGGCGCTGCATTGGGCCGCCGAGCGCGGGGACGCCGAGCTCGCCCGCATGCTGCTCTACGCGGGCGCGAACGTCGACGCGGTGACGCGCCTCGGCGCGTACGGCGCGCTGCACTTGGCCAGTAGGGGCGGCCGAGTCGGGGTGATCGAGGTCCTGCTGGCTGGGGGAGCGGATCCAGGGGCGCGTACGTCCACGGGCGACGTCACGCCGCTGCACTTCGCGGCCGCGTCCGGGAGCGTCGCAGCGGTGTCCGCGCTCCTCGAGGGCGGCGCCGATCCGGGCATGCGGGAGGACCGTTGGGGTCAGACCCCGCTCATGTTCGCGGCGGCCGCGGGCCGGACCGAGGCCGTGCGGGCGCTGCTCGCCGCCGGGGCGGATCCCGCCGCTACGGCGGCCGTCCTCGACCTCGCCGCCCGAGAGGAGGAGGACGAGGCCGCCCAGGAGCGGCGCGACATGATCCTTGCGGCGCTCCAGGCACCCGGGGCCGAGGGTGGCGAGCGGGAAGCGGGCGGCTCCGGCCGTGGCGGACCGGGCGGCTACCAGCAGCAGGGCGCGCCCCAGCGCCAGCCGGCCACGCCCGCCGTCGCGGCGACGCCCGCGGGGACGGAAGCGGGGGCCGCGGCGGCAGGAGCCGCCGGAGCCGGGGCGCCCGGAAGCCAGCAAGCCCCCGAAGGACAGCCGACCCGCCGGGAGATCAACGAACGGCAGCGCGACCGGCCCGTTCAGCCCCTGTCCCACGCGCAGCTCGTCGGCGGATACGGCGGGCTCACCGCGCTCCTGCTCGCCGTCCGGGACGGTCACGCGGGCGCCGTGATGGCGCTGTTGGACGGCGGGGCGGACATCGACCAGATGAGCGCGGGCGACGGTACCGGCCCTCTGCTGATGGCGACCATCAACGGTCACTTCGACCTGGCGCTCGCGCTTCTCGAGCGCGGGGCCGACCCGAGCATCCGGAACGACGCGGGGGCCACGCCGCTGTACACGACCGTCAACACGCAATGGATCCCAAAGTCGCGCCATCCGCAGCCCGCGGACTACATGCAGCAGGAGGTGACGTACCTCGAGCTCATGAGGGCGCTGCTCGATGCCGGTGTGGATCCGAACGCTCGGCTGGAGAAGCAGCTCTGGTTCACGACCTACGGCGACGACTACCTGGGCGTGGACCGTATGGGCGCGACCGCCTTCTGGCGTGCCGCGTACGCGCTCGATCTGGACGCCATGAAGCTGCTGCTCGAGTACGGGGCGGATCCGAGCATTCCGACCATGAGGCCGCCGGAGCGGCGGCGCCGGGGCGGGGGAGGAGCGGACGAGCCCGATCCGTCGGGTCTACCGCCCCTTCCCGTCGGTGGGCCCGGCGCGTGGCCCATCCACGCCGCGTCGGGGATCGGCTACGGGGAAGGGTATGCCGCCAACATCCACAGGCACGTGCTTGACGGGTGGCTACCCGCCGTCCGCTTCCTCGTCGAGGAGCTGGGTGCCGACGTGAACGCGAGGGACCAGAACGGCTACAACGCCGTCCACCACGCTGCCGCGCGCGGCGACAACGAGCTCATTCTCTACCTGGTGGAGCAGGGAGCCGACGTGATGGCGGTGAGCAGGGAGGGTCAGACGACGGTGGACATGGCGAACGGTCCGGTGCAGCGCATCATCCCGTTCCCCGAGACGATTGCGCTACTCGAGGGCCTCGGCGCCATAAACAACCACAACTGCGTGGCCTGCTAACGGGCTAAGCCGCCCTTCCGAGCACCCCCACGCGCCGGCCGGCCGGAGCCGCGACCTCACCGCGGGTTCTCGACGACCTCCGACAGGATCTGCTCGAAGCTCGCGCGCGCCTCGGCGTCCACGCTGATCAGCAGCGTGATCCGCTGATACTCCTCCGGCGCGATCCCGTGCTCGGACATGATCCCCGCGATCCGCCCCTCCATCTCCGCGCGTGCCTGCTCCCGGCCGAGCGTGTCGTGAATGCGCGCGACCTCGCCCTGGAAGGCGTCGCGGGCCGTGGTGATGGCCACGTGTGCTCGGACGAACGTGGTGAGCTGCTCCTGGGAGACTTCGAACGCCTCCTCCTGGGCGAGCGTCGGCGCCGGTGACAGCGTCGCCGCGGCAGCCGCGGCGACCGCGGCCAGGAGAATGCCCCCCTTGGGGGCCCGCCTGCGGGTCTTCATTCGATACGACCTGAATCGGTGTGGGAACGCTACGAGAATTCTACCGGGTCCGGCGGGGGGCGTCCACGGGGCCGGAAGGGACGGCGCGCCGCTGCCCGGCCGGGCCCGCAGCGGGTGCCCCTCGCGCCCGCGTCTCGCGCTCGCGTCTCTGGCCGCTTTCCGGCGCACCGTCTATACTGATCGTGGGTTACTGCACGTAACGAAAGGCGGTAGGACGGTTCAGCGAAACCCGGCTCCGGCGGGTCCCTGAAGAGATGGGATTCCTCCGGAACGGGAGGCGTTCGGGGTCGGCGGAACCGGCCGGGCGGCTACCGGCCATAGGAGCTATAGGAGCTAGATGAAGACCCTCAGCGCGACGTTCGCCGCAGTCGGTGCGCTGTTGATGTACGCGGGCGGCTCGGAGCGCATCGTGCCCGCGCCGCAGCTCACGGCCTGGCCGGCCGGACCGGCGGGGGTCGAACGCGTCGAAGCGGGGGGCGCGGACCGGCTCGCGGGCCACGCCGCCGCGGGCCTCATGCCGGACGACAACGAGGTCATCGAGCGCTACTGCGTGCGGTGCCACAACGACGAGCGGCTGCGCGGCAACATGTCGCTCGAGCGCTTCGACGCCGGGACCCCGGCCGAGAACGCGGAGCTCGCCGAGAAGATGATCCTCAAGCTCCGCGCCGGTATGATGCCGCCTCCGGGCGCGCGCCGCCCGGAAGGCGATACGCTGAGCGCGCTCGTGGTCGCGCTCGAGACCCGGATCGACGCCGCCGCGGCCAGCAACCCCAATCCCGGCGGGCGTCCCTTCCAGCGACTGAACCAGGCGGAGTACGCCAGGTCCATCGAGGAGCTTCTCGGCCTCCGCATCGACGGCGGCGACTATCTCCCGCTCGACACCAAGAGCGCGAACTTCGACAACATCGCCGACGTGCAGATGCTGTCTCCGACGTTGCTGGACGCCTACCTCGGCGCGGCGGCGCAGATCAGCCGTCTCGCGGTGGGCGACCCCCACGCCTCGCCGAGCTCCCTCACGTACACCAACCCCGGCTACGCATCGCAGTGGGAGCGGGTCGAGGGCGCCCCCTACGGCACCCGCGGAGGCCTCAGCGTCGTCCACAACTTCCCGGCAGACGGCGACTACGAGTTCCGGATGGCGTTCGAGCATACGACGACGGGGGGGTACTTCGGGGGCACGATCAGGAACGAGCACGTCGAGATCTCCATCGACGGCGAGCGGGTCGCGCTCCTGGCGATGGATCGATGGATGGACGTGTCCGACCCCAACGGCGTCAACATGCGGACCGAGCCCATCTTCGTCCGGGCAGGCCCCAGGCGGGTGACCGCGGCGTTCCTCGCACAGGCCGAGGGACCGGTCGAGGACCTCCTGTCGCCGCACGAGTGGTCTTTGACGGATCGACAGATCGGCGTGGACGGATACGGCATCACGTCACCCGCCCACCTTAAGGATCTGGTCGTGGCCGGACCCTACGACGTCACCGGCGTCTCGGACACCCCGACCCGCCGGCTCATCTTCATCTGCCGGCCGACCTCGCCCGAGGAGGAGCGCCCGTGCGCGGAACGGATCGTCTCGCGCCTGGGGCCGAAGGCCTACAGACGGCCGCTGACGGAGGACGACCGGGAGGCTCTGGTGCGGTTCTACGAGCTCGGTGCGGAGGAGGGTGGCTTCGAGGTCGGCGTGAGGATCGCGCTCGAGGCGATGCTCGCGAGCCCCGACTTCATCTTCCGCTTCGAGGAGGCGCCCGCCGGTGTGCGGGCCGGTGAGACGTACCGCATCTCGGACGTGGACCTGGCGACGCGACTGTCGTTCTTCCTCTGGGCGCTTCCGCCCGACGAGGAGCTGCTCGCCCTCGCGTCGCGTGGGGAGCTGTCGAGGGACGACGTGCTCGAAGCTCAGGTCCGCAGGATGCTCGCCGACCCCCGCGCCGAAGCGCTCGGCACGCGGTTCGCCGCGCAGTGGCTCCGTCTCGACGACCTGGACAAGGTCCACCCGGACCGGCTGATGTTCCCGGACTTCCATCAGCAGCTGGCCGACGCCATGCGCCGGGAGACGGAGCTGTTCTTCACCGACCTCGTGCGCAACGACCGCAGCGTCTTCGATCTTTACGAGGCCGACTACACGTTCGTGAACGAGCGCCTCGCCAGGCATTACGGCCTGCGCGGCATCGTGGGCGAGGAGCTCCGGCGCGTCACCTATCCCGACCAGGCGCGTCGCGGGCTGCTCGGTCACGGGAGCATCCTGACGCTCACGTCGCATGCCGGACGCACCTCGCCGGTGCTTCGGGGCAAGTGGGTCATGGAGGTGCTGCTGGGAACGCCACCGCCACCGCCACCTCCGGGCGTGCCCGACCTCGAGGAGACGGAGGCGTCGGAAGGCGGTCGCATGCTGACGACGCGGGAGCGGATGGAGATCCACCGGGCCAACCCGACGTGCAACTCGTGCCACCGGTTCATGGACCCGATCGGGCTCGCGCTGGACAACTTCGGCGTGACCGGCCAGTGGCGCATCCGCGAGAATGGAATGCCGCTCGACACGCGCGGCGACTTCTACGACGGCACGCCCGTCTCGACACCGCTCGAGCTGCAGCAGGTTCTCATGAAGCGGCCCGTTCCGCTTCTCAGGAACTTCACGCAGAATCTCATGGCGTATGCGCTCGGGCGGCGTGTCGAGTACTACGACCAGCCGACCGTGCGACGCATCGTGCGCGAGGCCGAGGCGAACGACTACCGCATGTCCTCGTTCATTCTTGGCGTGGTGGGCAGCGACGCGTTCCAGATGCAGCGGGTGAGTGCGGTTGCGGAGGATGCGGCGAGCGAGGAGCGGGACGGGACGAACGGCCGGCGGGACTGAGCGAACGGGGACCAGGCGAACATAGAGGAGACCCGAGGATCATGGATTTCATCACAGGCAGGCACATCGAGCGCCGCACGTTCCTGCGCGGCATCGGTGCGACCGTCGCGCTGCCGTTCCTGGACGCGATGGTCCCGGCCGGCAGGACGTGGTCCAAGGCGCCGCGCGCCGCCGACGGCACGCGGCTCGTGGCCATCGAGATGGTGCACGGTGCGGCCGGCAGCAGCGAGTGGGGTGCCAGCCAGAATCTGTGGGCTCCGGCCCAGGTGGGCCGCAACTTCGACCTGACGCCGAGCGCTCTGGCTCCGCTCGACGCGTGGCGCGACCACCTGACGATCGTCAGCAACACCGACGTCCGGATGGCGGAGGCGTTCGAGCCGCACGAGATCGGCGGCGATCACTTCCGCTCGAGCGCGGTGTTCCTCACCCAGGCGCATCCCAAGCAGACGGAGGGATCGGACGTCTACGTGGGGACGTCGCTCGACCAGCTCTATGCGCGGCGGTTCGGCCAGGACACGCCCATTCCCTCGATGCAGCTCTGCATCGAGAACATCAACCAGTCGGGCGGCTGCGCGTACGGCTACACCTGCGTGTACACGGACTCCATCAGCTGGGCGTCTCCGACGGAGCCGCTGCCGGTCATCAGAGACCCGCGCGTGGCGTTCGAGCAGCTCTTCGGTGCCGGTGGCACGGTTGAGGAGCGCGCGCTCCGGCGCCGGACGAGCAGCAGCATCCTGGATTGGGTGGCCGGTCGCGTGACCGAGCTGCGCGCGCAGCTCGGGCCGAACGATCGGGAGCGGCTCGAGCGCTATCTGGACAACGTGCGCGAGATCGAGCGCCGCATCCAGGGCATCGAGGCGCAGAACCGGAGCGGTGAGACGCGCCAGCTCCCGGAGGCGCCTGCCGGCGTGCCGGACTCCTTCGAGGAGCACGTGAAGCTCATGTTCGACCTCCAGGCGCTCGCCTTCGCGTCCGACATGACCCGCGTCTTCTCGTTCAAGATGGGACGCGACTCCTCCGCGCGGGTGTACCCCGAGAGCGGGACGGACAGGCCCTTCCACCCGGCGTCGCACCACGGCGGGCGGGAGGAGGCGATCCTCGATTTTGCCAGGATCAACCAGTACCACGTCGGCATGCTCCCGTACTTCCTCGAGAAGCTGAAGGGCCTGGAGGAGGGCGACGGCAACCTGCTCGACAAGACCATGATCATCTACGGCTCGCCGATGGCGGACGGGAACCTGCACAACCACCGGCGGGCTCCGCTCTTCGTGCTGGGCGGCGCCAACGGCAAGGTTGAGGGGGGCCTGCACCTGAAGGCCCCGGACGGCACGCCGATGGCCAACGTCATGCTGAGCCTCATGCACGCCCTCGGTCACGAAGACATGGATAGCTTCGGCGACAGCACGGGCGCGTTGCCGCTCACGATGCCGGCTTCCGTGTCGGCGGCGGGCTGAGATGGACGGGGCACGTGAGATGGAGCGGGCACAGGGGATCGACCGCGTCGTGCGGGTGAAGCGGAGCGTACCGATGAAGCAGAGCGGAAGGACGGAGGGCGGCGGGCGGGGAGTCGCGGCGAGCCTGCGCATGAGCGCGACCGGCGCGCTCCTGGTCACGTTGCTGGCGTGGGGCTCCGCGCCGCCGGACTCGCCGGTCGCGGACGCCGCCATGCGTGGCGACATCGAGGCCGTACGCACGCTGGTTGGGCAGGGCGCGGACGTCAACTCCGCCCAGGGGGACGGCATGACGGCGCTCCACTGGGCGGCCGAGAGGGGTGACGACGCGCTGGCCCGGTTGCTCGTTCACGCCGGCGCCAGCGTCCACGCGGTGACGCGGCTCGGGGACTACACGCCGCTGCACCTGGCGAGCAAAGCGGGACGCGCGGCGGTGATTCCCACGCTGCTCGAGGCCGGCGCCGACCCCACGGCGAGGACCACGACCGGCGGAGCCACCGCGCTGCACTTCGCCGCGGGCGCCGGCAGCGCGGAGTCGGTGACCGCGCTGCTCGCCCGAGGGGCCGACGCCGACGTGCGGGAGTCGAGTTGGGGCCAGACGCCGCTCATGTTCGCCGCCAGCGCCGGCCGCATCGACGCCGCCCGAGCGCTCATCGCGCACGGCGCCGACGTCTCGCTCATGACCGAGGTCGTGGACCTCAGGGTGCGCGCGGAGCAGGATGCCGCCGCCGGCGACGTGCGGAACCAGGTGCTCGAGGCGTTCAGGGGCGATCAGCCGCCCGGCACGTCGTGGCAGCCCACGCCCGACCAGGTTCAGGCCGCCGTGCGCGCGGCGAACAGCGTGATCGCCGGGGCCGATCCCGAGAGCCCGCCCGCCGCGACCGAGCCCGACCGGCCGACCGGCGCCGCGTACGAGGACGAGCCGCCGGCGGACCAGGACCTCGGAATGCGACCCTCGTCGCCCGGCGGCGAGGACGAGTACGACAACTCTTACGAGAGCCTCGTCGCCGCGCAGGGAGGGCTCACCGCCCTCCTTCATGCGGTCCGTGAGGGGCAAGCGGAGGTGGCGTTCGTCCTGCTCGACGCCGGTGCCGACATCGACCAGCCCAGCGGCGGTGACCACACGAGCCCGCTGCTCATGGCCACCATCAACGGCCACTTCGACCTCGCCGTCGACCTGCTCGAGCGCGGCGCCGATCCGGACGTTGCCAGCCACGCCGGCGCGACCCCGCTGTTCGCGGCCATCAACACGTACTGGGCGCCCAAGGCGCGCTACCCGCAGCAGCAGGCGTACCTGCAGCAGCAGGCGACCCATCTGGACCTCATGCGGGCGCTGCTCGAGGCCGGGGCGGATCCGAACATCCGGCTGACCAAGCACATCTGGTACATGGAGTACACCTTCAGCCACCTCGGCATCGACATGCGCGGCGCCACGGCCTTCTGGCGCGCCGCGCACGCGCTCGACCTCGAGGCCATGAAGCTCCTGGTGGCGTACGATGCCGACCCGAACGTCCCCACCTTGAAGGAGCCGGAGCGGCGGCGTGGAGGCGGAGGCGGGGGCGGCGACCAGCCGGACCCGTCCGGCCTTCCGCCGGTGCCCCCGGGCGGAACGGGTGTCTGGCCCATCCACGCGGCCACGGGCCACGGCTACGGCACGGGGTACGCGGGCAACTCGCACCGCCACGTGCCAGAGGGTTGGCTGCCGGCGGTGCGCTACCTGGTCGACGAGCTCGGCGCGGACGTGAACGCCCGGGACGCCGACGGCTTCTCACCCGTGCACAACGCGGCGGCACGCGGCGACAACGAGGTCATCCGCTTCTTGGTGGAGCGCGGGGCCGACGTGACGGTCGTCAGCCGCCGCGGGCACACTACGGTGGACATGGCCAACGGTCCCCAGCAACGCATTCAGCCGTTCCCCGAGACCATCGCGCTGCTCGAGGGCCTCGGCGCCAAGAACAACCACAACTGCGTGTCCTGCTAGGGAGAGCCGCCGCTTAGGCGCTGAGCCGCCCAGGTAGGCGTGCTCAGCCGCCCAAGGTAGGCGCTCAGCCGCCCAGGCCCTCCGCGGTCCGCATGAGGCCCATGTGCGTCTGGGCCTGCTCGAGCCCGCCCTCGCCCTCCTGCCAGCCGGTGCGTCCGTCGCCGTTGGCATCCGTGCCGGGGACGAGTTGCTGAGCCACCGCGTTGAGCTCCTCGAGCGTGCTCGCCGCGTCCGAGGCGGACGTGGCGGCCAGGATCTGGTTGCCCAGCTCGATGATCCTGTCGGAGCGCGCGACCACGTTGCCGGCCGCGGTCGCAACGTGCGTGGCGTGCGTCGTCACGGCGTCCGATGCGCCCTCGGCGGCGGCGGCGAGCTCGATGTGCCGGGCCACGCCGGCGGCGGCCGGCTTGACGCCGTAGCCCAGGCCAGGTCCGTTCTCCACCGTGCTCGGATCGATCGCGTGCAGGACGTGGCGCGTGTGGTTCTGCATGGCTTCGAGGTTGCTCGGATCCCGCGCGGCGAGCCCCGCGTGGCGGGCGGCGATCTCGGCTTCGGCGACGGCGGTCGGCAACAGGCCTTGACCCTCCGGGGTCCCGCGGAAGCCGTCGGATACGTGGCCCATGTGGGTGTGAGCCGGGTTCGACTGGGCGTCCACGGCACCGCCGAAGAGGGCGAGCCCGAGGACGGCCGCAAAGGTAGCATTGACGCGCATGAATCCTCCTGATGTCGGGATGCTTACCGATCCCTGGTTATACGCCGGCCGGGCGTGGGCGGCAAGGAGCCTACTGGACCTCGATATCGATCTCCTGTGTCCGCGTTCCGGTGAAGTTCTCGGCCTTGCCGGAGACCAGGAAGTCACCGGTCAGGTCGTAGGCGTGGGTGAGCGTGCCCGACGCCTCGACGACGTTGCTGCTCGTGAAGACGGTGTCGGCCAGGCCGTCGCCGTAGTCGACGACGACCCATTGGAGCGCGGTGCCCGTCGCTTCGTAGCTGAAGGTGATGTCCTGCCCCACGCTGGCGGTCTGCGTGCTCGCCGTCATGCTGAAGGCGAGGGG
>Ga0302046_10000943_pt1 | contig 27755 bp, 24 predicted proteins | sample RVTome_11_FD_200261 | JGI IMG/M metagenome (GOLD analysis project Ga0302046, IMG submission 200261) | Soil microbial communities from uranium-contaminated site in the Upper Colorado River Basin, Wyoming, United States - RVT147D111 (version 2) ... | reverse complement strand
CTCCGTCGTCGTGCGTGGCGTCCCGGCGGACATCCGGCCCGGCGACGAGCGCCGTGTCCTCGACGACATTTTGCAGCAGTACAAGCAATACCAGGGCGAACTGCAGATCCGGGGGCGGGACAACATTGCGAAGAGCATTGCCCATCGCAGCGCCATCAAGCCGGGCGATAAGCTGACGGCCAAGGAGATGCGCACGCTCATCGACCAGCTTTTTATGTGCGAGATGCCGTATGCCTCGCCCCATGGCCGCCCGACGATGATCAAGATTTCTATCGAAGAGCTGGATAAGCGCTTCGGGCGGAGCGGCGGCTAAAGGGATCCTCTATACGGGTTGTGGAATGGCGACCGACCCGTCACGAATCGCCAGCCAGGCGTTCCATCTCTTTGACCAGGCGGTCGATGTCGTCCTGTGCCTCGCTCTCCAGCAAGCCTTTTGTGGGGCCGCGCACGTTGCGTTTTTTCTTCCAACGCCGCACGCCCAGCATCACGAGGGCGCCGAGGGCCAGCAGGATGAGGCCCCAGAACACCAGGCCGGCCAGCCGGGACAGCGTCCAGAGCAGCACGAGGGCTATCGCGATGCCGATGAGGATTTTAATCCACGATTTCATAGGGCCATCCTCCACGTGATGCTATTCGTTCTCTGGCGAAAAGTGTGCAAAAGGAATGCCACCTGGCAGCATACGCAATACGCGGCATTTCGATGCAGGATTGCTTCGGCAATCCATGCCGAGGACGATCCGATACCTGAGGGCCCAACGCAACCTGGCGGGGCACAGGACATTAGACAGCCCAATCCCGTGTGGCATTAAGCGTTCAGATCAGAGGTTTCTCGCTATGCTTGAGCAATACACGAGCCGGTTTATCTCCGAACACCGTTTGATCGAGCCGGAGGCGGGTGTGGTCGTTGGTGTCAGCGGCGGGCTGGATTCGGTTGTGCTTTTGCATATGCTACAAAAGCTGAGATACGACGTACGGGCCGCCCATGTCAACTACAGGCTACGCGGCGCCGCGTCCGACGACGACGAAGCGTTCGTCCGGGCATGCTGCCGTCGGCTCGGGGTGCCGATCATGGCCGAAGCCTGCAATGCGGAGGATTATGCCGCCGAGCACGGATGTTCGATCCAGGAGGCGGCACGCGACCTGCGCTACGCCTTTTTCGCCCGCGTGGCGGCCGGGGCGGGCGCGCGGTACGTAGCGGTCGCGCATCATCAGGACGATCAGGCGGAAACCGTACTGCTTCACCTGTTCCGGGGTGCGGGCCTTGAGGGAGTGGCGGGAATGCCCCTGCAACGCCCCCTGGAGCCGTCGAGCCGAATCATGCTGGTACGTCCGTTCCTGGGAGTGCGGCGTGCAGTGCTGGCAGCCTACGCCGAGGCGGAAGGGTTGACCTGGCGGGAGGATGAGAGCAATCGGAGCATGAAGTACCAGCGCAATGTGCTGCGGAGCGCGGTGCTGCCGCTCCTCGAATCCTATTTCGGCGCGTCGGTCCGCGAGAACATTGCACGGTCGGCAAGCCTGGTTCGGGCCTATGTAGATGATACGTTCCATCAGACACTGGAGGATCACTTCGCCCTGGCTGCACAAGGCGATACGGACGGCGGACGGCTAGACCTCGATGCGTTGCGCCTGTTGGCGCCGGTCTGGCGCCGGAGGATTCTGCTGGAAGCCCTGAAGCGCTGGTTGCCCGCTGCGCCGCGCCATGCGGCCCTGGCCCGCCAGGTCGATGCCCTCTTCGAAGCACAGGTCGGGCGACGGGTCGTGGTGGGCGGCGGCACAGTCTGGCGAGAACGAGGGTATTTGCGCTTCGTCTTGGAAGACGGCATCAACGCCGGGATGTACGATCACGCCCTGGTGCATCCGGGTGAGACGCTAAATCTAAACACCGGGACGCTCGCGGTAGAAGCCGTGCCCGAGCGTCCGGCTCGGCTCGATGCGGGAGCGCCGGGGTGCGTCCTCGTAGATGCAGACCGTCTTACCTTCCCCCTCACGGTGCGTCGCTGGCAGCCGGGTGATCGATTTCGGCCCCTCGGCATGGCCGGAACCAAGAAAGTAAGTGATTTCCTTACCGACGAAAAAATACCTGCGCATCAGCGTGCAACCATCCGTGTATTGCTCTCCGGCGATGAGATTGTGTGGGTAGTGGGGCTGCGCCCTGCCCATGGCGTTCGGGTGCGGGCCGGCACCGAACGCTTTGTAAAAATTACATACATTCCCCGCGTATGATTTCCCAATCAACAGGCCGGCGGCGTACCTTGAGGCACGTTTCCTAACGACGTACCTGCCCATGATGCGGGTCGTGTATGATCGCTTGGCGGGCGTAGTCTGCTCCCTACGCGACTACCACGAAACCGTGACCTCGAAAAGCTGCCGCTGCGAAGCCCATGTCTGAGTCGCCCGTGACATCCGCCGAAAAAACCGTCGTATGTCGCGGTGAGCGCTTTCGACTGTTTCTGAACGAGGCTACGATCCGAGCGCGTGTCGTGGAACTCGGCGCCGCCATCCGTCGCGATTACGAAGGGAAGGTGCCGATCCTGATCGGCGTTCTCAACGGGTCGTTCATGTTCATTGCAGACCTGATGCGAGCCGTCAAGATCGAGTGTGAGATTGATTTCTGGAAGCTTTCTTCCTACGGGGCTGCCAAAGTGTCTTCCGGGCAAGTGCATGAACTCAAGAAGATAGACGCCGATCTGAAAGGCCGTCATATCATTATCGTAGAAGATATCGTCGATACCGGCCTTTCTATGCAGTATATCCTGGATCGCATGCAGGCCCATCAGCCGGCCTCGGTGCGTGTGGCGACGCTGCTCCACAAGCATGAAGCCACCCAGGTCGACGTACCGCTCGATTATGTAGGTTTTCGCATTCCTAACTTGTTTGTCATCGGCTACGGCCTGGATTACGGCCAGGTCGGACGCAACCTTTCTGAGATCTACATCCTCGACGCGCCCGAAGGCGACGGCCGGTAGCCGTTTCGAAGGGGCCAAACCAGCCCTTCGCCCATTTCCTTTCTACCTTCCCGGGCGGTAAGGATGTGTGAACGTCTTGTTAAGGAGACAGCCCCTGCCGCCTTTTCTGGTGCAATAGGAGGATTCACTCTTTTTTTTGGGCAAAATTTTGTGCCCTACTTGCTCATTTGAACGTAAAATGCGCCTTATAGAATAGAACGTTCCGCAACACGGCGGAAAAAAAATACGTAGGGATGACCAGATCGGAACGGCATTTGTCGTAATAGAAAGTGCGCAGCAACATGAACGCAGTGCCCTACGCGAATCGGCTTTTGCCAAAAATCTACAAGGTGAACGACATGCAATACCAGCTTGAACACTTTCGGATACGGAGTTTGGCGGCTCTGGGCCTCGCCTTTACAACCGGTGTGATCGCCATGGTGGCGATGGTAGTATCGGCTTTATAGTTCCGTCTCGGTTCCTTGTAAACAGGATACCGAGTAAACAGGATCCTGATTTCTTTCGGCGGTCATCGGCCGAGGCTACCCAGGCGGTACAGCCGTCCGTACGAAGTTCCCAATGCCTTCACGGCCTTGCCCTTCTCCTCGGGCTTCTCTCTTCTGGGTGCCGCCCTCGCTTTTCGTAAGTGACGTCTCGCACGTTCCGGGAAACAGCGCTTCTTGTTATGCCGTAGTCAGAGGACGCAGTGGATCCACCAACCAACCGGACCCTCTTTGATCCTCCGCAATGGCAATATCGGACAGGCCCCTCTATTATTCCGACTACCTTCGGCTTGAGCAGTTGCTCGCTTGCCAGCATCTGGAAAGCGCAGCACACGGTGAGCCAGCGCACGATGAGATGCTGTTCATCGTCACCCATCAGGCGTACGAACTCTGGTTCAAACAAATCCTCTGGGAGCTCGACGCCGTCCTGGCCCTCTTCGACCAGCAAACCGTAGCGGAGAAGGACGTGGGGCGCGCCGTCTTGCACCTGCAACGCATCGGCGTGATTCAACGCGTTCTCCTGGGGCAGATCGATGTGCTGGATACCATGACCCCGTTGGATTTTCTCGACTTCCGCGATTTTCTGATTCCAGCCTCCGGGTTTCAGAGCCTTCAGTTTCGCTTCATCGAGAACAAGTGGGGCGTCCGGCCTAGCCAGCGGATGGCGATTGGCAGTATGCCGTACGAGGCCCGTTTCACCGGGCCGGATCAGGCGCGGCTGAAGGCGTTGGAGCAGGAGCCGTCTTTGTTCGACCTCGTAGAACAGTGGCTCCGTCGCACTCCGTTTCTACACCTCGGCCCGTTTGACTTCTGGCAGGCGTACCGCGAGGCAGTGGCGGTCATGCTCGCCAGTGATCGACGCCTGATCGAAGAGAACGCGTTGTTCACACCGGACAAGAAAGCCGCGCAACTCCGGATGCTGGAGATCACGGAGGTGCAGTTTGGGGCGTTGTTCGACCGGGAGCAGTACGCCGTCTTACGGGAAGAAGGTCGTTTCCAATGCTCCCATGAGGCCTTCCAGGCAGCCTTGCTTATCAACCTGTATCGCGACGAGCCTATTCTGCATCTCCCGTTTCGCCTGCTCTCGTCACTGATGGATGTGGATGACAACTTCACCCAGTGGCGTCATCGCCACGCGCTCATGGCGCTGCGCATGATCGGACGGAAGATCGGCACCGGAGGGTCCAGTGGGCACGACTATCTCCGGCAGACGACAGAACAACACCGGGTCTTCAACGACCTTTTCAACCTGTCGACCTTCTTCATCCCGCGCTCGGCGTTACCCGCCTTGCCGCCGACGGTGCGCGAGGCGATGGGGTTTCAGTTTCAGGACAAAGCGCCCTGACGTGAAAATCTCCGGCGGTTTCGAGGGGTTCGGCATTGTTGCCGGCAAGCGGTCAACGAACGCTTACCTCATCGAGATTTACTTCTTTGGGGTAGCACACGTAGGGCTTGACGACGAAACGGGTCAGCGCTTCGACGGCAGCGGTGTCGGTTATTTCTGAAAGCTCGCGAACTGCACCGTCCTCGTCGAGCACGGCGATGGAACCTTCAATGCGTTCATAGGCGGAGTGGCGTGAAAAGTCCAGGGCCAGGTAGCAAGCGGCGTCCTGCTCGGCGTGGACCGCGTCGGTCAGCCCGGCTTCCAGCAGGTAGCCTGCGATACGGTCTAACCAGTCGGCTTGCCGGGCCACGGTAGGCGGTGTAGGCAGGAAAGTGGTGCGAAAAAAGTCGCGTTCGATGAACCTGCGGGAGAGGTCGGCGAGGACGCGGTCGCCGCTATGCATCCAGCGTTTGAGGCTGAAGAGGACGTCGGCGTCGTCGAGGGCACAGAAGGCGCGGCGTACGTCGGGCTGCGCAAGCCGCGCGCTGTCGACGCGATGGCGGAGAAAAAAGCGCAGGGCGGGTGAGATACCATCTACGGCCTTGTCGTTCCCGGCACGCAGGTGCGTCCGGGCCCGGCCGATGGCGGCGCGCAGCACCTGGTCGCCGGCCAGCACGGTCTTGTGGAGGTACACCTGCCAGTACATCAGGCGCCGCGCGATGAGGAAGTTTTCCACAGCGTAGATCCCTTTCGGCTCGATGACGATCCGGGCGCCCGGCCCCCCGTCGAGGGGGTGGACGCGCATGGTTTTGAGAATACGCTGGACGCCCACACGGCCTTCGACGACGCCGGTGTAGAATGAATCCCGGCGCAGGTAATCAAGCCGATCCATGTCGAGCTGGCTGGAGACGAGCTCATGGAAGAACGGCCGCGCATACGTTCCGTCGAAGATGTCGACGACGAGGTCGAGTGCCCCGCCGAAGCGGTCGTTGAGATCGACGAGCAGCGCCCGGCTCATGGCCTCGTGCGCGAAGCCTTCGAGGAGTTCGTGTTCGAGGGTGTGGGAGAACGGGCTGTGCCCGACGTCGTGCAGCAGCGCGGCGGCGAGGGCGGCGGCGTGTTCTTCGGGCGAGATCGGCGTCCCTTTTTCCGAGAGGCTTGCCAGGGTGTCTTGCATGAGCGCCATAGCGCCCAGGGCATGCGTGAAGCGGGTGTGTTCGCCGCCGGGGAAGACCAGGTAGCCGACGCCGAGCTGACGGATCCTCCGCAGACGCTGTACCTCGGGCGTCTGGACCAGGTCGAGCAGGAGTGTTTGCGGCACCGAAATGAATCCGTGGACCGGATCGGAGAAGAGTTTGAACGGACTATTCAACGCGACGTGACAGATGAGTTCGAAGCATCGTACCTTGCAGCCGAAATCCCGCCCTGTCAACCGGAACGCCGCGATGGCCGTAGGTGCCGATCATGCGACGAGGGTGCTCCCGTGCTGTGTTGAGGCGCCGGCGTCGTACCGGCCGAAGGCCCAGTACGCGTTGCACATGCTACTGCTTCCCCTGGGAATCGATCCCCGGTGGGTCGGCAAGGCCGAACTCCCCGCGCACGGGCTCTATTACGGGACGGCTCCGGAACAGGCACCGGTCCGGGCGCTTCGGCTTGGCCTGAAGGCGGACACCGTCGCCTATTTCGAGGGCGGATCGGCCTACGACCGGAGCCGGGTGTGCTGGCGGCTCTGGGACGGGGAACGCTGGCCCGTGCTCTTCGGCGAGAAGGATCCTGCGGCGGTCGATCTGGTGGCCTCGGCTTTCTTCTGGCTCTCGGGCTGGCAGGAGTACACCCACCCGGCGCGCGATGAGCACGGACGTTTTCCTCATGCGGTTTCCCTGCAAGCCGCTTTCGACACGACGGCCCGCCCCGTGGTCGACGCCTACCGCGAGATGTTGGCCGGCTGGTTACAGCAGCAGGGGGTCTCGTTGCAGCGGCGCACCTGGCAGGGCGCGTCCTGGGCGTTCTGCCCGACGCACGACATCGACTACCTGCGTAAATGGCGGGGGGGGATGGTGTACCGCGAGGTGGTGCCATATTTCCTCCGGAACAAACGGCGGGTGTCTGCGGCCGAACGTCTCCGCCGGCTCGGAGCCTTTCTGCGCGATGTCGTACAACCCGGCGACCCCTACCGGGTTGCCTTCGAACGGTTACACCGCGAGACGGCGCGACGGGGCGGTACGGCTACGTTTTTCCTCAAGGCGGGTGCCCACGGCCCGCATGACGTTTTCTACGATCCAGCCGATGCCTTTCTGCGTCGCCGCGTTGCGGCGCTGGAAGCCGACGGGTTCGAGATCGGTCTGCATCCCAGCTATTTTGCGCATACGCACCCCGAGTACCTGGCCGAGGAGCGGGCCCGGCTCGACGCCCTCGTCACGACGCCCCTCGTCTCGGTGCGGCAACACTACCTGCGCTATGAATGGCCGGCGACGCCGAGGCTCCATCAGGCAGCCGGCTTTCGCATCGATTCGTCGTTGGGATTTTCCACGCATGAAGGGTTCCGGCACGCCACCTGTCTGCCCTTTCAGCTCTTCGACCCGCACGCCAACGCCGTGATGGACGTCTGGGAAATGCCCCTGGCGGTGATGGAGTCGGCGTTGTTTAACCGGCGGGGCCTTGCGGCCGAGGAGGCAGGCCGGGTCACCACCGCCATCCTGGATGCATGCCGACGGTTTGGCGGGGTGGCGGTGATGCTGTGGCACAACGTGGTGTGGGACGAACTGGATCATCCCGGCTGGGGGCGTCATTTCATCGAAGCCCTGGAGGCGGCCTTGGAGCGGGGTGCTTGCATTTTGGCGCTTCGGGATGCGTTTGATGCCTGGCTGGGCGGATCTGCCGGGGTGCCGACGGGTGCCTCGCTGGAGTGAAACGGGTCGGGCTGAAGGCTACACGATGACGACGGCATTTCGACACGGCAGAGCGCAACCCGAGCGAGGGGGCGGCGTATGGGAAGCCCGTGACACGGGCGCCGGTAGCACCTGCGGGTTGAACCCGTAAACCCCTCCGGCATCGGATGAAGCGCGCGTCGTCCGAGAGCCGTATCTTCATCGATCCGTATGCCGGGCACCCTCGTCGGTAGGGGGCTTCGGCATGGCCGATCAGCGCGCATTCACCCATGGCCGATAAACGTCTTCAAGCAGAGGTCGAACTGACGCCGGTAGAAGAGCCGGGGTCTGTCGTATCGATAGCTGAAGAAAGGGGCTGGTCGCATCATTCAATCCTCTTGATCTTTACCCTCCTGTGGGGGGGGAACTTCGTTCTGGCCGAAGTGGCGTTGCGCGAGATGGCGCCGATCTCGTTCAGTGCCGCTCGCTTCTTGATGGGGGCCGGCGCCTTGTTCGCCTTGCTCTACCTGCAAAACCGCACATCGGCATGGCGCAACGGTACGCCGCCTCGTTTCTTCCCCATCATCGACGGTCGCGATTGGCCGCGTCTGTTGCTGGTGGCCGTGCTGGGCGCTACGCTTGCACCATGGCTCGGCATCGAAGGGCTGGGGCTGACGAGCGGCGCCCGGGCTTCGATCTGGCTCGCCCTCGGCCCGGTGCTCAGCGTCGCCATCGGCGTAGTGTTACGCACCGAACGGATCGGGTTGATGGGCTACGTGGGGGTGATTCTGGCCGGTCTCGGCACGTTTACGCTGGCCGTGGACGGCCTCAACCCCGACTACGGAAACTACTGGCGGGGCGACCTGCTGCTCTTTCTGGCCCTGCTCCTGGCCGTCGGGGAGCTCCATCTCATCAAGCCGCTCGCCGCAAAGTACGGGGCTACGCCGACGGTGACGGCCCGCACCGCCATCGGCGGGTTGTTGTATCTGCTGGTGGCCTCTCCCTCGATGGTGGAACAGACCTGGTTCTCGCTGGGCGGTTGGACGTGGATCGCCATCCTGGCAGGCGGCGCCGTCGGCGTGGGAGTAGGGCAGTGGGTAAAAGTACGTGCCCTCGCCGCCATCGGTCCCACCCGCGTCGTCCTCTACGGCAACCTCGTGCCGGTGGCGGCGCTGGTGCTGGCCTGGCTGGCCCTCGGCGCGGTGCCGTCGGTGTTTGAGCTCGTCGCCGCCGTCTTGATCATCCTCGGCGCGGTCAGCCTCCAGGTGCTGGATTCCTACAAGCATGCACCCGAGACGACCGCCGCGGCTTCTTCCTGATTACAGCTATCTAACACGAAAGGATATGCCCGAAGACAAAGCGTTGGGACGCGGCACCTATCAGGCGGTGCAAAAGGCCGACGAGGTCATCGTACGCGCCGAGGGAGAGACGCCGTCGGCCGGCTACCAGGTATCCCTGGAGCGATCCATGCTCGACGTCTACCCGCCGGAGTTCGTGCTCTACTGGACGCCGCCGGGCGGATTCGCCGCCGATGTACTGACGCCCTTCCAGGTCACCGCTTCTTTTTCTGCCGAGGAGCCGGTTCGTCACCTCACCGTACGCGATGCCGACGGCGCGCACGAAGTCGCTGTACGGTCAGCCTGACACGAGCCCGTGGAGCTACACCTTGCCGCCTCGAACGGGGCCTCGAAAACAGGCCGTCTACCGGCCCTCGCCCTGGTGATCGATGACGAGGAGGCCGGGTATCTGTTGCTGTTGCAGCGATGCCGCAAGGAGCGCAAAGCCGGGCTGATCGATTTTCTGTATGCGAAGACCGGGCCGGATGCGCTGATGGTCCTGGATGCCCAGTCGCACATCGACGTGTTATTCTGTGAGGGTGACCTGGACGGTCTTCCCTGATGGCAGTATACTGCTCCGGAAAACACAAACCTTCGATACGATCATGAGCCTCAAAGTCCTGGTAGTCGACGACGAACGTGACGTGGCCCTGCTGTTTCGCCAGCGGTTCCGCCGCGAGATGCGCAATGGCGAGATCGACCTGCTCTTTGCCTACTCGGGTGAAGAAGCGCTGGACATCCTGACGCGCCAGGGCCGCACCGACGTCGTGCTGGTCCTGAGCGACATCAACATGCCCGGCATGACCGGGCTGGAACTGTTGTGCCGGATCAAGTCGGAGCCGCCGCCCGTGCCGGTGTGCATGATGACGGCCTACGGCAACGAGACCTACCGGCAGCGCGCCCACGAATGCCACTGCGACGGGTATCTCACCAAACCGATTGACTTCAACGCCCTTAAAGAGCAGATCCGGGCTTTCGCCGACGGCACGACGGAAGGGTGGGCGCTGGCTGAGGAAGGGAAGGGTGGGCGCTGGCTGAGGAAGGGAAAGCGGAGGCCGGCACCGCCAGGATGCGTGAAGGGCTGGCGGCTTTGCAGGCCGCGGGAACCCTGCTCCGAGAACCGTACTACCTCTGTCTCCTGGCGGAAGGGTACGGGCGCGCCGGACGGTATGAAGAAGGTCTTGCCGCACTCTCCGAGGCACAGGCTGTCATGGAGCGCACCGGTGAGTACTGGATGGCCGCCGAGTTGCTCCGATGCCGGGGCGAACTGCTGTCCAACAACGGCGCGGTCCGTGAAGCGGAAGTCTGCTTGCGTAGGGCCGTTGAGGAAGCACACCGGCAGGAGGCCCGGTCGCCGGCACTGCGTGCCGTGCTCAGCCTCGGAAAGCTCTTACATCGGCAGGATCGATCCCTTGAAACCCGTCAGGCACTCGAATCGCTTCGGGCATGGTTGTCCGAGGGGAGTAGCACGGTTGACGTCAAGGCAGTGGACGAGTTGCTGCGCGCGTGGGGGTGACGGGAGCAGCCCCTGCCGTGTTTCTCAGGCCGGGGTGCCGAATCTTTTCCTGGAGCCTACCCGGTGTTTTTCCAAATGAACAAGGTAGATGTGATGAACAAGCCAACCGTAATCCTGCCCGACGAAGGCGCATCTTTCGACTTCGGGGGGCTGGGCGTACACTGGAAAATTGACGGGCTGAACACCGGAGAGCGCTTCTCCGTGGTTCACCATCCCATCGCACCCCGGGCGCTCGCGGCGCCGTTGCACTACCACCACAACGAGGATGAGTATTCGTACGTGCTCGAAGGCACGCTGGGCGCTCTTTTGGGCGACGACGTGGCGACGGCCGGGCCAGGGACGTGGGTGTTCAAGCCGCGCGGGCAGTGGCACACTTTCTGGAATGCAGGGGACACGCCGTGCCATATCATCGAAGTGATCTCGCCCGCCGGGTTTGAGAACTACTTCCGGGAGGTAGCCGAGGCATGGGGAGACGTCGAGCGGTTCGCGCAGATCAGCGAAAAGTATTCGCTCGACGTGGATTTCGAGAGCGTCCCTGTCCTCTGCAAACGGTTCGGGCTGACCTTCCCCGCGTTATAGGCCGGCCGTAGTACACGACGTTTTTCCTCGGAGGTGTTTGGGACGCGGTGTAGAGAGGTATGGGGGTGTGGGAGGGCGCTTTTTCTCCCACACGCCCAAACACCCACCTCCTGCCCGCGTTCGTGACCCTTTCATGTCCTACGTCGTCACAACGCCCTCATGCCGAGAGCCTGTCCCGCACCAGCGACTGTACCAGTTGCGGATTGGCTTTGCCGTCCGTAGCACGCATCACCTGGCCGACGAAGAAGCCCAGCAGGCCCGTCTTGCCGGCTTTGTACAGGGCTACCTTGTCGGGAAACGCCGCCAGCAGCCCGTCGATGATCGGGGCAACGGCATCGGGGTCCGTGAGTTGCGTGAGGTCCTGCCGGGCGACGATTTCGGCGGGGTCGCCGCCCCGGGCCACCATCTCGGCAAAGACTTCTTTGGCAATGCGGCCGGAGATCGTGCCGTCGTCGATGAGAGCGATGAGGCGGCCGAACGCGGCCCCGTCGAACGGGAGGGCGGCGAGCGGCGTGTCTTTGATCTCCCGGCGTAACTCGTGGATGACCCAGTTTGCTACGGTCTGGGAATCGGGGTGGACGGCCAGGGCCTCTTCAAAAAAAGCCGCCAGATCGAGGTCGTCCACGAGCAGGAGCGCGTCCTCCTCCGGCAGGCTCAACGCGTCGGCGTAGTGCACGAAGCGGGCTTGCTGGGCGAGGTCCAGGTCGGCCAGCGGGTCGCGGGTCTCCTGAACGCGAGCGGGCGGCTTCGGCGTCGTCTCGGTCGTTTTCGCCGGTGACTTTCCCTTCGCGCCGTTGGTATCTTTTTTCCCGGTGATCTTGGCCCAGGTGTCGCGGAGCGGGACGATCCGGTTAAAGACGAGCGCGTCGGGCGACGAATCTTCGGGGTCGGGCCAGAAGTAGCCCTGCCGTTCAAACTGATAGCGCGTGCCGGGAGCGTCGTCCCGGACGCTCGGTTCGATGCGGCTGTCCTTGAGCACGACCATAGATTCCGGATTCAGGTTGGCCTTGAAGCCTTCCGGGCCTTCATCCGGGTTCTCCACGCTGAAGAGCCGGTCGTAGAGACGCACCTCGGCGCGGAGCGCGTGGGCCGCCGAGACCCAGTGGATCGTTCCTTTGACCCGGCGCTTCGCCTCGGAGCCGCCGCTCTTCGTCTCGGGGTCGTAGGTACACCGCAGCTCGACGACCTCGCCGTGCTCGTCTTTGACGACCGCTTCGCACTGGATGATGTAGGCATAGCGCAGCCGTACCGCGCCGCCGGGGGCCAGGCGGTAGAACGACTTCGGCGGATCCTCCATGAAGTCGTCGCGGTCGATGTAGAGCGTGCGGGAGAACGGTATGATGCGAGCACCTTCACGCGGTACGTCGTGCGGCCAGTACGACGCCTCCAGCGATTCGACCAGATCCTCCGGGTAGTTGGTCAGCGTTACCTTGAGAGGGCGCAGCACGCCCATCACCCGAGGTGCCTTGTGGTTGAGGTCGTCCCGGATGCTGTAGTCGAGCAGGCTGATGTCGATGCGGCTGTTGACTTTGGTGACGCCGCTCCGCCTGCAAAAGTCATGGATGGCCTCGGGCGTCACGCCCCGGCGGCGCATCCCGGCTACGGTAGGCATGCGAGGGTCGTCCCAGCCGGCTACCCGTCCTTCCTGGACGAGTTGCAGGAGCTTGCGCTTGCTCGTGATCGTGTAGGTGGGGTTGAGGCGCGCAAACTCGTACTGGCGCGGGCGCGGGTCGAGGTCGAGCGCTTCGAGGAACCAGTCGTAGAGCGCGCGGTGCACCTCGAACTCGAGCGTGCAGATGGAATGCGTGATCTGCTCGATCGCGTCGGACTGGCCGTGTGCCCAGTCGTAGAGCGGATAGATGCACCAGGCATCGCCCCGGCGGTAGTGGTGGGCGTGCCGGATGCGGTACATGAGGGGGTCGCGCAGCAGCATGTTGGGCAAGGCCATATCGATCTTGGCCCGGAGCACATGGGCGCCGTCTGCGAAGGCGCCGCGGCGCATCTGTTCGAAAAGGGTCAGGTTTTCCTCGACCGAACGGTTTCGGTAGGGGCTTTCTCGGCCCGGCTCGGTCACCGTCCCCCGGTATTCACGGATGGCGTCTTCGTCCAGGCTGTCGACGTAGGCTTTGCCTTTCTTGATGAGGACCACGGCCCATTCGTAGAGCTGCTCGAAATAGTCGGAGGCGTAAAACTCCTTGTCGTGCCAGTCGAAGCCGAGCCACCGGATGTCGCGCTTAAACGACTCGACGTATTCAATATTCTCGGTTTCGGGGTTGGTGTCGTCGAAGCGGAGATGGCAGGTGCCCCCGTAATCCCTCGCCAGGCCGAAGTTGAGCCAGATGCTCTGGGCGTGGCCGATGTGCGTATAGCCGTTGGGCTCCGGCGGGAAACGCGTGACGACGGTGTCGCGCCGGCCCGTCCGGAGATCTTCCGCGACGATGGCGCTGATAAAGTTCGACGCCGATTCCGTACTGCGTTCGGCGTTTTCTAGCGATTCGAGGTCGTTCTTTGGGGACACGGTTTAACGGTGTTGTAATCATGGCAGGGCTACGAGGAGGGCTTTCTTCAACGCCGTCGTTTTCCAAAAAGTCCCTTCCGGGTGTACAACGTTTTTTGTCGCGTTGAAACCGGGGATGGCGGTGCGGAGCGTGCGGAAGTCGAGCGGGCGGGGGCTATGCGCCCGGGTTTTCGGCGGCATCCTCTGCCTCCCGGTAGAGGGCCAGGAGTTGCCGGGCGGCGGTGTAGGAACTGATGTTGCCGGCGATGACGTCCTTTTCGAGCGGCCCCAGGGCTTTCTGGACGCCCGGATGGGCGAAGAATCGGGCGCGGAGTTGATGCTCGACGGTATGCATCATCCAGGCATGGGCTTGCTGCTGCCTGTTGCGTTCGAAATAGCCGCTGGCTTGTGTCTGTGCGCGATAGGCCTCGATGGTTTGCCACACGGCGTCGATGCCGTCGCCCGTCAGGGCTGAACAGAGGAGCACGGGCGGCCACCACGCCGAGGGTTTGGGCGGGAAAAGCGTCAGGGCGTTACGGTACTCGCCGCGGGCCGTGCGGGCTTGCGCTACGTTCGCGCCGTCGGCCTTCGTGACGGCGATGGCATCGGCCATCTCCACGACGCCGCGTTTGATGCCCTGCAACTCGTCTCCCGCGCCGGCCAGGACCAGCAGCAGGAAAAAGTCGACCATCGCGTGCACGGCCACCTCGGATTGCCCGACGCCCACGGTCTCAACGATGACGGTGTCGAAGCCGGCGGCCTCGCACAGCAGGATCGTCTCCTGCGTGGTTCGGGCTACTCCGCCGAGCGAGCCGGCCGACGGAGAGGGGCGGATGAAGGCGTTCGGATCGGCAGCGAGCCGGGCCATGCGCGTTTTGTCGCCGAGGATGCTGCCCCGGGTGCGCGTGCTGGTCGGGTCGATGGTCAACACGGCAGGCCGGTGCCCGAGCCCCGTGAGGCGGGTGCCCAGCGCCTCGATGAAGGTGCTTTTGCCGACGCCCGGCACGCCGGTTATCCCGACCCGGATAGCGTTCCCCGTATAGGGCAGGCAGCGGTCTATAAGTTGATGCGCGAGGTCCTGGTGCGCAGGCTTCGTACTTTCGAGCAGGGTGATGGCCTGGCCGAGCACCACGCGGTCTCCGGCCCGGACCCCTTCGACGTACGCCTCCAGCGCCAGGCGTTTGCGGCGAGGCGTCGTCTGGAGGTGCGGGTTGATCGAGGGTGCGGCTTCGACGCCCGGTGTGACGTGCAGCGCGCCCTGGGACGGATCAGGGTCTTTGGCCATAGCAAGCAGGACCGTGGTTCATCGGGCAGGGATCCGTCATGGGTCATTACGCTCGCCTTCGGCTCGCTGTCCATGGTCATTGGTATCTCCAACCCCTGACGACTGACCAGGAACCCCTGTCCAATCTACCGAATCCTGCCCAGACGGTAAATAATCCGCAGGCAGTCTGTCGATGAGCAGGTCGAGGATCTGTATAGCGGCTTGCGCAATTACTGTGCCCGGCCCAAAAATCCCCGTCACGCCTGCGTCGTAGAGCAGCTGGTAGTCTTGCGGGGGGAGGACGCCGCCCACAACGACGAGGATGTCGTCGCGGCCGTAGGCGACCAGGGCTTGGCGTACTTGCGGCACGAGCGTCTTGTGCGCGCCGGCCAGGCTGGAGATGCCGAGGATGTGTACGTCGTTCTCGACAGCCTGCCGGGCGGCTTCGGCAGGCGTCTGAAAAAGCGGGCCGATGTCGACATCGAAGCCGAGGTCGGCGAACGAGGTGGCGATGATCTTGGCGCCCCGGTCGTGCCCGTCCTGGCCCAGCTTCGCGATGAGGATGCGCGGGCGTCGCCCTTCGTGTTCGGCAAAGGTGTCGGACAGGGAGCGGGCCTGGACGAAGGCGTCGTCCAGGGCGACTTCGGCGGCGTAGATCCCCGAGATGGTACGCGGGGTAGCCACATAGCGACCGAAGACGTCCTCAAGCGCCTGCGAGATCTCGCCCAGCGTCGCCCGGCGGCGTGCCGCTTCGACGGCCTGTGCGAGCAGGTTGCCTTCGCCCGTCGCGGCGCAGTGAGCCAGGGCAGCGAGCGCGCTCCGCACCGCCTCGTCATCGCGTGTCGCTTTGACCTGGGCCAGCCGCCGTAGCTGGTTCCGAAGCACGGCTTCGTTGTCTACCACCAGCAGTTCGAGCGGCGCTTCCTGGTGCAGGCGATACCGGTTGACGCCGACGATGACGTCCTGGTGGGTGTCGATGCGGGCCTGCTTCCGGGCGGCGGCCTCTTCGATGCGGAGCTTGGGCAGTCCCTGTTCGATGGCTTTCGTCATGCCGCCCAGGGCTTCCACCTCTTCGATCAGCGCCCAGGCCCGGCGTACGAGGCGGTCGGTCAGGTATTCAACGTAGTAGGAGCCGCCCCAGGGATCGACGGCGCGGACGAGGTCGGTCTCGGTTTGCAGGTACACCTGCGTGTTGCGGGCGATGCGGGCGGAGAAGGGGCTCGGCAGGGCGAGGGCTTCGTCGAGGGCGTTGGTGTGGAGCGACTGGGTATGCCCCAGGGCGGCAGCCAGGGCTTCGAGGCAGGTTCGGGCTATGTTGTTGAACGGGTCTTGCTCGGTGAGGCTGTAGCCGGACGTCTGGCAGTGGGTGCGCAGCGCCATCGACCTCGGGTTCTGCGGCGCAAACGGCTTGACGAGTTTCGCCCAGAGCAAGCGGGCCGCCCGCAGCTTGGCGATCTCCATGAAAAAGGCCATGCCCACCGCAAAGAAGAACGAGATGCGCGGTGCAAACGTGTCGATGTCGAGGCCGGCGGCCAGGCCGGTACGCAGGTATTCAAGCCCGTCGGCGAGCGTGTAAGCGAGTTCGAGGTCGGCCGGCGCCCCGGCCTCGTGCATGTGGTATCCGCTCACCGAGATCGAGTTGAAGCGGGGCATGTGCTCGGACGTGTAGGCAAAGAGATCGCCGACGAGCCGCATCGACGGGGCCGGGGGGTAGATGTACGTGTTGCGGACCATGAACTCCTTGAGGATGTCGTTCTGGATGGTTCCGCTGAGCTGTTCCGGGGCGACGCCCTGTTCTTCGGCGGCGACGAGGTAAAAGGCCATCACGGGCAGGACGGCGCCGTTCATCGTCATCGACACCGACATCCGGCCGAGGGGAATGCCGTCGAAGAGGATCTTCATATCCTCGACGGTGTCGATCGCCACGCCGGCCTTGCCGACGTCGCCGGCCACGCGCTCATGATCGGAGTCGTAGCCCCGGTGTGTGGCCAGGTCGAAGGCAACCGACAGCCCTTTTTGCCCGGCGGCGAGCGCCTGGCGGTAGAACGCGTTCGAGTCCTCGGCGGTCGAGAAGCCGGCGTACTGGCGGATGGTCCACGGCCGGAGGGCATACATCGTGCTGTACGGACCCCGCAAGAAAGGCGGCAGCCCGGCGGCATAGTGGAGATGGCCCATCCCGGCAAGGTCCGAGGCCGTGTAGTACGGCTTCACGGAGATCTGCTCCGGGGTCATCCGGGAGTCGTCTGCGTTTTCGCCGGCCGACCCGCCTGCTTCGGCGGGCCGGGGATGAAACACGATCCTGGTAAAGTCGGGACGCATGGCGGGGTGCCTTGGGCTGCGGTTGTACAGGGGGAATAGGGACCGTCAGGCCCTCACGCCTGCGGGCTGATGCCCAGGCGCTGTTGGAGTTGGGTGAGTGCTTCGAGCAGGTTCTGATTGCGGTGGATGAAGGCGTCGACGCCGGCTTCTTGCAGGGCCGTTGGCAGCTCCGCCGGATCCCCGGCGACAACGATCAACGCGTTGCAGCCGCCGTCTTTCAGGTGGGCGTTGACGGTTGGGGCAGCCGGCAGGTACGCCTCGTTCGCACTGCAAAGAATCACGAGGTCGGCCCGGCTCTCCAGGGCGGCCTGGATGCCTTCTTCCAGCGCACCAGGCACGGGGTTGTCCCGGACGGCAAAGCCGGCGCACCCCAACACGTTGCGCGAAAAAGCGGCACGCGCCTTGGCTGCGGCGGAGGGACCGAAGGAGAGCAAGAAGGCTGTGGGTCGGTGGCCCGTCCGGTGATGGTGTGCTTCGGCCGCACGCCGCACGGCCTCGAAGGCTTCGGCGGCGCGGTGGGTCGGCAACGGCGCTATCGTGATCGTTTCTTCCGAGATAGCTACGGCGGGCGGGGCATCGGGTGGAGCGGGAGGGGGGGCTGCATCCGGTAACGTCTCTTCAGGATTCGGGTAGGCGTTGGTCCCTACAAGAACCTGCCTGCCCGTCGCTACGGCATGCGTTCTTTCTTCGCGAACGGCCTGGATCTCGCGCTGGACAAAACCCTGGCGCAAGGCTTCCAGCAAGCCGCCTCGGGCTTCTATCTGCTGGAAGAGCGCCCAGGCATGACGGGCGAGTTGATCGGTCAGGGTTTCGAGGTAGTACGCGCCGGCGCCCGGGTCAATCACCGCGTCCAGCGAGGCTTCGTGCTTGAGGAGGAGTTGAACGTTGCGGGCGATGCGCAGGGCAAAATCGCTGGCCGGTCCGGCGGCGGCATCGTGCGGGTGGATCGTCAGCTCGTCGCAGCCGCCGAGGACGGCGGCGACGGCCTGCGTGGTCGCACGCAGGATGTTGGCGTGCGGATCATAGCGCGTCAGGCTCCATCGTGACGTACGGGCTTCGGTGTAAGGTGGTGGGGCTTCCATGTCGGCGGTGTAGGCCCGGATGAGCTGGGCATACAGCACCCGCAGGGCCCGCAGCTTGGCGATCTCCATGAAGAAACGCGTCCCGACCGGCAGGATGAACCGTAGCCGCCGGGCGATCTGCGTGACGGCGATGCCCCGGTCGGTCAGCAAGGCGAGGTATTCACTGGCGGCGGCAACCCCAAAGGCGAGTTCCTGGACGGCCGAGGCGCCGGCTTCGTGAAAGGGCCGGGCGTCGGCGCAGAGGGTATGCAGGGCGGTGCCGGACGCGTCGACGTCCAGGAAAAGGCCGTGCATCTCGTCAACGGCTTTGCTGAAGGCCAGGTGCCCCTGCCGCGCGAGCCAGGCGAGCGGATCGATGACCAGCGCGCCGGCCAGGGCTGCGGCCGGAGCCCCTTGTCGGGCGGCGACCTCGGTCAAGGTAGTCAACCAGGACCGTGCTGCCGCCGGGTGATCGATGTGGATCGGCGTCTCGGCCAGCGGGATGCCGTCCAGCAACCGGGCACGGTCGGCGGGTGCGGCGAGGCGGATGCCGGGGCTGTTCCGGGGTTCGGGAGGGAAGATGAACCCCAGCGCCGTGGCTCCTCGCCCCAGCGCTTCTCGGGCACGACGATTGGCATGGGCAACGTCCGCCGAGGCGATGTCCTGCCGGATATGCCAGCTATTGGTTGCCGCCCTCGCGGGGCGAGCCGCCCGGCGTTGCTCCTCGGGTATCGCGTCCAGGTCCTCGGCGCGATAGAACGGTTGCACAGGGAACCCTTCAGGCGGCGTCCAGACGAGCCTGACCTCGAAGGGGGCACCCTGGAGATCCTCTTCGATCTTGCGATGCCAGGCATCGGTCGATACGGCTGGGAAATCGGACCCCAAGAGGGAGAAGCGGTCTTGCGACATGGGCATGCGCGCATACAGGCTATTGGGAAAGACGCCGAAAGCACCGCACCAGATCAAAGACGGCGATGCCATAGGCCACCGCTACGTTGAGCGATTGTTTGGCTCCGTACTGCGGGATTTCGAGGGCGAGGTCGGCCATCGCTACGATCTCGTCGCGTACGCCGGACACCTCATGGCCTACGACGAGGCACAACGGAAAGCACGCGGCCGGTACATCGGTCGTCGGGGTCGGCGTGTCGGTTATTTCCAGGACGGCGAGGGTGTAACCCCGCTCGCGGAGGCGGCTCACGGCGTCGAGCGGGTCGGGCTCGTACGTCCAGGCCACCGTGTCCTGCGCACCCAGCGCCGTCTTGTGGATACCGCGATGGTCCGGCGTCCCGGTGATCCCGGTCAGGTAGAGCCGTTCGATCAGGGCTGCATCCGAGGTGCGAAAGATCGAGCCGACGTTGTAGAGGGACCGCACGTTGTCCAGCACGGCGACGATGGGGTGTTTGGGCAGGGTGCCCACTTCCGAGGGATCAGGCCGAGGGATCTCTTCGTGTTTGAGTTTACGCATGGATGCCTATTCTACGGAGCCGTCCGTATATTGCCCTCCCGGTTGCGCCTTCTTCTCACCCTGGCACCGTACAAGATGCAAAGAAAATACGTTGCGTTCATCCTTCTGAGTGGTATCCTTTTTATCGGGGCCGGTTGCCAGACGCTGCGCGAGATCGCGGCGTTGCGCAGCGTGGCTTTTGCTATCGACCGTGTGGCCGATGCCCGGCTCGCCGGCGTCGACGTCCAACGCCTGAGATCCTATGAAGATCTTTCGCTCACAGATATAGCCCGGCTGAGCCAGGCCGTGCTTCGTAAGGAGCTGCCCTTCGCGTTTGCCTTGCACCTGCGCGCCGAAAACCCGGCCGACAATTCGGTCTCGGCACGGATGGTTCAGATGGACTGGACGCTGCTGCTCGACGACCGGGAAACCATCAGCGGTGTTTTCGACCAGACCATCGTGTTGCCGCCCGGAGAGCCCACCGATGTCTCCATTCCGATCACCCTCAACCTTGTTTCGTTCTTCGAAGACGGTGCCCGCGACCTGGTCGAACTCGCGCTGGCGGTAGCGGGGCAGGGAGGGGCGCCCAAACGGATCAAGCTCCAGGCGACGCCTACGATCGAGACGCCGATCGGCCCTATCCGCTATCCACAGCCGATCATCATCGTGAACCAGCAGGTAGGCTCCTGAGGTCGCCATGCCCCTGCCGGGACGCGTGCGCAGCAAGATCAACAGCCCGTTGTACGTATCGTGATTGTGGCTATCGATGGGCCGGCCGGGTCCGGCAAGAGTACTACGGCGCGTAGCGTGGCGGCGCGCCTCGGCTTTTTTCACATCAACACCGGGGCGATGTACCGGGCCGTGGCGCTGGCTTTTTTGCGCCTGGAGACAGCCGCCACGCCGGAAGGGGCTGCTGCTTTGCTGCCGGCCCTGAAGCTGGACGTGCGCTACGAGCAGGGCCGGCAACGTCTATGGCTCGATGGCGAAGATGTCACCGATGCCCTCAACCATCCGGACGTCGGGCGGATGGCCAGCCGGGTCGCGACCCTGGCTCCGGTACGGGAGCGGCTCGTCGCGGAGCAACGCCGGCTGGGGCGGCGCTACGGCGCAGATCCGGGCGTTGTGCTGGAAGGACGCGACATCGGGACGGTCGTGTTTCCGGAGGCCCACGTCAAGATTTTTATGGTGGCCGACCCGGCGGTCCGGGCACAGCGCCGCCAGGACGAACTGGCCGCCTCGGGCACGCATGTGTCCATCGCATCGGTCCTGGAAGAGATACAGGAGCGCGACCGTCAGGACCGTCAACGCGCCCTCTCGCCCCTGCGGCGCGCCCCCGACGCGATTGAACTCGACACGACCCATCGGTCCATCGAAGCCCAGGTGCAATTCGTCGTCGATCGAGTCAGGGAACGCGATCAAGCAGGGCTCGTATAACGTCTTTCTCTAAGAATGGCATTTTGTGCGCACCCCCGTGCCTCTTTCCTGCACCTGTGCCATCGACGTGAGCCTTTGAAACCCAAACCCCAGGTTTCCACCGGAGAGGAAGGCCGGAGCGAAGACCTGAAGCGACAGTGCCCTGTGGTGCTGTTACCATCACTCATAATTTTTATGGCAGAAGAGCAGCAGAAAGAACTCGAAACGCCCACCCCCCCCGATGATCAGGAGGTAACAACGGTAGAGGCGGTCGAGGAAACCCCCGAAACAGCCGAGGCCGCCGCCACGGCGGAAGCACCCCTCGAACCCGCAGCAAACGAAGCTCCTTCCTCCGAAGCAACGGAAACGGATGCGGAGCCGCCCGAAGCGGCCTCCGACGATGCGGTAGCCACAGACGCGGTTGAAGGCCCAGAAGACGCCGTCGATGAGACCCTGGAGGCGGCCGAGGCTGCTGCTTCCGAGGAAGAAACAGCGACCGCAGCGGCAGACGCCGAAGAAGCCACCCCGATTGTAGAAGCTGTCCCCGAAGAGATTGCCTCCGAAGAGACCGCCGCCGAAGCGGCTTCTCCGGAGGCCGAGGCGGAAGCATCGTCACCTGAAGAAGAAGCCGAAACAGCCTCTCCTGAAGTAGTCCAGGAAGCCGTCGCCGCGCCGCAACAGTACGGGTATACCGGCGAAATCACCGGGCGTGTCGTCAAGCTAGAAGACCTTGACACCATCCGGGACGAGGAGGAAGGCGAACTCCAGTACGCCCAGCTCAAGTTGCTCATCGAAGAAACCCTGACGGCCGTTTCCGAGCACGAAATCGTCAAAGGGCGCGTCGTCAGTGTCGGTGAGAAAGATGTGGTGATCGACATCGGCTTCAAGAGCGACGGCGTCGTTCCCAAGAACGAATTTGCCCACGAGCTACAGCCCGATGACGAAGTAGAGGTGTACCTGGAGCGGATCGAGGACTACCACGGGCAACTCGTCCTCTCGAAGACCAAGGCAGACAAGTTCCGCCGCTGGGAGCGGGTCGAGCAGGCTTACGAGAAAGAGACGGTCCTGGAAGGCACTATCGTGCGGCGCATCAAAGGCGGCATGATCGTCGACCTGATCGACGGCCTCGAAGCCTTCTTGCCGGGCTCGCAGATCGACGTGCGCCCGGTGCGCGACTTCGACGCGTACCTCGACAAGAAGATGGAGTTCAAGATCGTCAAGATCAATCCGGCCAACGAGAACGTCGTCGTCTCCCATAAAGCACTCATCGAGAAAGAACTCGAATCCCAGCGCGAGACGATCCTGGCGACGATGGAGCCCGGTCAGATCCTCGAAGGGACGGTCAAGAACATCACCGACTTCGGCGTCTTCATCGACCTGGGCGGCGTCGACGGGCTCTTGCACATCACCGACCTGTCCTGGGGCCGCGTCTCGCACCCGTCCGAACTGGTCGACCTCGATGAAAAGCTCAAGGTGGTGGTGCTCGACTACGACAAAGAGCGCCAGCGTATTTCGCTGGGCTTGAAGCAGTTGCAGCCGCACCCGTGGGAAAACATCAGCGAGAAGTACAAAGAGGCCGACGTGGTCGAAGGCAAGGTCGTTTCGATCACCGACTACGGCGCCTTTGTGGAGCTGGAGAAAGGCATCGAAGGGCTGGTGCACATCTCTGAGATGAGCTGGACGGATCACATCCGCCATCCCAGCCAGAAGGTCTCTCTGGGGCAACTCGTCAACGTGGTCATCCTCAACATCGATCACCAAGGCAAGAAGATCTCCCTGGGAATGAAGCAACTCGAGAAGAACCCGTGGGACGGGCTTTCCGAGCGCTACCCGCCGGGTACGGTGCTGCGCGGCAAGGTGCGCAACATCACCAACTTCGGCGTCTTCGTCGAGATCGAGCCGGGCATCGACGGGCTCGTCCACATCAGCGATCTGTCGTGGACCAAGAAGATTCGCCACCCCGGCGAGATCGTCAAGAAAGGCCAGGAACTCGATGTGGTGATCCTGGACGTGGATGAAGGCCGCCAGCGCGTCTCGCTCGGCCACAAGCAGATCGAGACGAATCCCTGGAACGACTTCGCGACGGTCTATGCCGACGGCACGGACCACGCCGCCAAGATATCACGCGTCGAGGACAAAGGGGTGGTCGTGGACCTCACGCTCGGCGTAGAGGGCTTCGTGCCGGCCGGCGAACTCAAGCGCGGCCAGCAAAACTTCAGGAACCTGTATCACGAAGGGGAGGAGCTGGATCTGCGCGTGATCCGGTTCGACCAGAACCAGAAGGAGATTGTCCTCAGCGAGACGGTCAAGGAGAAGCAAGAGGCGCGTGCGGAGCGAGAGCGCGAACAGCGTGAGAAACGCGAAGAGCGCCTGCGGGAAGATCGCACCCTTGATGACTACGCGAAACGAGCGAAGGCGGCCACGGGGCCGACGACGCTGGGCGAACTCAGCGGGCTCGAAGATCTGAAGGCCCAGATGGTTGTCGCCGAGCAGGAAGCGCAGCGTAAGGCTGACGAAGCCCATACCGAAGCGCCGGCCACCGGCGAAGCCGATACCCCCGAGGCCGTGACCGACACCGCTGAAGCGGTGGCCGAGGAGGCCGCCGACGCGGCTGTGGAAGCGGAGGCCGAGGTAGTTGCCGAAGACACTGCTGCCGAAGAGGCTGTCGCTGAGGCGATCCCGGATGAAGCCGTCGCCCGGGAAGAGGTGGAGGAAGAAGCCGAAGCCGCGACGGCTGAAGCAGCGGTAGACGAGGAACCGGCTGAAGAAGAGGCCGCTGCAGAGGAATCTGCCGTCGCCGAGGCCGAGGTAGCGGTAGACGAGGAACCGGCTGAAGAAGAGGCCGCGACGGCTGAAGCAGCGGTAGACGAGGAACCGGCTGAAGAAGAGGCCGCTGCAGAGGAATCTGCCGTCGCCGAGGCCGAGGTAGCGGAAGAAGAAGTTGCGGAAGAAGAAGAAAAGGAAAGCTGATCATCTCGCTCTTTCTTCGCAAGAGGGCGGCGGCACTGGGCCGGCGCCCTCTTTCTTTTTCCTGGCGTCAACACAGAATCCGCACGGATTCGTTATCGTTTAGCACCGGACGGCTCGGCGGATGGATGCCTCCAGGACGGCGGTAACCAAACCTACGGGCAGATCGAAAATCGAGACATGGCTGAAGCGATAAACACACTCGACAAAAAATACCCGCGGTGGGATTCCGTCAATCCGAAGGAGGAACGTCTCAATGAAGTCCTGCTGGACCGCACCGAGGGAAGGGTTCATGCTTTGTTGGAGCGCATGCTGGTGGATCGGGAGATCCACATGTATCACAGCTATGCCAACGCCGTCTCGGTGCGCCGGCTCGGCTATAACGACCACGGGCCGGTCCACGCTCGCCTGGTAACCTACAATGCGTTGAAGCTCCTGCGGCTCCTGCACGAACGCGGCGTAAAGACGTCCTTTGAAGACGAAGAGATCGCAGACTACGAGACGTCCGAGGTGGCTGTGGCGCTGGGGGCGTTCCTGCACGACTTCGGCATGGGCGTAGCCCGCGAGGCGCATGAATGGCAATCCCTGTCGCTCGGGGATGATTTCATCCTTCGTTATCTCAGGGAAGTTTATCCGGAGCACCCCGGGCTCCAGGTCGTGGTACGTGCCATGGCGCACGAAGCCATCGTCGGGCACATGGCCAAGGTACGGATCCACTCGGTCGAGGCGGGCGTCGTACTTGTCGCCGACGGGACCGACATGAGCCGGGGACGGTCGCGTATTCCCCAGCTCATCGAACGCGATCCCGTCGTTGGGGATATGCACCGGTTCTCGGCCAACGCCATCACGCGCGTGGACATCCTCAACGGAGAAACCAAGCCCGTGCGGATCGTCGTGTCGATGGAAAACGTGACCGGGCTGTTCCAGGTCGAGGAAGTGCTGATGACCAAAGTCAAGGCGTCTCCGATCATGCCGTATCTTGAGGTCGCCGCCATCGTGGGCACGGAGCCGCCGCGCTTTTACTTGAGTTGAACGTTTAGAAGCGATAAAGCGAATATGACCACACACACCCTGATTCCGACAACCCCCATCCTCGAAACGCTGGGTATTGCCGATACGCCGGGTGGTTTTGCCGTAGGGGGTCGCTACGAAGCCGGTTCCGGCCCGCGCATCACGACGGTGAGCCCGATTGACGGCGAACCGATCGCCACGGTGGGGACGGCGAGCGTCGCCGAAGTCGCCGAAGGCATCGAGGCGGCCGCCCGCGCATTCCTGGCCTGGCGGCGTGTACCGGCTCCGGTCCGGGGCGAACTGGTGCGCCGGTATGCCGGGAAGCTGCGCGAACACAAAGCGGACCTGGGCGCACTCGTGACGCTGGAAGTCGGCAAGATACCGGCCGAAGCGGAGGGAGAAGTGCAGGAGATGATCGACATCTGCGATTTTGCCGTGGGGCTGAGCCGGCAACTCTACGGCCTCACGATCCAGAGCGAGCGGCCCGAGCACCGGCTCACCGAGCAGTGGCATCCGCTGGGTCCCATCGGCGTCATCAGCGCGTTTAACTTCCCGGTGGCGGTCTGGGCCTGGAACGCCGCCCTCGCGCTGGTCTGCGGAGACTCCGTCGTCTGGAAGCCGTCCGAGAAGGCGCCGCTCTGCGCCCTGGCCTGTCATCACCTGCTGCAAGAAGTCATCGATGATTTTTCCGAAGCGCCAGAGGGTTTGATCGTATTGATTAATGGAAAACATGAGGTGGGCAAAGCCGTTGCCGCTTCTCCGAAGCTGCCGCTGATCTCGGCGACCGGCTCGATCCCGATGGGGCGTGCCGTGGGGCAGACGGTAGCGGCCCGGCTCGGGCGCACGCTGCTCGAACTCGGCGGCAACAACGCCATGATCGTCACGCCGAGCGCCGACCTGGACCTTGCGCTGCGTGCGATCACGTTTGCAGCAGTCGGGACGACGGGACAACGCTGCACCACACTGCGCCGCCTCATCGTGCATCGCGACGTGAAGGAGATCCTCCTGGAACAGCTGAAAAAGGTATACAGCACCATCCGCATCGGCGATCCGCGCGAGGAAGGCGTGCTCATAGGCCCCCTGATCGATGAGCAGGCGGCCGATGCGATGGCGCATACCCTGGCGCGTGTGCAGGCCGAGGGCGGTATCGTCTGGGGAGGCGACCGCCTCCGGGAAGGCGTACCCGGTGGGGCCTATGTACGCCCCGCGCTGGTTGAGATCGCGCACGATGCCGGAGTCGTCCACACCGAGACGTTTGCGCCGATTCTTTACGTCCTCACCTACGAAACCTTCGACGAAGCCATCGCCATCCAGAACGAAGTGCCCCAGGGCCTCTCCAGCGCCATCTTCACGAACAACATCGTCGAGGCGGAGCGGTTTTGCGGGCCGTCCGGGAGCGACTGCGGGATTGCCAACGTCAACATCGGCACCAGCGGGGCCGAGATCGGCGGGGCTTTCGGCGGCGAGAAAGAGACGGGCGGCGGGCGCGAGAGCGGTTCGGATGCGTGGAAGAACTACATGCGCCGGGTGACCAATACGGTCAATTACGGTAGCGCATTGCCGCTGGCCCAGGGCATTACGTTTGACGTTTGACGCCTGGATGCGTACAGACAGGTAGTGAGGCTCCAAGCCTTTGAGGATGGTTTCGCAGGCGTTTCGTCTACATCGACCGAAGTGCTGGCAACGGACCACAGTTCTTGGCCATGCACGCCATCGTCGGCGGAGAAGAAGAGCACACCGTCGGCGGGAGTCAACTCTTCCGGCTCAGAGCCCTCTACACCGAGCCGGAGATCCGTGATCCGCTGTGTGCCGCCTTCGGTGCCGTCGCTGCGCCACAACTCAAAACCATGCAACGTGTCGTAGGCGGAGAAGAAGAGGGTGCCTTGGACATCGGTCAGATGCCTCGGAAACGCACCGTTATAGCCGGGGTCAATGTCACGCACCAGCACGGTGCCGTCTTCGGTTCCATCGCTACGCCAGAGTTCGATGCCATGCGTACTGTCGGAGGCATTGAAAAAGAGGATGTCACCAACGACGGTAAGGCTATGAGGATCTGAATTTCTCCGTCCGGGCCAGATATCCTTGACCAGCACGGTGCCCTCCTCAGTGCCGTCGCTTTTCCACAGTTCCCGACCCGGGCCGTAGTGGCGGTTTTCGATGCGTCGGGCTACGAAGAATAGCGTGCCGTTGACATAAACGAGATTGCGGGGCGCTGAACTTCCAGCCGGATTGATGTCTCTCACAAGGCGTTGCGCGTCGGCAGGGGCAATGCCTATCAGCAGCGTAGCGGCTGTGAATATCCAAATGCGATCTATAGCAACAAGGGTCTTACAGGACGACATCCTAATGCACCTTCAAGAGGTCTTCTTTGCAATCAAGGTTGAGCGATCTACCCCTCCGTCCCTGCGGGACACCTCCCCTGTCCAGGGCAGGAGCTTGTTGGTCCTGAGGCGAAGAAGCTCTCCCCCTGTCCAGGGGGAGTCCCGCGAAGCGGGGAGGGGGTAGATGCTTCGACACCCATTGCAAAGCCGACTGCTTGAAACTGCACTAAGCAGTGTGGAAGGCATTCGCAGGCAACCGTATGCTACTAACAAAGGGGTGTACGACAAAGTGCACCGGTTCATGTGTTGCCCCCTACACGCCTGCCTTGAGGGAGGTGGCCCGCAGGGCCGGAGGGTGTACAACCCATAGGTAACACCCCCAGTCGC
>Ga0302046_10000942_pt1 | contig 27825 bp, 28 predicted proteins | sample RVTome_11_FD_200261 | JGI IMG/M metagenome (GOLD analysis project Ga0302046, IMG submission 200261) | Soil microbial communities from uranium-contaminated site in the Upper Colorado River Basin, Wyoming, United States - RVT147D111 (version 2) ... | reverse complement strand
TCGACTCCGATGCAATCAGACTCGGCGCCTGATGTAATCAGGTTCGACTCCGATGCAATCAGACTCGGCGCCTGATGTAATCAGGTTCGACTCCGATGCAATCAGACTCGGCGCCTGATGTAATCAGACTCGCGGCCTGATGCAATAAGCCAGCAGCCTCAGTCGTAGACACCGGCCAGATAGGTGCGGCCGTTCACGACGACACACAGAAAGGCGCCCACCGATGTCACCAGCTGATATCGGTCGGCATCGCTCTCCCCCGCCCACCATCTGCCGCTCAGCCGCCAGGGGCCACTCCAGGTGAGAACCGGCTCCCATCTCGAGCCGAGACGCATTCTCGTGGGCAGGCCACCCTCCCACTCGACCTCGATGAGGTCCGGCGTCGGCGGCACGAGCGCGGGGGCGGGCGAGGGAGTGGCACCCGGCCATGGAGCGTCGGTGTCACGCTCGACCGGGCTCTCCGGTTCTCCCCATCGTGACCAGGAGACCCGTTCGGTCGGCATTCGGCCACCCTGTGCCCTCGCTTGCAACACTCCGTCAGGGCCGAGCAGTGCCTGGGCACGGGCAAGGGCACGCTCCGCCTCGATGGCTGACGACTCGTCGGTCAGCAAGTTGAGCTGACGGCCCTCACCCGAGAGATCGGAGGGGACGATGCTCAGTGAGGAGATACCGCCGGGCACACCGGCCGTCTCCACCCAGGCGCGCAACTGCCACCAGATGCGATCGGTCAGAGCCCGCTCGGTGAAAGGATCTGCCGACCGCCAAACCCTGGTGCGCGCCAGGCCCGCCGCAGCCCCCGCACTGATGGTCACGGTATGAGGTGCAAGACCAAGGGGCCGCAGCTTCCTCAACAGCTTCTCGGCCAGGTTGCGACCGGCAAATGCCACGGCCTCGAGACTCTCCAACGGCTCTTCGAATGCCAACTCCACACCAAGCTCGGGAGGTATGTCACGGGGGTCGACCATCCGGTCCTCCCCGGTGGCGAGACGGTGGGCGAGGACACCGGGTGTGCCAAACCTCGAGGCGAGGGTCTCCCTGGGAAGACGTGCGAGGTCACCGAGAGTGTTGACGCCCAGCCAGCGAAAGGTGTCGATCATCTCCTCACCACCCATCGACTCTCTGAGTGTCCCCATATCGAGACGAGACAGGAAAGAGATCGTGTCGGTGACGATGTGCGGCACACCCGGTGACGCTGTGGCCGCCGCCCAACGGGCGGCGAACGGGCCATCTGCAATGCCCATCAGATATGGAACACGACTTTGAATGCGGCCGACGCCTGTCCTAGACGGACAGGTTGGAGTTTTCTCCGAAAACTCCCCGGCAGATGAACTCAACTCTTTGTCGATCCGCTCCGCCAACGCCTCTTCGCCCCCGTAGAACTTCACCGCACCGACGACCGGGACGAACATCAGCCCCGGGGCAACCACCTCCACTCTCGGCACCAGTTCCTCCACCAGTGCCACCACCGGCTCGAAGCGACGTGTCTCGTCACCCAGATCGCGTGGCAGGACGGTGGCAAATGGCGCCAGCGCCTCGGCCTCACGTCGAGGCATGCCCAACACCACACCTGCCTCGAGCACCGACTCGGTGGCTCCCGTCACTCTCTCGTCGACGATCAGTACCGGCTCATCCGACGGCGCGTCCGACCTGGTCAACGACCACATCGGAAACCACACGCAAAGCGTCCGTGCCTTCATCCTCGACCTCGAATCGGCGGGCAATTCCCCGGGCTCCCTTGCCTGTCGCCTCGACTACGAGACGACGTCTGGTCAACTTCCCATGACCCTGATTGGCGCCTTCCCAGGTGACCCCCACAGCACGCAGCCGTAGATAGGCGACACCTGGTGGCAGACCATTCCCCAACGGGCGCATGGCCACGGCCACCCTCCTGACGCGTGCCAGGGCAGCCAAGCGGCGCAAGTCCTGTTCACGAATGTTGCCGGGCACTTCGACATAAATCGCCCGGACACCCTCGAGAAGGGCCGCGGTGACCTTTGGCCAGAGGATCTGGTCGTCACACCTGACCATCACCAAACGGTCGGTGAGGACACCCGTCTCCCACGCCGCCTCCGGTGAGATCCACCCCCTGGTGTCCACCACGACAACGGGAGACCTGCGGGAATGTGGGGCGAGGAGTTTGAGGCCGAGCCGGGTCAGGCCGGAACCGTGCCCACCAACCAACTCGGTGATCCGGCCCGGCTGCAGGTCGAGCATCCCCTGGCCGTCACCATCCACCAGAACGTGTGTTGCGATGTTGGTGGTGGTGGCAATGCCCAAGCCGTCCAAAACCTGACTCCAATCGGGCAACACATCTTACCGAACATATGTTCGATAGCAAGAAGAGGGCATATCGAGCCGCCAAGCGAGGATTCCAGCCGATAGAGTCGCCACCCCACCCCAACCGAGAGGAGAAGGAATGACAGACGAAGGCACCGGCGGAGGTTTCGGCCAACCCGAGGAGAAACCGGAGGCGCCGCTCGAATCAGCCAAATCTGCACTCGGCGAAATGGCCGACTTCAGTAGCGGTGAAGGGCTGGTTGCATTCGCCGGGATCCTCATCCTCGCCATCTGGGTCATCTTCGACATCTTCACCGACGACACCGGCTTTGGGACGCTGACGCTCCTGTTGGCAGCCGTGGCCGTGATCGTTCCCAGACTCGACCCCGAGACAGTGGCCAAGGCGCATCCCGTGCCCGTTGTCATGAAGTTGGCGGGTTACGCCCTGGGCTTCATCGGAGTCATCGACATCGTCTTCGTCATCGAGACTGGATTCTTCGATGGCTACGAGGCCTTCGAAACCATCAGCACCCTCCTGACATGGGTCGCCTTTGCGATGGCATTCCTCGGAGCCAGATCGATCAAGACCTGAGCTGCCCTCCTCGGGCAAGCCGTTAGGCTCGCCGGCCAGAGGTGCCCAATTGAGTCCTGCCCCCAAGAGAGTTCTCGTGGCCGATGATTCCGAGACGATCACGACTCTCCTCGAGACCGCCCTGGTGGCTCGTGGATACGAGGTCACAGTGGCGCGCAATGGTCCCGACACGTACGAAAAGGGCAAGACCGAGAAGCTGGACCTGGTAATCCTCGACCATCTCATGCCCGGGCTATTGGGTCTCGAGATCATCGAGAAGTGGCGCGCCGAGGGCATCGAGACACCCGTCATCGTCCTGTCTGGGGTGGACGACGACCGAACGGTGGTCCAGAGCCTGGAGATCGGAGCCGTGGACTTCGTCCGCAAGCCGTTTCGGCTGAACGAGTTGATGGCACGGATCAAGCAGCGAATCTCCGGCTGACGACTGGCTCAATACGCCCACCACAACGGCCGATCTAATGGGATGTGAGTGGGATCGAGTTCCTTCGAATCACCGTTCTGGTCGTCTTCTCACTGAATGGGCTGCTGGCTCTCACGTTGATCGTGTGGAAAGCGTTGCACCGGAGACGTCAGAAAGGCTATGAGCGGCGTCGCGTCGCCTACCTGACCCTGCTCAGCCGTCACCTGGCCGATCCCGATGAAGACCTCGAGATGAGTCCTATGGTTGCCGAGGACCAGGCGTTCCTCGACGCGTTGATCGACATACGCACCTCGGTCACCGGGGCCGAGTCCGACGCGCTGGCCGAAGTCATTGGGTCGTACGGGGTGATGGACCGCTATGCCCGGCGTCTCGGGTCGCGCCACTTCCGAATCCGCAGGCTGCGGGCGGCGGTGGCCCTCGCCGAAGTCGCCGACTCGTCCCGAGCCGGCGTTCTCATGAAGGCACTCGACGACCACGACCCCGAGGTTCGGATACAGGCGGCGCGAGGGCTGGGCCGAATGAAGTGGACTCCGGCCATCGACAAGATCGTCGACCGGTTCAGTATCGAGACCCCGTGGGTGCGCGCCCGGTTCAGCGACACATTGATCGGGTTCGGTCAGAAGGCGACGTGGCCGTTGGTCGCCTACGTCAAAGTGAACCACCGATTCGAGACGGCCGGACCGACCGCGGCCATCAGGACGCTCGGCACGATTGGCGACCAGGATGCCGCCAGACCGATGGTGGAGGTCTTGGAGCAAGCCTTTCACCTCGAGATTCAGCTGCCCACGATCGAGACGCTCGGCGTCCTCGGTGCTCCGATCGCCGTGCCTCATTTGGAGGCTTTGATGGACGCCGAGGATTGGCGACTCAGAGCCAAAGCGGCGGGCGCCCTGGGCGACATACGGGATGTGTCGGCGGTTGATCGCCTCGCCCTCGGGCTCACGGACCGCAACTGGTGGGTTCGACGCAACTCCGCTGCGGCGCTTGGCAAGATCCCTGGTGGCGTTCGCCTCCTCTATCACGCCATCTCGTCGGCAGACCCGTTCGCTCGCGATGCCGCCGCCGAAGCCCTGTATGACGCCGGCGAGCTGATCGCCGCCCGCCGGCGTGTGGACCAGGGTGAGGCAACACCCAACGACCTCGCTCTGATCAGGTTGATCGCCCAGGAGGAGGTGCTGGCGTCATGATCCTCGAGGCATTCAAGTGGATCGGGTACGCAGCCATCGCGTACTTCGTGGTGATGCAGCTCTATCTCGTACTGCTCGCTGTCGTCTCCGGATTCGCCCTGCGCAACACCTATCACCTCGGCAGGTTCGGCCGCGTCACTGAGATGCTCTCGTCTAAGACGAGCCCGCCGATCTCGATCATCATCCCGGCGTACAACGAAGCGATCGGAATCGTCGACTCGGTCAGGTCCATGTCCATCGTCAGCTATCCGCGATTCGAGATAGTCATCGCCAACGACGGGTCGACCGACGACACGCTGAAGCGCCTCATCGAGGAGTTCGACCTCGAGCATGTTCGTATCCCCTATCGGCCTGATATCGCAACCGCGACGGTCCGCGCGATCTATCGCGGTCACAACGCTGTGGACATCACCGTCATCGACAAGGAGAACGGAGGTCGAGCCGATGCCCTCAACGCGGGTATCAATGCAGCTCGCTATCCATACGTCCTCTGCACCGACGCAGACGTGGTGCTCGATGCCGATGCCCTGGTACGGGGAATGCAGCGGATAGTGGCGGATCGCGAACGAACCGTCGGCGTGGGCGGGAACATCCGGCCGTTGAACGGCAGTGAGGTGGAGCTTGGCCACCTGGTCAACGCCAGCGTCCCCGGGCGGTTGGTGGCTCGCATGCAGGTCCTCGAGTATCTGCGCACGTTCCTGGCCAGCCGTCCTGCGTGGTCCGCGATGCATGCCCTCCCCCTGGTGTCCGGTGCCTTCGGCATCTGGAGGAGGTCTGCAGTCCTGGCCATCGGCGGATACAAAGCAGGGCACTTGGGTGAGGACCTGGACCTCACGATGAGGATGCATCGTTATCACCGGAGCAACGACATCCCATACCAGATCGTCTATGAGCCATCGGCGGTGCTCTGGACCGAGGTTCCAGACTCGTTTCGTGTTCTGCGGCGCCAGCGCATCCGATGGCACCGGGGGCTCATGACGTCGATCAGGGACTTCCTCCCGATGACATTCAACCCCCGCTACGGCGCGCTCGGGATGGTCACGTGGGCCGGCTTCTTCCTCTTCGAGTATCTGGCGCCGATGATCGAGTTCATCGGTTGGTTCATTGTTCCCACTGCCTTCTTCGTGGGAGCCCTGAACACCGAGACCCTGGTCCTGATGCTGCTGCTGGCGTTTGGCGCCGGACTGTTGAACTCGCTTGCGTCACTCTGGCTCGATGAGCCATACGGCTACTTCAATGACCCGAAGAGCACGTCGCGCCTTATCATCATGGCTCTCATCGAGAATCTGGGGTTCCGTCAGATCACTGTTGTATGGCGGATACGTGCCATTTTCGGCGGGCGCGGGGTGCGTGGCTGGGGGAACATGGAGCGACGCGGCGTCGCCAACCTCGCCACCGACAGCTAGCGACCTAAACCTCTTCCAACTCCTCCAGCGTCTTCGGCCAGTCGTCTTTGAGCAAACGCGAGAGAGATCGGTCGGCGAGAAGCTTCCCTCCTGTTTGACACGTGGCGCAGTAGTTGGTCTCGTTGGACGAGTAGACGATGCGCTGGACCTTGGAGCCACAGCGGGGGCATGGCTCACCGAACTTGCCGTGTACCGCCATGTCGTCACGGAACGCGGTCACTTTCGCCGGCCAATTCTCTCCCACCTCGGCGCGGAGCGTCTCGGTCCACGTTGTGAGCGACTCCACCACCGCCCGATGGAGAGCCAGCATCTCCTCACCGGACAGTTGCGAGGTCCGCTTGACCGGGGAGAGTTGGGCAGACCACAGGATCTCGTCCGAATAGGCGTTGCCGATCCCGCTCAGGATGCGGGGATCTGTCAGAGCGCGTTTCAGCGTCCGGTTCTCCGCCCGCAGGGCGGCGGCAAACTCTTCGCCCGAGATCTCCAACGGCTCGATCCCGCCGCGGTCGAGCGACTGCACACCCTCCCAGCTGTCCATGACCCAGATCCCGGCGCGTTTGTGGCTTCCCTGTTCGGTGAGGATCAAGGTGCCTCTCGTGAAGTCGAAGGCGGCTAGCCCCACCTTCTTGGGTACTGGCTTGCCTGGGGTCTCCCACTTGAGGCGGCCGGCGACCATGAGGTGGAGGACTACGAAAAGTGATCGCTCGGTTCCGAGCTCGAAGACGATCCTCTTCCCCACCCGTTGAATCGATGTCACCTTTTCTCCCACTGGCGCATCGTATGGGGGGTGGTACGTCCGCATCACCGCCGGGGACGTCACCCGCACACCGGTGACGGTATCTCCCAGGACACGCCTCTCCAGCGACTCGATGTATACGACTATGTCGGGAAGCTCGGGCACCGGATGAGCGTCGGTCTCAGTCGGGGTTACGGAGGCTGCCCGAGACGAGCACCGCAACGCCAACGACCAGACCGCCGGCGATGAACCCGTACGCGGCCAACTGGCCCGTCGTCGGATTGGCCCCACTCACCTCGATCCCGAACAGGATCACGGTCAGTGTGAGAACCAACGATGAGACGATTGGGGCGAGCCTGAGCCCAATCGACATGACCAGCGCTGCAGCGACCATGAAGCCACCAGCAATGACGAACGCGATCCAAAAGTCGGAGCCCTGATCCTCACCACCGGCGACCGGATCGACCGGAGCCAATTCGAGAAGTGTTCCACCCAGGATCACCAGCGCGCCGGCCACCGCGAAGCCGACTGCCCCGACCCGTGAAGAGACCCGTAGGGGTTCGGGGTACTCTCCCGACCGATCTTCGGGTGGGTGCCGGGCCGCGACCTGTCGAGCCAACCTCGGTGTTGCCGCCGCGAGGTGCAGCTCCTCGGCGAGAGCCGCGTCGTCACGCGTCCGGAGAATGAACTCTTCCCCTTCGGCCCGGATCGCGAAGCCGTCATTGACTGCATGGATGCCGATGTTCTCGATTGCCCAGTCGCCCACGATCTCATTGCCAGTCATCAGACGCATTCGTCCCGCATCGACGTCGATACGCACCGAAACTCCGGGACCGGTATCGCCCCGCATTCTCACGCTGCCATCGAGCTCTAGTGCCATCGACCAAACCCCTTCCAGCCCTATCCAGAAGTCTAGAAAGGAACGGGCCGGTCAGCTGACCGGCCCGTTCAATGTTTCATGCCTCGCGGCATTTAGCCGTCCAACTCCTCGAACGTCTCCGAGAAGCTCTTGGCGGCCTTGCGGCGGCCTGAGGTCTGCGAATCGCTTTCGCTCGTCTGGCGAGTGTCACGGGTGTGTCGTCCGGTCTCCCCATGACCACCTCGGTCACGCCCCCGGTCACCACGATCACGGCCTCCGTCGCCACGATCTCCACGATCACGGCCTCTGTCGCCACGGTCACGCCCACGGTCACCTCCGCGACCTCCATTGCTGGATGGGGCATCTGCACTCGGCAACGTGGCACCCTCGAGCGCCTCGACCAGTTCGAGGCTCACTTTGCCTCTGTCGATCTCTCGGACTCGCACCTTGATCTCATCACCTTCGGACAGGTAGTCCTCGACCCGCTCGACCCGCTTAGAGCCGTCGAGACGTGAGATGTGGAGCAGGCCGTCACGTCCGGGGAGGATGTTCACGAAGGCGCCGAACTTGGTGATGTTGACCACCTTGCCGTCGTACTCGCTGCCAATCACTGCCTCCGGCGGGAAGGCGATTTGGTGGACACGCTCCATGGCCGCGGCCAGCGCCTCACCGTCGCTCGAAGCAATTCGCACGATGCCGACACCGTTCGCCTCTTCGATCTCGATGCTGGCGCCGGTCACTTCCTCGAGCTCGCGGATGACCGCCCCCTTGGGGCCGATCACCTCGCCGATCTTGTCCTTGGGGATCTCGATGCTCTCGATGCGTGGCGCCCACTTGTTCATCTCCGCCCGCGGCTCAGCGATGACTTCGGCCATGGCGTCCAGGATGAACAGACGGGCATCTCTCGCCTGGCTGAGCGCCGACTCCAAGACCTCCGAGGGGAGGCCCTGGATCTTCGTGTCGAGCTGAAGTGCGGTGATCATGTCCCTGGTTCCGGCCACCTTGAAGTCCATGTCGCCCAGGGCATCCTCGGCTCCGAGGATGTCGGTGAGTGACACGAACTGGTCTCCTTCGTTGATGAGTCCCATAGCGATTCCGGCAACCGGAGCGCTAATGGGAACACCGGCGTCCATCAGAGACAGCGTCGACCCACAGACCGAAGCCATGGAGGACGAGCCATTCGAGGCAAGTACCTCGGATACCAGACGCAACGCGTAAGGGAACTCGTCCGACGTGGGTATCACCGGCAGCAGCGCCTTCTCGGCCAATGCACCGTGACCGATCTCACGTCGCTTCGGGCCCCGCATGAACCCGGCTTCTCCTGTCGAGAACGGCGGGAAGTTGTAGTGGTGCATATAACGCTTGCCATCGGCAATGTCGAGGGTGTCGAGCATCTGCTCCATCTTGAGCATCCCGAGAGTGGTGACATTGAGCACTTGGGTCTCGCCACGCTGGAAGAGTGCCGAGCCGTGGGTTCTCTCCACGGTGCCCACCTCGATGGTGAGCGGTCGGATGTCGGTGACACCACGCCCGTCGAGACGGACACCTGTGTCGACCACGCGACTTCGGGCCATCTTCTTGAAGACACTGCGGAAGGCGGCCTTGGCCTGCTGGAGCGTCTCCCCGTCATCCTCTGTCAGTTCGAGCTCGGTCAGCACCGCCTGGAGAGCGTCCTCCTCGGCAGCCTTGCGATCGTGTTTCCCCGGGATCTCCAGAGCCGATGCGAGACGTGGCGAGGCCAGCGGCTCGACCCGGGAGTAGATCTCCTCGGTGTAGTCGACGATCGGGCTCCACTGGAACTCCTTGGGTTCTGCCGACGAGACGAGCTGATTCTGCAGGTCGATCAGTTGTCCGATGTACTCCTTGGCCTCCTGCAGGCCACGTGCCACCGCGGCCTCGTCGGATGGGGCGTCCCCGTCCGCCACGAGTCGGGCGCCGCCTTCGGTTGCGCCCGCTTCCACCATCACTATGTCGATCTCGCCGGCATCGTTGCGACGACCGACCACGATCAGTTCGAAGACGGACTCGTCGAGCTCAGCCTCGGTCGGAAGCGCTACCCACTCACCCTTCTTCAGGGCCAAGCGAACACCTCCCAGCGGACCCTCGAATGGCAGGCCGCTGATGCTCAACGCGGCTGATGCCCCATTCAGCGCGACCACGTCGAACGGGTTCTCCTGATCGACGGCCAGTGACGTGACCACGATGTGGGTCTCGTTCCGGTAGCCGTCGGCGAAAGAAGGCCGCAATGGCCTGTCTATCAATCGGCAGGTGAGGATGGCCTGCTCTGAGGGGCGACCTTCGCGACGGAAGAACGAACCGGGGATGCGACCCACTGAGTACATCCGCTCTTCGAAGTCGACGGTCAATGGGAAGAAGTCGACCCCTTCCCTGGGCTTGGAGTTCGCTGTGGCGGTGACCAACATCTCGGTACCGCCCAGCTTGGCGACAACGGCTCCATTCGCCTGGCCGGCGAGTTTGCCGGTGCTCAGGATCAGCTCTTTGCCGCCAATCATTCCTCTTACTGAGGTTTCGGGCACTGTGTGCTCCTTTGTGTTGTGGAGCCAGAGCGCCTGTTGGCAGTGGTCGCGTCTCGGACTCGAATCCTGCGTAGGGGACTCAACCGAGACGCCGCCACTGACAACCGACGGTGGCTCATTTTTCGGGGCCGTGCGGCCCTCTTGTCGTTCTATGCGGGACACCCGCATAGAGGTGGGGAGCGGATCTTCCGCTCCCCACAAGAATCTGTCAGCGTCGCAAGCCGAGTTTGACGATGAGACTCCTATACCGCTCCACGTCTTCGCGACGTAGGTAGTCGAGGAGTCTGCGACGCTTGCCGACCATCAGCAACAGGCCGCGCCGGCTGTGGTGGTCGTGCTTGTGGTCACGAAGGTGTTCGGTCAGCTGGTTGATTCGCTCGGTGAGCAGTGCCACCTGGACCTCAGGAGAGCCAGTGTCGCTCCCGTGTGTGCCGAACTCTTCGACGATTTCGCTAGTTGTCTTCATTGCGCGGTAAACCTGAGGTGATGTGGGGATCGCAGCGAATCGTAGCAGTTTGGCATATCAACTCACATTCGGCTCGGCACCGTCCGGAGGATGGTCGCCGCCTCTGATACATCCTGGCGCATTTGGGCGATCAGGTCGTCGACTGAATCGAATTTCAACTCTGGACGCAGATACTCCACGAATTCGAGCGTGAGTTCCTCTCCATAGATCTCCTCGTCGAACTCGAGTAGATGCCCTTCGATAAGCAGCTCTCCGCCCCCAAACGTGGGCCGGACGCCGACATTCACCGCGGAATGGAGTCGACGATCGCCCAGGGCGGCGTTACATGCGTAGACGCCGGTGGCCGGGACCACCTTTCGCCGCGGGGGTCTCAGATTGGCGGTTGGGTAGCCGAGCAGCCGTCCCCTCTTGTCGCCTTCGATCACCCCACCGGTGACGGTGAACCAGGAGCCCATCAGGTGGGAGGCATCACCCACGTGTCCGGTCTCGATCAGCCCACGAATGCGGCTCGACGATATCGCCTCCCCGGAACGCTCGACCAGGTCGATCGACTCGACCGTGAAGTCGTGCGAGCCACCCATCGAACGCAGGAGGGCCATGTCACCGGCGCGGTCTTTGCCAAATCGGAAGTCGTCACCGGCGACAACCTGGTTGACCCTGAACTTGTCGACCAGCACTTGGTTCACGAATGTCTCCGGAGCCATCTCCTTGATCTCCCGTAGATCGAGCACTCCGATCAGCTCGACCTCGGCTTCGTCGAGCAGTTTCAAGCGTTCTTCGAGTGTCGTTATGAGACGTGGTGGTGTGCCGGGGCGGAGTACCTCGACTGGATGCGGGTCGAATGTCAGCACGGCTGGGGCGAGCGATGGGTCGAGTCGGTCGATCAGGGCACGATGGCCGAGGTGGACTCCGTCGAAGACTCCAATGACCACGGCGGTTCTCTCCGCGGACGCCCCCCACTCGGCTATCGCGCCCCGCAGCACCCTCATCGGGGAAGCACGACTTCCGGCTCGGCCTTGTCACCGACACGTCTGTAGACCGCAACCAGATCGCCGTCGGGTGACGTAACGCCATACGGACTCCCCTCGGGCCCGGCCAACACCGGCCCGCCGACGAAACGCATCCCGTTCCACACACCTTCGATGGTCGCCGAGTCGACCTGCACCTGGGGCAGGTCTGCCAAAGCCTGAGATGGCGTCAAGAAGTAGCTCCTCCAGTTGTCCAGGTCGTCGATCGTCACACCCCGGCTCGCCTTGAGTGAGCCGATCCTCGTGCGACGCAGGGCTGTCAAATGGGCCGAGCCACCGAGCACGGATGCCATGTCGTCGGCCAGCGACCGCACATATGTCCCTTTCCCGCACACGACCCGGAACTCGACGTCAGGATATGGCGGCGGTCCGACTGAGAGAATCTCCAGCTCATGGATCTCGACCTGTCGCGCTTCCCGGTCGATCACTTCGCCCGACCGGGCGAGCTCATAGAGACGTCTGCCTTCGTGTTTGAGAGCCGACATCATCGGTGGGACCTGCATGATGCACCCGGTGAAGCGGGGAACCAGCCCGCGGACGTCACCCTCCGATATGTCCATGGGCTCCCTGCTCAGAACGGCGCCGTCCGAGTCCAGAGTGTCCGTTGCCACCCCGAACTGAGCCGTGGCGAGGTACTCCTTGGGCTGATCCTGGATGAAGCGGATGAGCCTGGTGACCTTGCCCACCGCCATGACCAAAGCACCCGTTGCCAGCGGGTCGAGGGTCCCCGCGTGACCAACCTTCTTGGTGCCGGTTGCCTTTCGCACCGCGCCGACCACCTGATTGGAGGTGATTCCACGTGGCTTGTCAACGATCAGAAACCCACGGGTCACCGGAAGTCCTCCACCACCTTCAGGACTCTCTCGACAACTTCGTCTACCTCGCCCTCGACCGTGAACCCTGAGGCGAGTCGGTGACCGCCTCCACCCATCGACGCGGCGAGCGCTCCGACATCGGTCGCTCCCCGTGACCGAAGGCTGATCTTCACCCGGCCGTCCTTGTGTCCCTTGGCCAGAATCGCCGTGTCGGCCTCCTGTGCCAGCCTGATCAGATCGATGAGATTCTCGGTGTCGTTCCAGGAGATACCGAGCTCGGACAGATCGTCATCGGTCAACGTGGTCACCACGGTGCGAAGCTCTTCATCGAGCCTGGCACGCTCGAGGGCGATGGCAGAGACTTTGAGATAAGCGAACGGCGCCTCCTCATAGACATGCTGTCCGATCACGCTCGGCTTGGCCCCAGCGGCCACGAGCCTTGCCGCGATCTCGAGTGTCCTCGCCGTGGTGCTCGAATACTGAAAGCGCCCGGTGTCGGTGACCAGCGCCGTGTGCAGACACTGCGCCACCTCAGGTGTCAGCTCCCATTGGAGCTTCTGCAACAGGTCGAAGACGAGCTCCCCGGTCGCCGCAGCCGTCGGCACCACCACCGCGACGTCGCCGAACCCGCTATTGGTGACGTGATGGTCGAGGACGATGGTCTTCCCTGCAGCCTGTGCATTGGCACCAAGCTCACCAAGGCGATCCAACGAACCTGCGTCGAGGATGACCATCACCTCGGGAGCTGGTGGAAAGTCGGCCGGCGGTATCAGGAGGTCGACAGGTAGAAATCCCAGGCTCGGTGGGACGATGAATGGCGTACCGAACGAGGCGGTCACCTCCTTGCCTGCAGCGCGTGCCGCCAGGCCAAGACCCAGCATCGAACCCAAGGCATCCCCATCGGGGCTCACGTGGCACGCCAGGGAGACGGACTTGGCCTCACGCAAGACATCGACAGCCAGTTCGAGCTCGTTCATCTGTGCTCCGTGTCAAATGAGGGGAGACGACCCCCCTCGAACCCCCCGCCAGGGAAAGGCCCATCCGACCCCAACTGGGAGTCGACCATTTCTCCCCCCAGCGAAGCGTTGGGGGGAGTCCCGGCGGAGCCGGGGAGGGGGGCTTCCTCGCCCTCATCGTCGTTTCGCAATTCCCTGAGGATCGCGTCGATTCGCTCTCCACCGGTCACTCCGGGATCGATCCTGAACGTCAGCATCGGGGTGTACTTCATCCGCACCTGGGTGCCGATCACGGCCTGGAGTCGGCTGGCGGCGCGTCCCAGGGCGGCCAGGGCGGGCTCCTGTCGGTCTGTCTCCAGCACATCGATGTAGACCACGGCCTGTCGCAGGTCCGGCGAGGTGTCGACCGCAGTCACTGACACCATCTCGAGACGCTCGTCACTCATTCGTTCGATCTCATCGGCGAGAACTTCACGCAGGACCGAGTTGACCCGCAGCATGCGGTCACTCATGAGTCGCTCCTAGGTACGTGCGATCTCGCGGACGGCATAGACCTCTATGTTGTCACCGTCCTTGAGGTCGTTGTAGTCCTCGAAGCCGACACCACACTCGAAACCGGACTGAACCTCGCGGACATCGTCCTTGAATCGCTTGAGTGAGGAGATGACTCCGTCGTGGATCACGACTCCGTCACGTAGGAGACGAGCCTTCGCCCCCCGCTGGATCACACCCTCGAGCACATAGCAGCCCGCAATGGTTCCGGCACGGGGAACCTTGAAGGTCGCCCGGACCTCTGCGGTGCCGAGGACGACTTCCTGCTCCTCGGGTGCGAGCTGACCGACCAGCATCTGCTCGATCTCGTCGAGCAGCTCATAGATGATCCCGTAAGTGCGCACCTCGACCCCTGCCTCCTCGGCTGCCCGGCGGGCCTTCGGCTCGGGACGCACGTTGAACCCGACGATCACCGCTTCGGTGACCTCGGCAAGAGTGACGTCGTTCTCGGATATGCCGCCCACAGCGGTGTGGACGATCTGGATCTTCCCTCCCTCGCGCTCGATCTTGGCGATCGACTCACGAAGTGCCTCCAAGGACCCCTGAGCGTCGGCTTTGACGATCACGTTGAGGGTCGCGTCCTCGCTGCGGAGCTGTTCGAGGAGACCCTGAAGTCTGTCGCGTGCGGATGGCGCGATGTGGGCCTCTGCCCGTTGTGACTCCTTACGCTCGGAGGCGATCTTGCGAGCCTCACGGTCACTGGCTGTGACCTCGAAGAAGTCGCCGGCGGCGGGTACGTCCTCCCATCCCATGACCTGGACGGGGTCCGATGGCCCAGCCTGGTCCACAGGTTCGCCCTGGTCGTTCATGAGAGCTCGGGCACGCCCCGCGATGGGTCCTGCGACGAATGAATCACCCTGTTTGAGGGTGCCCCGTTGGATGATGACCGTGGCGACCGGGCCTCGGCCCCGCTCCACCTGGGCCTCGACCACTACCCCGGTCGCTTGCGGCTTGGCGTTGGCCTTGAAGTCTTCGAGTTGGGCGATCAGGTCGATGACCTCGAGCAAGTCGTTGACACCGTCGCCGCTCAACGCCGACACCTCGACGGAAGGCACGTCGCCTCCAAGCTCCTCGGTGACCACGTCGTGGTTGGTGAGGTCGGTGCGCACTCGCAGCGGATCGGCTCCAGGAACATCCATCTTGTTGATTGCCACCACCAGCTTCACGCCCGCCGCCTTGGCATGCGAGATTGCCTCGATCGTCTGGGGCATGACGCCGTCGTCGGCAGCCACCACGAGGATGACGATGTCGGTGATATTGGCGCCACGGGCCCGAAGTGCCGTGAATGCCTCGTGGCCGGGCGTGTCGATGAAGGTCACCACCCGGTCGTTGACCTGCACTTGGTACGCACCGATGTGCTGGGTGATGCCGCCTTCCTCGTCGCCCACCACATTGGCCTTCCGTATGGTGTCGAGGAGGGTCGTCTTCCCGTGGTCGACATGACCCATGACCGTCACTACCGGTGGTCGGGACGTGAGATCGCCCTCGGCATCGTCGAACTCGGGCTGCGCGGCCACCACCGGCGGAGCAGGCGTCTCTTCGACCTCGACGATGAAGCCGAAGGATTCTCCGACCGCCTCGATGAGGTCGGGTGGCATGGTCTGGCCTGCACCCGCAGGAACCCCTTTGTCGAGGAGCGCCTTCACCACCTCCCCGACCGGCTGACCGACCGCCTCGGCGAACTCCGCCACCGTGGCGCCCTCTTTCACCGAGGTGATATCGATTTCGTCTTCGTCGGCGGGCGTTGCTCCCTCCTCGGCGGCCTCGAGCTCGGCGGTCTCCTCAGGTCGGGCCGCCTCATCGGCCGCTGACTCCTCGAGCTGTGGGGCCTCTGCCGACTCCTGGGGCGCGTAGGCGAGACGCAACAGCTCGACGCTGTCGTCCTCGAGACCGGACGATGCCGTCTTTACGTCGATGCCGAGCTCGCCGGCCTGGCTCAGGACTTCCTTGGAATCGACGCCCAGTTCCCGGGCGAGCTCATAAACCCTCATTCAACGATCACTCACTCTCGGTATCGGCGTCGGGCTCATCGACTGAATCTTCGTCGTCGGTATTGGCTGCGTCCGTGGGCGCATCCTCCGCCGATGGGTCAGCCGCAGATGTCTCCTCGGTGGGAGTTTCGTCGCCGACGTCGGCCTTCGGCGCTTCGACCTCCTCAGGAGCCGCCTCGTCCCCGGTCTCGGCTTTCCCGCTCTCGGTTGGGGTCTCCTCTCGAACTTCGGCCACCTCAACACCCTCATTGTCGGAGCGGATGTCGACCTTGTAACCGGATAGCCGTGCCGCCAACCGGGCATTCTGACCCTCTTTCCCGATGGCCAGGGACAGTTGATGTTCAGATACGACGACGTCTGCCGTCTTCTCCTCTTCGTCGATGTGGACCTCTTTGACCTTCGCTGGGCCTAGGGCCTCGGCGATGAACTGTGCGACGTCGTCACGCCATTGGACGACGTCAACCTTCTCCCCGCGCAGCTCGTTGACCACCTGGCGAACCCGAGAACCGCGTGCTCCGACGCATGCTCCCTTGGGGTCGACGTTGGGGTCGTGGGAGATGACGGCGATCTTGGTGCGATGTCCCGGCTCACGGGCGATGCTCATGATCTCGACGGTCCCATCGGTCAGCTCTGGGACCTCCAGTTCGAGCAGCCGGCGGACGAGGTCGGGGTGAGACCTCGATACAACGATCTGGGCGCCCTTGACCTCGTTCCTCACCTCGAGGATCAGGGCCTTCACCCTGTTCCCCCGGTCGAGCCGCTCGAAGGGGATCCTCTCGCTACCCGGGAGAATGGCCTCGGCGTCTCCAAGGTCGAGGATGACGGATCGATAGTCGACCTGCTGGACGATTCCCGTGACGAGGTCACCTTCCCGGCCCTCGTACATCTCGTAGACCTTTTCTCGCTTCGCCTCCCGAAGCTTGAACTGCATCACCTGCTTGAACGACTGGGCTGCGATGCGCCCGAATGCCTCGCCCTCTGGGGTGTCCTGCCACTCGTCGACGACGTTGCCGTCCTCGTCCAGCTCCTGGGCATAGACGATGACCTCGCCCGAGTCGGGATCGATGGTCACACGCGCCTCCTCCGCTGCGCCCGGGCTCCGCTTGTAGGCGGCAACCAGGGCGTTCGCGAAGGCGTCGAGGATGGCATCAACGGCCACGCCCCTCTCGCGTGCGAGGACCTCGATGGCCTCCATCATCGTGTCGAGTTTCATCTGTCTCCTCGGTGACCCGGTTTGGGCGCCTTCTCCCACCTGAAGACGGTCCTGGCACTGACGATGTGGCCGTATGGGACGTTGATGGTCCCGGTGCCCGTCTCGATTGTGGCTTCGGTGTCCGATGCGTCGACGAGCACGCCGTTGTGGGTGGCTCGCGCCCCATCGAATTCCGCTTTCACCTTCACCTCTCGGCCGATGGACTTCCGGTAATGCGCTGGTCGTCGCAGCTTTCTCTCCAGGCCCGGCGAGCTGACCTCCAGCCGATACTCCTGTTGCAGTTCCGGCGCGTCGTCGAGGACCCGCGACAGACCATTCGAGATCTCGGCGAGACGGTCGATGTCGACACCCTCCCCGTCCACGGTCACGCGGAGAACGCGACCCCGCCCATGACCGGACAGCTCGAGGTCATCCAGCTCGAGGTTCTCGGCGGCCAGATAGGGCTCGACGATGGTCCAAATATCAGTCATTTGCGTCAAAATCACGTGACTCCACAACAAACCAGGTGGGTGCCCAAGGCGCCCACCTGATCGTAAAAGCGTCTCTTGTCTGGAGGGGATTATAAGTCGAAGCCCGAATCAGCCCTAAACGCCGCGACGGGCCGCGATGACCCGTTCTGAGACGATGTTCGCGGCGTCATCGAGCGCGACGTCGCTCTGCGCCAGGCCTTGACGTTCTGTCAGGCCGACGGTCCGTTCCTCGACCCCCTTGGGACCAACTGTCAGGCGGTAGGGGATTCCGATCAGTTCGGCGTCGGCGTACTTGACGCCTGGCCTCTCGGCCCTGTCATCGAGAAGGACATCGATGCCCCGATCGAGCAGCTGTCGGTACAAGTTCTCGGCCGCCACGCCGGTGTCCTCGTCATCGGGGCGGATCACGGTGATCAGCGCTTCGTACGGAGCGACCGAGACAGGCCAGATGATCCCCTTCTCGTCGTGATGTGACTCGACGATCGCAGCCATTCCCCGCTCCAACCCGATGCCGTAGGAGCCCATGATGATTGGGTGGCTCGTCCCGGCCTGGTCCTGCACATAGGCGCCGAACGTCTCCGAGTACATGATCCCGAGCTTGAAGATGTGCCCCACCTCGATCCCCTTCCACAACTCGAGAGTCCCCCCGTCGACCACGCACTTCTCACCCGTCTTCACGGTGCGGAGATCGGAGAGAACGCCTGCGGGGATGTCACGAGCCACGTCGACACCCTTGAAGTGCCAGTCGTCCTCATTGGCCCCCGTGGTCATGTTGACCCGCCCCTCGAGGGCATTGTCGACGAAGACCCTGACCTTATCGACTCCGACGCCACCCAGACTGCCCGGATCGGCGCCCAGGAGCTGTCGGATCTCCTCGGGTTGAGCGGGACGGCCGTCGGCTGCGGCCGCGACATCGAGGAGTTTCTGTTCCTGGAGGTCGTGGTCGCCGCGAAGCAACGCCATCACCGGCTCCGAGTCGACGAGGTAGACCAATGTCTTGATCTGGCGCTTCGGCGCGGCGATGTCGGGGTGTGCCTCGGCGAGGGCGGCGATGGTCCGCAGGCCGGGTGTGGGAAACCGCTCCAGATCGGCGGATTCACCGTCGTCCACGGGCGCGACAGCGGCATCGGCGCGCTCGACATTTGCCCGGTAGTCACAACTCGAGCACGTCACGATCCAGTCTTCACCCGCGTCGCTCCGCACGACGAACTCCCTCGACTCACTGCCACCCATGGCGCCAGAGGACGCCTCGACATCGATGGCGTCGAGGCCCATCCGGGCGAAGATGCGCTGGTAGGCCTGATAGTGCTTTTCAAAACCAGAGTCGAGGCCAGGCACATCGATGTCGAGTGTGTAGGAGTCCTTCATGGTGAATTCGCGCACCCGGAGGAGCCCCGACTTGGGCCGCCGCTCGTCGCGGAACTTGGTGTGCATCTGGTACCAGATCTGGGGCAGGTCTCTATACGAGAAGAGCTCGGTGGCCAGCATGGCGAATATCTCCTCCTCGGTCATCCCGAGGACGAGATCGGTTCCCTTTCGGTCCTTCAACTTGAAGAGGTAGTCGCCCATCAGGTCGTACCTGGCCGATTGCTTCCAGATCTCGGCAGGGTGCAAAGTGGGAAGGAGCAGCTCTTGGCCGCCGATCGTGTTCATCTCCTCCCGGATGATCTCCCCCACCTTGAGACGGACCTTCTGACCCAGAGGGAGCATGGAGTATGACCCTGCTGCCAGCTGCCTGATGAACCCCGCCCTGACCAGCAGCTTGTGGCTGACGGCGTCGGCGTCGGCCGGGGCGTCGCGAAGAGTGGGGATGAAGGCATGAGACCATCGCATGGGTGGCAGGACGCTAGTTAGGGTCATCCGGTATTGACGACCCGGCCATGTTCCGAACCCGAGTTCAGCCAGTTCGACTTCTGGCTCGGTGAGTGGGACCTCACCTGGCCTGCTGAACAGGCCGGCGGCAAAGAGGGAGATGTGGGGACCGGGACCAACCACATCGATCGCCTTTTCGACCCCTGTGTGATCCGGGAGAGCTTCGCCACATCCGACGGCTCGTTCCTCGGCCACAGCGTCTCGACGTATGACACGAACGAAGGTGTCTGGCGTCAGACCTGGGTGGACAACACCGGGGGCTATCTGGTCTTCACCGGCGAGTTCGCCGATGGGCAGATGACCCTCCGAACCGCCAGGAGAAACAAGGAGGACGGCGAAGTCGTCCAGCAGAGGATGGTCTTCCGCGACATCACCGCGGACTCCCTGAAATGGGACTGGCAGGGGTCTCGTGACGGTGGGGCGACCTGGGCCGACCTCTGGAACATCGCGTACACCAGGCGCCGCTGAGCCGACATGTAGCCTGGCCTCGGTGAATTCGAGGCTGCTCTTGCTCGCGATGTTCGTTGTCACGACGGCGGGCTGCTCCGAGGGCGGGATGGAAACACTCCTCGTCACCTCCGAGTGTGTCTTCAACGGTCCGGAGCAGATGGAGGAGGGTCCGGTTCGGCTCACCCTCAACCAGGAGGGGCTCGGTGAGACGGGAGCCGTGATCGTCCAGATACTCGACGACCGCACCTATCAAGAACTCACGACTCACTTCGAGGATGTGAGCCCCCAATGGGGCGAACGCCCCGACTGGTTACGAGTGAAAGCGAGCTTGTCGGTCGACGGTGGAACAGCGTCGGCGTCGACATCGGCCACCCTGACGTCCGGAACGCACGCCGTGATTTGCATCCGATACTGGGAGGACGACTCGGCGATGCCGGTCGCACGGCTCGAAGTCGAGTCGGTCGACTAATCCTGGGCAGCCACTTCTGCCACCTTGGCCCGACGCTCGGCGGCCCGGTTGGCGTCCCCCTGGATCTCGATCAGCTGTAAACGGTCCTGGGCGGCGATCTCGACCGCGTTGGCTTCGGCATGCGCAAGACGGGCATCCAGACCTTCGTCCACCAGTTTCCGAGCTTCATCCAGAAGCGCCGACACCATCTCCTCCTCGGGCACGACCCGGACGACCTGTCCCTTGATGAATAGATGGCCACGTCCACGCCCGGCTGCGATCCCGATGTCGGCCTCACGGGCCTCCCCAGGCCCGTTGACCACACAACCCATCACCGCCACCTGGATGGGGAGGTTCGCCTCCTCCAACGCCTTTTGCGCCTGAGTGGCCACCTCGATGACATCGACCTCGGCACGTCCACACGAAGGGCAGGCGATCAGATCGAGTCCCTTTCGCTCGCGGAGCCCGAGAAACTCGAGGAGCTGACGCCCGGCCTTGGCCTCCTCGACCGGGTCGGCGGTCAGTGAGAACCGGATCGTGTCACCGATGCCCTCGTTGAGCAGAGTCCCGATCCCGGCGACCGACTTGATCAAGCCAGCAGGGGGAGGCCCGGCCTCGGTCACTCCTAGATGCAGCGGATAGTCGACGGTGTCGGCCAACAGCCGGTAGGACTCCACCATCATGCGCACGTTGGAGTGCTTCACCGAGATCTTGATGTCGTCGAAGTCCACCTCCTGGAGATAGCGGATCTCGATGAGTGCCGACTCGACGAGCGCCTCGGGCACTGCTGAGCCGTACTTGTCCATGAGGTCCTTGTCGAGCGATCCGGCGTTGACGCCGATGCGGATCGGCAAGCCGCGGTCACCCGCTTCTCGGGCGACCGTCTTGATCTGCTCTTCCTTGCGGATGTTGCCCGGGTTGAGCCGCAGGCCCTGGACACCTGCCTCGATTGCGGCGAGCGCCAGCCGGTACTGGTAGTGGATGTCGGCGATGATGGGGACCGGGCTGCGTGGAACGATCTCCGCCAAACCCTGAGCGGCCTCCACCTCGTTGCAGGTGATCCTGACGATGTCGGCGCCGGCGCCTGCCAGCGCATAGACCTGCGCCAACGTGCCGTCGACATCAGCCGTCTTGGTGGTGGTCATCGACTGGACCGTTATGGGTGAGCCCCCACCAACAGGGACTTCGCCGACGTGAAGTTGGCGGGTTTGCCGACGCTGGAAGCTCACCACGTTGAGAGTAACCGGCTACTGGTGGCGCGCTTCATGAGTCCGGTCGGACACCACTAGAGACTGATCGGATTGACGATGTCGAGGATGATCGCCACGAAGCCGAGAAAGAACAGGGTGCCGATGACTGCAGCGGCGACCGGCATGAGCTTGCGGATGTTGGCCTGACGCCCGGAGATCTTTTCGTACAGCGCCACCGCGAAATGACCACCGTCGAGAGGGAAGAGGGGCAGCAGGTTGATGGTGGCCAGGATGACGTTGACGAAGGCGAGGATGCCGACGAAACCGGCCACGTTGTCAGCTTGGGTGCCAATCGAGACGATGCCTATCGGGCTCACCGGGCGAATCTCTGGAGGGACGTCGGTGTCGCCGCCGAGTACCGCGAAGTACTGCGCCAGGCTGGAAGGGCGGAACATCTGATACAGGGAGTAGAAGGTGTTCTCGACACCCTCCCAAACTGCCTCACCGGCGAGGCCGACACCTTCGAACACGCCAACGTCGAGCCTCTCGACCACGGGAGCCACCCCCAGGTAGCCCGCACCCGGAATGGAAGGGCTCTCGGCCGGGACGACGTCCAGCACCAATGTGGAGTCTCCGCGCTCGACCGTGAGGGTCGTGGGCTCGGGGCCCTCAACGAGGACCTCTGTCAGGTCCAGCCAGCTGGTGACGGTCATATCTCCTATCGCCACGATGACGTCGCCCTCGAGCAGGCCCGCTTCCTCAGCCGGTGAGTCCTCGACCACCCCGTTCACCTTCGGAATCGGCTGGTTGACACCGTTGGCAACGACGAGCCCGTAGAACATGAGGAAAGCGATGAGGAAGTTCATGGCGACACCCGCCAGCACGACAACCGACTTCTCCCAGAAGTGCTTTTCCCGATAGGTGCGACCCATGTCCTCAGGCGGGACCTCCTCGAGCGGGTTCATCCCGACGATGCGCACATAGCCGCCCAGCGGGAAGGCCTTCACGCCGTACTCGGTCTCGCCCCGGCGGGTCGTCCAGATGCGTGGCCCGAAGCCGAAGAAGAACTCGGTTGCCTTCATGCCGGTCGCCTTGGCCGCGAAGAAGTGCCCTGCCTCGTGTGCGGTGACGAAGAGGAGGATGGCTACGGCAGCGGCGATGCCCCCGATCATGTCGAATACGGTACCTGTGGTTCTCCTGCTATCAGCAGGCGCCGGCGATCAGGCCGGCAGCCACTCCCCTGGCCTCGGCGTCGACCTCGATCACGTCCTCAACGCTGTCCAGCTCGCGCCAATCGACCTCATCGACGGTCCGCCGCACCACGTCGGTAATCCCGAGAAAGCCCAGTCTTCCTTGGAGAAAGGCTTCGACAGCGATCTCGTCTGCAGCATTCATCACCGCCGGCGCAGAACCGCCGGCCCTCCCCGCGGCATACGCCACCTCGATAGCACCGAACGTATCGGTGTCAGGCTGTTCGAAACCGAGTGTGAGACCGGCCAGGCTGAACGATTGCACCGGCGTCGGTGACCGCTCAGGCGCGGTGAGTGCGTATTGGATGGGGATACGCATGTCGGGATGACCGAAGTGGCCTTTGAAAGACCCGTCGACGAACTCCACGGCCGAGTGGAGGATCGACTGAGGGTGGACCACGACATCTATGCCGTCATAGTCGACACCGAACAGGTGGTGGGCCTCGATGACCTCGAGCCCTTTGTTGAACAAGGTCGCCGAGTCGACGGTTATCCGACGCCCCATATCCCATGTGGGGTGGTCGAGTGCTTCCTCCGGGGTGACGTCGCGGAGACTCTCTCTCGACCTTCCGTGAAAGGGCCCACCGGAAGCAGTGAGAATCAGGCGGGCAACCGCATTTGCCGGCTCACCCGCGAGACACTGATGGAGTGCGGAGTGTTCGCTGTCCACCGGGTACAGCTCTCCTCCGTGGCGTTCCAGCGCCTGCATGACGACGGAGCCGGCTGCCACGAGGCTCTCTTTGTTGGCGAGGGCGACTCTGTTGCCGGCCTCGAGGGCGGCAACGGTGGCCCGCAGCCCGACTGCACCCACGATGCCGTTGACGACGATCGAGCCAGGGATAGCCGCGGCGCCGAAAACCGCGTCGCTCCCCTGCTGCACCGATCGCCCAATCGCACGGTTGAAATCGGCCAGCTCCTCACCGGCCCCTCCGGCCACGATCACATCGGCGTCCGGATAGCGCTCCGCCACCCGAGCGAGCTCATTCGAAGGGGAACGGGCAGCCACGGCTCGGACTTCGAGGCCCAGGTTGTCTACGACCTCGAGTGTTTGCGTCCCGATCGATCCGGTGGCACCGAGGACCACCAAGGGTCGGGTCACAGCAGGCCGAATCCCCTAAAGAGGATGTAGACGGCAGGGACGGCGAAGAGGAACCCGTCGATCCGGTCGAGCATTCCTCCGTGGCCGGGAAGGACCGACCCCATGTCCTTGACCATGAGGACACGCTTGACCATCGACTCCGCGAGGTCGCCGATCGGGGCGAGGATCCCGATGAGGGCCGCCGTTGCCAGGGCCATGGCGACGCCGATCTCATCCCAGGGCGGAAGCACGCCGAGAACTGCGGCGACCGCGGCGCCGAAGACCAGCCCACCCACGAAACCCTCCCAGGTCTTGTTCGGAGAGACCTCGGGGGCGAGTTTGTTGCGTCCGAACCCTCGGCCGACGAAGTAGCCGCCGATGTCATTGGCGGCGATGACGATGACCAGGAACATGATGTGGGCGACCGGGTGGGCGCTCTGGGCGATGAGGATCGCAAAGGAAAGCATGCCGACCCACGCCAACCCGAGCACGGTTATCGAAACGTTGGACAGGGCATTTCGTCGCGGGCTCAAAGAGAAGAAGAGCACCGTCGCCCCGGCGGCTACTGCCGCCCAGGCACCGATGGCGAGAGGCCCCCTGGTGTGGGCGCCGACACCCATGAATATGACTCCGAGAAGCCCGAAGAGGGCGAGCGGGCGCAGCCCGACGGTGCGCGTCGTTGCGTAGAGCTCACCGACCGAGAGGACCATCAGAAGAACAACGAATGCGGTGAACCACCACCCGCCGAGCAGGAGCGAGCCCAGAAAGACACCGAAGATGATGACGGCGGAACCCGCTCGCATGGCCAGGTCCGAGCTGGCGGCTTGTTCGGCCGCCTCGTATGACTCCTCCGACTGCGAGTCGGTCCCGGAGACATCTCCAAACCCCACGAGGCCTGACTCCACGCCGGGGAGACTCGCGGCCACCGCCTGGAGCTCCCACTCCTCGGTCGAAGCCCTCTCTATCTCCTCGGCGAGCCCCTGGTACTCCTGGGTCGTGCCTTTCAAGTACTCCTCTTGGGTGTAGTCGCTCATCTCGTCACTCTCGGACATGGCCTTCCAATCAGGCGTCCCATCGTCGACTTCGACGGATTCATCTTTCTCGAAGGGGAGGACTTCGGCGTCGGCGTCTCGGGGTCGTTCCTTGTCAGCCATCAAACCTCGAGGAGCTCTTCTTCTTTGTTGCCCAGCAACTCGTCGATGCGCTCGACGAATCGATCGGTCAGCTGCTGAAGCTCGTCTTCACCACGACGTATGTCGTCGTCGGAAATCTCTCCGTGAAGTGCCTCCATCTCCGACTTGGCATGCCTCCGAATGTTGCGCACCGACACCCTCCCGTCCTCAGCCATCCGATGCACGACTTTGATCAACTCCTTGCGACGCTCCTCGGTGAGCGGTGGGAAGGCTATACGGATGACCGAGCCGTCATTCGAGGGATTCAATCCGAGGTTCGAGTTCTGGATTGCGCGCTCGATGTCGCTCACGCTCCCCTTGTCGAACGGCTGCACGACCAACAGTCGTGGTTCGGGCACGGCTATCGAGGCGAGTTGCTGCAATAGGGTGGGTGATCCGTAGTAGTCGACTGAGATCCGCTGCAGTAGCTGTGGGTTGGCCCTCCCGGTGCGAACCGTGGCGAACTCGGATCCGACATGATCCACTGCCTGGGCCATCTTCTGGTCGGCCTCGGTCAGCAATTCATTGATCACAGCTCCTCCTCAGTGAACGACCGTGCCGATCTGGTCACCCCGCACTGCTTTGACGATGTTGCCGGGGACGGTCATGTCGAAGACATGGATGGGCACCTTGTGCTCCTTGCACATCGTAACTGCGGTGGTGTCCATGACCTCGAGCTCCTGGGCGATGAATTCCATGTAGGTGAGCTCGGTCAGTCGGCGAGCATTTCGATTGGAGGCCGGGTCGGAGTCATAGATGCCATCGACCTTCGAGGCCTTCAGCAAAGCATCGGCGTTGATCTCGATGGCGCGCAGCGCCGCCGTGGTGTCGGTGGTGAAGAACGGGTTGCCGGTGCCGGCCGCGAAGATGACCACGCGGCCCTTCTCCAAGTGCCGGATCGCCCTGAGCCTTATGTAGGGCTCGGCCAGCTCCTGCATGGTGATGGCGCTCTGGACTCGTGTTGTCACGCCCACGTTCTCGAGTGCGTCGCGGAGAGCCAGTGCGTTGATCACGGTGGCCAACATCCCCATGTAATCGGCATTGGCCGGATCCATGCCTTTGGCCGCCTGTGAGACGCCTCTGAAGATGTTGCCTCCACCCACCACCACGGCAACCTCGATGTCCGCCTTCGATGCCTCGCCGATCTCATCGGCGACCCGGTGGACGGTCAGAGGGTCGATGCCGTAGCCCAACTCGGGGTCGGCAAACGCCTCACCGGACAGTTTCAGCAAGACCCTTCGGGCCGGCTCCTTTTCGGAGCTGCCGTTGTCGCTCGCGATCATCGCGAAGTTGCCTCCTAGGAGCCGACGGCGATTCTGGACACGCGTCGCACCGAGATGTTCTCACCCATCTTCGATGCAAGTGCGCCGACCATATCGCCAATGGTGCCGTCAAAACGCTCAGGGTTCACGAATTTCTGGTCGTACAGGACGTTCTCCCCGTACCAGGCCTCGATTCTGCCTTCCACGATCTTGTCGACCACGTTCTCCGGCTTGCCTTCGGAAGCGGCCTGCCGGGTGACGAGGTCTTTCTCCTTGGCCAAGACGTCGGGGTCCACCTGGTCCCTGGTCACCCATGCGGGCGATGACCAGCTGACGTGCATGGCGATGTCATCGGCGGTCTGACGGAACTCGTCGCTCTTGGCGACGAAGTCTGTCTCACAGGTGAGCTCGACCAGAACCCCCAACACCGGTCGATCGTTTTGGAGATGGATGTAGTGGCCGATGGTGCCCTCGCTGGCGTCTCGCTCGGCTCGCTTGGCCATCTTGGCCTGCCCCCGCTCGCGCAGCAGCTCGAAGGCCTTGTCCATATCACCGTCGGCGTCGGCAAGGGCCTTCTTGGCGTCCATCATCCCCACACCCGCGTCGAGACGCAGCTTCTGAATGTCCTTGGCGGTGAAGTCAGCCATTGGAGTTCTAGGACTCGTCGCCGGTGTCGGCCGGGGCCGGCTTCTTCTTGGAGGCGATCTCCTTGCCCTCGATGATGGCGTCGGCGAGAGCCGAGGCGATCAGGTCGGCTGCCCGGATGGCGTCGTCGTTGCCGGGGATCACCAAGTTGATGGGATCCGGGTCGGAGTTGGTGTCCACCAGGGCGATGATCGGTATCCCGAGTCGATCGGCCTCCTTGACCGCGGTCGCCTCGGTGTTGACGTCCACGATGAAGACGGCCTCGGGCAGTCGGGCCATGCTCGCTACCCCGCCCAAGTTGGCTTCGAGCTTCTCCAGCTCACGACGGAGCTTGAGCCGCTCCTTCTTGGGCAGGCTGTTCATCTCCCCGGTCTCCTCGAGACGACGCAGCTCCTTCATGTAGAAGATCCGCTTCTGGATCGTCTGGAAGTTGGTGAGCATGCCACCCAGCCAGCGATAGTTGACATAGGGCATGCCGGACCGATTCGCCGCCTCCGCAACCGACGCCTGCGCCTGCTTCTTGGTGCCCACGAACAGCACAGATCCACCTTCGATGGCGATGTTCTTGACGAGCTCGACGGCCTCGGCCACCTGGGTCACGGTCTGACGCAGGTCGACGATGTGTATCCCGTTTCGCTCCCCATAGATGTACGGGCTCATCTTGGGATCCCAACGTCGGGTCTGATGACCGAAATGGACGCCGGCTTCCAACAACTGTTTCATCGTGACTTCCGCCACAATTGATCCTTTCTGGTTATGTACCTCCACCTGCCGGGCCGAGCCCCCACTCCCGAAGGAGGGTCCCTGAGAACCGTGATCTCGAAGAGACCACGACACCAGTCAGGGATTGACAGGTGTGCGTGATGCGAAGAACTCTACGTGTGGGGCGGCGAATTGGATAATCGGTGGCCGCACTGAATGTCGCTGAGCTGAGGGAATCGGCGCTGGCGGC
>Ga0302046_10000941_pt1 | contig 27856 bp, 21 predicted proteins | sample RVTome_11_FD_200261 | JGI IMG/M metagenome (GOLD analysis project Ga0302046, IMG submission 200261) | Soil microbial communities from uranium-contaminated site in the Upper Colorado River Basin, Wyoming, United States - RVT147D111 (version 2) ... | reverse complement strand
CCAGTTCATGCCTCAGACGGGCAGAACGTACGGGCTGCGCACGGTCGACGGCTTCGACATGCGTCTCGATCCGGCGGCGGCCACCAGGGCCAATGTGGCCTACCTCAACGATCAGTTCGAGGCCCTGAGCAACGGGTTGGAGAACGTTTTGGCCGCGTACAACGGTGGCGAGCACCGCATGAGACGGCTACATCGCCAGTACGGAGGCGCCGGCTTCTGGGATGAGCGCGTCTTCTATCGTCTGCCGCGAGAAACTCGCGAGTACGTGCCGCGGGTCATGGCCGCGGCGTGGTTGTTTCTCCATCCGGAAGACTACAATCTGGAGTTTCCCGATCTCACCAACGAAACGAGCGAGCTCACTCTCCGGAGAGACGCTTCCCTCGGCGAGTTGACGATCTGCCTAGGGCAAGCCGAAAGCCGCAACGGCTGGTTCCGCACCTTGCGGAACCTCAATCCGCGAATCGAGCCCGGCGATCGCGTCGCCGCGGGAGAGACCATCCAGGTCCCCCGCATCCTCGTTCCCTTCTACGAGGAGCGTTGTGTGGACGGCGAGATCACGCGTACCGCGGCCGAGCTGCACGATGCCAACTACCCGTACGGAGACATGGACGTCTACACCGTCCGGCGAGGCGACACGCTCGGGCGCATCGCTTCCCGCTATCAATGCGTGAGCACCAGCGAGCTGGCGGAGCTCAACAACGTGAGCGCCCCGCGATACGTCATCCGCGTGGGGCAGCAGCTCCGAATTCCCGGCTGCAATTAAACGCCGCCAAACTGCGTGGTTGCTTTGACCGGAGCTCGTCAGACGGGGCCGCGGTCACCTGTTGGCCGTCAATTTGCGTGGTTGCTGCTAGCAACCGCGTCAGACGGCGGTGGGGCCCCACGGCACTGATGCACTCTGACGACACCCCACGCACTTGCGAGCCGTCCCGCGTTGAGAGAGTATCGGACTGGCGACGGAGGGCTCCGCAACGGCGCTCCCGTCCATGACCCTCGTAAAGCAACACCCCTTCTTCCGAGGAGAAAATCATGCCAGTCGTCAAAATCATCGAAGTGCTCGGTGTCTCCGACAAGTCCTGGGAGGACGCCGCCATCCAGGCGCTCAAAGGCGCGACCACGACCGTCCGGAACATCAGCGGGATCGAGATCGTCTCACAGACTGCGAAGGTGAAAGACGGAAATATCTCTGAGTATCACGCCACCTGCAAGGTTGCCTTCCGGGTGGAGTAAGCTCGCCCCGGCCGGCGCAACTCGGGGTTGCCCGACCCGCGGAATCATAGGGGGATGGTATGCGTTGGAGAAGAGGTGAAAGGAGCTCTAACCTCGAAGACCGTCGCTTTCAAACGGGCGGCCGAGCCCGCGGGGCGTCCATCGGACTTGGTGGGCTCTTCATTCTGTTGGTCCTGAGCTTCCTATTCAAGGAAAACTTCTTCGCCCTGCTAGGTCCCGATGCTGGGATCGATTTGACACCGATGGCCGGTGAGAGCAGCGCAGACCGAGAGGCCTCACCGGAGGAAGAAGAGCTCGTCGACTTCATGTCGTTCGTCCTCGACGATACCCAGTCCACGTGGTCCGAGCTGCTGGCCGGTCGCTACCGCGAGGCCCAGATGGTGCTGTTCCGCGATATGGACCGATCCGCTTGCGGCTTTGCCCAGTCGGCGACCGGTCCCTTTTATTGCCCGGGGGACGAGAAGGTCTATTTGGACCTGGGCTTCTTCGACGAGCTGCACCGCCGCTTCGGCGCTCCCGGCGATTTCGCGCAGGCCTATGTCATCGCGCACGAAATCGGACACCACGTGCAAACTCTCCTCGGCATCGAAGCCCAGGTGAGGCAAGCCCAGGGCTCGCGACCCGGCCAGGCCAATGACCTTTCCGTCCTGATGGAGCTTCAGGCGGATTGCTTTGCTGGCGTCTGGGGACATTCCGCCGCCGAGCGCGGTATTCTCGAAAGCGGCGACGTGGAAGAAGGCCTGAACGCGGCCGCCTCGATCGGGGACGATCGAATTCAACAAATGGGTGGGGGCGCGGTCATGCCCGAGTCCTTCACGCACGGCTCGTCGGCGCAGAGGGTGACCTGGTTCCGGAAGGGCCTTGCCTCGGGAAATCCCGAGGACTGCGATACGTTCTCCGCGCGATAACCTACTCGGGGTTCTTGCGCGCCATGAGCCAGCCCAGAAAGAAGACGAGTCCTCCTGTCCCGGTCACGGCCAGCATGGGCCGCATCTCGGAGGTTCCAAAGAAGACGACCATCGCGCCCGTGACCAGAAACAGTCCGACGAGCTCCAGCGCCCGGCCGAAATAGTAACGGGACCATCGCAGCCAATTCGCGTTCCGGCGCGACATCTCACAGGCGTCCGAAGCTCTTCTCGATCTGCTCGCGCCCCAAGCGGAGCGTGGTGGGACGCCCGTGAGGGCAGACGGTCGGCTGTCTCGTCTTCCACAGGCTGTCCAAGATGAAGCGGATCTTCTCCGGGGCGAGAGGCATGTTGACCTTGATGGCCGCGTGACACGCGAGGCGGGCCGCGATGCGGCCCTCGGCCTCGGCGATCGACGATCCCTCACAATCTTGCTCGCGCTCCGCGAGAGCCGCCCTCACCAACCTGCCGGCATCGAGACCGGCGAGCGCCGCCGGGACCGCCCGGATCACGTAGCTTTCGCCACCGAAGGGCTCGATGTCGAAGCCATACGATTGGATCCTCGTCATCTCGTCCTCGAGCGTGATGCGCTCGGCCAGCGAGAGCTCGAGCGGCAGAGGCGTGAGCAACAGCTGCTGCTCGGCCCGCACGTTTCCCGGCGGCGCCAGCAGCCGCTCGTAGAGGATTCGTTCGTGGGCGGCATGCTGATCCACGAGCCAGACGCAGTCGTCGCCCGTCGCCACGATGAAGCTCTCCCCGAACTGCCCGAGCGGGACGGGAGGCGAGTCGGCGAAATCGGCAAAGGCCGGTGTCCGCTCCGCTTCTGTTTGCCGTGCCCCCCAAACGGCCTTCGCCAGGGCGGCACCGCCGTAGGCGGGGGCTCGCTCCGCCGCCCTGAAGGCGTCGGGAGCGGCAGAGGTGCGGTCTTCCTTCCTCGGCCCTGTCCACGTGTTTTCCAAGTAAGGAAAGACATCCCGACTCACGCCGATCTCCGGCGCCCGGCCCTGATCGTGCAGCGCGTTTCGGACCACGGAGAACACGGAATCATGAACGAACCGTTGATCGACGAAGCGGACCTCCGTCTTCGCCGGATGAACGTTGACGTCCAGTTTCTCGGGCGGGAGCTCGAGAAAGAGATAGAACAATGGTGTTCCCGTTCTCGAGGAGACCTGTCGATAAGCTTCCAGCACCGCGTGACTCAGGATGCGATCCTTCACCGGCCTTCCGTTCACGAAGAGATGGACGCGGCTGGCGGCACCGCGCGCCGCCGCAGGCGGCGAGAGCCAGGCGCTCACATGGAGCCCTCCGACCGATTCGTCGAGCGAGATCGCCCCTTCCACCCAACTGCCCTCCAATTGAAAGAGCCTCTCTCGGCGGGTGGACACCGCCGGCGTGTCGAGCACGGCCCGACCACGGTGCTCCAATCGGAAATGAACGCCCGGGTAGGCAGCCGCCAGATTGGAAATCTGGGCCGCGATGTGCGAGGACTCGGTTACGTCGGCACGCAGGAACTTCTTGCGCGCCGGCACGTTGAAGAAGAGACGGCGCACGTCCACGATGGTCCCTCGCGGTAGCCCCACCTCACCCTCGCGGACGAGCTTCCCGCCCTCGACGAGGAGCTCGCAAGCAGCTCGACTCCCTTCATCCCGAGTGCGGAGAGTGAAATGCGAGACCGAGGCGATAGACGGAAGGGCTTCGCCACGGAAGCCCAAGGTGCTGATGCGAGTGAGGTCGGATGCCTTCGAAAGCTTGCTCGTCGCGTGCCGCGAAAGGGCGAGCCGCGCGTCCTCGGCGTTCATCCCGATCCCGTCGTCGGTCACGCGGATGCGGTCCTTGCCGCTTTGTTCGAGGAGGACGAAGACGGAGGTGGCCGATGCGTCGAGGGCGTTCTCGACGAGCTCCTTCACGACCGACGCCGGCCGTTCGACGACTTCCCCGGCGGCGATCTGATTCGCCAGGGCTTCGGGAAGGATCTTGACCGTGGGCACGCCGGACTCTACTTGGCGACTCCCTCGGCGCTGCCCGCGGTCTCGGCTCGTTTGTCGGATACGTCCTTTTGGGCTTGCTCTTCCATCGCGACCCGAGCCGCCGCGAGCCGGGCAATCGGAACGTCGTACGGCGAGCAACTGACGTAATCGAGCCCCACCTGATGAAAGAAGCGAACCGAATCGGGATCCCCGCCGTGCTCCCCACAGGTTCCGAGCTTCAAGTCCGGACGACTCCTCCTACCTTTTTCCACTGCAATTCGCACCAGCTCACCGACGCCCTTGACGTCGATGCTCACGAAAGGATCTCTATCCAGAATTCCCATCGCGAAGTAGGTTGGCAAGAACTTACCGGCGTCGTCGCGGGAGAATCCAAACGTCATCTGCGTCAGATCGTTGGTTCCAAAGGAAAAGAACTCGGCTTGTGCGGCGATCTCATCCGCGATGAGGGCTCCCCGCGGCAACTCCAGCATCGTTCCCACGCTGTACTCGATGGTGACTTTCTCTCGCTCCCGCACCGCGAGCGCTTCCTCGTCCACGATCTTCTTCTGCTCCTCGAACTCCTTGACGATCCCCACCAACGGGATCATGATCTCGGGCTCGGCCTTCCCACCCTCCTTGGCGAGAATGGAGGCGGCTTCGAAAATCGCACGCGCCTGCATGCGCGTAATTTCGGGGTGGCTGATCCCCAACCGACATCCGCGGTGCCCCAGCATCGGGTTGAACTCGTGAAGCTGCTCCACTCGGGCCAGCACTTTTTCCAGTTTCTCGACCTTCTTGGTCTCGCGAACCTTCTTCAACGTCAGCTCGGCGATCTCGCGAATGAGATTCTCCCGCTTGGGAAGGAACTCGTGGAGCGGCGGATCGAGCAGGCGGATGGTCACCGGACGGCCGTTCATCGCGCGGAACAATCCGAGGAAGTCTTCACGCTGGTAGGGCAGCAGCTGATCGAGGTACTTCCGCCTTTCCTTGACGGAGGTCGACAGGATCATGCTCTCCACGATGGGCATGCGATCCTCGGCGAAGAACATGTGCTCCGTGCGGCAGAGCCCGATGCCTTCCGCCCCGAAGGCCACGGCCGCGTGGGCGTCGGTCGGAATGTCGGCGTTCGCCCGAACTCCCAGCGTCCGCTCGGCATCCGCCCATTCCAGCACCTGCGCGAAATGCTGGTACATGGGTGACGCTTCCGGCGGGATCTTGCCCTGCACGACCTGAAGGACCTCCGAGGGGACCGTCCTCACCTCGGCCAGCATCACTTCGCCGGTGGCGCCGTCGATGGAGATCACTTCGCCCTCGCTGACCGACTGGCCGGCGACCTCGAGGCGTCTCTCCTCGTAATCGATGTCAAGAGCTCCGCAACCCACGACCGCGGGTTTCCCCATCTGGCGTCCGACCACCGCCGCGTGGGAAGTGCGGCCTCCAGTGGCCGTCAAGATTCCCTGGGCGACGCTCATTCCGTGAACGTCGTCGGGAGAGGTCTCGTTGCGCACCAGGAGAACGCGCTTTCCCGACTTCACCCATTCCACGGCCTCGTCGGCGTCGAAGACGACCTGCCCCGATGCGGCACCGGGTGAGGCGGCGATCCCCTTGGCGACCGGTTGCATGTCGCGACGGGCCTCAGGGTCGAAAATGGGATGGAGGAGCTGGCTGAGCGATGCGGGCTCCACCCGCCAGAGCGCCTCTTGCGGTGTAATGATTCCCTCCTTCACCATCTCGACGGCGATACGCACTGCCGCGGGACCGGTTCGTTTCCCGGCGCGCGTTTGAAGCATGTAGAGCGTTCCCTCTTCGATGGTGAACTCGAAATCCTGCACGTCTTTGTAGTGCCGCTCGAGCCGCTCCGCGATGGCGGAGAGTTGATGGAACGCCTCGGGCATCACTTTCTCCAGCTCGCGGATCGGTTGCGGGGTCCGGATTCCCGCCACCACGTCCTCACCCTGGGCGTTCACCAGGAACTCGCCGAAGAACTCCTTGGCCCCGGTCGCGGGATCGCGAGTGAAACCGACACCCGTCGCGGAATTGGGGCCGAGGTTCCCGAAGACCATTTTTTGAACGTTGACCGCGGTCCCCAGGTCATCCGGGATGTGATAAATCCTCCGGTACTCCTTCGCCCGCGGGTTGTTCCAGCTCTTGAAGACGGCGTCCCGCGCCATCACCAGCTGCTCGCGCGTATCCTGAGGAAACTCGCCTCCGGTCTCCTTCTTCACGAGCGCCTTGAAGCGCAACACCACCTCTTTGAGCGCGTCCTGGTCCAGCTCGGATTCGGTCTCCACTCCCGCGGACCGACGCACGACGTCCAAAATGACTTCGAACAAGTGTGACTTGATGCCCAGCACGACCCCGGAGAACATCTGAATGAAACGGCGATAGCTGTCGTAGGCGAACCGTCCGTCGTTCGCGGCACGACTCAGACCCTCGGCGGTCCTGTCGTTCATCCCCAGGTTCAGAATCGTGTCCATCATCCCCGGCATCGAGAACTTGGCGCCGCTTCGGACCGAGAGCAGCAGGGGTTTGTCCGGATCGCCAAGTCGCTGCCCCACCATGCTCTCCAGGCGGCTCAGAGCCTCCAGCACCTCGCGCTCGATTTCCGGGGGCAGCTCCCCTTTCTCGGAGTAGATGCGGGAAACTTCCGTGGAGACGGTAAAGCCCGGTGGGACGGGGAGACCGGCATTGGTCATTTCCGCCAGTCCGGCACCCTTACCCCCCAGGACATCCTTCATGTCCTTGTGGCCATCCGCCTTACCGCTACCGAAGAAATAGACGTACTGCGGCATGACTCCTCCTCGCTAACCTCGCGCGGTCAAGATGATGCGGCTTCCGACCCGGCCACGATCTCGGAGAGATCCGCGACTCTCGTGAAAAGCGCCTGGAGCGACGCCAAGAGCGCGAGGCGATTCTCCTTGAGGCGCTGGTCGGGTGCCATGACGAGCACTCTATCAAAAAAAGTGTCGACCTGCGGTCGGAGCCGAGACAGTGCTCGCAGCGCCTCTCCGAACCGACCCTGGGCGATGAGCTCCGAGGCGCCCGGCTCAATGGCCTCGAAGGAGCCCCAGAGATCCCTCTCGGCCTGCTCGACGAAGGCTCCGGGGTCGACGCGGGAAGGTGCCGTCTCGGAGAGGAGGATGTTGCGCACCCTCTTGAACGCGACGGAAAGGGCCTCGAAGTCGTCCGAGCCACGTAGATCGGCCACCGCGGTCAGCCGCCGCCGCAATTCCGGCACCGAACGATCGAGCACACCCACCGCGAACACGGCGTTGATCTCGTCGAAGCGGAATTCCCGGTTCAAAACGAAACGCAACCGCTCTTTGAGAAACTCACCCAGAGCATCCCGAGCTCCCGCATCCACGGAGCTTCCCAGTTGGCGTTCCACTTCCTCGAACGCCTTGTCCAAAAGCTCTTCCGTAGTCGCTCGCAGCTCGAGTCCAGTGCGCTCCTTTCCCTCGAGAAGGATGCGAATGACGCCGATAGCCTGCCGGCGCAGCGCGAAGGGATCCCGCGATCCGGTAGGGACCACACCGACCGCGAACATCCCGGCGAGCGTGTCTAGCTTGTCGGCCAGTGACAGAGTCGCCCCCAGCGCGTTGGCGGGAAAGTCCGCATCGCCCTCGAGCGTGGTGGGAAGGTACTGGGAGGCGATCGCCTGGGCGATTTCCTCGGGCTCGCCCTGCTCTCGCGCGTAGAGGCCACCCATGATGCCCTGGAGCTCCGGAAACTCTCCCACCATGTCGGTGACCAGATCGCACTTTGCCAGGAGGGCCGCCCGTTCGGCGAGCTGCGCCGACTGACCAGACGCGGTAGCAAGCCAGCCCGTCAGGGGAACCATGCGATCCACTTTGTCTCGATACGTACCGAGCTTCGCGTGAAACAACGCCCCGGCCAATCGTCCCAAACGTTCTTCCAGAGGCTTCTTGAGGTCTTCGCCCCAAAAGAACTGAGCGTCCCGAAGGCGGGCGATCACGACCCGCTCGCTTCCCTCCCGGATGTAGCCCTTGCGATCGGAGGGCATATTGGTGACGGCAACGAAGGAGGGCGTTCCCTGGAGCGGGATGTACTTCTGATGATGGATGAGCACGGTGTGCCGCACCTCTTCCGGTAGAGCCGTAAACTCCTTCGGGTACGTTCCCAGCACCGCCCCGGGCCATTCGACCAGGTCCGCCAAGATCCGGTTGGTCAGTCCACCCAGATCCGATACCCGTTTCGCACCCGCCTTCTTCTCTAGCTTACGGATCTCTCGCTCCAGCAACGCCGCCCGATCTTCCGGATCGAGCAGCACGGAGTGCTTCTCCAACCCCCGCTCGAGGTCGCGAAACGTCCGGACGGTGAAGGGCAGGTTGGGCCTTTTCCCCTTGGGCGCAAGAAACCGATGGCCGCGGGTCTCGTTGCCGGCACGAACCTTGACCTTTCCTGCCACGCGTATCTCGAAGGGAACGACTTTGCTCCCCAAGAGGCAAACCATCCACCGGATCGGTCTTCCAAAGGGAAGATTGCCTCCCCCGTCATCGAGCTCGGCATCCCAGTTCATGAACTTGGGAAAGCTGAGCTTCCTCAAGGTCTTCGCCATCATCGCCGGAAGGAGGTCGAAGGTGCGCCGCCCTTTCACCTTGCGCACGAACCCCACATACTCTCCCTTGGGGGTCTCGAGGATCTTCAGCTCCTGCGGTGCCAGATCGTTTTTCTTGGCGAAGCCGAGCGCGGCCTTGGTCCACTCCCCGTTGTCCGCCCTGGCAATCGATGCCGGAGGTCCGGTCACCTCCTCGCGCCGGTCCGCCTGCTTCTCCGGAAGCTCGGGTACGTGGACGACCAGACGCCGCAACGTCCCGTAGACCTTCACCTCGGCCTCCCCGAAGCCGTGCTGCTCCAGCTCATTGTGGAATTGCTCGCCGAGCTGCTCGAGGGTTCGCGGCAGCCAGTTGGCGGGGAACTCCTCGCAACCGATCTCCCAGAGAAAGGGCGCCGTTTTCATGGAGTCACCGAGCCGACGTCTTCTCGGGCGGGGAGGTGGCTTCGACATAGGCCTCGGCCACCTGACAGGCGAGCTCCCGTACCCTGAGGATGAGCGCCGTTCTTTCGCTGACCGAAACCGCACCGCGAGCATCGAGAATGTTGAAAAGGTGAGAGCACTTGAGGCACGCTTCGTAGGCCGCAAGATAGAGACCTTCACCCAGCAGCCGCTCACCGTCGCGGCGATACTCCTCGAAATGGCGGCGACAGAGATCGACGTCCGCCGCCTGGAAGCTGTAGCGGGATCCCTCGTACTCGTCGCGGTGACGAACCTGACGGTACGTGACGCCGGGGGCCCAGACCAGATCGAAAACGTCGTCGATGCCCTGCAGGTACATGTCGAGCCGCTCCAAACCGTAGGTGATCTCGACCGAGATCGGAGCCAGCTCGATGCCACCCGCCTGCTGAAAGTACGTGAACTGAGTGATCTCCAACCCGTCCAGGAGCACCTGCCAACCAATACCCCACGCGCCCAGCGTCGGCGATTCCCAGTTGTCCTCTTCGAATCGGATGTCGTGGAACCGCGGATCGATTCCGCAAGCCTTCAGGCTTTCCAGGTAGAGGTCCTGAATGTCGACGGGGGCCGGTTTGATGATGAGCTGGAGCTGGTAGTGCTTGTAGAGTCGGTTGGGGTTCTCTCCGTAGCGGCCGTCCGCCGGCCGACGAGAGGGTTGGACATAGACGACACGCCACGGCTCCCGACCGAGGACGCGAAAAAAGGTTTCCGGATGCATCGTCCCCGCTCCCATCTCCTGATCGTACGGTTGGTGAACGACCACGCCTCGCTCCGACCAGAAACGAGAGAGCTCAAGAATCAGGTCCTGTAAGTTCACGGCTTCTTCTCCAGGCGAATCAGGTCGTCGAGGACCTGGAGGGAAGGGAGCTCTTTGTCGAGCTGCTGTGCGATGAGCTTTCGATGCAATGGGGAAAGCTCGGCCAGGACACTGGTTGTCTCGGGAGCAGGAAGCTCATCGGGCGGTCTCTGCCAGATCTGCTTCAGATATCGAAGCGTTGCGGGCGCGAGCGACAGCCCGTCCGCAGCCGTCTTTGCTGTCTTTGTTTTCTGGGCGCAGCGGGCGCACCGAAGCCGTTGTTCTTCGATGACGTAGTGAGCTCCCTGGCGATCCAACGTCTCCCCACAGGTCGAACAGCTCTCCGCTGTTGGGTAGAACCCGCCCAATCTGAGCACCCACGCCTCGAAATAGGGCGTCACCCTCGTCGGCTCGCCGCCTCCGATGAGCGAGTTGGCACAGGCTCGCAGCAGCCGGTAGAGCTTAACGTTTGGCTCTCGCTCCGGTGCGAAGGAATCGACCAGGTCCGCGAAGTAGGCCAGGGTGCACGCGAGGAACGGATCTCCGGAACTCGGGAACCCGGAGCGGATTATATCACAGCGATCGACGCTCACCAGCTCCCGGCTCTCCTTCTCGAAGAAGGTGAGGTCGAGCTCGGTGCCTATTTCCAGGCTGCCGCCGAAGCGTGAACGGGGACGCCTCGCTCCCTTCGCCAATCCTTGAATCTTACCGTGCTCGCGGGTGAGGAATACGACCACTTTGTCCGCCTCGCCGACTCGGTAGGTGCGGAGGACGATCGCCTCGGAGTGGCGAATGGGCATGACTCGCTCAGACGAGGTGTCCGAGAAAGTGCGCCCCTAAACCGAGGAAGAGCATGAAGCCGCACACGTCCGTCGCGGTGGTCACGAAGACGGAAGACGCCAAGGCCGGGTCCACTTTGAGCCATCTCAACGCCAAGGGCACCAGGGTTCCCATGACGGCGGCCACCAGGAGATTGCCGATCATGGCCAAGGCCAGAATCCCACCGAGCACCGCACTGCCCTTCCAGAGAAAGGCAACCACCGCTACGAAGAAACCGATGGTCAGCCCGTTGACGATGCCGACCAGGGTCTCCTTGACGAGGGCCTTCCTGCTGTTGGACCAGCTGAGCTCCCCCAGGGCGATCCCACGAACCATCACGGTAAGCGTCTGGGTGCCTGCGTTCCCCCCCATGCCGGCGACGATAGGCATGAATACCGCCAGCACCGCAAACCGCTGGATGGTGCCCTCGAATAGACTCACCACGAACGCCGCCAGGAAAGCGGTCGCCAGATTGACCGCGAGCCAGGGAATCCGCATACGTACCGAAGTCCCGGGAGAACTGAAGACCCTCTCGTGAACATCGAGACCCGCCAGACGGTAGATGTCTTCCGTCGCCTCCTCTTTGATCACGTCGATGACGTCGTCGACGGTGATCACACCCACCAGCTTGTTCTCCTCGTCCACGACCGGGATCGCCAAGACGTTGTAGGAATCGACCAGCCGGGCGACGTCCTCCTGATCGGTGTCCGTCCGGGCGCTGAAGACCTTCGTGACCATGATGTCCTTGAGCCGCCGGTCCGGCCTCTTCAACAAGAGCTGGCGAAGGGACAAGACACCCACGAGGTGATTCCGGTCGTCCACGACGTATATATAAAAGACCATCTCCACTTCATCGGAGCTCTGTAGCCGCGTGATCGCCTCGCCAACCGTCATGTCCTCGTGGAGGGAGAATACCTTGGGGTTCATGATGCGGCCCGCCGTCTGCTCGGGGTACTGGAGCAGATCCTGAACCTCGGCGGCGTCCTTGTGCCGCATGGCACCCAGGATCTCTTCCTGAAGCGGAGTGGGAAGATGGCCCACGAATTCCGCGGCGTCGTCGGGATCGAGCTCCTGCAGGAGGCGAGAAATCTCCTCAGCGGACATGTCGAGCAGCAGCTCGGCGCCTCGGTCGACACCGAACTCGGAAAGGGCCTCGCTGGCTAGCCGCGAATTCCTCTGGACGAGGAGCTCGAACGCAGGCTTGCGATAGTTTTCTTGCAGCTCGCCGAGAAGCTCAGCGATCTCGGAAGGATGGAGCTTGCTCAGGATGTTGTAGGCGTTGGCCGCGGCGCCGCGCCCGACAAGCTTGCGAACGGTCTGCGCGAGGAGGGGCGTTTTGGTCACGGGCATCGAAAGAACCTGCTGGTAAGCAGTCAAACATGAGCCAGCAAGCGTACCACAGGCTTGGCAGCCTGACCAATCTAACCGATGGTAGGGGGAGCTAATCGAGCCCGGGTTGCATGACGCCATCGACCCGAGGCTGCCGGCGGGCAACGCCCGTCTCCCGCGCCGCTCTCGCCACCGCTCGCGACACCCGTCGAACGACCTGTCGGTCGAAGACGCTGGGCACGATGTGCTCTTCGCTCAAGGTGTCCTCGGGGATGATGCCGGCGATGGCTTCCGCGGCGGCCAACAACATCTCTTTGTTGATCGTGCGGGCCCGGACGTCGAGCGCACCGCGGAAGATCCCGGGGAAGGCCAACAGATTGTTTATCTGATTGGGGAGGTCCGACCGACCCGTCGCGAACACCCGGCAGTGCGACAACGCGAGATCGGGGGCGATTTCCGGATCCGGGTTTGCCATCGCAAAGATGATGCTGTCTTTTTGCATCCGATCGAGGTCGTTGACGGTCAGAATGTTCCCGACCGACACACCGATGAAGACGTCCGCGTCCTTCATGGCATCTTGAAGCGTTCCTTGAGACGGAGCCCGCGCGATGGTATCCATGGCGGTTAGCGGGATCTTGGCCAGCTCCGCTGGTGTGCCGGCCACGGTGATTCCCGCTTTGTCGCAGCCTATGAGGTAACCCGCGCCGGCGGCAGCCAGGGTTCGAAGACAACCGACGCCCGCCGCACCCAGACCATTGACCACGATCCGCACGTCTTCGAGGCGCTTCCCAACGACCTTCAGTGCATTCGTGAGCGTCGCGAGAATGACGACCGATGTGCCCTGTTGATCGTCGTGCATCACCGGGATATCGAGTGAGGCCCGCAGCCGCCGTTCGATCTCGAAGCACCGCGGCGCGCTGATGTCTTCGAGATTGATGCCGCCGAAGCTCGGAGCGATACCCTCGACGATTTGAACGATGGCATCGGGATCCTCGGTCCCCAGACAGAGAGGCCAGGCGTTGACCCCCGCAAATTCCTTGAAGAGCATCGCCTTGCCCTCCATGACCGGGAGCGCCCCCTCCGGGCCCAACCGCCCCAACCCAAGCACGGCGGATCCATCCGAGACGACCGCCACACAATTTCCCTTCGTCGTGAGGGCATACGCATTCATCGGATCGCGAGCGATCGCTTGCGCCACGCGGCCGACCCCCGGCGTATAGACCATGGAAAGAGCGTTTCTCGTGGTGACCGGCACCTTCGACTCGACCTGAATCTTGCCTCCCAGATGCAAGAGGAAAATACGGTCGGAAACGGAGACCACGCGTACGCCCGGCAGGTTACCCAGAGCTTCCACGATGTGCTCTCCGTGCTCGTCGCTTTGGGCGTCGAACGTGATGTCCCGGACCATCGTCTCGGCGCTGGCCGAGACGATGTCCACCGCGCCCAAGTTCGCGCCCTGCTCGGCCAGCAGCGTGGCCACCCGAGCAAACGTGCCGGGCTGGTTCGGCAAAGCGAGCCTAGCGGTGAGTCGATAGTTGGAGTAGGGGCCGAACTCCGTCATGAGTCGAAGGAAACAACATCACTATAGCATGTCCCGCGGAAGGGCGTCGCTCTCCCGCATTCGGGTGAGCCAGCTCGGACCCGTGCCATCTCCCTAATCGCGCGGGGGCTCCATCCCCAATTCGGCAAGAAGGCGCCGGTTTTCCCGCCAGCGCTCGCGCACCTTGACGTGAAGACCGAGATAGACGTGAGTGTTCAGGAAGCGCTCGAGCTCCCGCCGGGCAGCCGTTCCAATCTTCTTCAGCATGCTCCCCTTGCTGCCCACGAGGATCCCCTTCTGAGAGTCACGCTCCACCAAGATCGAGGCTTCGATGCGGGTGAGCTTCGCCTCGTCCTTCCAGGAATCGATCTGGACCGCCGTGGCATGAGGAACCTCTTCTCTCACGTAAAGAAGTATCTTCTCACGGATGATCTCGGCGGCGAAGAATCGCTCCGGGAGGTCGGTCAACATGTCCGCGGGAAACAAAGGCGGAGCTTCCGGCAGATAATCTTCGAGCAACTCGACCAGGCGTGGCACATTGTCACCAGTGAGCGCGGAGATAGGCACTATCTCCGCGAACCCGTGCAGCTTGCGATACTCTTCGATGAGGGGGAGAGCCTTCTCTTTGGGTACTCGGTCCATCTTGTTGATGATGAGGAACACGGGCACCCGGACTTCCCGAACCAGCTCCAACACATGACGATCGCCGCCGCTGGACGGGTGGGTGATATCGACCATGAGGACAACGAGATCGACGCGACTCAGGCTGGAGACGGCACTGTCGACCATGAGGCGATTCAACTGATTCTGGGGCTTGTGAATCCCGGGCGTATCGAAGAAGACGATTTGCGCACGGCGAGTATTCGCGACGGCTAGTATGCGGTTGCGTGTGGTCTGCGGTTTTGGCGTGACGATCGCGACTTTCTGACCCACCACGCGGTTGATGAGGGTCGACTTGCCTACGTTGGGCCGGCCGACCACGCTGACGAAACCGCTATGTGCCAACGACGGCTCTCAAGCAGTGTCCTGCTTGCGAAGCCGGAAGCGCACCCTGTTGATTCGGTGGCCTTCCGCGTCGACGACCTCGATCGTCATCCCCTGATAGACGATGGACTCTCCCACTTGTGGCACCCGACCGAGCGCGGCAAGCACCAGCCCGGAGACGGTATCGTAGCCCTTGCCGTTCACGTCCAACCCGAGCTTTTCCTTGAGCACGTCGGTGTCCGCACGACCACTCACTAGGAAGGTATTCTCGCTTTCGCGGACGACCTCTTCCGCCGTGTACTCGTCGAACTCATCGTGTATCTCTCCGACGATCTCCTCCAATATGTCCTCGACGGTCAATAGACCCGACGTGCCTCCGTACTCATCGACGACGATGGCGAACGTGGAACGGGTGTGCTGGAACTCCCGCAGAAGGTCGGCGACTTTCTTGGTCTCGGGCACGAACTGAACTGGGCGGATGAGTGGCTCGATTGACTCCTCGGCGTCGTGATCCGCACAGGCCAATAGATCGATGGCGTAAACGAGGCCGACGATCCGGTCCAGGTTCTCTTCGAAAACAGGAACTCGCGAGTACTTCTCGCCGATGAAGAGCTGCCGGAGCTCGGCGAGGGTCGCGTCCCTTCGGATCGCGACCATCTCCGGTCTGGGTGTCATGATCTCCCGAACGACCGTGTCCCCGAGATCCACGATCGACTGGACCATTCGACCTTCGTCACCTTCCAATATCCCCTCTTCCTCGCCGGTCTCGATGAAGGCCTGTACCTCCTCCTCGCTGTGCCCCTCGTCTTCCTCGTCTACGCTTTCCTGCCCGACGAAGGCGCGGACGAGGCGAGAGAGCGGTCTACTGACCGGCCAAATGATCCGCGAATAGATACGATAGGCGGGCAAGAGACGCAGTAAAACCCGTTCGGGGCTCTTGCGCGCGACGATACTGGGCAGCGCCTCGCGAAAAATCGCGTAGGCCACGAGGATCGTCAGAAAAGTCACGAGGAGCGCTCGGGGGACCTCGAGGGAGATGTATAACTGCGTGACAAGTACCGTCGCGGCAATGAGGGCACACTGGATCCCGATGCGCAACGGAACCAGAAGGCTCGAGGGATCTTCGAGACTATGGCGCAGGATATCTGTCTTCCAGTCCTCCTCGCCGTAGTTCCGGATGGCGATCTTGCTGAAGTAGTGAAACGCCACGTCGATCGTGGATAGGAACAGCGTCAGGGCCAAGAGACACGAAATGCCGATGAGGGTGAGCGCCATGGCTTCTAACGCCCTCCCAGGCCGCGCGTAATTTGGAGCTTGCGCCGGAGCCGGTACTCGATCCGCCGCATCTCGCCTTGGTCGGTCTCGTGATCGTGTCCCAAAAGATGCAGCAACCCGTGGAGGGCCAGGACCCGGAGCTCCCGCGGGAGCGTCGATCCCCTCCGCCGCGCCTGCCGGCGTGCGGTGTCGACGGAGATGACGATGTCGCCCAGGTAATCGGTCTCCTCTTCGTGCGGTGGGGCCCCACCCCCACCGCTGGCCCTCCGGCGACTGCGCGCCTGCGGGCCGGTTGAGGACTCTTCGCCGCGGTCGGGAACGTCTCCGTTGCCAGCGGGGAAGGATAAGACATCCGTGGCGCGGTCGAACCCCCGGAATCGACGGTTCAGGGCTCTCATGCGCTCGTCTCCCACTAATACCAGCGTGGCCGAGCTGCCTTCCGGAGCGAGCTCATCCGCCAATCGGCGGAGGAAGACCCGAAAGGATTGGCTTTGAATCTTGACGCTTCGTTGAAGGTTCCTGAGCACGAGCTCGGACGAGCCCGAGCGGGGTCGGGCTTGGGGTCGGACCCGCGGGACGGGATCTCCTGCCGAGGTCATCGGCTGTCCTGCACCACCACCGGCTCGACGCTCTTCTCGAAGTCGAATCCCGGATAGTTCACGCGATGATGATAGATGCCCATGAGCACCCTCAAGAAGGCCTGGGATATTTTCTCCAGGTCCCGCAGGGTCAAGTCACATTCATCGAGCTGTCCGTCCAGAAAGATGTAGTCGATGATTTGCCGGATGACGCCCTTCAAGCGGGCCGGGCTCGGATCCTCGAGCGTGCGCGAAGCCGCCTCCGTCGCGTCTGCGATCATGATGATGCCGGCTTCTTTCGTCTGAGGCTTGGGCCCGGGATAGCGAAACTCTTCCTCTCCCACTTCGCCTAGCTCCGGGTCCCGGCTCTCCTTCGCCTTCTCGTAGAAATAGGTAATCAGCTTGGTGCCATGGTGTTGGGGAATGATATCGATGATCTCCGGCGGAAGGTTCATCTCCTTCGCCATCTCGATACCCTCCTTCACGTGGCTGGCAATGATGAGGGCGCTCATTTGTGGGGACAGCTTGTCGTGCCGGTTCGCGCCCCCGTACTGATTCTCGACGAAATAATCGACTTTCTTCAGCTTCCCGATGTCATGGTAGAGCGCGGCGGTGCGACAGAAAACGGCGTTGGCGCCGATGGTCTCCGCCGCCGCCTCCGCGAGCGATCCGACGACGACGCTGTGATGGTAGGTGCCCGGAGCTTCCAACGCAAGCGCTCTCAGCATAGGAATGTTGTTGTTGGACAACTCGAGCAGTTTGATGTCGGTCGTCCTGTCGAAGAGTGATTCCAGCGCCGGCAGGAAGAAGGAGACCACGAACGATACTCCCACGCCACCGACGAACGCGCATGCCAAATCGAAGCCAAAATTGCTGAAAGGAGTGTAATTTCCGCCCAGAAGGTCGATGGCCATCACCACGACGAGGTTGACGCATCCAATGAACACCCCGGTCTTCATGAGAGCACTTCGTTGCTTGTACTGGTTCATCCCCAGGATGGCTCCCAAACAGGACAGAAGGCTGAAAACCGCGAGTTGCATGTTCCCGGTCATCAGCCCGTGCGCTATGGAAAAGACCACCGAGGCGACGAGGGCGGTTTGGGCGTTGTCGAGAAGCGACACGAGCACCGCCACGACCGCGAGAGGGATCAGATACTGATAAGACCCGATGTTGTTGAAGGGGGGCTGTACGATCTCCTCTCCGACCGTACTGGCCACGAAGAAAATCACGCGTGCCAGAGCGAGCTGTACGACGACGATCAAGCCAACCATCGCGAAGCTTCGGCGCTTCCAGGCAATGGTGGATCGCGTGGGCCTGATGAGCTGCCAGAGACCGAAGAACAAGAGCGCGGAGAAAATGAATGCCCCCAACGCTGCGGCCAAGCTCCACCCGCCCTCGGCTTGGGACAGAATCTCGAGCTGGCGGAGCACGGTCTCGTCGACCTCGTCGCCTGCCCGTACGAGCACCTTTCCCTTTTGGATTTGGAAATAGACCGGGTCGACTCTTTCGCGCGCCTGTTGTCGGCGCCGCTGCGTCTCGGCGAAATTGAACGTCAGCGTAGGTTCGATGAACGACTGACCGAGCCGCGCGACCTTGTTCCGAACCGCGGGCTCGAGATCGGTCAGGAGAGCGGCACGTTCCTCGAGCTCGCGTCTTGCCTGTTCGACGGTGAAGATACGAGAAAAATCTCGCAGCAGCACTCCGGAGTCCGAAATGGCATCACGGCGCATGATGGGCCGCCCTGCCGCAAGCAGCCTCTCCTTGTTGTCCACGATCTCGCGCTGCAGCATGCTGGCGACCGTATTCACCAGAGCCGACTCGATGGAAGCGTCGAATTCCGATTCCACCAGGAAATCGAAATCGTCTTCCGTGAGCGGCACTTCGAGAGCGGCACGAATTTGGTCGAGCAACTCGGCCCGTGCCGTTTCGTCCGCGGCGTCGTTCCCGGCCAGCCATTCGCGACCTTGCGCGAAGCCTGCGGCAATCCGCGTACGGGCCGAAAGGGCCGCACGGTTGTTGAAATCGTGCACCTCGGGCACCTGAGCCCCGGCCTCGTCGCGGCGTGCGCGGGTGGTCACCTCGTCTTCATAGCTGAAGTCGTAGGGCGCTCTCACGTCCACGGAAGCGATCGATCCGAGCTCGTAGCGCGGCGGGTGAAAACTGAGCCCGGGTGCGATGAGCACCGTCAAGAGAAGCGTGCAGACAATCCCCCACGGCAACGGCGAGGCGAAGAGCAGCTCGAGGAGCTCGCGGCGACGAGAGACCCGGCCACGTGGGCGACGGCTGCCGTCCTTGCCAGGCTTAACCGGCTTGCCGGCTTTACCGACGGCGATCCGGACGTCGTTCCCGCCGTTCCCATGGGGCTTATCGATCAACTACTTGTCCCCCTTCGTCCGATGGGACTCACCCACGGGCACTCCCGCGTGCGCTCTCCCGTTCGAGTGGCGCTCATAGGCACGAATGATGGACTGCACCAGGCGATGTCGAATGACGTCGGTCTCATCGAAGTAGGTGAACACGATACCGTTGATATCCGATACGACGTCGATCGACTCCACCAGGCCGCTCGTCTTTCCCGGGGGCAGGTCGATCTGCGTGATATCGCCGGTCACGACCGTCTTGGAACCGAATCCGATGCGCGTGAGAAACATCTTCATCTGCTCGGAGGTCGTATTCTGTGCCTCGTCCAGAATGATAAAGGAGTCATTCAAGGTGCGTCCGCGCATGAAGGCGATCGGAGCGATCTCGATGGAGCCTCGCTCGATCAAGCGAACCACCCGTTCCGCATCCATGAGGTCGTAGAGCGCGTCGTAGAGAGGCCGCAGGTACGGATTGATCTTCTCCTGAAGATCGCCGGGCAGGAATCCCAGCCTTTCTCCGGCCTCGACCGCCGGACGGGCGAGGATGATGCGGTTGACGCGTTTCTGGTTGAAGGCGGCGACTGCCATCGCAACGGCCAGGTACGTCTTGCCGGTGCCGGCCGGCCCAATCCCTATGACGATGTCGTTCGACTCGATGGCCTGCATGTAGCGGAGCTGGTTCGCGCTTCTCGGCACGACGGTCTTCTTGGCGGAGGGGTGCGTGATGCTGGCGCCAAAGAACTCGCGCAGTGAAACGCCCGGGTCTTCCTTGATGAGTCTGAGCGCGACCCTCAGATCGCCTGACGAGACCTTGTGACCGTTGTCGATGAGATCGGAGAACTGTCTGAAGATATTCTCGACGATCTCCACCTGGTCCGGGTCGCCTTCGACCTGAAGCTCTTGTCCCCGCGTCACGATCTTGACCTGAAGCGCGTTCTCGATGGATTTCAGGTTCTCGTCCTGAATGCCAAAGAGTGCCTGGGTTCCCTGCTCAGGGACCGTGATCTTCTTCATAAAATGGTCGGCGCTGCCTCCTTAGAAGGGCTGTCTTGGGAAGGTTGCCTCCTCGCCAGAAGGCACCACCCTTTGCTTTGGATCAGGGAACCGGGCAATACAAGGGATGGGACTCGTGGGAAGAAGGGACAGGCCCTGAAACCCGAACGTTGTGAATCATGCCCTGCCCAAGGATGCTAGCACGGGCTCGGAAACCCCGTCAAATACTTGAAATCCGGGGCTCCATAGGGGTCTCGGCGCCGCCCCGGAAGCAGCTGGACGACTCGGGGAGCCCCCGTCGGGAGGCCTATTTGACGGGATGCGTGGCGCGCTGGTTCATCGGTGAAGAAAGAAAATACCTGTGCGCGGCGGGGGGAGGATGAGACAGCGCCAGGCCCCGTCGATTGCCGGGGCCTGGCACCTTGGCTCTACTGCTGCAACTGGGCCCTTGCTTCCTGGTAGGCCCGTTCCAATTCCGCGACGGCGCTCTCGATGCCGGAGCGCATCTGCTCCATGGCTTCGCCGCTCTCGCCCTTCAACCCTTCCAGATCCTGCTGGATGGCTTGACTTTTCTCGCCGAGGGGCGCCAACGCCTCGTTAGCCCGCTGCGAGGCATCGTCGCCATATTCGCCAGCCTGAGCCTTGAGGTTCTCGATCCCTTTTTGGATCGTCGCGAGCTTCGCCTGGACGTCGCTCTCGAACTGCATCGTCGCATCTTCGACGTACTCTCCGGTGGTCTCGGCGGCCTCTTCCATGGCCTCCATGGCTTCTTCCTGGGTCGTTATCGACTCGGTTTCTTGAGTCTCAGTAGCATCCCCACCGCAACCCATGGCCAACGAAAGCATGAGTCCGAGCACACCCAACTGCAATATTGATCGCTTCACTCTGATTTCCTCCTTGATTCCAATTTCAAGAATCCTACTGCCAAAGCAATGCTTGTGCCAAGAACGGGATCCGACTCCAATCGAGCCGATCACGGGCGTTTCCCGCGCCGGCGTCTGGCTAGGCGGAGATGGGCACCTCCGTCGCAGTGACGCCAGCCGGGTAAACCAGTCCCCTGTCCCCGGTAATTTTTTCACGCCCGGTGTCTTCTACCTGGTCCCCAGAGAGCTACTCCTTGGCGCTCGCGTGCCGCGGGTCGGCCGATCCGGCGCGGGTCAGCTTCTTTGCACCAATCCAGCGTCTACCCTCGAGCTCGTCCATCATGCGGGACAGGGTTCGGTTCTTCAGAGGAAAACGAACTCGATAGACCCGGCGATAAATCGCGTAGAGAAGCTTGCGCATGTTGTCGGCGGAGATGCGCTTGATCGGTCGGGCGATCGGCTCCAGGTAGAGGACCAAGGGCACGTCTTGTTGCTGGGAGCGCAAGGCGGGCTGTCGATAGTCGAAGTCCAGGGCGAAGGCGTCGGTCTTGCGGATCAGGTGCCTCAGCCACAGGTTACGCTCCTGGACCTCACCGATGACGCCCAGCAAGTCCTTGTATCCCGCGGCGCGGGCGTCGCGACGCATCTCCGCGACCAATCGCTGGCGGAGGCGCGACCCGATCCGGCCTCCCTTGGCCGACGGGCTGACCGCCAGGTAGCCGACGAATCCCAGATTGACCAGAGCAAGATAGTGTCCGGTTGCCAATCCCACCGCTCGATCGTCGACTCGAGCGACCAGGTAGTGAAAGTTGAACGGGTACAGAAGACCGAGACGCTTTTCCTCCAGGATATGGGCGAAGTACTGCGGATCGCTCTTTTCACTTTCGGGAAACACGCGATTGTAGAGATCGACCGAGTCGAGAAAAAGAGGGTTTCGATCGTCGTGCAGGGACTCAATGACGACGGTCGTCTTGGCTCGGGGGCCGACGTGTTCACTACGCGCGCTTGTCATTTCGCCTCCCCGTTACCGGCAGTTCGTAGGGAAGCTTGAAGAGTTTGATCGCGTTCTCGAACAAGATCCAGTCCTTCGACTGCTTGGGCAACGACAGCTTCTTCATGAAATCGACATACGATTCCATGCTGGATATGGGCCAGTCGGTGCCGAAGAGCAGATAGCGCGGCTCTCCCGCATAGATCAGGACCTCTTCGATCTGCCTCTTCAGAAAGCGCTCGAACTTCGAATCGAAATCTCCCAGCACGAGCCCGGAGATATCGGCGTAAACATTGTTGTTCTTATAAATCACCTCCATACAGTCCTGAAGCCAAGGATTACCGAGATGACAAATGACGATCTTCAGATCGGGATTGTCCACCGCGACTTCGTCGATTTCCAAGGGATGAGAGTATTTGAGCCGGCCGCTTGTCGTGTACGTGTCGCCGGAATGGATCATCAACGGCACGTCGTACTCTTTGCAGAGATCGAAGACCACCTGACACCGCCTGTCCCACGGGTAGAACGGCTCGTAGCCTGGATAGATCTTGAGGCCCTTGAGCTTCCCATCCTGTAGGAGCTCGGCGATCTCGCGCAAATCCTTCTCGCGATAGTTGAGATAGCTCACGCCGGCCACGCAGAACACATTGGGAATCGTCTCCAACGCCCGGACAACTTCCCCGGTTGGGGGGCGGTGAGGCGTTACCTTGTAAGATGTGAGCACCAGCGAGCAATCGACTCCGTTCTTCTCCATCGACTCCAACAACTTGTCCAGGCTTTCGCTGATGGATACGACCTTGTCTTCGTGATAGTTGTTCAGGTGCGTATGGCAATCGATGATCATCGGTACTCTCTTCCAATCTACGGTGCACGTCTCAGCACGTACGAGACCGTGATTATGACAGCCTGGACTCTCATGTGAAAGGTCGAGTGCGGAACGCCCTGTGTTACGATCGCTTCGCGGCTGGCGAACGCGATGGTCGACTTCGACGAGCACTCGAGCAGGATCCCCGTAGAAATGAACGGGACCGCGCTGGGACAAGTCTCGGTCATCGTGAGCCGGCCCAAGTCGTTCCGGCTCGCCCTCGCCTTGGCGCATGGCGCGGGTGGCAACTTGCACTCACCGCCGCTCAAGGAGCTCGCCCGCGGGCTCGCCGGGGAAGGAATCGCGACCGCGCGGTTCAACTTTCTCTATAGCGAAAGCAAGAAGAGGGCACCGGACCGCCAGCCACAGCTCTTGGCCTGCTGGCGCTCGGTCGCGGACTGGCTGAAGCGAGAGCTCGCGACCGACTCCGTCTTCCTGGGCGGCAAGTCTATGGGCGGCCGCATGGCGTCCTATCTCGCATCAGAAGGCTACCCGTGCGCGGGGCTCGTCTTCCTTGGATATCCTCTCCATCCTCCCGGGAAGACCGACCGCCTTCGCAAAGCGCACCTACCGAGCATATCCGTACCGATGCTCTTTATCGCCGGCACGCGTGATCCCTTCAGCAGGCTCGACCTTTTGGAGACGACTCTCGATGAGATTGGCGAGTTGGCGTCGCTTCACGTCATCGAGGGCGGAGACCACTCCTTCAAGGTCCCCAAGGCAAGTGGGCGGCACCCGGAGGAGATTACGAAGGAGATCCTGAACGTTACCGTCCGGTGGCTGAAATCGGCGACGAAGAGTTGACGATCCACTGCGTCCGGCTGATGGATGGCCGTCACCCACTTATGGATTGGCCAACTCCTTCAGGAGCGCCTCGGTTCTCTCCAGCGCAACCGTGAGCCTTTCCTCCAGGTCCACAAAGCTGAACGCATGCCCGGTGTTAACGGCCTCGATGAGCGGCACTTCGGCCTGTCGATAGGCCTCTTCGAAACGGGCGCGCCGGTCAGCGTCCTCGATGCGTTCGATGAGCGGTGGTGCTTGTGACAGCAAGGCGCGTGTTTCTCTCACCAAATCCAGCAGAAGCTTTCCCTGAGCCGGGTAATCCGGATGATACGAAGTGCGCCCGGGTTCGCCGTGACAACTTTCGCATCGTTTGGCCAAACCGCTCGGGGAAAGGAGCTGCGCGGCGACTTCACCGTGGCACGTGGTGCAGTTGGGCGAGTCCTCGTTTCCCTCCTTCAACAAGTTGAAGTGCGCGCTCTTCTGAAAGGCAACGAAGGGCCCGATATGACAGCCCCCGCACGTCTCTGGAACGTTGCGCCAATTCACCGGGCTGGCCGGGTTGCTGCTGTTGAGGACTCCCTGATGCGCCCGGAACGGCTCGAACGTCGTCGCGTTGCCTCCGTGGCAGGCCTCGCAACCGACTTGGTTGCGGCCGTGAGCCGAAAATTCCCAGTCCTGCAGGTGGGACGCTTCCGGCGCGTCGGGATTGGCGACGTGACAATCACCGCAGCTACTCTGGGTCGGGATTTGCGGATTGGACAGCGTCGATAACAGCAGAAGAATGGACGAGAACGACACCGCGAGACCTCCAGTCGTGAGGAACTTCTCCCCCTCTTATGGCGTGAAGCCTAACATGAATGCACGCAGGCAAACAACGACCGGGCCAACGATCTTCGCGCCAGACGTGGGTTAGAATGGCTGGCCCGAACCGCGCGCGACAGAGCGCGGTTACGTTGTCAGGAGAAACCATGGCTTTCCCTGTCCGTCGCTTGCTAGGTTTGGTCGTGATGGTCGGCAGCCTGGGTCTCGGCACGGCTGCCAGCGGTCAAACGCGGCTTCTTCGGTTTCCCGACCTATCCGGCGAACGGATCGCCTTCTGCTACGCGGGAGACCTTTGGAGCGCGCCGGCCACCGGCGGAGGAGCGGTACGGCTCACGTCCCACCCTGGCCAGGAGCTTTTTCCGAAATTCTCGCCCGACGGGAACTGGATCGCTTTCACGGGTCAGTACGACGGCGACGAACAAGTCTACGTGATGCCGTCCGGGGGAGGCGTGCCGCGGCAGCTCACGTTCTACCCCGCACGCGGCCCGCTCGCTCCTCGCTGGGGGTACGACCACCAGGTCTACGGGTGGACGCCGGACGGCAAGCGCGTCGTTTTTCGTTCCCTGCAGGACGGCGAGCACAGCCTGGTGAGCGGGGCACTCTATACGGTGGGCCTCGAAGGGGGCCTTCCCAAAGCGCTGCCCATGCCCACCGCGGGAGCCGGGGACTTCTCGCCCAATGGTCGGCGCATCGTCTACTCTCCGTTGTTTCGCGACTTCCGCACGTGGAAGCGATACGAGGGTGGGTGGGCGCAGGACCTATTCGTCTTCGATCTCGAATCGGAAACGGCACGGAACATCACCAATCACCCTCGTACGGATCGGGATCCCATGTGGATCGGGGACCGGATCTATTTCGCCTCCGATCGAGACGGTCGGCTCAATCTCTATGCCTACGACCTCGCCAACGAGTCCCTCTCCCAGGTCACTCGCAGCGAGACCTGGGACGTGCGATGGCCGAGCTCCGACGGGAAGGGCCGCATTGTCTATGAATTGGGTGGCGAGCTTCAGATTCTGGACACGGCTTCCTCCGAGGATCGGAGGATCTCCATCAGCGTCCCGGACGATGGTGTGGCCCGGCGGCCTTCGCACTACCCGGCGGAGAAGAACGTCGAAGACTTCTCTCTTTCCCCGAAAGGCGAGAGGGCTCTCTTCGTGGCGCGTGGCGACGTCTTTACCGCCCCCATCGAAAAGGGTCCCACCCGGAATCTCACCGGCTCGTCGGGGGCGCACGATAAATGGGCGAGGTGGTCCCCCGATGGAGCCCGAATCGCCTTCATCTCCGACGCGAGCGGCGAGGACGAGCTCTACCTCATCGATCAGAGCGGCGGGGAGCCGCAAGCGCTCACGACGGGAGGACGCGGGATGCGCTACGCGCCCGCTTGGTCGCCGGACGGAGAGCGCATTGCCTTCTCCGACAAGGACGGCAAGATCTACGTCGTCTCGGTGGACTCGAGGCAGACTCAAGAGATCGCGGACGAAGCGCGGGGACAGGTGTATGACTACACCTGGTCTCCGGATGGCGGTCACTTGGCGTTCTCCATGACGGATTCCAATTTCTACCGGTCCATCCATGTTTGGACGGTTGAGGACCAGACGCTCCGCCGGATCACCGGAGAGATGTTCGACGAGCACGACCCGACGTGGGATCCCGAAGGCGACTACATCTATTACCTGAGCGAGAGGGAGTTCGCACCTCAAATCAGCACCGTGGAATGGAACTTTGCCACCAATCGAACGACTGGGATCTTCGCCCTACCGCTGCGCCGAGATGTCCCCCACCCGTTTCCCCCCGAAAGCGACGAAGTGTCGTTGCCAAACAAGGAGGCCGCCGCTGAGCCCGATACGGAGGAAAGCGAAGAGAAGGCGGAGGAGAGCCCGGACCCGGTGACGATCGACTTCGAAGGCCTCGCCGAGCGCGCCGTCCGCGTCCCCGTGGACTCCGACAACTATGTGGGGCTCGCCGCCATCAAGGACCATCTTCTCTATGTTCGCTCCGGTGCTTCGTTTTACGGTCGGGACAGCTACGCGAAGCCGGCACTAGTCATTTTTGCACGCGGGGATCGGGAAGAATCGGTTCTTGCCGAGGACGTCCAAAGCTACGCGATCTCATCCGACGGTTCCAAGGTGCTGGTCAAGCAGGGCGAGGCCTACAACCTCTACGACGCGAAGCCTCAGCCGGGAGAAAAGAAGACCGTGTCGACGAGCGGGCTTGCCGTGGATCGCGTGCCAGCCGAGGAATGGCAGCAGATCTTCGACGAAGTGTGGCGGCAGTTCCGAGATTTCTTCTATGTCGAGAACATGCACGGTTACGATTGGCCAGCTATTCGCGAGCAATATCGGCCCCTCTTGCAGCACGTCGGCCACCGCTCCGACCTGAACTACGTCCTCGGCGAGATGGTCTCGGAGCTCAGCGTCGGGCACGCCTACATTCAAGGGGGCGACTTCGAGCTTCCCGACAGGCCCCGCGTCGCGCTTCCGGGCGCCCGCTTCGAGCTCGACGAAGAGGCGGGACGGTATCGCATCGCCGAGATCTTCCCCGGTCAGAACGAGGAAGAGCGTTACCGATCTCCCCTGACCGAAGCGGGCGTGGAGGCCGCAGCCGGCGACTACGTGCTGGCGATCGACGGGGAGGAGCTTCGCGGGAACGACAACCCCTACCGCCTGCTTCGTAACAAGGTCGACCCCGTCACGCTGACCCTCAACGATCGACCGAGCCGGGAAGGGGCGCGAGAAGTGACCTACCGTCCCATCACCGACGAACAGCCCCTCCTCTACCTGCGCTGGGTCGGGCGCAACCGGGAGAGAGTCGCCAAGCTAACCGATGGACGGGTAGGCTACATTCACATTCCCGACATGGGGGCGACGGGCATCAGCGAGTTCATCAAGTGGTACTACCCTCAGATTCGCAAGGAAGGTCTCGTTGTCGACGTGCGGAGTAACGGGGGCGGGAACGTCTCGGAGTGGATCATCGAGCGCCTGGATCAGAAGTTACTGGGCACGCGCTTCGGAAGCACCGTGGATGACCCGCTCACCTATCCCGACTCGGTTTTCCACGGACACCTCGTGTGCGTTCTCAACGAGACGTCCGCTTCCGACGGAGACATCTTCCCCGCTCGCTTTCGCGCCGCCGGGTTGGGCCCGCTCATCGGCAAGCGATCGTGGGGAGGCGTGGTTGGGATTCGCGGCCGTGGCCCACTGATCGACGGCGGCGGGGTCTACGTCCCGCAGATGGGCACCAACGCTCCCGACGGATCCTGGATCATCGAGGGACATGGCGTCGATCCAGACATCGTCGTGGACAACGACCCCTTCTCGGTGCTGCAAGGAAGAGACCCCCAGCTCGAGCGAGCGGTGGAAGAAGTGATGAAAGCGCTGCGGGACGATCCCAGAAGGCTTCCCACCCGGCCACCCGATCCCATCAAGACCCCGTGAAGAGGATTTCCGGCCAGTACCTCACGCGATCCGACCATCTATTGACCGTCTTTCCCGATCGTCTGACAGAGATTGGTCCCACGCAGCGCGAGTCCGATGTTCCGAGCGACCTCACAATCGTAGAAGAATCCGCAGCACGTCCTCCATCCGCGCCAGACTCTTTCCACCGAGACGGCCCCACCGCTCCACGAGCCGGTCGATGGAAATCGAACGGATGGCCTCGCAGATCACGGCGGAACGGACCCTCAGGCCTCCCTCGGGAGGCTCGACAATGACGTGGGAGGGGA